>ERZ1022756.276-NODE-276-length-16560-cov-17.333414_pt1 | contig 16560 bp, 17 predicted proteins | sample MGYA00520902_ERZ1022756 | MGnify/ENA primary metagenome ERZ1022756 (study PRJEB33162, sample SAMN09537601) | freshwater metagenome | isolation source: freshwater | place: Canada:Alberta | collected 2017-07 | study: EMG produced TPA metagenomics assembly of the...
ACTCTCGCTTGCTAGAAAGATGTGCCAAGCTCAACGACGAATTGGGTGGCGGTTCTATGACTGGACTTCCAATCATCGAGACCAAGGCCAACGACGTGTCAGCGTACATTCCGACCAACGTGATATCGATTACCGACGGTCAGATCTTCTTGCAGTCGGATCTGTTCAACGCCAACCAGCGCCCAGCTATCGATGTTGGTATCTCGGTTTCTCGTGTTGGTGGAGCAGCCCAGGTGAAGGGAATCAAGAAGGTCTCTGGAACCCTAAAGCTAGAGCTCGCACAGTATCGCTCTCTAGAGGCTTTTGCGATGTTCGCATCCGACTTGGACGCAGCGTCTCGTCAGCAGCTAGCTCGTGGAGCTCGCTTGATGGAGCTACTAAAGCAGCCACAGTACTCTCCATACCCAGTTGAGGACCAGACAGTTTCGATTTGGGCTGGAACATCAGGCAAGTTGGATGAGGTTCCTGTTGAAGATGTTCTTCGCTTTGAGTCAGAGTTCCTTGATTACCTAAAGCGCAACAGCAAGGTAATCGAGACCATCCGTGAAACCAAGAACCTCGAGGATGACACCATCCGCGAGTTGGATGCAGCCATTGAGAAGTTCAAGAAGGGCTTCCAAACCGGTCAGGGTGTTCCGCTTTCTTCCCTAGGAAACGAAGCTGTTAACGCACTGGAAGAAGAAGACGTAAACCAGGAAAAGATCGTCAAGCAAAAGCGCTAAAGCGTTTTCGTTGATTCGGAATTAGGAAAGGAGAGATATGGGAGCGCAACTAAGGGTCTACCGACAGAAGATTAAGTCGGCACAGACCACCAAGAAAATTACTCGCGCCATGGAGCTAATTTCCGCTTCTCGTATCTACAAGGCGCAGCAACGCGTTGCTGCATCTACTCCTTACTCAAGAGCGGTTACCAGAGCGGTCTCTGCTGTTGCTACATATTCGAACATCGATCACCCGTTGACTACCGAGCCAGAGACCATCGAGCGCGCAGCGGTTGTTATCTTCACTTCTGACCGCGGTCTTGCCGGTGCCTTCTCATCCAACGTTCTAAAAGAAGTGGAGCAGTTGGTAACGCTTCTCAAGGAGCAGGGCAAGGACGTTGTTTTCTACCTGGTTGGACGCAAGTCAGTTAGCTACTTCAACTTCCGCAGACGCCTATCCCGTCAGCAATGGATTGGTGGAACTGACCTTCCTGAGTTTGATACCGCGAAGTCGATTGCCGATGCGCTCCTGGCAGATTTCAATACTGATGCCAAGGACGGGGGAGTGGACGAGATTCACATGGTCTACAACCGTTTCGTGTCTATGATTTCCCAGGTTCCAGAGGTTGTGCGCTTACTTCCTCTTGAGGTAGTCGAGGGTGTTGAAGAGCCTTCTACTAGCGAGATCTTCCCGCTATACGAGTTTGAGCCAGATGTAAACAAGGTTCTTGATGCATTGCTTCCGGTTTACATCGAGAGCAGAATCTTCAACGCCATGCTTCAATCAGCAGCTTCCGAGCACGCTGCACGTCAGAAAGCAATGAAATCAGCTACCGACAACGCCGAGAAGTTGATTTTGAACTACACCCGTTTGAGTAACCAGGCACGTCAATCAGAAATTACGCAACAGATTTCCGAAATCGTCGGTGGTGCGGATGCACTAGCCACCGTTGGCGATGAGGACTAAGAGAAAGATAAGAAATGGCTGAGACAAAGACAACCCCACAGGCAGGCACCGGGCGCATTGCTCGAGTAAATGGTCCAGTGGTTGACATCGAGTTCCCACACGATGCCATCCCTGAGATCTACAACGCCCTCACAACAGAGATTGACCTGTTGGGAGAAACCACGACTCTAACTCTTGAGGTGGCTCAGCATCTAGGTGATGACCTAGTTCGCGCCATTGCTTTGAAGCCAACAGATGGTTTGGTACGTGGCGGGTCAGTAACTGACACCGGAGCGCCTATCTCTGTTCCAGTTGGAGACGTCACAAAGGGTCACGTTTTCAACGTAACCGGTGAGGTTCTAAACGCTAAGCCAGGCGAGAAGATTGAGGTCACCGAGCGTTGGCCAATTCACCGTCAGCCACCAGCTTTCGATCAGCTTGAGTCAAAGACTCAGATGTTCGAAACCGGAATCAAGGTTATTGACCTTCTAACCCCTTATGTATTGGGTGGAAAGATTGGTCTATTCGGTGGTGCCGGTGTTGGTAAGACCGTTTTGATTCAGGAAATGATCTACCGTGTGGCAGAAGACCACGATGGTGTGTCTGTGTTCGCAGGTGTTGGTGAGCGTACCCGTGAAGGTAACGACCTTATCGACGAAATGACCGAGTCAGGTGTTATCGACAAGACCGCCCTCGTGTTTGGTCAGATGGATGAGCCACCAGGCACGCGTTTGCGTGTTGCTCTATCTGCTTTGACAATGGCGGAGTACTTCCGTGACGTTCAGAAGCAGGACGTGTTGTTGTTCATCGACAACATCTTCCGCTTCACTCAGGCAGGTTCTGAGGTGTCAACACTTCTTGGCCGCATGCCATCCGCCGTGGGTTACCAGCCGAACTTGGCAGATGAGATGGGACTGCTACAGGAGCGAATTACTTCGACCCGCGGTCACTCGATTACGTCACTTCAGGCAATTTACGTTCCTGCCGATGACTACACCGACCCAGCTCCAGCAACTACATTTGCTCACTTGGATGCAACTACCGAGCTAAGCCGTGAAATTGCTTCTAAGGGTCTGTACCCAGCTGTGGATCCACTATCTTCAACTTCGAGAATTCTGGACCCTCGTTACATTGCGAAGGACCACTACGAGACTGCAGTTAGGGTCAAGCAGATTCTTCAGAAGAACAAGGAACTTCAGGAAATCATCGCCATCTTGGGTGTTGAGGAGCTTTCCGAAGAAGACAAGGTTGCAGTATCAAGAGCTAGAAGAATTCAGCAGTTCTTGTCTCAGAACACTTACATGGCTACCAAGTTCACCGGTGTTGCAGGTTCCACCGTTCCACTCAAGGAGACCATCGAAGGATTCTCCAAGATTGCTAACGGTGACTTCGACAACGTGGCAGAGCAGGCGTTCTTCAACGTCGGTGGCCTTGAAGACGTTGAGCGCCAGTGGGCCAAGATCCAGAAGGAATCTGGTAACTAACCTTGTCTGAAAAAACTCTGCGGGTTGAGCTAGTGGCTGCCGACAAGGCAGTTTGGTCTGGCGAAGCCAAGTTGGTGGTAGCTAAAACAGTTGAAGGTGAAATCGGTCTCATGCCAGGTCACGAGCCTATGCTCGCTATCTTGGCTAGTGGTGAGGTTAGAGTAACCAAACCTGAGGGCGAAGTTTTGACTGTGACCGCAGACGATGGGTTCTTGTCAGTGGAGCATGACGTGGTAACTGTTGTTGCCAGAAATGCTTCTCTGGCCTAAAGAATCTTGTCTTCGGGGCTTGGAACAGCCTTCCTGGATTCTCGCTGCTCTTCCTGAATAATTGTCGCGTTTGCCGCCGATGGTGCAAACACCTCATTGATGCCGAAAAGAACGGCTCCCGAGGTCCGGTATCTTTTGGATTTGGTCTTTGACTTGGCTTGAGCTTTTCTAGGCACCAAGAGCCAAAAGGCAACCCCAGCCAGTAAGACCAGCCAAAAAACCGCCTCCACTAGTCCTCGCGGTCGGGTCTTACAGAGTCAGGACGTTCGCGTCTATTTGAAGCCGGAACCCACTTCACGTCTCCACCGTGCTTGATGTTGGCAAATCGCGCCAACACAAACAATAGATCGCTCAATCGGTTCAAGTACTTTGCAGCCAAAACGCTGACGCCACCGTTGTTGTGACCCTTCTTTGCAGGATCTGTTCCATACTTCTCGATAGCGTGCCAGGTGGCCCGCTCTGCTCGGCGAACAACAGTTCTAGCCAAATGAAGACCGGCAGCTAGACCTGACCCTCCAGGAAGGATAAAGCTATCTAGCTTTTCTAGTTGCTTGTTGTATTTATCGATGGCCTCTTCGAGAGCATCAATCCAAATAGCGTCAACACGAAGTGGTTCGTATTCGTAGTGTTCATTCAATGGGTTCGAAAGGTCTGCCCCCAAGTCAAAGAGGTCATTTTGAATCTGAGACAGCAGAGCCAAAGTTTCATCATCGAACTCACCGTGAGCTAGTGCAACAGCAACGCCAATGGCTGAGTTGGCCTCGTCAACGTCGGCGTAAGCTTCGATTCGAGGATCAGTCTTTCGGGTTCTGGAAAAGTCGCTGAGTCCGGTTAGACCTTCATCGCCCGTGCGGGTATAGATTTTTGTAAGTTTGACCATGCCCTAAGTCTAGGCTTATGGCATGATCTTTTTGCTCCCACCGTCCGAAACCAAGGAGCCTGGTGGCAAAAAGATATCCAAGGTGCTGAGCTTCAAGGAATTGGACCCTGCCCGAAAAGTTATTCAGTCTGCTCTGCTGGACCTATGCTCAAAACCCAATGTTGCCGCGAAGGCTCTCAAGCTTGGTCCTAAGCAGCTTGGGGAGATTGCGGTAAACCTAGAACTAGCCAAGCCAAGGCGCCTTCCTGCCCTTGATCGATACACCGGCACTTTATATGACGCCCTGAAAGACGGGGGAGTGGATGCGGCAATGCGTGCTAGGTCAGGAAAGATTGTTTTTATTCAGTCCTCGTTGTTTGGGTTGGTATCTGCAGCAGACCTAATTCCAAACTATCGACTTTCGGCTGGGTCGAAGCTTCCGGGTGTAAACCTCAAGACACTGTGGCAAGCCGCACACGAACCTGTGTGGTCGAGATTTGCCGGCGAGATAGTTGTTGACATGAGATCAAACTCATATTCTGACTTGGCGCCAGTGCCAGAGAGTCTGAATTTCCTCACTTTGGATGTTGTAATGGAGGACCGCAAGGGTAATAGGATCCGGCTGAATCAATTCAACAAAAAAGCAAAAGGTCAGTTTGTCAGGGCTGCACTTTCATCGAAAACTGAGCCCAAGAAGGTTACAGACCTTAAGGAAATCGCAGAGCGCGCAAATCTCGAGTTAGAGATTTCTGGTAACCAGCTTCTACTTATTACTCACGGATGAGTCATCAGGTTCTATTCCAGGCATCGGCATGATGTCGACTGCAGAAGGCTCCGGAAGTGCTATCACTCCCTCTATAACTGAAATGACCGAATTCCACCAACCCTGGTCATTGAACAACAGCAATCCAGGGACAAGCCAGACATCACCAGAGGAATCCCAAACACTCAGAAGAGCCGTTTCGGATCTAACAACCGTCAGTGTTACTATTTCCGCCTCAGGCTCACCATCGCTACTGGAAACCCCAGGCTCGACCATCACCTCGCTGCGATCGTAAGCTGTGCCAGTAGAAGCCTCTTGGCTACTTTCGTAAAAGGAGCTCGCCGGAGAGCCGAACCAACGCCAGTCATCCAGTCTCTCCACTGCTTGCACAGGAGAAATCGTGCCAAAGTCACCAGCGGCCTCTGCCACCACAGAGTGGCCTCCGGCGTAGCTAAGTTCTCCGTTTGACGACCACCCGATGTACCACTCAATGCTTGTTGGCTGCCCATCAACTTTTAATGAAGAAGAAATGGAAACCCCCCATTCGGAGTAGTCAACCCTAAGGTCTGATTCCGTAGCCATTAGACCAGTTGAGTTGAAAACTCTGAGAGCTGTGGAGATTGCTTCCTCTTTACTCGGGAGAAGTTCAGGGGTTGCCACTGCTTCTACATATTCCTGACAGTATCCTTCAGCGTCTAAGACCGCACAGTCTAGAGAGCTCATGTAACTTTTTGGATTTGAGTAATTCCATGAAGCAGTGCCATTCCACCAGATGGAAACTATAGGGCTGACATTGTCAACGCTCCATGGGTCATCGGTTTCTCCAAAGAAGTAACCACGATATTCCTCGCTGTAGTCAGCGTACTTTTTGACGCTTCCTTGAATTCCAAAGACCCCTGCTAAGTCCTCCAGAACTGACTCCGGGGTGCCAGTCCGCACTAATTTATAAACCTGACCAGAGCCAGCTTCGTTCGATAACTCCGGTCCAACCAGGTACTCATAAGTCACGAAGGGCATAATCATCATTTTGTCCTCAGAACTCTCTAAAGACATGGAAGATCGATTTGCGTCACCTTCCTGGGAAGCCGCTAACTGAATCAGCGGTGCAGGGGTGGGGTTTACCACAATCGTTACGGCCATAATCGCTGCAGCACCAGAGACTAAACCACCGAGAGCTAAACCTCTCGAACGAGCGCTTAGAAGCTCAAATTGTTGCCTTAGGTCAAACCTCGGCTTGGATTTAGTTGCAGATCTAACAATGTCTTCGGATAGGGCAGGGACAGGAGTGTTTTGTGCTGGGTCTGCCTTGAGCAGACGGGCCTCAAATTCATCAGGAGTATTCATATATGGGTTATGTAGCTGAGAGCCCGGTTATGTCCAAAAACTAGGAAATAAGCTTTTTCAGCTTGGATTTAGCTTTACTTAGCCGAAGGGCGAAGGCGTTGGTTGAGATATCAAGCACCCGAGCAGCGCTCGGGTTGTCGAGCCCTTCAAAGCTACTCAGAGATATGGCCTGCCTCTCAGCTGGCGCTAGCTTCGCCCAGGCCTGGGAGAGGCTGAGGTCGACAATTGCAATATCTTCGGCAGATGGAGCTGCATCGTTTGGTCTGAATAGTGCCAGGAAGCTTGCTTTAGCAGCCTCGCTCCTTCGGTGATTCGATACCACGTATCCCGCAATTCGATACAACCAGGGAAGCTCAAAGCCAGCGGAGGCCTGTGCTCGCTTTTGCCAAGCAATCTCAAAAACCCTCGATGCAAGCTCTTCAACATCCGAAGGATTCACACGCCTGGCCAGGTATTTTGTGACCGGGTTTAGAAACTGTCGATAGATCGTTGTAAATTCTTCAGGACTCACAGTTGCAATACTAGTCCCGTAGCTGCCCTCTTCTAAAACAACCAGGGGCATGGTCATTAACCATTCCGATTGACTGCATCAATGCATACATCGTGGTTGGTCCAACGAATGAAAAACCTAAAGAACGCAGTGTTCTACTCAAAGCTTGCGACTCTTCGCTTGCAGCACGAAATTCAAAATTCTTTGCTGGTGTAGTTCTTTTGCTTGGTTTAGGCGCGTGAGACCAGATTATGTCTTGGAGTGTTCTATCAAGCGAGAGAGCTAGCTTGGCGTTGTTTACGGTTGCGTTTATCTTTGCTCGATTGCGAATAATGCTTTCGTCTAGCATCAACTTCTCTGTTTGCATACTGGTCATTTTGGCTACCCGAGCAATGTCAAAGTCGAGGAAGGCTTTTCTGAATCCCTCTCTGCGTTTCAAAATGGTTATCCAAGAAAGACCAGCTTGAAAACCCTCTAGAGCTATCGCCTCAAAAAGACCATTCTCGGAAGTAACTGGAACACCCCACTCAGTGTCGTGATAATCGACGTAGAGAGGATCCTGCTTGGGCCAGTAGCAACGAGTCAGACCATCTGGATACTTGGTTACAAGTTCTTTCACTTCTTGAACTCGATGCTTTCGTGATCCAGCAGTAGCTTCTTGGTTCTTATTCCCTGACCACCGGAATACCCAGTAATGGAACCGCTGGATCCAAGAACACGGTGGCAACCAACCAAAAGCGGAGTCGGATTAGCCCCAACCGCGGCTCCAACAGCCCTGGCGGCCTGAGGCTTTCCAATAGCTGCGGCAATTTCTCCATAGGAAACTGTTTTTCCAAACGGAACTTTGGCGATGGCTTTCCAAACCGCCAGCTGGAAAGGAGTTCCGGAAACCATAAGTGGAAGGCTAAATTTTGGAAGCGAACCTTTTATATATAAATCAATTTGCTTGGCGGCTTCACTCAGGACTCTTGATGAACCCAAAGAGTTGGCTTTTTTGCACAACTCAACAGCCGTGATTTTTTCTGCTACCGCTGTAATGGTTATGTAACCAAAAGGGGAGGGAAAAGATCGCCTTGAAATTGCTGATTCGCTCATGCCTCAATTGTTGTCGCATTTACAGTTCTCCATGCAAGATTTGAAGGTTGTGGAAAAGCTAAACCCCAAGACCAATTGGGTCTTGGGGTTATAGATAGCTTGTGTTAGAACTTACTCATCGCTGGAGTTAGGACTTTCCGAAGAATCTGTTCGATCTCATTGAACTCTTTAGGGCCAATGGTCAGTGGTGGCGCTAGCTGAATAACTGAGTCTCCTCGGTCATCGGCGCGGCAGTAAAGACCTTCTTCCAGTAGCTTGCCTGCCAAGTAGCCCCGAAGTAACTTCTCGCGCTCTGGAGCTGTAAAGGTTTCCTTGGTCTTTTTGTCCTTGACTAGTTCAATGGCAAAGAAGTAGCCATCGCCTCTGATGTTTCCAACGATTGGAAGATCGTAAAGCTTCTCAAGAGTCTTCTTGAATAGTGCTGAATTCTTGTCAACGTTTCCAACTAGGTCTTCTTCGTCAAACACGTCCAGGTTTTCAAGCGCCACTGCACATGCAACCGGATGAGCGGCGAAGGTGTAACCGTGAGACAAAATGTTGGTTCCGGTAGTGAAGGGCTCGAACAGTCTTTCGGTTAGAAGTAGTGCTCCAAGTGGTTGGTAAGAAGATGTAATTCCCTTAGCGGTTACCATCATATCGGGTTCAATGCCGTATCTTTCGCATGCGAACATGTTTCCTGAGCGGCCGTAACCGGTGATTGTTTCATCGGCTACCAGCAAGATGTCGTACTTGTCGCAGATCTCACGAAGGCGCTTGAAGTAAGCAGGGTGAGCCGTGAAGCAGCCACCGGAGTTTTGAATTGGCTCTACGAAGATCGCAGCCACGGTGTCTGGGTCTTCGAAGATGATCATTTCTTCGGCACGGTTTGCAGCCCAGATGCCGAATTCTTCTTCGGTTTTGAATTGCCCTGGAGCGCGGTACCAGTTGGTGTTTGGAATCCTAAAGGTTGAAGGAACCAGCGGCTCGAACATTTTCTTCATTGCTGGGATTCCGGTAATCGAAAGTGCACCCTGGCTGGTGCCGTGATAAGCCACGTGGCGGGAAATCACCTTGTGCTTGGTTGGCTTTCCGGTCATCTTGAAATACTGCTTGGCAATCTTCCAAGCGGTTTCTACCGCTTCACCACCACCGGTTGTGAAGAAGACCCTGCTGATGTTCTTTGGTGCGTAAGAGATGAGTCTCTCCGCTAGTTCAATAGCTGGTGGATGTGCGTAGGACCAGAGTGGAAAGAAATCTAGTTCGGTTATCTGCTTCGAAGCTGCATCCGCTAGACGCTTGCGACCGTGTCCGGCGTTTACCGAGAACAAGCCGGATAGACCATCGATGTATTTCTTGCCATGCACGTCGTAAACGAAGTGACCCTCGGCTTTTGCCATGATCGGGATCTCTTTGTTTGCAAAGGATCCGTGACGAGTGAAGTGCATCCAAAGATGTGACTTGGCAGATTTTTCCAACATAGCAGGAGTGATCTTCTTGCCATCTTTGCGGGCTTGAACCAGGGGAAGTTTTCTCGAGCCTTTGGCTTCTCCGGTTTTGGTAGCTCGCTTCAGAAGAGACTTGATTCCCGTGACAATCTTTTTTGCCCTGGACTCTTTTACTGCCATTTTCTATTCCATTCTTTTTCTAGGAGTTACCTTGTACCCCAGTTGTAAAACTGCTTTTCTAGCTTCAAATATACGAAGGTTTCCGTGGAAGTTACCCCAGGCAACCGCCTGATTTTTGAGTTGATGATCTTAATTAGTGAGTCGTCGTTCTCGCAAACAATCTCAACCAGGATGTCGAAGCTACCCGCGGTTATAACCACGTAGTCCACTTCTGGCATCTTGCTTAGCGCGTCGGCTATCTCGCTGGTGTCACCTGAGCACTTGATGCCGACCATCGCTTGGGTATAAAAACCGAGCTGAACCGGGTCGGTCACGGCAACGATTTGCATGACGCCTTTTTCGGTGAGTTTTTGAACCCGCTGCCTGACAGCCGCCTCGCTAAGTCCCACGATTTTTCCTATTTCTGAATAGGACTTGCGACCATCGTCTTGGAGCTGTTCGATGATCAGTTTTGAGACGTCATCGAGCGCAGAGGCCTGGGCTCTTCCGCTTCTCGACATACTTGGATTTTGCCAGCCAAAGAATGATTTAGCAAACGAATCGGTACCCAATGGCTCAAACCGCAACTAATTCGATACAAAACTCGTGATTTTGGGGTCATTTTCTGGGATTAGAATCGTTAGTTAAACAGAGGCTCGCTTCCTCTTCTACAAAGGAGTATGAACAAATGGCAGTTCGCGAACTAAAAAACTTCATCAACGGTAAGTACGTTGAGGCATCAGCCTCCGAGCGATCCGATGTAGTCAACCCCGCCACAGGCAAGACTTATGCCACCGCACCTGTGTCTTCAGAGGCGGATGTTGCAAGTGCTTACAAGGCCGCCGAGGCTGCCTTCGAAGTGTGGAGCAACTTCACACCTTCTGAGCGTCAGCTAGCACTATTTAGAATTGCTGACTCGCTTGCTGCAAGAAGCGGCGAAGCTGCCGATGTTGAATCAGAGAACACCGGTAAGCCAAGACCAACTCTTGTTGAGTATGAAATGGATCCTTCTGTTGACCAGATCAGATTCTTCGCAGGAGCTGCCAGAAATCTTGAAGGTCGCGCAACCGCCGAGTATGCACGTGATCACACGTCTTCTATTCGTCGTGAGCCAATTGGTGTAATTGGTCAGGTAACCCCTTGGAACTATCCACTAAACATGGCGGTTTGGAAATTTGCTCCAGCAATTGCTGCTGGAAACACAGTGGTTTTGAAGCCATCAGACACCACCCCTGCATCAACACTGTTGCTGGCAGAAATTGCAGCTGAGCATTTGCCTCCTGGTGTATTCAACGTCGTAACAGGTAACCGCGACACCGGTCGCGCCATGATCGAAAACGAAATCCCACAAATGGTTTCAATTACCGGTTCCGTTCGCGCCGGAATGGAAGTTGCCAAGTCAGCTGCGGCCGATGTCAAGAAGGTTCACCTAGAACTTGGCGGCAAGGCTCCAGTCATTGTTTTCCCAGACGCCGACTTGCAAAAAGCTGCAGCTCAGATTGTTGTTGCAGGTTACTTCAACGCCGGTCAGGACTGCACCGCTGCAACCAGAATCTTGGTGCACGAGAACGTGCACGATGAATTCCTGGCCTTGCTAGTTGCAGAAGTTAAGGCCAATGCTCAAACGGGAGACCCAAAGCGCGATGACATCTTGTTCGGTCCAGTAAACAACGCTGGACAACTAGAAAGAGTGAAGGGCTTTATCGATCGCCTCCCTTCTCACGCCAAGCTAGAAACCGGAGGCACCCAGCTTCCAGGAGATGGTTACTTCCTAGAGGCAACCGTTTTGTCAGGACTGCAGCAAAAAGACGAGCACATCCAAAACGAAATCTTTGGTCCGGTTATCACCGTTCAGAAGTTCAAGGATGCTGACGAGGCCATGAGAAACGCCAACGACGTGAAGTATGGTCTTGCTGCCAGCGTGTGGACATCAAACCACACCACCGCGATGCGCTTTAGTAAGGGCCTGAACTTCGGTTGCGTTTGGATCAATACCCACATCCCGCTAGCTGCCGAAATGCCACACGGTGGTTTCCGTCACTCCGGTTACGGAAAAGATCTATCCATGTATGGCTTCGAGGACTACACCCGCATCAAGCACGTCATGAGCTACATCGGAGACTAATCCACAACTTCCAAACCGCTTGACTAAACCTGCCTCATCATGAGGCAGGTTTAGTTTTATGCAATGGATTTGGTATTTACCCTCAATGCTTATTGGCCTAAGTTTTGGCTTTTCAAGCGGCTATTGGCAGCTAGCCCTGATGAGCGTTGTCATGGTGCTGGTGCTAATTGGTACCCAGGCTTACAAAAATCGCTATCCGCAGTTTGACGAGAACAGCGTGGTGCACGTGTCCCGTGCCTCCGTTGCCATTGGAAACAGAGTTCTTCCAAGGTTTTCGTTCCTCTGGAAAGCTCAATGGCATCAGTTGTTACTTGCCCAGCTGTCGCGTTCATCTTCAGGTGAGCACTTCACAAAAGCCCTTGAGCGAATCACTCAGCAACACTTTCGGGTTAGCGGGGGAGGGCAGGGCGAACTAGTTAGCTGGATAGGAGCTAGCGAGAATAGGGAGTTGGTTCTGAACCTGGTCTCTGAAGGGCCGCATCTGATTGTTGTTGGCCCGACTGGATCTGGAAAGTCAGAGTTTCTTAGGCTGCTAATCACCTCGCTTCGTGCAAATCAGGAGTTTGATCTTGCACTGTTTGATTTCAAAGGGGGAGCAGCACTCCAAGAGTTTGCCGAGGAAGCAATTGGTATCGCTACCGATCTGGATCCAGAAAGTCAGCAATCACTATTTGCTCTTTTAGCCAACGAACTATCCAACAGAGAGCAGCTTTTCGCCAACGCAAAATGTTCAAGTATCGAGACCTACGTTGCAAGTGGCGGTGAGCTTTCCAGGTTGGTAGTTGTCGTAGACGAATTCGTTGCTGCTTTGGCAAGTGGCCCTAATGCTCTTGCAACGATAGAAGACATCGCTGCGAGGGGTAGGTCTTTGGGCGTTCACCTTGTGGCAGCGACCCAATCTCTGACTGGGGTAACACGCTCGATGATCACGAACCTTAGAGCGAGGGTTGTCATGTCCTCTTCGGATCCGATAGATATGGTTCAGCTAGGAATCAATCCGAGTAAACACAAACCAACGACTGTTCCAGGTTGGGCCAGCGCGATAATCACCCGAAGCAACTATGAAGCTGAAAGCTTCAATTTTCCGCTTGGAGTTAAGCCAGAACCTTTGAAAGCTGATTTGCTGTCAGCGAGTGAGCAACCGCAACAGGCTCGTTCACTAGCTCTCCGTCAAATGTATTCAAGCCAAGAGCAAGAGCTGGATCTGCCGAAAGAGCCTGCTTCCAACCCTGATTCGCAATTGCTTTCACGTATGGCAAGGTTGCATTCGTCAACGCGTAGGTAGAGGTGTGTGGGACAGCTCCAGGCATGTTTGCAACACAATAAAAAATGGTGTCGTGAACTTTGAACGTAGGCTCTGCGTGGGTGGTGGGCTTGGAATCTTCAAAGCAGCCACCTTGGTCAATTGCGATGTCAACCAGCACAGCGCCAGGCTTCATCTTCTTGACCAAAGCGTTGGTCACAAGCTTTGGAGCTTTGGCTCCTGGAATCAAAACGGAACCAACAACAAGGTCGGCTTCCAAAACGGCACGTTCAATTTCAAAGGTGTTGCTGGCGATTGTCTTTAGCCTTCCTGCGTAAAGAGCATCAAGTTCTCTCAAGCGATTTAGGTTGGTGTCCAAAACTGTTACTTCGGCACCCATACCTATTGCAACCGCAACTGCACTGGTTCCAGCAACTCCACCACCAAGCACTACAACTTTTGCAGGCCTAGTTCCTGGAACCCCACCCAACAACATTCCGTTGCCTCCGTTTTGACGAAGTAGTGTGTTTGCTCCTACCAGTGGTGCTAGGCGACCGGCAACTTCAGACATTGGGGCCAGCAGCGGTAGCTGCCTAGAAGGAAGCTGAACAGTTTCGTAGGCAATCGCTGTTACCTTTTTTGCCATCAACTCTTTGGTTAGCGGCAAGTCTGCGGCGAGATGAAGATAAGTAAAGAGTGTCAAACCTTCGCGAAGGCATGGGTACTCAGAAGCAATTGGCTCCTTGACCTTTAGTACCAAGTCTCCTGCAGCCCAGGCCTCATCGGCTGAGCTTGCAATCTTGGCTCCAGCATTTTGGTATTCCTGGTCCGATATGGCAGAACCAAGACCAGCTCCAGCTTGGATAGTGACCTCGTGGCCAGCAGAAACAAGCTCGTGCACACCTGCCGGAGTTATCGCTACGCGAAACTCGTTGTTCTTGACCTCTTTGGGAATTGAGATCTTCATGGATTCTCCTAGTTGAAAGATTGCGACCTCCAAGGTCGCCTTTAGAAGGATACCCGCTCGGGCATCCAAGCGTCAGGGGCAATATTTTGGTTGTCTTGAGGCTTGCAACACGCCAAAATTTCTCCATGGAAAATGGCGGTTTTTTGGCTTTTGCAGGAATATTTTGTGGCAGGATAAAGTTCAAGGGTCTGGATCTACCCAGCTCTTCCCTTGTTCGTTGAAGACCACTAGGAGTAGCCAATCATGAAAGACCCAAACTCTCTTCCACAAGACCCAATGCTTGCCGAGCTTGTAAAGATGTCTCGTCGCAGGACTGTAACTCGTAGAGCCGCGTTGGCGGGAGCCGCCGGTGTTGGTGCAGCTCTTGGTCTGGCTGCATGTGCACCTGCCGGAAACGGCGGAGCAACATCGGAAGCTCTAGTTCCTGCAACCGACGTTTCTGATTCTGAGAAGGTTCTGCTTTGGTACAACTGGCCTGGCTACATGGATGAGGCCGAGGACGGATCACGTCCTACCTTGGAGCGCTTCCAGGAAGAATCAGGCATCACCGTTGAGTACAAAGAAGAGTACAACGACAACGACGAGTGGTACGGAATCAACAGATCCGAACTTATCGCCGGAAAAGATGTTGGGGCAGACCTTATTTGCCCAACTGACTGGCTAGCGGCTCGTTTGGTAAACGACGGTCAGGTTCAAAAACTTGACATCGCAAACATCGCAAACCACAAGAACATTGCCCCTGCTTACTTGGGAGCAGAATACGACGCCAATCGCGAGTTCACTATGCCTTACCAGGGAATCTTGGGAGGTATCGCTTACAACAAGGAGCTTTACAAGGAGCTAACCGGTAAGGACGCGCCAACAAGTGTTGATGACCTTTGGGCTCCTGAGCTTAACGGCCGTGTTGTTCTAATTTCCGAAATGCGCGACACCATGGGAGTTGTGGCTCTAGGAAAGGGCATAGACATCACAAGCGATTCATCGCTAACCGAAGATGCTTTCATGACCGTAATCGACGATCTTGCTGCGCTTTACGCAGATGGCAAGATTAGGGCATTTGCTGGTAACGAGTACATGGACGGTTTCGCTGCGGATGAGTATGTAGCTGGAATTGTTTGGTCCGGTGACGTAGTTCAGATGAACTTCGGTGCTGGATTCGAGAAGTACGGATTCTTCATTCCTGAGTCGGGTGGAACAATCTCCGCCGACATGTTCACTGTTCCAATGGGAGCTACTCACAAGAAGAATGCCGAAGCTCTAATCAACTACTACTACGACCCAGTAAACGCAGCAGAGCTAGCTGCTTGGGTGAACTACATCACACCAGTAGTTGGAGCCTACGAGGAAGCTGTCAAGTTGGATCCTGAGCTGGCTGAAAACAAGCTAATCTTCCCAGACGAAGCGTTCCTAGCTTCGACTCACGCTTTCCGTGCTTTGAGTGCTCAAGAAGAGCAGTCATTCGCAACCGCTTGGGGCAGAGTTCAGCTGGGCGCTTAGTTGGCCGTCGAGTTCGTTGCCAGAGGGGCAGATCTAGAGCTTGTTGGAATCAGGAAGGAATATCCTGGTTTTGTTGCAATAGAGAATCTTGACCTAAAGATTCCAGCAGGTGAGTTTTTTGCACTCCTTGGACCATCTGGCTGCGGAAAGACTACAACTCTGCGTTTGGTGGCAGGTCTTGATTCTCCAACATCTGGAAAAATCCTGATTGGAAATCAAGACGTAACCGCCATTAAGCCTCACGAGCGACCAGTAAATACGGTGTTCCAAAACTATGCATTGTTTCCACACATGTCAGTTTTGGAAAACGTGGCCTTTGGTCTTCGTCAGCGCAAGGTGGGAGAGCCTCTTCCAAAAGCTACTGAAGCACTGAAGCTTGTTGAACTTGAGCACCTTGCAGAGCGCAGACCTACCCAGCTATCCGGTGGACAGCAGCAGCGAGTTGCGCTCGCAAGAGCTTTAGTAAATCGCCCGTCGCTTCTTTTGTTGGACGAGCCACTCGGAGCCTTGGATCTCAAACTTCGTCGTCAGATGCAAGTTGAGCTAAAGGCTATCCAGATGGAAGTCGGCCTGACATTCTTGCACGTAACCCACGACCAGGAAGAGGCCATGGACATGGCTGACACAGTCGCGGTTATGAACAAGGGTCGAATTGAGCAAATGGGTGCTCCAGAAGCGCTTTATGAAAGACCGAAGACTATCTTTGTGTCCAAGTTCTTGGGTCAGTCCAACATCTTTGTTGGTGATGTTTCAGAAACCTCAGGTGACTCTGTGAGCATCAGCGTTGCAGGTCGCCAAATCAAGGTTCCTACCAACCGTGCGGAAAAGACCACCGGCAAGATCGCCATTGGTGTTAGACCTGAGAAGGCTTTCTTCCACGAAGACGCGGAACCAGCTGCCAATGCTGGACTAAACGTTGTTGGCCCTGGTGAAATCATCGACATTAGATTCACTGGAGTTAGTAACCAATACCTAATCGAGATTCCTAATTTGGGTGAAGTAACAGTGTTTGCTCAGAACATCGGTAAGTCTCCGGTTACCGAGCTTGGTGCCAAGGTTTGGGTTAGCTGGAAGGTTGAGCACAGCTTCGGACTCTCCGATCTTCCTGAAGTGAAGCCCGAAGGTAACTAGCAGTATGTCAACCCAGGTATCGGCCAAGAAACCAAAGGCTGCAGGGAAGTCAGCAAACCCAAG
>ERZ1022756.277-NODE-277-length-16525-cov-5.693685_pt1 | contig 16525 bp, 20 predicted proteins | sample MGYA00520902_ERZ1022756 | MGnify/ENA primary metagenome ERZ1022756 (study PRJEB33162, sample SAMN09537601) | freshwater metagenome | isolation source: freshwater | place: Canada:Alberta | collected 2017-07 | study: EMG produced TPA metagenomics assembly of the...
GTCTTATCTCATCTCAGGCTGGATTTTAGAGTCCTTGGGATGGGAGGCCGTCTTCGAGTGGATTGCCCTGGGCCCACTTACCGCATTATTGATTGTTTGGTTTCTGATTCCAGCCTTAGATAAGCCTGAATGGCGTGGCCCCATGCGGATTCAATTGGGTGATGTATTTCCCATCCAAAAATGGAAAATGGTCTTGCAAAACAAAGAAGCATCCGGCTATATTTTTGGATACACCGCGCATTCCCTGGAGTTGTTTGCATCACGCAGTTGGTTGGTGGCTTTCTTTGTATTCTGTACAGCCTACACCGGCGAAGCCTTTTTCTTAGCGGCCACTACCTTGGCTGGCGTGATTAACTTCTTTGGCGTGCCTGCATCCATTCTGGGTAATGAGATGGCAATCAAAATAGGTAGACAGAATTGGATTTGTTTTGTGATGCTCACCAGTGCGATCTTGGGTATTGCGTTGGCTGCGGCCACTGGTCAGGGCTGGTGGGTGATCGCCCTGCTGGCTACCGGACATTCGATTTTTATCATGGCGGACTCCGCCACCTTGACTGCAGGACTTGTGACCAGCGCACAGCCCCAGATCAAAGGCGCTGCAATGGGCCTGCATTCTCTGATGGGTTTTGGTGGGGGCTTATTGGGCCCCGCCATCTTTGGTTTTGTTTTGGATCTATCTGGATCGCAAGAATCCCAGTCAGCCTGGGTATGGGCTTACTTTTCGATTGTGATTTGGGGAGTGCTCTTTGTGCTATTTGAGCGCCGCAATGGATGGTCCAAGCGAAAATCTGGCTCACCACCAAGCTAGGGTGAATATGGCTCAGACGTGCTATCACTGCGGCAGTGATGTTGCTGCAAATACACATCTGAAGTTAGAGCTTGGCGGCGCCTACTGCTCCTTCTGCTGCACAGGCTGTATGGCGATTGCTCAAACCATACATGGTGAAGGCCTTGATATCTTTTACGCTCGGCGAGTCCCGGGCGATAGGCCAGATGCGGATGGCATAAGCGAGGCAATACCAGAGCGACTTCTGCCTTACGATGATCCGCTATTGCTCGCGCGTTTTACTAAATCCATCGGCAACACTCACCTAGAAACAACCTTAAAGCTAGAAAAGATTCGCTGTGCGGCGTGTGTGTGGCTATGCGAACATTTTTTGAAACGGATGCCGGGTGTCCACGATGTCCAAATTAATTACGCAACGCAAAAGGCGCGTATTCAGTTTGATCCTAGCAAGGTCAGCTTGGCTGGTTTATTGCATGCGATAGAGCGCATTGGTTATGGCGCTTGGCCTTTTGAGCCATCGCTCGCGATTGAGATGGCCAAGAAAGAGCGGCGGCAATTACTCGCCCGTTTGGGCGTAGCCCTATTGGGCATGATGCAGGTCATGATGTATGCATGGCCTACGTATCTAAGCGATAGTGACATCAGTCCAGAGTCTGAGCTATTACTAAATTGGGCAAGTTGGGCATTAACCATCCCAGTTCTGGTCTATTCGGCAGGACCCATCTTTCAATCTGCATGGCATAGTGTTCGGCTCTTTGGGTCCAGCAGGATGCTGGGCATGGATGTTCCTATTGCATTAGCACTGGTACTGGCGTTCATTGCAGGCACGATCAATTTAGTGAATGGTTCTGGCGACAGTTATTTTGATTCGATCACGATGTTTGTTGCATTTATTCTGGGCGCGCGCTATATCGAATTGTTAGCACGCCAGGATGCACAGGGTGGGGCAGAGGCGCTTGCGAAGCAGTTGCCTGCGACCTGTGAGCGCTTTATCGATTACCCCGACTCGGCCGACCTGAAATCAGTACCTGTTGTTAAATGCCAAATTGGCGACTATGTGCGCATACCAACAGGTGCCGTTATTCCCGCCGATGGCAGTCTGATTGAAGGTGAAAGTAACCTCGATGAATCACTACTGACAGGTGAATCAAAGCCGATTCGAAAGCAGGTTGGCGATACCTTATTTGCGGGGACACACAATATTCATAATGCATTTGTAATGCAAATTACTGCTGTAGGGCAATCCACTCGCATTGCTGGCATTGTCTCTTTACTAGATAACGCCTTACAAGCCAAGCCTGCAGTAGTTGGCTTGGCTGAAAAATGGGCAGGTCATTTTGTTCTCTTTTTAATTGCCAGTGCCGTTTTATCCACGGCGGTTTGGCTCATGATTGATCCTAGTAAGGCGTGGACTGTTCTGGTTGCTGTTTTAGTGGCAAGCTGTCCATGCGCTCTCTCCCTTGCAGTACCAACGGCTATGGCGGCATCCCAAGGGGCTGTTACCAAGCTTGGCTTGCTGATCGTACGGGGCCACGTGATGGAAAGCCTAGCCAAGGTCACTGATATTGTTTTGGATAAGACCGGGACGCTGACGATGGGCGAGCCTGAGCTAAAAGAAGTTGAATTGTTTCGCTCGGGTTTGGATCGGCAAACGGCACTTGCCATGGCGGCAGGGCTAGAAGAAGGGCAGACCCACCCCTTGGCAATGGCAGTTTTGCGCGCCGCCCACCGAGAGGGACTCACTCCAACATCACTCGGTACGCTCGTGAGTAATCAATTGGGTTGTGGTGTTCATGCAGGGGGTTTTGTGCTGGGCAGTCAAGCCTGGATGCGATCGCTTGGCCACATCAACTCGACAATGCACTCACATTCCGGCGAATATGGCACTGTATTTTTGGCCGATGAGCAGGGCTTGATTGCCCGCTTTGTATTTTTAGACACACCTAGAGCTGGTGTTCATGAATTACTAACTATGGCGAAGCGCCGTGGCATTACCGTTCATATGGTGTCGGGTGATGATGCGGCGACGGTAAGTTGGTGGGCAGGCCATTTTGGAATTACCCAGTTCCACAGCAATGTCTCGCCAGAAGGCAAGTATGCGTTGATTGCAGCCCTTCAGGCTGAAGGCCGAACTTGCTTAGCAATTGGTGATGGCATTAATGATGCGCCGTTATTAGCGAAAGCCAATGTCTCCGTAGCGGTGGGTTCGGGCGCACCACTGGCATCTGCTGGTGCCGACGCCATCTTGACTGCCTCGTCTTTGGCGCCGCTAGCAAAAGCACTGCTTATGGCCGATCGCACCAAAGCCGTGATTCAGCAAAGCTTGCTATGGGCCTTCATTTACAACATCGTAGCGATTCCAGTGGCGATGATGGGTTGGATAAATCCTTGGGTTGCGGGTATTGGTATGGCGCTATCCTCGCTGGCCGTAACACTGAATGCGTGGCGTCTGCGCAAAGTCTAGCTTGCTGGTGCATTTTCCGTAAAGCAGGTGAGTGCGCTAGACTGCAGTAATGGAAAGCTTACTCCTGTTAATACCACTGTCATTACTGCTGATCGCCTTTTTGGCCTATCTCTTTTATTGGGCTGTAAAAACGGGGCAGTTTGATGACTTAAATGGACCAGGCGAAGCCATTTTGATGGACAACGATGCGCCCAAAGCAGAAAAACTCGATCCCGTACCGGATCTAAAGTCCAGATCAAAATCTTGCCCACTGCCCACTAGCCAAGAAAAAATGTAAGCTACCTTTGCAAATGGCCTAGGCAGGTTTGATGTAGATCAAATTAGCCGAAGACCCTCAAATCGATAATTAACAGCGTTACAGCACGTTATTTAAGGCGACTTACCGCCACGATTTGCATAAGGGAGAGACCATGGGCAGTGCCGTGGGTAATTACCAAGATCACTTTAATTACAAGGTCGTAAGCCAGTTTGCCATTGCAACCATCGTCTGGGGCATTGTTGGCATGCTCGTGGGGGTGGTACTGGCGGCGCAATTGGTTTGGCCTGAAATTACCTTCAACATCGCGTGGCTGAGTTACGGGCGTCTGCGCCCCCTGCATACCAATGCGGTTATCTTTGCATTTGGTGGTAGTGCGCTGTTTGCAACCTCTTACTACATCGTGCAGCGTACCTGCCAGGTGCGTTTGTTTTCAGATAAGTTAGCGGCTTTTACATTCTGGGGATGGCAAGCCGTTATTGTTGCCGCTGCCATTACTCTGCCATTAGGCATTAGTACCTCAAAAGAGTACGCTGAACTTGAGTGGCCGATTGATATATTAATCACGGTAGTGTGGGTTGCCTATGCAGTGGTCTTCTTTGGCACCATCATGCAGCGCAAAACCAAACACATTTACGTATCCAACTGGTTTTTTGGCGCTTATATTTTGACGATTGCGCTCTTGCATATTGTTAATAACATTGAAATGCCAGCCAGCCTCTTTAAGTCTTACTCGGCTTACTCAGGTACGCAAGACGCGATGATTCAGTGGTGGTATGGTCACAATGCGGTTGGCTTTTTCTTAACCACGAGCTTTTTGGGCATGATGTATTACTTTATACCAAAGCAAGCAGAGCGACCAATCTATTCCTATCGCTTGTCGATTGTGCACTTTTGGGCTCTGAACTTTACCTATATGTGGGCTGGGCCGCACCATTTGCAGCACACGGCATTGCCAGACTGGACTCAGTCCTTAGGCATGGTTTTTTCAATCATCCTGCTAGCGCCATCGTGGGGCGGCATGATTAACGGCATCATGACTTTATCGGGTGCGTGGCATAAATTGCGCAGTGATCCCATCTTAAAGTTTTTGGTTGTGGCGCTGTCCTTCTATGGCATGTCGACCTTTGAGGGCTCGATGATGTCGATTAAGACCGTCAATAGCCTTTCCCATTACACCGACTGGACGATTGGCCACGTGCATTCTGGGGCGCTCGGTTGGGTAGCCATGATTACGATTGGCTCGCTCTACTACCTCATACCGCGCCTTGTTGGCCAAAAGGATATGTACAGCACGCGCCTAATTGAGTTGCATTTTTGGGTCGCAACTTTAGGAGTCGTTATATACATTGCAGCGATGTGGATTGCAGGCGTTATGCAAGGTTTAATGTGGCGCGCATTTGAGTCAGATGGTACTTTGACTTATAGCTTTGTGGAATCAGTCAAGGCAAGCTATCCCTTCTACGTCATTCGCTTGATTGGCGGCCTATGCTATTTGGGCGGCATGCTCCTAATGGCATACAACGTCTATAAGACACTGCAAGATAAGAAATTCATTGACGCGCCTATTCCGGCGCCGTTAGTGATGGCCCATTAAGGAGAAGAAAAGCCATGCCTAAGCCATACAAATTCTTTTCCCATGAAACCTTCGAGCGCAATATTGGTTGGTTGATTATTGCCACGATTATGGTGGTGTCGATTGCCGGATTGGTGCAAATTGTGCCGCTCTTTTTTCAGCACTCGACAACACAACCATCGCCCGGCATAGTGCCCTTTCCAGCACTTAGCCTGGCAGGCCGCGATATCTACCAGCGTGAGGGCTGCGTTGGTTGCCACTCGCAACAAATTCGCACGCTGCGCTCTGAGACTGAGCGTTATGGCCCATATTCATTGGCTGGCGAGTCCGTCTACGATCACCCCTTTTTGTGGGGCAGTAAGCGCACCGGGCCAGATCTGGCTCGTGTGGGTGGGCGCTATTCGGATGAGTGGCACCGCATTCACTTTCGTAATCCACGCGATGTGGTTCCGGAATCCAATATGCCGGCCTACCCCTATTTGCAACATGCCGCGGCTAATGCAGGCAGCATACAAGCGCATATGAAGGCTTTGCGTCGATTGGGTGTTCCTTACACCGATGAAGCAATTGAAAACGCACCCAAAGAACTCGAGGGCAAGACAGAAGAAGATGCGCTGATTGCTTATATGCAAGGTTTAGGTATTCATCGCAGGTCAACCAATACGGCAGCAGTGAGTACTTCCCCTGACGATGCAGCCAAGTAAGGGACCGATATGATCGAAGTCATTGCACCTTATCTCTCTGCTATTTCAACGGTATTGGGTTTAACTGCTTTTCTACTGATTATTTGGTGGGCGTGGTCAAAAAAGCGACAGCCAGCCAATCAAGAATCAGCAGAGCTGCCGTTTGATCTCCCCGATGAATTCTCTGAGGATAAAAAATGAGCGATTTTATCGACTCCTACTGGAGCATATTCATTGCCGCAATCACCCTAATTGGTATTGCCTGGTGTGTGTGGTTGCTTTCCTCGCAGCGCAAGGTCACCGTGGAGCAAAACGCAGATGGTAGTGTTGCTGATACAGGGCATGTCTGGGACGGTGATTTACGTGAACTGAATAATCCTTTGCCACGCTGGTGGGCGTGGATGTTCCTTTTATCGTGTGTCTTCGGCCTGGTTTATCTGGTTCTGTATCCCGGGCTTGGATCGTATCCGGGTTTACTGGGTTATACCAGTGATACCGCTTACACCACCTCGGTTGTAAAGGCCAATGAAGAACTGAAGCCCATTTATGCAAAGTATATGGAGCTTGACGTGCAGCAAGTGGCGGCCGATCCCAAGGCCCGTGAAATGGGCCAGCGCCTCTATTTAAACTACTGTGCTCAGTGCCACGGATCCGATGCCGGTGGATCAAAAGGCTTTCCCAATTTAACCGACAACGATTGGCTATACGGGGGTAGTCCCGAGATGATCAAGACTGCTATTTTGCAGGGTCGCAATGGGGTCATGCCAGCGTACGCCCATCTAACTAAAGATGAAATAGCTGACCTAACGAATTATGTTCGCAGCCTATCCGGGCTTTCGGTAGATCAAGCCAAGGCACAGCGGGGTAGCGCATTATTTGCCACTAATTGCGTTGCCTGCCATGCGGTTGATGGCAAGGGCAATACGGCAATGGGCGCGCCTAATTTAACCGATAAAACATGGCTGTATGGCGGCACTGAAGCTGCTGTAACCGAGACGCTTGTAAAGGGTCGCAATGGCCAGATGCCTGCCCATGACGCGATTTTGACGCCTGAAAAAGTGCAGTTAATCTCCGCCTATGTATGGAGCTTGACTAATATTCGAGTCGATCCGGTAAAAAAATAGTGTTCGAGAGTACGCCGAGTCCAAAGGTGATTCCGATTCAGTCGGTGGAGGAATCACTGTACGAAGTGCGTAGAAAAATTTATCTTAGATCGGTATCCGGCGTTTTTGCTCGCTGGCGCATTGCATTTGTATTTCTGACCCAAATCCTCTTCTATGGCCTGCCTTGGCTGAGCTGGAATAGTCGTCAAGCCGTACTGTTTGATTTGGTGCAGCGTAAGTTTTATATCTTTGGCTTGGTGTTGTGGCCTCAAGATGTGATTTACCTCACGCTCTTGTTAATCCTTTCTGCACTGGGCTTGTTTTTATTTACAGCCGTTGCAGGCCGGCTCTTTTGTGGCTATGCCTGCCCACAAACCGTTTATACCGAAGTATTTATGTGGATTGAGCGCAAAGTGGAAGGCGATCGATTTGCGCGCATCCGTTTAGACGGACAAGAGTGGCCCTGGAATTTTAGAAAATGGCGACTCAAAATCACCAAGCATGGTCTATGGCTGATCATCGCCTTCTGGACTGGCTTTACTTTTGTGGGGTATTTCACGCCGATTCACGTTTTGGCTGGAGAAGTGCTTGCTGCTACATTGGGACCATGGCAAGGGTTTTGGCTATTCTTCTATAGCTTTGCCACCTGGGGAAATGCAGGCTTTATGCGCGAGCAAGTCTGTAAATACATGTGCCCCTATGCGCGCTTTCAGAGCGTAATGGTCGATAAGGATACCTTCTTGGTGACGTACGACACCGTGCGGGGCGATCCCCGGGGTAGTCGTAGTAAGTCTGAGAACTCGATTGCTCAGGGCTTAGGTGATTGCGTTGATTGCAGTATTTGTGTTCAAGTGTGCCCCACTGGTATTGATATCCGCGATGGCTTGCAATACATGTGCATTGGTTGTGGTGCTTGCATTGACGCCTGCGATCAAGTCATGGATAAGATGGATTACCCAAAGGGCTTGATTCGCTATACCAGTGAGCGAGCCATGCTGGAGCGTTCCTCCCAAGAGAGCACGATCCGTCGTATTTTTCGCCCAAGGATCATTTTTTATACTACGGTCATTGTGGTTTTAAGTACTGCATTTATCGTCTCATTGGCAACGCGCAATCCATTGCGGGCCGATGTGATGCGGGATCGCGGTGCTTTAGCACGTGAAGTGGATGGCGATCGGATTGAGAATGTGTACCGCATTCAGGTGATGAATGCTTCCGAGAATGCAATGCGAGTCAATTTTAAGGTGACGGGCTTATTAAATTTAACAATACTGACTTCACAGGGAAAGCCGTTGACGGATGTATTGGTTGAGCCATCCAGCAATCAGCTGATACCGATTCGAGTGAGCTGGCCACTGGGTGAGGCTAATCCAGGAAATTACCCGATTCATTTTGAGGTGGAAGGCGTTGAGTTGCATAAGGGCAATGACGCCGTTACGCGGCTGCGTGATGAAAAATCAACTTTCATCGTGCCACGTTAATTTAGCTATGAAAGGAAAAAATCATGCCAACTGAATTCCCAGTAAAGCCATGGTGGAAGCAATTATGGCCTTGGCTTTTAATCAGCGGGCCTGCGCTTGCGGCAATTGGCTGTGCGATCACAATATGGCTCGCATTTACGCACCACGCCGATCAGCCGATTCGGGATGGTGTGAATAAAAAAGGCTTGAAGATAGAGGCGGCCTCTAAATGAGGTCACGTTTGCTGATTTGGATCTTGTGGCCTTCTTTTTTAGTAGCAGGCATTGCTGAAGGCTTGCTGTTTACCGCTATTCATCCTGAAGAAATTCTACTTTTTGGCGAGCCCCTTGGGATTTCAAATGAGGGTATTTATACCTTGGGGTTTTTTATAATCTGGGCATTTTGTGCGCTATCGAGTGCACTCACCATTTTTGTATTGCAAAAGCCAGGAGGCAGCGCCAAGACCGGATTGGACGAAGCAGACCTGATTTAAGGGCATATTCGATTGGCGCCTAGATTTGCAGGATTGGGTAAGCCAGCTAATTCATAGAGGCCAACAATATCAATTAACTTAACGTGGCGCTGTTTCACTTGGATCAATCCCGCTTCTGCAAATCGAGACAGCATTCGACTCACGGTCTCAATTTGAATGCCCAGATAACTGCCAATTTCCTCTCGGCTCATGCGGAGATCAAGTTCGTGATTGGTATAGCCCCGTGCAGTTAGTCGCTCAGATAAGTTCAGCAGGAAGCCCGCTAAGCGCTCTTCTGCACGAAGGCTTCCAAGCGAGAGTAGGTGGCGCTGATCTTGGGTTAACTCGCGGCTTAGAATGCGGTGGAATTGATTTTGTAATGTAGGTATTTGACTAGCAAGGGACTCAAACTCGGTAAAGCGAATAATGCACGCCTCACTATCCTCAAGCGCGATCGCATCGGATTGATGGTAGCCATCGCCAATAGCATCAAGACCTAGAATTTCACCGGGGAGATGAAAGCCAATGATTTGTGCCCGTCCGTCGGCAAGGGTATGTTCTGTTTTGAGTGTGCCGAAGCGAACACTATAGACCGAGGACATTGGGTTGCCGTGACGGTAGAGGGCGTCTCCCTTTTTTAAAGAGATTCTCTCTTTTATAAGGGTGTCGACTTTTTCTAACTCCTGATTGCTTAGTCCGACTGGAATGCAAAATTGACCCAATACGCAAGTAGAGCATTTATTGCTAGAGTTTGTCTTAGGTGCTTGATTCATAGTCTGCTAGTGTGCCTAAAGGACTATTCTATTCGGTTGTACACCTTTTTAATTACTTTCTTGCGGAATTATGGTCACTACTAGCCTATTCGCTACGCTTTTTTTGAGTACTCTTGTCAGTGGCTGGCATTGCGCCTTGATGTGCGGTGGTATTGCTGCGGCAATTGAGCGCCCCAGGACGAGTGAAATGACCTTGATCTCCAAATCAACGCTGTTTTACCATCAGCTGGTCATGCATCTTGGCCGATTGACGACCTACGTCCTATTGGGAGCTGCTGCTGGGCAAATTGGTGTGATTGTGTGGCAACAAAATGTGTTGCCAATACAAAGGCCCTTATTCGCACTCAGCGCACTGATCTTGATCGCAATGGCATTCCGCTTGTGGCGACAGCAACAACCCAAGCCATCATCCACTTGGCTGGGACTCAAGGCCGCAGAAGTCTGGTCAAAGTACCTCGGCAGACTGGCTAGCGGCCCAGCACGTTGGTTTAGCGGCATGCTGTGGGGCCTCGTTCCCTGTGGCCTGGTCTATAGCGTGCTGCCCTTGGCTTTTTTATCTGGTAGCGCACTCTCGGGTGCTGGCTTGATGCTGGCATTTGGTTTGGGCACCTTACCCAATCTATTGTTGATCTCGCGTTTTTCTGCCAGCCTAGTTCAGTTCAGTCACTATGCTTGGGTACGCTACCTCGCGATTGCTTTATTGATGGGTTCAGGGCTATATGGACTTTACCGCGCCTGGGTATTGCCGCAAGCCTTATTGCAGGGTGGCTTTTGTATTTCCTAAATCGCTCAGGAAAGTCGGCTACCAACCGCATACGCGACTGAAGCACTGACTGCAGTAACAAAGGCGCCCCACACAATATCAATCACGGCTAACCTTGCCGGAAATCCCTCGATCACAGCCAGATTAGTTAAGTCATACGTCATATAACAAAAGAAGCCAAACAGAGCGCCAAAACCTAGTGCGTACATGAATGACTGTTTTGCAATAGCGGGGCTAATGACAAAGATCGTTGTGCCCAGGGCGTACAGCATGTAAAACGCCAATGCGACCCAAAGCCGTGGCTCTGCAGCCATGAGTGCGCCCATTTCAGCACGGTAGAGGTTTTTGGCAATGCCAAGCAGCCAAATAAAATCAATCACCAGAAACGTGATTAAGAAACTTGCATAGACAGCTAGATACTTGATCAATTTACTCACCTTTATGGATAGAACTATTTCCGCTCATTATGATCCATAAGTATCCATTTCCTGAAATCAGGAGTAGGATGAAATATCAATTGAGCTGAAAAGGAAAAGCCATGTTTAAGCATCTATTAGTGCCGATTGATGGGTCCGACGTGACCAAAAAATCCCTCAAAAAGGTCTTGGACCTTGCCAAGAAAGATGGTGCCAGTATTACCTTGGCCTACGTATCCGACCCCATGCCACCGATGGTCTACTCCGATAGCAGTTTAGGGTATGGATTTACCCAGCTTGACCATAAGAAGGCATGCGATGCCTTTGCTAAAAACCTATTCAAAAATGCTCTGGCTGTTTTAGGCGTAGGCGTGACGGTAAAAACACTGCACACCTATAGCCCTAGTCTTGCAGGTGGCGTATTGGATGCAGCCAAAAAAGCCAAGGCCGATGTGATTGTGATGGCCTCACACAAGCGCACGGGGATTAAGGGAGTGCTACTGGGCAGTCAAACCAATGAGGTCATTGTGCACTCCAGCTTACCCGTGATCGTGCTGGGGTAAGCCTTACTTTTTCTTTACGCTGGCTGCCTGCCGGGCGTCGGCAATATTGTCGGTAAAGGCTTTGGCCACTTCACCATCCGGCGGAACGAGCTTTAAGCCTCGTGCCCAATATTGCTCTGCTTTAGCAAACTGACCTTCTTCATAGTAGGCAGTGCCAGCCAGTGCGAGGGCTTTAATGTTGCTGGGATCGAGTTCGAGTGCGCGCATGATGAGGCGCATTGGCTCACCCTTGGCACTCTGGTTTTGGTAAGCCAAAAAGTCGGCGTAATCAATGGTTACTTGGGCATTATTTGGATTGAGTTCCAAGGCTTTCTTATAGGCTTTGGTGGCCTCAGGAAAGCGCTGCATTGCGGCGTAAGAGCGCGCCAGCATTTGCCAACCCTCAGGATTGTTGGGGTCTTTTTCTAGGCGAGACGCCAACTGCTCAACCATGTTTTGGATGTCTTGCTGTGTCAGGGCGGGCTGCTGACTCTGAGCTAGAGGGTCAGTCGCTACTGGATTACCGATCCACAGATAAAGCAGCACGCTACATATCGGCACACCAATACCGATGGTGAGCGCTGGAAACAAGATGCCTTTTGGCTTAGCTTCTTGCGGTGCTTGATCAGCTGCGATCGCTCGCTCTTCTAGTAACAGCCGCTTTTCAATATCCTGCCGCGCTTCGGTCAGTTGATCTGAGGCAATGCGGCCCTCTGCAAAATCAACGTCCAACTGATTCAGTTGATCGCGCAAAATCATAATATTTTCTTCTTGCTCTCCAGACGCTAAACGGCTTTTTTTGCGCAGTGGCAAGACGAGCAGGGCAGTGCCGAGAATGATCATGCCAATCGCAATGGCCAAGAATGTCATCATGATTGGCCTTCCGATTTAGTGCCCAGCAGTGCTTTAGCCCGGGATAAATCCGTTGGATTGAATTCCTCCGAGGCGAGGTGTTTGTGGCGAGTACGAATCTGCTGGATCAATATAAACATGGCAATGAGTAAAAGTAAAAATGGACCAGCCCACAGCAAGATCGTTTTGTAATTAAATGGCGGACGGTACAACACAAACTCCCCGTATCGCTGCACCATGTAATCGAGGATCTCCCGATCAGACTTGCCTTCGCTGAGTTGTTTGCGTACTTGATTGCGTAAATCAACGGCTAACTCGGCATTGGAATCGGCGATGGTCTGGTTTTGGCAGACCAAGCAGCGTAATTCATTGGAGAGGGTGATCACTTTTTTCTCGAGCGCTGGATCTTCGGCAACGGGCCGAGCCTCTTGTGCAGAGAGGGTTGCGCCTGGCGCCAATAAACCAAGCGCCAAGCAGGCGCTAGTCAAAACAGATCGCAAAAGAGCGCGCGACTGGTACTGGCGTAGGTTAAGAGTGTGGATCATGCTTTAGCTATTGAGTTTTTTAATCAGCGGAAGAATTTTTTCTTCAATCACGCTGGGCGTGACTGGGCCGATGTGTTTGAGTCGAATCAAGCCCGCTTTATCGATCACAAAGGTTTCTGGAACGCCGTAGACGCCATAGTCAATACCAACCTGGCCTTTTAAGTCCGAGATGGATAGAACGTAAGGGTCACCAAACTCTTTAAGCCAGCGCAAGGCATCCTCGGGCTTGTCTTTGTAATCGAGCCCTAATAAGGGTGTTGTTTGGGTTTTAGCAAACTGAATTAAATGGGGGTGCTCGTCACGACAGGCTGCGCACCACGATGCCCATACATTGAGCACCCAGACTTTGCCACGCATCTCCTCAGGAGAAAACGTGACATTGTCTTTACCCAGCACTGGTAAGGTAAAGGCGGGGGCACTCTTATTAATCAATGGGGAAGGCACTTCGCGTGGATTAAGCTGAAGGCCTGCAGCCAAGAAGCCAAAAAAGACGACAAAGATTCCGATGGGAATCAAATAGCGTTTCATTTACGTTTCCGGTAGCGGCGATCGGTAATTGCCAAGAAGCCACCCAAGGCCATAAAGAGGCAGCCACCCCAAATCCAGTCCACAAAGGGTTTTATATGAATGCGCACCGTCCACTCATTGGCATTGAGTGGCTCGCCCAAAGAGAGGTACAGGTCGCGTGTAAAACCGGGATCAATTGCTGCTTCGGTCATCGGCATTTGACTAGCGGTATAGACCCGCTTTTCAGGCTCGAGTCGCGTTACTGGTTTGCCACCCTGAGTTACATCAAACACGCCGCGAATGGCTTTGTAATTTGGACCGTCAATCGCTTGAACCCCTAAAAATTGGAAGTCATAGCCGCCGGCTTCGATGCTGCTGCCGATGGCCATGCGGATGTCTTTTTCGCTCTCAAAACCACGCACGCCTGTTACCCCAACGATAAAAACAGCAACTCCAATGTGGGCTAAGAACATGCCGTAATAACTTGCGGGCTGGGCTGCGAGGTTTTTAATCACGCCGCGATCACGGTTACTAAAGGCGCGCTCCATTAATTGGGTGAAGGTTGTGGCAAAAATCCAGATGGCTAAAAATAGGCCAAAACCAACCAGCGGCGTCCAGCTGCGCAGGACCAGCGGGGCAATGATTGCGCTAATAACACTGACGGCTGCAGCCCACTTTAGTTTCTGTGCCAAATCAATGACAGGGGACTCTCGCCAGCGCGACATCGGGCCAATGCCAATTAAAAAGAGAGCCGGTGTCATGAGCGGCACAAACACCGCTTCAAAATACGGAACACCAACCGAGATCTTGCCCAGGTCGAGCGCATCGAGCAGCATTGGGTAAAGCGTACCCAAGAGGACAGCCGCAGTTGCTACTAACAGTAAAACGTTATTAGTCAGCAGCATGCTCTCGCGCGAAACGGTTCCAAAGTTGCCGCCGATATTTGCTTTCGGAGCGCGCCAGGCGAATAGTAGGAGTGAGCCTCCTACGACAAGCGCCAAGAAACCGAGAATAAAAATACCGCGCTTGGGATCGGTTGCAAATGCATGGACCGAGGTAATCACGCCAGAGCGAACTAAGAAAGTGCCAAGTAAAGATAGTGAAAAGGCAAGAATGGCTAGCAGTGCGGTCCACATTTTGAAGCCGCCGCGTTTTTCAGTCACTGCCAAGGAATGAATCAGTGCGGTCGCTACGAGCCACGGCATGAAGGATGCGTTTTCAACCGGATCCCAAAACCACCAACCACCCCAACCCAGTTCGTAATAAGCCCACGCACTACCCAAGGCGATGCCAATCGTTAAGAAACACCATGCTGAGGTAACCCAGGGCCGTGACCAGCGTGCCCATGCGGCATCGAGTCGGCCGGAGAGTAGGGCGGCGATTGCAAATGCAAAAGCAACTGCAGAGCCAACGTAGCCCATGTACAAGAAAGGCGGATGAATAATCATGCCGGGATCTTGCAGTAGGGGATTGAGGTCTTTGCCTTCTAGTGCTGCCGGCATCATCCGATCCAGTGGATTGGATGTGAGCAAGGTAAATAAGAGTACGCCGATATTGAGCAAGCCCAGCACGCCGAGGATGCGCGAAATCATTTTGATTGGTAGGTGCTTAGAAAAGACAGCTACCGCAATCGTCCAGCCTGCCATCATGAAGCACCACAATAAAATCGAGCCCTCGTGGCTTCCCCACGAAGCGCCAATGCGATACATCAAGGGAAGTGCCGAGTTCGAGTTTTGTGCAACGTTGAGTACGCTGAAATCATTGTTAACAAATGAAATCACCAAACAAACATAAGACACCGTAACCCAGAAGAAAAGAGCGACTGCCGATGGCCTGGCTAAATTCATTAAGGCAGGCCGATTTGTTTGGGCGCCAATCAAGGGGGCGAGACCCAATACCAACGACGTCATCAATGCCAGAATTAAAGCAACTTGGCCAATTTCAGGAATCATGGTTTTTTCGCTTTAGCTAAGGCTTCTGCCGCTTCGGGCGGCATGTAATTTTCATCGTGCTTGGCAAGAACTTGGCTTGCTGTAAATGAGCCGCTGGAATTGAGGCGTCCTTCGGCCACCACCCCTTTGCCTTCTTTAAAGAGGTCGGGCAATAAGCCCTCGTAGCTCACTTCGATGCGGTGAGCTAAGTCAGTCACAACAAAATTGACTTTAAGACCGCCCGGATCCCGCTTGATGGAGTTTTCCTCAACCAAGCCGCCCACCCGAAAGGTGCGGTCTTTGGGCGCCTCATTGGCCATAATTTGGCTTGGGCTGTAGAAGAAAACCAAATTGCTTTGGAAGGTCTGAAAGACCATGTAAGTGGCAAACCCGACGCAAGCTAAGCCACCTATGATCGCCAGACCGCGTTTTGTGCGGAGTTTCATAAGTCCTTATTTTGCCTAATTTTTTTCAGTGGCGTACGACTCATCCCGAATGCTCGATTCGGTTGCCCGCCGCTGCCTGCGGATCTGCATGATTTCAATGGCAAAAACAAGGGCGGTAACTGCGAAGGAACCCCATACAAAGGGGCCGTGGCCACCCATTTGCAGAAAATCACTAAGGCTATTCCAGTAAATCATTTCACTGCCTCCTGCGCCCATGCGGTATGGCGTTCCCGCTCTAATATGAGGGTGCGGCAGCGGTAGAAGCTGACAGCAAAGGAATAGGCCCAAAACGCTACTGTCATGATGAGCATGCCAGTCAACATTTGGGTTGCCATGGTCGGGGCTTTGGTCAGGCTAACGGAGGCGCCTTGGTGCAAGGTATTCCACCATTTCACTGAAAAGTAGATGATCGGAATATTCACCACGCCAACGATTGCTAAAACAGCAGCGCTGCGATCGGCCTTACGGGTATCTTCAATCGCTGCGTGTAGCGATAAAAAACCCAGGTATAAGAAAAGCAAAATAAGCTCTGAGGTTAAGCGTGCATCCCACACCCAATAGGTGCCCCAGGTTGGCTTGCCCCACAAGGAGCCGGTCCACAGAGCAAGGAAGGTCATGAGGGCGCCGGTTGGGGCTAAGGCGAGAGCAAACATGCTAGCCAGGCGCGCATTAAAAATCAGCCCCATGGCCGCCCAAAATGCCATTGCCAAGTAAATGATCATCGACATCCATGCAGCAGGCACATGAATAAAAATAATGCGATAGGACTCACCTTGTTGGTGGTCACTTGGCGCGATCAATAGGCCAATGGTTAAACCAACGATGGTGGCAATCACGGCAACAGCAACGCAATACGGAATCAGCGTGCCAGATAGGGCATAAAAGCGTTGTGGTGCAGCGTATTTAAACCAATTGATGCCAGAGGAGAACACAGGAAATAGTCTTTATT
>ERZ1022756.278-NODE-278-length-16516-cov-23.206245_pt1 | contig 16516 bp, 16 predicted proteins | sample MGYA00520902_ERZ1022756 | MGnify/ENA primary metagenome ERZ1022756 (study PRJEB33162, sample SAMN09537601) | freshwater metagenome | isolation source: freshwater | place: Canada:Alberta | collected 2017-07 | study: EMG produced TPA metagenomics assembly of the...
GAGCAGGCGGGGCTTTTATCACCTGCCAATGGAACAGCTATCAACGAATCCGAGGCGAACATTGTTGCCGAGCGCGTTGGATACCCGGTGCTTGTAAGACCGTCTCACGTTCTCGGTGGGCGCGGAATGGAAATTGTTTTTGATCGGGAAGGAATGTCCGGGTACTTCAGAAGGATAGACGGACAAGCCATCGTAGGGCTTGAGCACCCTTTATTGGTGGACCGATTCCTAGATGATGCTATCGAGATTGATGTGGACGCCATCTATGACGGTAAGGATCTTTTTGTTGGCGGAGTTATGGAGCACATTGAAGAAGCAGGTATCCATTCTGGAGACTCCAGCTGCACACTTCCGCCCATCACTCTAAGTGACAGTCAGATTCTTCGTGTTCGGGACGCGACTGAACTAATTGCAAAGGGTATTGGCGTCAATGGACTACTTAACGTTCAATTCGGCCTTGCTGCCGATGTGTTGTATGTCCTTGAAGCAAACCCAAGGGCTTCTAGAACTGTGCCGTTTGTATCCAAAGCACTCGGCATTACCTTGGCGAAAGCGGCAGCGCTTGTAATGGTTGGCAAGACAATCTCGCAGCTTCAAGATACAGGAGACCTTCCTGCAATTGACGCGACTTCAACATCCGCTGGCTCAACTATCTCTGTCAAGGAAGCCGTGCTTCCTTTCAAGCGTTTTGCCACTAGCGAAGGTAAGTATGTTGATTCACTACTGGGGCCCGAGATGCGATCCACTGGAGAAGTTATGGGTATAGATGTTGATTTCCCCAAGGCGTTCGCCAAGTCTCAAGCAGCGGCCGGAAGCGCACTTCCAACTTCAGGTCGAATATTCATTTCCGTTGCTGACCGCGATAAGCCTCAGATGCTTCTACCAGTTAGGAGACTGGAGCAACTCGGCTTCGAAATCCTGGCCACGGCGGGGACCGCAAAGATTTTGCAAAGACACGGCATCAAGGCCACTCAGGTGCGTAAGCACAGCGAAGGTGTTTCAGATTCACTCGGGCCAACGATCGTTGAGCTAATTACGTCGGGAGAGGTTGATGTTGTTGTAAACACACCAACTGGTGCAGCAGCGCGGCGGGACGGATACGAGATTCGAGCGGCAACAACAGCTGCCGATAAGCCAATTTTTACAACAATTGCACAGTTGAGTTCTGCTATAGGTTCTTTTGAAGCAGTGATTGCCGGACCATTCTCTGTCCGGTCACTCCAAGAACACACTCAGGATAGAAGGCGAGCGCTTGAACAATAGCTTTGGTTCCCGCTTACTAGAGTCATTTGAGCAGCACGGTCAGCTCTGTGTTGGTGTCGACCCGAGTTTCGAACAGCTAGGTTCTTGGAACCTACCCATTAACACCCAAGGGCTCGATTCCTTCGGTAAAGAACTCGTTGATGGTTGCCACGGCATAGTTGGGCTGGTTAAGTTCCAAGTGGCATTTTTTGAACAATTTGGCTCCGCTGGGTTAGCAGTGCTTGAAAAGCTCTGTTCCTATGCGTCGTCCTCTGGCTTGCTTGTCATCGCCGACGCTAAGCGAGGTGACATCGGAACCACCATGGACGGATACGCAAATGCATGGCTGGTTCGCGACTCCGTCTTTTTTGCCGATGCTGTTACCCTTTCGCCCTACTTGGGTATCGAGTCACTTGAGCCTGCTATAGACATCGCGTTGGAAAATTCCAAGGGGGTCTTTGCTCTCTGCGCAACATCTAATCCGGAAGCAAGTAAGTTGCAAACTTCAATGAGCCCGGATTCTAAATCGGTAGCCAGGCAGGTTGCTGAGTATGCAAGTCAGAAGAATTCCGGCGTGCTTGGATCAGTAGGGCTGGTTATTGGAGCAGAGACAAAGCTAGCGGACTACGGCTTATATGCCGACGATCTATTGCAAACACCAATTCTTGCCCCAGGATTCGGATTCCAAGGTGCCAAGTTTGAGGAAGTAAAAAGGAGCTTTGGATCAGTTACTGGTAACTTGATTTGCAGTGCATCGAGGTCGATTGCCGGCGTTAGTTCTATCGGCTTGGAATCTAGAATTCAGCAAGCCAAAGAGGATTTATGGAAAGGACTGGAACCCTAATGCCGCATGGAAAGCTAGTAGTACTTTCAGGCCCTTCAGCGGTTGGAAAAGGGACAATCGCTAAGCACATCGTTAGCTCGTTTCCAAACTTTTTCCTCTCAGTATCTGCCACCACGAGAGAGCCAAGACCTGGTGAAATCGACGGTGAGTCCTATGTTTTCGTTTCTGCTGAAAAGTTTCGCAGTATGGCAGACTCGGGTGAATTATTGGAGTGGGCTAACGTTCACGGATCAAATCTTTACGGAACCCCTCGACAGCCAGTTGTTGATGCACTAGCCAAGGGGCACAATGTCTTGCTTGAAATTGATGTCCAGGGAGCATTCCAAGTAAGGGAATCCTTCAGAGGGGCCATCTTGATTTTCATAAGCCCTCCAGCGTTTGCGGATCTGGAAACCCGCATGTCCAAACGTGGAACAGAGAGCCCTGTGGATAGGGCCACCAGGCTGGAGACCGCGAGGGTTGAGCTATCTGAAGCCTCAAGGTTCGATTTCGAGGTAATTAATGATCAAGTGGCACGATGTGCTCAAGAGGTCGTAGACTTGGTTCAATCCACTAAAAATCAGGGAAGTTTGTAATGTCAGAAAAGCTAGAAGGTATTGTTTCGCCGTCAATCGACAATTTGATGGATCGCGTTGACTCGAAGTATGAACTTGTAATGTTTGCCGCGAAGCGAGCTAGACAGATAAACGACTACTACTCGTCACTCCATGAGGGTTCGTTGTTTAGCAATGTTGGACCCCTAGTTGACGTCACAATTGACGAAAAGCCACTAACAATAGCCCTGCATGAAGTTGATCAAGGCCTTCTTACCAAACGAAACCTAGACTAAACGGTCGTTTTCGAGTGGCTAACGTTGTCGTTGGTATAACCGGAGGCATAGCAGCTTATAAAAGCGCAAGCCTCATCCGACTAGTATCTGAAGCCAGCAATAGTGTTCAAGTGGTTGCAACAGTCAACGCACAGCGCTTTATTGGACAGATAACACTCGAAGCGCTTTCTAAGAATCCTGTCGAAGTAGTTGACCCGGATCTCTATACAGATGTAGATCAGGTTAAGCACATCACGATTGCCAAGAGTGCAGACTGCATTGTAGTTGCGCCGGCTACCGCATCGTTTATTGCAAAAATTGCTGCCGGTATTGCCGATGACCTTTTGACATCAACGGTGCTGGCAGCTACTTGCCCAGTGCTTATCGCACCTGCAATGCACACCGAGATGTGGCAGAATGCGGCTACAGTTTCAAACATTGCAACTCTCAAGCAACGGGGTATAGAAATCATCGAGCCCGCTGTTGGGCGCCTTACCGGTGCGGACACTGGGGTCGGCAGGCTCGCAGAACCGGAGGAGATTCTCGCGAGAGTTAAGCGTACTCTCGCTGGAGGCTTACTCAAGGGCTTTAGAGTTTTAGTCACAACCGGGGGAACAAGAGAGCGAATAGATGCAGCTAGGTATGTTGGCAACTATTCGTCTGGAAAGCAAGGCTTTGCATTCGCAAGAGCTGCATTTGAGCTGGGCGCCGATGTTAAAGTTATTGCCGCCAACGCTAAATCTAGTGATTCGAATACCTACTCCGTCGAAGAAGTATCGACAGCCGCGGAGCTCGAGACAAAGATCATGTCACACATAAACGATTTTGATATTTTGATTATGGCGGCCGCCGTTGCCGACTATCGTCCAAAGACTGCATTTCCGGGAAAACTGAAGCGCTCTGAGCTTGGTTCAGAAATCAGTATTGAACTCGTAGCGAATGAAGATGTTTTGGCTGCGGTCACCACGCGTCTGAGGGCGGATGGGTCGAACGCTACAGTTGTAGGATTCGCGGCTGAGGCTTCTGCTGATCTTGTCAATCTCGGCCTTGAAAAGATGAAGGCGAAAGGTTGCGCTTTCATGTTTGTAAATGACATTGCAAGCGGCGAGGTCTTTGGATCCGATGACAACTCTGGAGTTTTGGTCTACCCTGCTGGCTCGCAACCTGTGGCTGGTTCAAAAATTGAAGTAGCAAGGACCGTTCTTCGTCTGGTTGCCACTAAAGTTATAAAAGCGAAAGGGAAATAGGGGACAATGACGGAACTTAGACAATTCACTTCAGAGTCAGTAACTGAAGGACATCCAGATAAGATTTGCGATCAGATATCTGACGCTATTCTCGATGCCATGCTCGAGCAAGACCCCAACGCTCGTGTTGCCGTAGAGACGATGGTTACTACTGGGCTCGTCCATGTATCTGGTGAGGTGTCAACCGACAGCTACGTTGAGATTCCTGCGATTGTACGAAAGACAGTCCTCGGCATCGGATACAACTCTTCTCGAATGGGTTTCGATGGGGCAAGCTGTGGTGTTTCCGTTTCTATCGGTCAACAGTCACCAGACATCGCTCAAGGTGTCGATCAGGGACTTGAAATGCGAGATGGTGGATCGGTTGACCCCTACGAATCACAGGGAGCTGGAGATCAGGGTCTAATGTTCGGCTACGCCAGCAACGAAACTAGTAGTTACATGCCCACGGCTATTTCGCTTGCGCATAAATTGTCAGAGAAACTCTCTCAAGTGCGAAAGTCCGATCAGGTGACGTTCTTGCGCCCTGATGGTAAGACTCAAGTAACGGTAGGTTATGACGGTACGACACCGAAGACCATCGAGGCCGTTGTTGTTTCAACACAGCACACCGAGGACGTATCTCAAGCTGAGATTCACGAAGCAGTGCAGAAGTACGTTATCAAGCCAATTCTCGAGGAATCGGGATTGGACCATGCGAATGCTAAGTTCTTTATTAACCCGACCGGTAAGTTTGTAGTTGGGGGTCCTCAAGGCGACGCGGGCTTGACTGGTCGCAAAATCATCGTCGATACCTATGGTGGAGCATCTCGTCACGGGGGAGGAGCCTTCAGCGGTAAGGACCCATCGAAGGTTGACCGCTCTGCAGCTTACGCCATGAGGTGGGTTGCAAAGAATGTCGTTGCCTCAGGTGCAGCCGACCGCGCAGAAGTTCAGGTCGCATACGCAATCGGCGTTGCCAACCCTGTTGGCTTGTATCTTGAAACATTCGGCACCGAGCATGTCGACACCGCGAAGATTGAGAAGGCTATGAGAGAAATTTTTGACCTGAGACCTCGCGCCATCGTTGAGTCTCTAGACCTACTGCGCCCGATCTACTCGAAAACCGCTGCTTATGGGCATTTCGGCAGGGAGCTTCCCGAGTTCAGCTGGGAAAAGCTCGATCGTGTAGAGGAACTGCGTTCAGCTCTGAATCTGTAATCATGCCAACAGTCGCGAAGGTTGCCTTGGTAACCAGCCTTCCGCAGCTGGATCGAGTTTTTGATTACGAAATTCCCATGGAACTTCGAGATTCAGTCCGACCTGGATCACGAGTTCGGGTTCCTTTTGGGAAGTCAACGAGACCATTTGAAGGCTTCGTTCTCGAGGTCACGGATAGCACCGCCCACAAGGGTTCACTTGCGCAACTGCTAGGCCTAATTGGAGTAAACCCTGCGCTTCCAGCTGAGCTATTGGATCTTGTGCAGAAACTCGCTCTTAGAAGCGCTTCTGGGTTAGGTGAGATTCTCAAACTTGCGGTCCCGGCAAACATGCCCCGCAGTGTTGCATCACACAACTCAGACAAATCCAATCCACTACCAGAGATTCCGATCCTTTCTTCTTCCACACTTGATGCTGCAAGAATTGCGAGTCTGTCAACCAATGGATCTAGGCACGCGGTACTGACAAAGCCAGGTGAAGTTGACATCAAAATCGAGAATGAGAGCAGACAGTTTCCATCCTGGGTGGTTGAGTTTTGTCTTATAGCAGTCGGTAACCTTCGCGCCAATAAATCTACTCTGCTTCTAGTACCGGATTATCGTGAACAAAGTGTTCTTATACTTGCTTTGGAGTTTCTAAAGCTTATGGATTTCACTGCCAACTATTCACAGGAACAAACTAAGTCTAAAGCTTTCCAAGCCTACCTAAAGGCCCTTGATGATGTGCCACGAATCGTTATTGGTTCACGGTCCGCCATGTTCGCGCCAGCTCACAATCTTGGAACTATTGCAGTTTTTGATGAAAGTGATCCTAGTTTCACTGATCAATCCTCGCCGTATCTGGTTGCTCGCGACGTGTTACTACTTCGTCAAGCGATTCAAGAGTGTGCCATCGTGTTCTCCGCTCACTCACGCTCAACCGACATACAACGCCTTGTAGAGACGGGATATCTCACTGAGTCAAATCAGGTTTTTGCCAAACCGAAAGTATCGATCTCGGAACAGGGTTTCCGTGTGGACTCAAATGCCTTCAGGGCGATCAAGCAAGGCCTTGCCTCGGGTTCAGTTCTTGTTCAGGTTGCAGCTAAGGGGGACTCGTCGGCCCTGTTCTGCACAGCCTGCGACTCGAGGGCCATCTGCGCAAACTGTAGTGGCCCTATCTGGATTGACAATAATCACCTACGAAAATGCAGATGGTGTAATGGTTTATCGCAAGAGATCCGGTGCGGATGCGGTGGAGATTCATTCACAGCAGGTAGGGCAGGATCGACACGTACCTCCGCGGAGCTGGGAAGGGCTTTTCCTGGCGTAAAGGTGGTCGAATCAACGGGCGAGAGCCGAACTGTGAGTCTTGCCGCTGGGAAATCTCTAGTTATAGCAACCGCAGGATCTGAGCCATTTATTCCTGGTGGATACGCTGCTGTTGTGATTCTTGATGGAAACGTGACTCTCTCGAGGCAAAGTCTTCGCGCAACCGAGGACGCAATCCGTCAATGGTCTAATGCCATTTCTAGATTAGGTAGCCAGGGTGAGGCTGTTCTGGTTGGTGTTACCGGGGATTTAGCCCAGCAATTTGCTCTCTGGCGGCTTACTGATGTTGCATCCAAGGAGCTTTTTACCCGTAAGGAACTTAACCTTCCTCCAACGGTGAGGCTTGGAAGTGTGTCAGGGAGTTTCGAAAAGCTCACTGAACTAGCCGCAAGCATGAGTTCAGTTCTTGATCTTGAGGCTATTGGACCGGCTCCCTATTCTAAAGGTGGAGCTTACGATCAGTGGCGACTCATTTTTAAGTATCCCTACTCTGCAGCAATAGAAGTAGCGAAGTATCTGTCAGTTGAAACTGCAAGAATTAGCCTTGGAAAGGTTTCCGTTTCTAAGGCTGGCAGAAACACGAGGCTTCTCAAAGTGCGTATGAATGACGCGGAGGTGATCTAACTGCACAAGGACATCAGGGTTATTTTTGCGGGTACTCCAGACAATGCCGCTTCTACCCTCGAGCACCTGATTACGGTCGGAACCAACATCGTTGGTGTCATCACCCGATTGGATTCCAAGGTCGGCCGCAGTGGCACTTATCAAGAAAGCGCTGTTGCCTTAAAAGCGGCAAGCAATCAGATAGAGGTTTATAAGACCAACGAAATTGATGATGTATGCCGCGCTTGGGTTATGTCACTGTCACCAGACATTGGTGTGGTTGTGGCCTATGGTGTGATTTTTGATGCCGAGTTTTTGGAGTTGCCCAAGAGTGGATGGCTCAACTTACATTACTCATTACTTCCGGCCCTGCGTGGGGCCGCCCCGGTGCAAAACGCAATACTTAGAGGCCTTGAGGAAACGGGAGTTAGTGTCTTCCGGCTCGATGAAGGGATAGACACTGGAGCATTGGTAAGGCAGGAGGCGGTTGCCATTGGCTCATCTGAAAACGCCGGTGATCTGCTTCTAAAACTTACAGATGTTGGGGCTGTGCTTCTCTCATCAGTACTAATGGATCTTGAATCAAATCTAAGCGGTGCCTTAGGGCAGCCAACACCTGCCCCCGACGAGAAAGCTGGAAAACCCACTCGGCAGTCTGCGAAACTAAGCTTCTCCGAGTCGTGCAATCAGCTTTCAAGAATAATTAGGGCCATGAACCCTGAACCGATGGCTTGGTTTGAATTCGAGGGTAAAGCTGTGCGCGTTCTGCGAGCAAGACCGACCATCTCGGCTGGCGGAGAGGTCGGTTCAGCACAGCTTGTTGGTAAGGAATTAGTTGTCACCTGCGGTGAAGGAGGATTGGCGTTAGAAACGGTCCAACCGGCAGGAAAATCAGCAATGTCGGGTTCGGACTGGTTCCGAGGTCTACAAACAAAGGTAGCTTTCTTCGAATGATACGTGACGTCGCTTACGAGTTACTTCTCAGAGTCGAGCAAGACGACGCATATGCCAATCTTGTTCTTCCGAAGCTTCTCAAAAATTCTCAAGTTGATTCAAGAGACGCGGGGTTTATTCAGGAGCTTGGCTTTGGTGCCATTCGAAACAGGCGCCTATACGAGTTGATCATCGAGGTCGCCTCAAAAAGAGAGATTGCCTCAGTTGAGCAGGCGGCTCGGTTGATCCTTCTGTTAGGCATCCATCAACTTCTTGCGATGCGTGTGCCTGCGCATGCTGCAATCAATGAAACAGTGAACCTAGCTAAGCGAAAAGCTTCCAAGAGTGCGGTCGGCTTTGTCAATGCAGTTCTTCGGAGGGTATCTGAGAAGTCAAGAGATCAATGGATTGGAGTCATTACCAGGGGATCGAAGGATTTAGACCAAGTATTATCCGATGAGTACTCTCACCCGATGTGGATTCTGAGATCTCTTAAATCCGCGCTAGCAGCACGTGGCTTGGAGAACACGCTGGTTGAACTTTTGAAAGCCGACAACACGCCAGCAAAGGTTTCGATTGTCGCCTTGCCTGGTTTTTCTCAGCCAGGTGATTTTAGCGAAATAGGAGAGGTAGGCGGAGCGTCACCTCTAGGTATCGAGATTCATGAGAATCCTGCAGTTATCGAAGCTGTCAAAAATGGATTTGCCCGTGTCCAAGATCAGGGATCTCAGCTTGCCGTATTAGCCCTTACAGAGGTGGATGTGGCGATTCCTGACTCGCACTGGTTAGACGTTTGCGCTGGTCCAGGAGGGAAGGCAGCACTATTGGCCGCGCTTGCTCGGCCAGAAAAGATTAGCTTCACTGCGAATGAGATATCAGAACATCGAGCCAAGCTCGTTGAAAACGCTCTGAATCCTATAACAAACGTGAGCGTCGAGCGGAGGGATGGACGCGAGTTCGGCGAACTGGGCCCAAAGTTTTCAAGAGTATTGCTGGACGCGCCTTGCACTGGGCTAGGGGCACTGAGGAGAAGACCAGAGGCTAGATGGAGAAAGCAAGCCGGGGACATCAAAGACCTTTCGAAGTTACAACGCGAACTTTTTGATAGCTGCTGGAGCTCCCTGCTTCCAGGGGGCGTTATGGCCTATGTGACATGCTCTCCGCATCTATCCGAGACAACTAATCAAGTGTCCTGGGCTATGTTGAAATACGGTGCTGAGTTAGAAGTAATCAATGCAAACACGGTATTGAACGCAGTAAACAGCAACCTTGATCTAGATGAGGGTTTTCTTACCGCTCAGCTCTGGCCCCACACAAACGGAACAGACGCCATGTTCATTGCTCTTTTTCGTAAATCGCTAAACTGATTCAATGATCAGAATCGCGGCAAGCATACTAAGCGCGGATTTTGCCAACCTACAAAGAGACCTAGAAACAATAACCAGCTCAGATTTGATCCACGTTGATGTCATGGACGGTCATTTTGTACCGAACCTAACTATCGGCCTGCCAGTTGTTGCAAGACTGCAGGAGGTTTCGAAAGTCCCTCTAGATGTCCACCTTATGATTGAGAATCCTGAGCTCTGGGCTCCAAGATACGCCGAGACAGGGGCATTCTCCGTAACTTTTCACTACGAAGCTTGCTCAGATGTCACCGGCACAATCAAATCTGTGCGGGACGCTGGCTCCAAGGTGGGTCTTTCAATAAAGCCGGGTACCGAATTAGCTGAGGTTGGGAAGTTCTTGCCACACATAGACATGCTTCTTATCATGATGGTTGAACCCGGTTTTGGAGGGCAAAGCCTCATGGAGTCCGTTATCCCAAAGATCTCGCAAGCGAAGCTTCTTGCACGAAGCACTGCGCCAAAGCTATCGATTCAAGTAGACGGTGGGATTAAATCTTCGAACATTGAGAAATTGTCGGAGGCGGGTGCCGATACCTTTGTGGCCGGGCAGTCTGTTATGTCTGCATCTGATCGCAACGCAGAGATTAGTTTGCTGCGCGAGTTGGCACAGTCGAGTGCCAGGTAGCTTGTTTACATGTAGTTGTCTCACTACCTTTCTGGGTTTTGGGACTTTGATGGAGGGTGAGCGAGCTAATGCTAACCATTGATGAAGTTAGAGAGTTAGCTACTTCCTACAAGGTCATTCCAGTCGTTTCGACTGTATTCTCAGGATCGGAGACTCCGCTTACGATCTTTGAGAAACTCGCCGACTCGAAGCAGGGCAGTTTTCTTCTTGAGTCCGCCGAGCAAGGGGTTTGGTCGCGCTATTCATTTGTTGGCGTTGGAAGCTTGGGGTCATTGATTTCCGAATCAGGAACCCTGCGTTGGATTCCCACTGAAAGCTCAAGAAAGCTGGGCCTAGCCCTGGAGAACTTTGGGTCTTCAAGTGATCTTGAAGTGCTCGAGCAGCTCCAAGCTCAATGGTCCGCTGCGCCCGTGGCTGGCTTGCCCCCTCTGGTAGCTGGAATGGTTGGTTTTCTTGGCTGGGACAGTATCCATGCTTTGGAGAGGCTTCCAGAGCCTAAGTCCAAGGAGTATCAGATTCCCGAGCTCGCCATGACTGTTATTCAGGATCTTGTCGTTGTCGATCACCAGGAATCCACGCTAAAGATTATTTCGAACGTGTACCTCGATGGCGATGATGATTTGGAAGACCTTTACACTCAAGCACTAGATCGTATCTCTGTTATGAAGACATCCCTTCTTGTAAACACCGAGCCGTTCTTGGCTGAAGTTGATATGAGTGCAGAGCCTGTCTACAACAGAAATAGCACCGACCTAGAGTTCAAGGAAATCGTTGAGAAGGCAAAAGCACATGTTCGGGCCGGTGATGTTTTTCAGGTAGTTGTTTCCCAACGATTTGAGATGCCAGTGACTGCAGACAGCCTCGATGTTTATCGGATGCTCAGGGCTCTTAATCCAAGTCCATACATGTATCTCCTCAATTTTTCAGACAGCTCAGGGGTCTTCTCGGTTGTGGGATCTTCTCCTGAGGCGCTTGTTCGCGTGAACTCAGGCAAGGCCGTCTTACATCCCATTGCGGGATCAAGACCTAGAGGCAAAACGGTAGAGGTTGATGCCGGGTTGGCGGAAGAGTTGCTTCAGGACAAGAAGGAAAGAGCTGAACACTTAATGCTTGTAGATCTTGCGAGAAATGATCTTCTGCGGGTTTGTCAGCCGAACTCAGTTTCTGTTACGCAGTTTATGAGCGTCGAAAGATATAGTCACATTATGCATCTCGTCTCGACCGTAGAGGGTTTACTAAACGAAGGTGCTTCCGCGGTTGATGTGTTTAGAGCAACTTTTCCCGCAGGCACTCTTTCGGGAGCCCCAAAGCCCAGAGCGTTGGAAATCATCGAAGAGTTAGAACCATCCAATCGTGGCCTTTTTGGAGGGGTAGTTGGATACTTTGACTTTTCTGGAAACGCTGATCTAGCGATAGCAATACGTACCGCGGTGATTAGAGATGGGATTGGTTATGTTCAAGCTGGGGCTGGTATTGTTCTGGATTCCGACCCAGAACTTGAGAATCTGGAAACTATCTCCAAGGCTTCTGCACCACTTCGAGCCATCGCCGCCGCTAACTCCATGAAACGAGTTAGTGCATGACAAGACTTAGTCTTTTTTCAATGCACGCAGTCTCACTGCTGATAATGACAGTGTTTGCGGCCATCAACTGGTCAAGTTTCGAGGTTACGGCTGAGCTTGGAGATTCAACAATAGGCGTTAGCGGCTTTGCAGCATTCCCAGCGATCGGAGCATTATTGACGCTTCAGGTAGTTACTTTGGCGCTTTCCACCATGATGGTTGGATGGGTTTCAAGAGTGCTTAGCGCTATGTTGGTGCCGCTGATGTCCTGGTTATTGTTTACCGTTGTCTTGACCAAAGATCATGCGATTCAGGGGGAGTTATCGAGAATTGTCCTGGAGTCAACTGGTGTTTCCGGTTCCTTAGGCCAGCAAGACTTTATTCAATCAAGTCAAGGGAATCAGTTCTGGGCCCTTTTTTCAATAGCCGTTGTGCTGAACATCCTGGTTCTCGCGTTCAGAGCCATGGTCCCTCTAAGGTCTGAAACTACGAAGAATGGTTCCCGTAAGAAACCAATGCCAGAGGATCTATGGGGATCCCAAAGATAGGCATTGACTTATACTTTTTATTGAATAGGAGAAACGTATGACAAGCTCAAACACTGAACCTGGTCACGGTGACTCGATTGCCGCGTGGGCGACGGTTTCCATTATCATCGTGGCTTTTGCTCTGGGAACCTTGTTTTTCTGGTTAGATCAAGCCGTTTTAGTATGGGCTAGTTTTGGGCTTGCTTTGATTGGTCTGGGCGTGGGGGCTTTTCTAAGAAAAGCTGGCTACGGTGTTGGCGGATCGAAGTCTCGAAACTAATTGCTCGAAAAGCTTTACGCCGGTGCTTATCAAGACTCACTGGAGCGCGAGAAGTTAGTACCCATCTCTACTCTTGAGTCAGCGATAGCCGGGCTATCGGCACCACAAGACCCGTGGAGCTTTCTATTCAGTGAAACGAACATCAAGGTCATCGCAGAGATAAAACGAGCTAGCCCGTCACGCGGTCATCTAGCTGACATCGTCGATTCAGGATCGCTTGGTTTAGCCTACGAAAAAGCCGGTGCAGGAGCCATTAGCGTACTGACAGAACGGCAAGGATTTAGAGGATCGCTACAAGACCTGGACGAAGTACGGAAGGCTGTAAAGCTTCCAGTGTTGCGGAAAGATTTCATCTCAACCGAGTATCAGGTTTTGGAGTCGCGAGCCCACGGTGCAGATTTAGTTCTATTGATCGTGGCTGGCCTGAAACCAAGAAGACTCAATGAGCTAAAACAGCTGATTGATGATCTAGGTATGTCGGCGCTTGTCGAAACTCACAACAAACAAGAGCTTCTCTTTGCGTCAGAAATCGACGCGAAATACATCGGAATCAACGCCAGAGATTTAAGCACCTTCGAGACTGACCGTGAAATATTTAGCGAACTTGTCCATTTGGCGCCATCTGGCAGCCTCAAGATAGCAGAGTCTGCTGTTAGATCATCGAAAGATGTAGAAGCTTACGCCAGGGCCGGTGCTGATGCTGTTCTGGTGGGCGAGGCTCTAGTAACAGGAGATTCGGAATCTCTATTACGCGAGTTTAGTTCTGTGAGAAAGCCGTAGGATATTTTGATGGTAGAGAAACTTTCCGAGCAGGTTGGTCCATACTTTGGCCAATATGGCGGCCGGTTTGTTCCGGAATCACTTATTGCAGCACTGGAAGAGCTCGACCAGACCTATCAGGTTGCCAAGTCCGACGCCGCGTTTCTTGCTGAGCTTGATAATTTACATAAGAGCTACACTGGTCGACCATCGATTATCACCGAGGCTCCAAAGTTTGCGGCAACCCTTGGTGACCTGCGAGTATTTCTCAAACGTGAAGATCTCAATCACACTGGTTCTCACAAGATAAACAACGTACTTGGCCAGGCCCTACTTGCCAAGCGCATGGGAAAAACACGCATCATCGCCGAAACAGGCGCGGGACAGCATGGTGTTGCCAGTGCCACAGCGGCAGCACTTCTAGGACTCGAGTGCGTTGTGTACATGGGGGAAGTTGACACTGTTCGACAGGCCTTAAACGTCGCCCGGATGCGATTGCTCGGTGCCGAAGTTGTTGCTGTCACAACCGGCAGTCGAACTCTCAAGGACGCCATCAATGAAGCCCTTAGGGATTGGGTAGCAAATGTTGCCAACACCCACTATCTCCTTGGAACTGTGGCCGGTCCACATCCATTTCCCACAATGGTGAGAGATTTTCATTCCGTTATCGGGAATGAAGCTAGAGATCAGATGCTTTCCCAAATTGGTTCGCTTCCCGATGTCGTTGTTGCCTGTGTTGGAGGCGGTTCTAATGCGATTGGAATCTTTCATGCGTTCTTGGACGATGATGTTCGCCTTGTTGGCATGGAGGCGGCAGGTGATGGGGTTTCCACCGGCAGACATGCAGCAACATTAAGTGCCGGCCGGCCAGGAGTGCTTCATGGTGCCAAGAGCTACTTGCTGCAAGACCAAGACGGTCAAACATTGGAATCACATTCGATATCAGCAGGGCTCGACTACCCAGGAGTTGGCCCAGAGCACGCATGGCTGAAAGACATAGCACGTGCCGAGTACATCCCAGTTACTGATTCCGAAGCGATGGAGGCGATGATGCAGTTAAGTAGGACGGAAGGAATCATTCCAGCCATCGAAACTGCCCACGCGCTTGCAGGAATCAAACAACTTGTTCCATCACTAGCTAGTGGCGCCACGGTGCTTGTGAATCTCAGTGGTCGTGGAGACAAGGACATGGAAACAGTTGCTAAGTACTTTGGGTTGGTCTAGATGAGTCGCGTATCTGATGTGTTGAGAACAAATCGCGTGACTGGTGGATCGCTAATTGGATACTTTCCAATTGGCTACCCAAATCTCTCAGATTCCATTGAGGCGGCAGTAGCGATGTGTGAGTCTGGTGTAGATGTGCTGGAGCTAGGGGTGCCCTACAGTGATCCAGTCATGGATGGACTAGTTATTCAACAAGCTACCGAGGTGTCGCTAGCCAACGGGTTCAAACTCGTTGATGTGTTTGATGCAATAAAGCAGATTTCGGTTCGGGTTAATACACCATTGTTAGTCATGAGCTATTGGAACCCTATTATGCAATATGGTTCCGAACGCTTCGCGACAAACCTGGCAGAGGCTGGTGCCGCGGGTGCCATCACGCCAGATCTCATTCCAGACGAGGCTCAAGACTGGATTCAACAAACAGACGCAAGCAACCTTGACCGAGTCTTTCTGGCGACGCCATCCTCCAGCGATGAACGGATAGCTAATACAGCTCAAAACTCCAGGGGTTTTGTTTACGCCGTATCAACTATGGGAGTTACTGGAGAGCGAACCGATCTTGATGCCCAGGCAAGATCGGTGGTCTCGAAGATTCGGGCGCAATCGCCTCAAAGTTATAGCGCTGTCGGCATAGGAATCTCTACCGCAGAGCAGGTTAAGCAGGTCAATAGCTACGCAGATGGGGCTATCGTTGGGTCTGCTGTCGTCCGAGCGTATCAAGATTTCGGAATCAATGGTCTAATTAGTAAAGTCAAGGAATTAGCAACAGGAAAGAAGTGAGCTGAAAATGAACACATTGATGATGTCGATTCCATCTCCGGAGGTTAGTTTTATTGACCTTGGCCCAATTCGTGTTCACTTTTACGCCCTGTTCATTCTTATAGGGATCATTCTCGCTCTCTTACTTACCGAGTCCAGGTTGAAATCACGGGGAGTCGAGGGTGGAGTTGCCTTAGATGTTTCGCTCTGGGCAATACCATTTGGAATATTGGGTGGGCGTTTCTATCACGTAATCACTCATCCAAACGATTACTTCTTCGAGGGCGCTGACCTGCTTGCGGTTTTCAGAATCTGGGAAGGTGGCTTAGCAATTTTTGGCGCTTTGCTATTTGGTTCTCTTGGTGCATACATTGGTGCTAGGCAATCCGGAATCAAGTTCATCAGCTACCTCGACGCTGTTGCCCCAGGAGTACTGCTTGCGCAGGCCGTTGGCAGATGGGGTAACTATTTCAATAATGAACTCTTTGGGCAGCCGACTGATCTCCCATGGGGGCTGGAGATTTCGAGCGACAACCCTGCTTATCCTGCTGGCTTGCCGGAGGGCGTGTTATTCCACCCAACTTTTCTGTATGAATCGATATGGTCCCTGGTCGGGGTTTTCATATTGTTACTCGCCGATAAACGCTTCAACCTAAGGTGGGGAAAGATGTTTGGTCTCTACTTGATTTACTACTCTGTTGGTCGGGTATGGGTTGAGGCAATCAGGATAGACCCAAGCGAAATAGTGCTTGGTCTGCGAATCAATATCTGGTCCGCAATTCTTGGCATTGCCGTTGGTCTTGTTGTGATAGTAATCCAATCAAGACGACACACCGGTTCTGAAAACTCTGCCTATTTGGTCGGCCGGGAACCAGTTGCTCCAACCACATCTAAGGTAAACCCTGAAGATAAGCTAGTATCTGAGAAGTAGCCCTAAAGGGTTCGTATCGGCATCAAAAGTGCCTGGTTCCAGTTTTCTTAACTGCTTTACGGGCCAGCGTTGTCCCATCAGAATTCTGATCGGAGAAACGCGCAATGATGTCACCATTTGAGAGATTCAGTCGCTGGCCGCGCTCTGGGTTATACAACGAAGACTTTGAAAAAGACGCATGCGGTTTAGCTATGGTTGCCACACTCCGGGGTAATGCTGGCTACGACATTATTGAAACGGCACTAACTGCACTTAG
>ERZ1022756.279-NODE-279-length-16371-cov-7.074405_pt1 | contig 16371 bp, 10 predicted proteins | sample MGYA00520902_ERZ1022756 | MGnify/ENA primary metagenome ERZ1022756 (study PRJEB33162, sample SAMN09537601) | freshwater metagenome | isolation source: freshwater | place: Canada:Alberta | collected 2017-07 | study: EMG produced TPA metagenomics assembly of the...
CCGCAATCGGATACGCGCTAGCTGTAAACCTTGAGCTCATGGATCAATCAGAGCTGTTCTCCAATGACTTTATTGACGGTTATGGGGAAGACTCCGATTTGCACTTCAGAGCAATTGAGAAAAGCTTCCGGTCCGTAATTGTCGATAATGTCCTTGTCAGACACCACTCCGGACTCAGCTATGGGACAAAGCAAGACCTGAGCGCAACAAAACAAAAAAACGTTGCAACATTCAAGAATAAATGGGGTGCGGTTCACCTAAAAGGACTTCGGAAATGGGAATCCCGCAACCCATTGCACAAAATCGAAGGTTACATCAGGCGAGCCCACAAGAAAACAAGACTAAGTGCTGACTTTTTGATCCTAATTCCATCTCTTGACGATCATTCAGGCGGAAGCAAAATGGTCATTGCTTTGTTTGAACAGCTATGGAGGACTGGGCGAACAGCTCGGTTACTTTCAAACATCAGAGACATGCATCGAAACAGCGCATGGTCTGCAGTAAGTGAAAGGTTTACAAAACGACCCCAGTTCTCCAGCGTGGTGACAACTGGCTCAGGAACATTTGAGAACGGTTTCAATCAGAGCAAGAGATTCAATGCCAAGCTAGTGCTCTTTTTCCAGGGGCCTGAAATGTTTTTTGACAACGGCGCTTACTTTGGAAGAACCCTCACTCATCTTTCCAAAGCAGACTTTGTTATCTGCAATTCACCTTACGTTGAGCAATTAGCACAAACCTTCGGGGTCTCCAACACGTGCGTTGTCCCGCTTGGACCAGACACAGATCGATTCTTTAGAGACGAGAAAATCAAAAAATCAAATAAAGTCTTAATCTCATCCAGACTCAATGCCGATAAAGCGACAGTTTTGTCTATTCCACTAGCAATTTCATTCTTGAAGCTTGGCTACCAGGTAGAAACCTTCGGCTTCACAACAGATGCTCTGAAGCTTGTGCCAGGAATTAAGCACCATGGCCAGATCAGCCCAACCGAAATGAATCGGCTCATGAACGAATCGAAGTACTTGATTGACACCAGCATCTTCGAAGGCCTTGGCCTAACTCCAATGGAAGCCCTTCGAGGCCACTGTATTCCAGTTGTCACAAGAAAAGGAGGGCTTGAGTCAGTCAATCCACCTAAGGATTGGATGGTCTGGCTTGAATCCCCTTACATCACGCAAGAGGCACTGTCGACTGCAATTAGCGAGTCGGAAAATCTACGCAATAGAAGCAAGGTAGATTTGGATTCTTTGTTTGGGACTGTAAACCAAGAATTAGGTATCTCGGCTGCTGTTGACCTCCTTGAGAGTTATTAGGAGGAATGCAGAGAGTGACATTTGGTTTAGAAACCAAGACCAGTACGCCCAATGAGTCTTCCCCAGCAAAAGCAGGTGTTGCATGAGAATCTTGAGAAAAGTAGTGTCCTTAGGGCACTGGCTCCTTGATAGTGAAAAATCTATGTCTGACTTCAAAAAAAATACAGCTTCGAAAGAAGAAGACCTCATAATTGAAAGCCCACATAACAAGCTAATGTCTCCGCTTGTTATTACAGCGCACGTTTTCTATCCCGAATTTGCTACTCAACTAATTCAAGGCCTGAAGCAGTTGCCTAGAGAAACAAAGGTCTTTGCGACTACACCATCAAAAGACATCAAGAAAAGCCTGGATGTTTACCTTGACGCAGCAGGTCACCCGCATGATGTGAGGATCACTCCGAACGTAGGAAGGAATTTCGGCCCCCTACTAGTTGAGTTTTCAAAACAGCTTCTTAGGGAAGAAAGCTTTATCCATGTCCATTCAAAAAAATCCATTCATTCACCCGGGATTGCAAAAGATTGGTTAGACAGAAATAGAGAACTGTTTCTTACCAAAGAGGGAATAGGGCGAATTACCTCAATAACAGAAGCTAACCAGAAAATAGGACTAGTGTCTGTCGATGCCTCTGACTTGTTGCGGGGAATCAACTTCAGGTGGGGAAGATCAAAAAAGATTGCCAAAAAAATGCTAAGAAATCTACCTGAATATGATGAGGTGAAGTGGAGCGGCAAAATTTCATTCCCCGCGGGAGGCATGTTTTGGGTAAGGACTGATGCGGTTCGCCCCCTTTTCGAGATGGACTGGAAATACAGTTTTTTCCCCAAAGAAAATGGACAGCAAGACGGAACCCTCCATCATTCTATTGAGCGAGCTGTTGGCGAGTTATGTGTGAGCAGGGAGTACTACCGCGCACATCTGGTCCTCAAAACAGACTCTTTCTATTATGTTTAGCTAGCCACGCATTTGAAGATAGTGATTCGCTTTGAGTCCTCGATTGCTCTCTGGTGCCGAAGTGGGGCTGGAGAAGGGAAGCTTAACTATTGCCAAGAACCCGACAGTCTCCCTACCTGGAAGTTTCAACAGTTAGAGACATTGCGATTCTGAAAACGGTTGCTTTCTTAGAGTTCTAAACTACGCTTGAAGACACTACTTGAATAAGTGTTTTTGGGGGTTGAGTTGTATCAGGACGAACTTGAATCAGGACCAGCACGTGTGAATTTGCGAGCTGAAGAGAATAGAAAACTTAGCCCACAAGCTAGTAGCAATCAACAGCGCCAACGTATTCTATTTGTTCGTTTTCTTTCGGGATTACTTTTTGGAGTAGCCATATCTTTGGGCTTGGGTCTTAATGCTTACGGTTCCTTAGTTCTCGGTCTGGTTGGCGCTATAGGAGTTTTGATTTCAGGATCACTTGTTTCGTATTTGGTCCTGCAGTCAATTTCAATGGCATTTTTATCACTGGTAACCTATGTAGGCTTTAGGCTAATCCCGGACTTAGTCATTGACATCACAATTATTCAAGCGATATATTTCTTTTTCTTAGTTTCTACACCGTTTTGTGTTTTTCTGTCACGAGTCAGAAAAGCACTGCTGCATGTAAACCCATCGCCAACTTTAGAGTTGATTATCGTTGGAAGTTTTGTTGCTTTGGTCAATTACCTCAGGGGAATCAGACCATCTGACCCCGATTACGCTTTGACTCAGATGTACACCGGTGAAGACAACGCTGGAATTGTCGCTATTCTTTCTCGGTCTCTTGAGTATGGGTACGGACAACATGTTGAAAAATTCGGAGAGCATTTCAACGGCATTTATGTTTCAGCTGCGGGTCTTCTGACATGGTTTGGAGACCCAAATGATTCCAATTTCTTATCAGCTCTAACCCATTGGAACATAACCCTACTCCTCTTGGCCTGGGCGCCAATAGCCGCTCTTTGCGTGTGGGGGCTTTCGGGGCTTAGGGGCCGAGTTTATTCATCTGCGGTGACTTTAGCTTTTATGACAGCATCACTGATTCTTCTATTATGGCCCTTTAGCTGGATTGGCCATACATCAGTGATCTCAAGCGGCCTTATTGCAATGGTATTGCTCTCCCTGACTCTAAATTTGGAGTTGGCCTCCCGTCACCCCGTGCTCGTATCAATAGTGTCCTTGTCTCTAGCTTTTGCTTCAGGAACTACATGGTTCCCGCTATTGCCTTTTGTTGCTGCGATAGTAGCAATTCTCCACTGGAACATACTACGAACTCACATAATTAATGGAAATAGAAAACTAATTGCAGCAATTGTGCTCGTTGGATTAACAATTTCTATTATTGTCTTTCCTCAACTTCAACATCTGGTTACAGAGAACAGGTCGTTTTTGCAAAAGCAAGGCGGCACAAGAGTAGCTAGCGATGCACTTGTTTTCATATGGTTGGCAATTGTCTTCATCGCCACAGGAACTTCATTCAACCGAAAAAAGGAAAAAAAATTTATCGGGGGAGGCCTCTTTTTAGTCTCAATCATCGTTCTTGTTTTATCAAACCTCTATCTGTATTTGAGTGGATACTTTGACAATGTTGATTCTCCAGGATATGGAGCATCGAAATATTTTTTGACGACAATCTCTTTCTCCTTGCCTGTTTTGATCATAGTGATTATTCATCTTAATAAACGACTTGATCTAATTCGGTCAATAGCATTAGGTTTGGTTTTACTCTTCGGTATTGTAGTTTCTCAGCCGGATGCCAGATCGGTTGCCGTTTCGGTATTTGCTTCCAACCAACCAGCTCCCGCTGACCCCTCTCGACAGTCAGCTGTGTCCGCTATCCGCGAAGCTCTTGAACAAAAGCCTGATCAAATATTCTGTACAGCAGATTACGGATACCCCGCTCTAGGCGAAGAAATTCAAATGGACTCCTATTTTTGCACCAGATGGGCACAGTCAATCATTGGTGACGAAACTGGGGGCGAGTGGCGCTTTGTACCACTGAACAGAATTCCGCTGGAAACACTCTTGCCAGTCAAAGAAGCATTTGCTAGTAAAAAAGTCGTGATGATTAGATTCACAGACCCCGGGCGGCCACTTCTAAAGAAGGACACTTGGTGGGTAGATTACGTTGCTGAATCCTGGCAAATTGTCAACGTGAAAACAGGCCAGTAATTTGACTTCACTTTTCCATACGAAAAGCATTCTCGCAAAGGTTGGAGACCACATACCCCTCGGCATACTATGATGGTGGGCGAGTTGTACTAAATCATTGCTTAGAGTGGAAAAGAGTTTTTCTCCTAAGCGGTTAAGGGTAGTAAGAAAAGATTAATAATGATAAACAGACTTACTAAAACACTTGACTTTGGAATTGAAAAATTCAGTATCAACGTCTTATTTGTCTTTGTCACTACGACTCTATTGGTGAACCTGAGCCCGTATACAATTGCCGTGGATGGCTTCTCATACCTAAAGTCTGCAGAGGTACTGTTTACTGAGGACTTCCCAGTTTTTTATACTTGGGTCCGTGAGCCCGGATATCCTTTTTTTATCAGGTTCTTTGAGGGACTGGGAGGACTCTCTCTAGTATTCCTGATTCAGGGACTACTTGTCTCATTCGGGATACTAGCCGTTCAGCTTGCACTATACCAATTACTAGGAATCGAGTCAGCGTCATGGAAAACGCTTTCTTCTTCGATAGTGGCAATCTTTTTGGTCGCGGGATATGCGTCGACACTCTTACAACAAGCAATTCTGATTGCCTTGTTTGGTTTGTTAGCCCTAACCATATCTCGAATAGTTAGAGAGAAGACGTTCGATTACGTGACTGGTTCTTTGGTCTTCCTTCTTTTGGTCTCCTCAACCGTCACAGCAGTGTTTATTGGACTAGCGTTCGGTTTGGCCCTCTTTGGGACGCTTGTACTATCCGGGGTTCTTAGAATCAAGCTTCTAATTTCGTACTCAGCCTTGGGTATCTTGGCCTTTTCCTTGGTCATGGTTCCTTGGGGAGCTGTAAAAAGTGAACAAGCACCTAAGGATTCATTGGACGCGATTGCTATGGCGACATTCAGCACCTCAAAGGCGCTGACCAACTTTAGTCCTGAGAAAGAGTTTTATGAGGCTCTTCTCACCCAAGCTGCACTTCTCAACCTTGGGGGAGAGTTCCCCCCCGTAAGTGGCCTCGGGGTTGCAAATGAGAACAGGATTTTTGGCGCACCCATATATTCCCCCGATCAGGCTTGTGGAAGATTTCTTACAGGCGTGGAACCCGATTTACTTTGGGGAAAAATAAGTACCAATTACCGCGATAGGTGTGTCCCACAATGGACACTGTCTTTCATTTCGGACGCGAATCGCTTTTTTCAGTTTTTCTACCCTCTTGTTGGCTTAGCCTTATTGACAGCGTTGATTCTCTGTTTCCAGCTCAGACCCGACCTAAGGCCTGCTGTGATTCCTGCTTTTTTGGTCACGTTGCCATACATCGTGATGGATTCCTCAATTAGTAGATATGGGGCTTTAGTAATTCCACTGGGTTCCATACTTTTGTTTCATTTACTCTTGGCAAAAACTCACGGCCTAGGAACGACTGGCAAAAGTCCCTTAGCGACAAAAGACAGCTAGTCTATGCTTATTATTCGGTCAGTTTTTTGTTGATTTTGTAAAGATCTTGTGTCTTTGGCAACACTCACCTGTAGGGGCTTGAGAATCCATCGTTGCTCATTGTATCGGACCATCTTTTTTCAATAAAGTCTATTTCCCATAACTCAGATATCGCTTCTCTTGTTACAGACTCGTGATGAATGGCTTTCACAGAATTTGCCTGAATCACACTGAATCCCAAACTCCGAATTTTCTGACAATAGTCGACATCATTAAAGCTTAGAGGAAGAGATGCTGTGAACCCTCCGACAGATTGCCAAGTAGATTTTAACTGAAACATTAGAGCCCCAGTTACCCCTACTACCTCTCGGTCTACGATTAAATCAAAGACGCCGAGCTCGAATGATTTCGCTTCAACACCAACGTGGACAGGCACTCCTTTGACAAATGAGTGCCCTGCGTGCTGAATCGAAAAATCAGGATAGGAGAGTAGACCGCCAACAAGACCAACATTCGGCAAAGAGAGAAGGCCAAATAAAGTATCAAGCGGATTTTCACTGCCAAACTTCAAGTCGTCATTAACCAACAAAACATGCTTGTTTTTGGCTAATACGAATCCAATGTTGACTCGGCGAGAGAAATTGAAATCCTCCTCATCAGAAACACTTGAGATTTCAATTCCAAACTTCTTGCGCATCCTTTCAACCAATCCAAGGTCAAGCTCACTGCCATGCACCACAATTATTTCGTCTCCCAATTTATGGCTGAGAAACGGTGTAAGGCTAGAAATCAATGATTCTAGCCAAGTCTTTTTTGAATGATCAGACCCAAAGGCAGTAGGAACTACGACTGATACTGGCTCTCTGCGTTTGGAAAAACGCGCCCGCATACCACCCGGATGAAAATCAGTTATTTTCTCGACGGAAGCTTCTGGATCTATTTCGTTTAGAAAATCCTTGGCCGCCGCCGCCCCTGCATCATATGCCCAAGACTTGTTGAGTGGATTTGTCAGAGCAGACGATGCACTTTTGCGCCAAGTATAAAGAGGTATAGGGATGTGCCTAAATCTTTGAGTAACCTTGCTGACCCTTAGAGCTAAGTCGTGGTCTTGAGATCCATCGAAACCACTCCGAAACCCCCCCACCAGATCAAATACAGATTTTCTCACTGCCATAAAATGGGTTGCATACATTAGAAAAATAAGCCGGACTGGTGACCACGAAGGCTTACGTTGGAGGCTAGTGACGTTTCCCGAAGCGTCAGAGTGGAAAGAATCGGAATAAACAAAGTCGGCATCTTGCATGGTGGCACGAAGAGGCTTCCACCACTCTTCTTCCAAATAGTCATCTTGGTCTAAAAACAACAGAAATTCTCCAGTTGCTGATGCCGCTGCAAGATTTGAAGCTTCAGAAATGCCTAGTCTCTCTTGAGAAACAATTAGTGTAGCTCCAAAACGTTTCACAATACGCTTGAGCCTAGGTAGATCGCTAACATTATCTCGGCCGTCGAGCGTCAAAATGTGCTCAATCTCGGGACCCTGAGCACTTTGAAGGCAATCCTTAAGTTCTCTAAACACCGGATTGTAGAGAGGTGTGATTACACTCAGACGTGCCTGGCTCATTTGCCGCTAATAATTCTTCTGAATAGTCTCAAGAATCTTCGGGGGATCGCAAAGTAGAGTCGCCCGATTCTGTTCGTCAGCCAAATTCCTTCCATAGAACGGAGCTGCGCAATTTCCCCCTCCAATTGGTTGATTCTTGCCCTCATCTGCAGACCCTTAGAAATGTTTGAAACCTCGATGTCGCGTTCTCGCAGCTCCTCTAGCCGCACTTCAGCCTCTGGAAAATTCTTCCATCTAATATTCTTTTCGTTCACAGTCAATCTCTCCCCATCATTTTAATCCACACTCTAAACCAATTATCCCAACTCTGATTATGGCACTATGACCAACCCCAGCCATCCAAAAGTAGCAATAGTTAGGCCCCTATTACCATTTCCTACCAATAGACGCCAAATAAAATCTGGAATCTAAACCACTAACCCTGTGGTCCAAATGAAAAAACCTGAAGCACAACTTCTGGGAAATAAACCGCAATCAAGGCTGGCCCAATGAACGCCACCCACAGCGTCAAAGAGCGAGACACCCAAACAAAACTGGAAATAGCTTGCTGGTTTGAGGCTCCTCTATACATCGGCTTCAGCATGGAGATGGCCGGGGAGAGAAAATAGAGCTTCAAAAAGGGGAGCAGCCAAGGAAAAAGCTCAGCAGGGACAAACTGAGACATAGGCACGTATGTTGGGGGAATAACACCGCCAAGAGCTCCCCTAGAAATCATGACCGCATCCACGTTTCCTTGAAAAAAGGTCACAACAAAACCAATGAATACAAAAAAAGCAATTGATTCCCAAACCATCCACAAAGTGGGTCTGCGAAGATAACTTACCAACAAAGCGATGAATGGAGAAAGTAGTATTACCCACTGGGGATGCCACACCACCATGTTTAGCATTAAGCCATAGGATGCCAATACAAAAAACAAAGTCTTCTGCTCGAAGGTACCAATCCATTTTGATGAGAAAAGGGCGCCAATCAGTATCGCAAGATAAGCTACGACACCAAAGTATGCTTCCCAGGTGGTCGCAGCACCGCCTGCCTTTGAAGTGAGTTGAACAAAAATTCTGGCCCTGAAAGACTCATTCGACCAATAAAAAGCGAACTGTAAGAAAAGAGGAATTAATGTGATTAGTCCCAACTTAAATGTCTGCTGCCAGCTTTTGTTGGAGAGTAGCAGCAAAGGTAACACAAGAAGCGCTGCAAAGAACTTGAACGTAAGCGCTATTCCAATTAGTACAGCGAAACCCACCATACGCCTTTGCAAGAATCTATAAATTGCGGCTAAAGTAAATACAACTCCAATGATGTCGTATTGACTGAAGACCCCAAAAGAAAACAGAGCAAATGGTGAAAGCACGTATACCCATACGGCTACTGACTGCCTATTCGCTTCGGTAGGATGCAAAATCTTTGAAATTCTGTGGACGAGAATAACACTCCCAAGAAAAAAAACCACTAGCAGAAGCTTTGCCCAAATCATCTCAGACGGATAGATTCCAATTATTTCTCCCGGGACAAGAGAGAATTCCCCCATGGATTCTGACGCTACAGGCAGACCTAAGAAAAAATATGGAGCCATCCAAATGGCAAAAATCAAGTAGAGAATAGGGAGGTAATCGTTCCCCCACATCCTTGGTTGATTGAAATCATAGAAATCTGCAAAATGGCCGTTAAGGTACGCGTAGGAAGATACAACGGTGTGATTCAAGTCACCTTGGTTAAACACGGGCATAACAAACGCCAAGGTAAGAATGAAAATTACTATGGAGAAGAGCGGTTTTGGTAGCCCTACTATCTCCAAAACTGCGCCAACGGAGCTTCTGAAATAATTGTCTAATCTACCCCAAATCGAAACAACCCTATTTCTTGTGGTTTGCAAACGTGAACCCCTTCCTAAATCGTTGAACTCGGGCGTTGATTTTCTCGAATTGTCATCCAATCCCTAGAGATGTTTAATAAATTCAAGGCATTCTTACGTCCTTGGGTGATGATGTACGAAAAACTTCTCAGAAAATCTCGACCTTTCTGCGGGAATTTATAAACCACCTCTTTGTTTGCGGCCTAAGTCTATTTCTCAATTTTTTGAGAGCTACTTTTTCAACCAAGGGGCTTTCTCTTGCTTAGCCAGAGAATCTAGCACCCTTTTTTCCCGAAGTGTGTCCATCGGCTGCCAGAATCCATCATGCCTAAATGAAGCCAAGTTATCCGTGCTGGCCAAGTACTCTAAAGGCTCCCTCTCCCAGATTGTCTCATCTCCTGTTATCAGATCAATTACTGATGGCTCCAAAACAAAAAAACCTCCGTTTATCCAACCGACTTCCTCCGCACGTTTTTCTCTGAAATCAGTTACAGACCCATTCTCATCCATGGTGAGCATGCCAAACCTCCCTGGAGGTTGCACCGCAGCCACAGTGGCTAACTTGCCGTGTGCTTTGTGAAACTCAATCTCTTCGGAGATGTCTATGTCCGAAACACCATCCCCATATGTCAGGCAAAAAGTCTCGCTCCCAATGAAGTCTTTGACACGCTTCAATCGTCCGCCAGTTTGGGTTTCTTGACCTGTATCGATAAAGGTAATGTTCCAGTTTTCAGTTTGACTATCTAAAACTTGGTAGTCACCTGTTGCGAGGTTTATCTTGAAGTCTGACGTATGGCGGTAGTAGTTATAGAAGTACTCTTTGATCATGTATCCCTTGTAGCCCAGGCATATAACAAAATCATTTATTCCATGGTTTGAATACATTTTCATAATGTGCCAAAGAATAGGTCGATCGCCTATCTCTACCATTGGCTTAGGTCTAAGGTCAGACTCCTCAGAAATACGAGTGCCTAAACCACCCGCAAAGATCACAGCCTTCATCGCTCCCCTTTAGCCCTTATTTCCCGATTGCTTCCATGAGTCTATTTGGTCAAGACACAACTGCCGAGTTGGCTTGGTTTTGGACAGAAAGTCCCTATACCAAGAAGCGGTTTTCTCTATAACCTCATCAGTTTTCCAGTTGGGTTTCCAGCCGAATGTTCTTGTAGCTAAATCGCTATTGAGGCCTAGTTTTCCAGCCTCATGAAGCTCAGACCTGTATTTCGTGATTTTTACCCCCGGCAGGTCCTCAGAAAGAAGGTCAAGCACAGCTGACACCGAAAATGATTCATCTTCGATCGGCCCCAGGTTGAACGCACGATCGTATTTACTAGCTTCTGCCCCTAGCATCCCAGAAAGAATGGTGAGGTAACCGTCCACTAGAGAGAGCACGTGTTGCCAGGGCCTCGTTGCATCAGGGAAACGTATTTCCATTTCCTTACCAGAAACAAGTGAACGCATGTAGTCAGGAATTAGCCTGTCCTCAGACCAATCCCCACCCCCAACAATGTTTCCTCCTCGGGCAACAGAAATTACAGGAGGTATAGAACCATCAGTTCTAAACGAGTCCCGGTAGCTTGCAATAACAATCTCAGCGGCCGCTTTAGAGGCTGAATATGGATCCTTGCCTCCCAACTCGTCGCTCTCCTTGTAGCGGTAGTTGGTTTCAAGATTCTTGTAGACCTTGTCCGTTGTGATACACAAAATTCCCCTAATCGAAGAAACGCCCCGAGCCGCTTCTAAGACATTTGCTGTTCCTTGGGCATTAATCTCAAAAGTCTCTCTAGGAATTCTGTAGCTCCTGCGAACTAGGGGTTGTGCAGCGAGGTGCAATACGAGATCAGGCTCAAACATCGTAATCTGTTTTTTTAGCTCCTCAAAATCTCGGATATCAGCCATCTTCCCCTGAACAATTTCACTTACGCTCGCTTCAGTAAACAAACTTGGTGAAGTTTCTGGAGCTAGCGAGTATCCAAAGACTTGGGCACCAATCGAGTTGAGCCAAATGCTTGCCCAGGAGCCCGTAAAGCCGGTATGCCCCGTCAGAAAGATTCTTTTTCCTGCTAGCTCAGTTTCAAATCCTCTTGCCAAAACAACCCCAAACATCACTAAATGGAAAGACTTTCCTCAAAATTAGCATCACTCTGATGTCGGAGTCACCTTATATGTTGCTCAATTACAACCCTGAATCTGTAGTATGAAAGTCGGCTAATTGAAACATGGGGTTCACTGGTGAGTGACTTAGATTCATTGAGGAAAACAGCCCTCGAGGCAACCAAGGCATATGCTGAAAAGTACTTAGTAAAGACAGACTTCAAAGCTGGGGAAACCCCAGTTCCAGTCTCTGGGAAAGTTCTTGACTCATCAGATTTTGTCTCATTGGTTGATTCGAGCCTAGATGGCTGGTTGACCGCCGGACGATTTACCGAAGACTTCCAACGCAAATTGGGCAAGTTTGTTGGAGCGAGAAAAACCCTCTTTGTTAATAGCGGGTCGAGCGCAAACCTTGTTGCTTTGAGCGCACTAACAAGTCCCAAATTAGGCAAGCGTGCGATGAAGCCAGGGGATGAAGTCCTAACCGTTGCCATGGGGTTCCCAACTACCGTGAACCCAATTATCCAAAATGGTCTTCGACCAGTTGTTGTCGATGTTCAACTGGGAACATATGACGCCTTCCCTGACATGCTTGGGGAGGCCATCTCCTCCAAAACCAAAGCCATTATGATGGCACACACTCTAGGAAATCCGTTCGATCTTGATACCGTTCAAGAACTTTGTGACAAGCATGGCCTTTGGTTGATTGAAGACTCTTGCGATGCTCTTGGTTCAACTTATAGAGGAAAGCGCACTGGAAGCTTCGGAGATACCGCGACAGTTAGCTTTTACCCTGCTCACCACATCACAACTGGTGAAGGCGGTGCTGTTTTCAGTAAGTCACCTCTGGTAGCGAAGCAAGTTGAGTCATTTAGGGACTGGGGAAGAGACTGTTACTGCGAGACAGGACACGACAACACCTGCCAGAAGAGATTTGGCTGGCAGCTTGGAGACTTACCGCTCGGTTATGACCACAAGTACACCTACTCGCACATCGGTTACAACCTAAAGGCCACAGATATGCAAGCTGCACTTGGTGTTACCCAGCTTGCAAAACTGGAGTCTTTTATTGAGGCCCGTAGAAGAAACTTCGACTACCTGTATGAAAAGTTAAGGGGCGTGGAAGGTCTGATTCTTCCCAAGGCAACTGAGCACTCAGAGCCATCTTGGTTTGGTTTCCCTATCACCCTAGATCCCTCTCACCCAGTTAATAGAGAAGACCTACTTCGACACCTAGAAACCCTAAAAATCGGAACCAGGCTGATGTTTGCCGGAAACCTAATGAAGCAGCCAGCCTATAGAAATGTAGATTTTAGGGTTGTTGGTAGCTTAGAAAACACTGACATCGTAATGATGAGGACCTTTTGGGTCGGCGTTTACCCAGGGCTAACTAATGAAATGTTGGACTTCGTGGCACATTCGATTACAGAATTCATGAGCAGGTAGTTTATGTATCCCTCGGGCTGGAAGAGAGAAGGAAAGTGAATGAAGTAACAGGAGGCCAGTACGTTGTCGATTTTCTGGCTTCTCAAGGGGTAGACACAGTTTTCTGCATTACAGGCGCGGGAAATCTGGCAATTATTGACGCTTTCTCTAAAGCGCCTCAGATTCGAATCGTATTTTCCCACCACGAACAAGCAGCTGTAATGGAAGCAATCGGCTACTCGAAGATTTCCGGTAAGCCAGGTGTGGCCCTCGTTACAACAGGCGGCGGCTCATCAAATGTTGTAACGGGTGTCCTCAGCGCCCAACTGGACTCGGTGCCTGTGTTTCTCATTAGCGGAAACGAGAGCTCTTTCCACTGCGAAAACATGCACGACTTCCGAGCCTATGGAGTCCAAGGCTTTGATTCTGTCGCCGTGCTTTCACCAATCACAAAGGTTGCAACCAGAGTTATGAATGGTGCCGAACTTTCCCAGGTGTTAGCGGAGTCGTGGGCAGAGATGATCTCGGGCCGCCAGGGTGCGGTGCATGTAGATGTCCCAATGGATATTCAAAGAAGAAGGATTGAGAGTCCAGAGCTACCCAAAAAAGTAACGCATCGTGAGGTGCCTGATTCAGCTAAGTCTGAAACCGAGGAGCTTTCGGCGGCTCTCAAAAAAGCTCAGCGGCCTATTTTCTACATCGGAAATGGTCTCCGATCATCGAGAGTCACCACTTTGCTGGACGAACTTTGGAAAAACACAAAAACACCTTTCTTTTTGTCATGGTCCGCACTGGATTTTGTTGCCGAAGATCACGCAGGGAACTTCGGAAGACTGGGAATCTATGGTGATAGATACGCAAACATTGCTCTCCAGAAGGCTGACTTAGTGGTCTGCCTTGGAACTCGCCTAGCTATTCCCCAAGTTGGTTATGATCGCAACGACTTTGGTAGGTTAGCCCAAAAATGGGTAATCGATTGTGACGAGACAGAGCTAACAAAGTTTGATGGTTCAGGTTGGCACACAGTGCTGGCAGATGCCACTAAATTTCTAGAACAGCTGCTGAGAGACCTCAATTCTCCAGACCAAAGCATAGACAGACAAGATTGGTTGTCTGACTTGGCTCAAATAAGGAAAGAACTACCAAGAGTTGAGCAAGTGGGTCCAAGGCCCGAATCTTCATCAGGTTTTGTGCACTCCGTTGATGTTATGAGTTATCTAAACCAGGCACTTGATTCAAAAGCCATTATCGGAACTGACGTAGGCGCAGCCCTGTTGTCTGGCCACTACGCCCTTGAAATAAAAGAAGGACAGAGCCTATTCACTTCACAGGGCCTGGGGGAAATGGGTTTTGGTCTTCCAGGTACCATCGGCGCTTACTTCGCTGACCCAAGTCGCCAGCTAGTGTGTTTGAACACTGACGGGGCAATCATGTTCAACCTCCAAGAGCTTCAGCTGATCAGTCAAGAGAAGATTCCCATGAAACTGTTTATCTTCAATAATGACGGATACAGCATGATAAAGATTTCTCAGGAGAATCTTTTTGATGGCAGATACCAGGGTTCAACACCTTCGTCAGGTGTTTCTTTTCCTTCATTTGAAAAAGTGGCCAACTTGTTTGGTTTGAATTACACGAAGGTAAGTAAAAATTCCGACTTCGAAAGCGGCATTAAGTCAGCGCTAAAGTCCCAGGGCGCAGAGCTTATCGAGATAATCATGGATCCCGACCAAAAGTACCTTCCTAGACTTGGCACTTCTAAACTTCCTGATGGCACATTAGTGTCACCGCCAATCGAGGATTTAGAGCCCAAGATTGAAATCGAAGTTTTGGAGAGGCTCTTGGGATACAAAGCTCACCGAAACTCTTACTCCGCTCGGGGTCTAACCTACGATGAGTAAGCGCATTCGTGTTGCGATAATTGGCACGGGAAATATTGGCGCAGACCTCTGTGAACGCTTGCTACTTGATGAAGCTTTTTCAGTTGTCGCCTTCGTTGGACGAAGGGCAGATAGTCCTGGCTTGAAAAGAATGGCAGGTCGAGTAGAGCACATTATTGATTCAGGCATCGAAGGGTTAATCCCCCTACTTGACAAAATTGATGGAGCTTTTGATGCAACATCTGCCTTCGACCATGCAGCTCACTGGGATGTACTTCAGAAGGCCGGCAAGTGGGCAATAGATCTAACCCCTTCGAGAATTGGAAAACCTATAGTCCCTGAATTAACTCAGTACTTGAGCTCCATGGAGATTTCCGCTCATTACGCCTCAAATTACTCAATGGTGACCTGTGGCGGTCAATCATCAGCACCACTTGTTTACGCAATTGCAGCTCATGCAGTAAATCCAACAGAAGTTGAGATCTCTTCTAGTATTGCCTCATTGTCTGCTGGACCTGCAACTAGAAGAAACCTAGATCAATACATTAGTAGCACCGAGAATTTGGCTACTTTGGTTAGTGCTGGCATTCCCGCTAAGGCAATTCTGGTTTTGAACCCGGCAGATCCGCCAATCATGATGAGGACCACCGCAACGGTAAAGGCGGAATCCTTCGATTTGCCATCTATACAAAACCTGTGCAAGGAAATTGTAAACAGGGTAAGTCAGTACGTGCCTGGTTATGACCTTGTGGTCGAGCCACATGAGCTTGACCCAACTCTTGTTTCAGCAACAGTGAAAGTAACAGGAGAGGGATTTTACCTTCCTGAATATGCTGGAAATCTGGACATCATCAACGCCGCGGCAGTAGAAACTGCAAAGCGTCACATGATGAGTTTTAGTGAGACGGCGGCTTAAATGTTGTACGACGTCACGCTTAGAGATGGCAATCACGCACTTAGACACAGCCTGACCCCCGAGTTTGTTGCAGAGTACTGTGTGATTGCGGACTCTTCAGATTCATACGCTGTTGAGGTTGGACACGGGAATGGAATCGGGGCATCCTCTTTTCTGGTTGGCAAGTCAAAGCACACTGACGCGGAGCTTCTTTCTAGCGCAAGGGCAGCCCTAAAGAACGTCAAATTAGCTGTACACACCATTCCAGGATTTGCCACTATCGAACGGGACCTCAACGCGGCTTTGGATCTGGGTGTAGATCTATTTCGAGTTGCAACCCACTCTTCCGAGGCAGATGTAGCTGAACGCCACATTGCTTACTTGAAGTCCAAAAATGTTGAAGTTCAAGGTGTGTTGATGATGACTCACATGATTGACACCCAAGAGTTGGTTGAACAAGCTCTGATACATCAGGCACAAGGGGCGGATGCGGTAATAATCATGGATTCTGCAGGCTACTACCGCCCAGATGATGTACAAAAGCGCATATCGGCATTGGTGGGTGTACTAACCGTTCCAGTTGGTTTCCATGCCCATAATAATCTTGGTGTCGCAGTCACTAATGCTCTGACTGCGAGGGACTCGGGTGCCGAGATTCTAGATGGCTCAAGCATGGGGCTTGGGGCAGGGGCCGGGAACGCCCAGCTTGAGAATCTAGCCGCCA
>ERZ1022756.280-NODE-280-length-16353-cov-29.449994_pt1 | contig 16353 bp, 15 predicted proteins | sample MGYA00520902_ERZ1022756 | MGnify/ENA primary metagenome ERZ1022756 (study PRJEB33162, sample SAMN09537601) | freshwater metagenome | isolation source: freshwater | place: Canada:Alberta | collected 2017-07 | study: EMG produced TPA metagenomics assembly of the...
GAGGTGGCTGGCGCCACCGGAGCAACAGTGGTCTTGGTGACTCACGACATTGACGAAGCACTTCACCTAGCCGACCGGATTGTGGTTTTGGCTGAGCGTGGACGTGGAATTGATGAAATTGTGAAAGTCAACCACCCAAGACCGAGAGATCGCTCTCACCCAGGACTAGCACCACTTAGAACTGAACTGTTGTCCAAGTTCGGAATACACCCGTAACCACTTACATAAAGGAAGTAACAAATTGTCAAAATCAACGAAACTATCGCGACTGATAAAGTCAGTTGCAGCACTATCGGTTGCGCTGTTCGCGCTAACTGGCTGCGCAGCTGGCGAATCAGCATCAACCGAATCTAAAGTTCTAAAGATCGATTACGCATACTGGAACCCGCTGAGCCTTGTCATCAAGGACCAGGGCTGGCTTGAGGAAGAGCTTGCCGCCGATGGTTACTCTGTCGAGTGGATTCTTTCTGCTGGATCCAGCAAGGCAATTGAAAACCTAAACGCTGAAGCAATCGATATTGCCTCTTCAGCTGGTGCTGCGGCAGTTGCTGCTCGCGCCAATGGTGTTGCACTTACTACCGTTGGAGTCTTCTCTCAGCCGAACTGGGCTTCCGTCGTAGTTGGTAAAGACAGCGACATCGCTTCCGTTGCAGACCTAAAGGGCAAGAAAGTTGCCGCTGCTTCAGGAACCGACCCTTACTTCCACCTTCTCCAGGCACTTGCTGAGGCTGGTCTATCTGCCTCCGATCTTGAGATTGTGAACTTGATTCACGCCGATGGTCAAAAGGCTCTGGAGTCAGGCGATGTTGATGCCTGGGCTGGCCTTGACCCGCTAACTGCGACCAGCGAACTAACTGCCGGAAGCAAGATCATCTATAACAATCCAGACTTTGCATCATGGGGTGTTTTGAATGCCACAGATAAGTTCCTTGCCGAAAAGCCAGAGCTTATTGAGCTTGTTTTGGGCCAGTACGAGAGAGCCCGTCAGTGGATTCTCGACAACCCAGATGACGCCGTTGCAATTTTGGCTAGAGATGCTCAGCTAGATACCGAGGTGGCTAAGAAGGTTCTTCTAGAGCGAACCAACATCGATGTCTCGATTGTTCCTGGGGCTACCCAGTTGGCAATTTGGACAACAATTTCTAAGGTTCTAGTTGCCGAAGGTGCTATCAAGTCTCAGGAAGCTGCGGATGATGCACTAGCAACAATCATCAACGATGCAATCGCAAAGAAGATTGGCTAAATAGAAAATGTCGGAATTCAGAGTCGAGCAGCAAAACACCAGACAGCAGCGCCAAACCAAGATTCGAAAGAACTTGGTCAAGGTTGCTATTGGCGCTTTGCTGCCGGCTTTGATTCTGGCGATCTGGCAACTACTTAGCACCAACGGAACTTTCTCTGCTAGTCAGCTTCCGCCTCCAATTGAAGTTCTGCAGGCAGCCGGTGGTCTGATTGAGCGCGGAACACTTTGGCAGCATGTGGCCATTAGCGTTCAGCGAGTGTTCTCCGGTTTTGCAATTGGTTCAATTTTGGGAATCGCTCTGGGTTCAGCTGTTGGCCTATCTAAGACAGTTGGTCAACTTCTACTTCCAACTATCGGGGCGATCCGAGCTGTTCCTTCTCTTGCCTGGGTCCCGCTTCTTTTGATCTGGATGGGTATCTACGAAGAGCCAAAGATCACACTGGTTGCAATCGGGGCATTCTTTCCGGTGTTCACAACCGTGGCTGCAGGCCTTGCAGCCGTGGATCGCAACCTGATTGAAGTCGGTCGCACCTACGGACTCAAAGGCGTAAAGCTGATAACCAAGGTGCTCTTGCCTGCAGCAGCGCCGGTAATCTTTTCTGGCCTTCGCCTAGGCCTTGCCCAGGCTTGGCTGTTCCTGGTTGCTGCCGAGCTAATCGCAAGCTCCATGGGGCTTGGTTTCTTGCTACTGGATAGCCAAAACACCGCTCGGACGGACATCTTGTTTATGGCGATTATCTTGCTGGCCCTACTGGGCAAGCTCAGCGATGTTGTCATTGCAACCATTGAAAAGCGCGCCCTGCGCTGGATTTAGACTCGAAAAACACAAGGAGATAACTCATGTCAGAAAAGAAGTTCGGGTTCAAAACCAGAGCACTTCACGCCGGTAGCGTTCCAGATCCGGTTTATGGAGCACGAGCAGTTCCTATCTACCAGACCACTTCCTTTGTGTTTGAAGACACCAAAGATGCAGCCAACCTGTTTGCATTAGAGAAGTACGGAAACATCTACTCCCGCATCGGAAACCCAACCGTTGCAGCTTTTGAAGAAAGAGTTGCCAGCCTTGAAGGTGGCATCGGAGCAGTTGCCACAGCCAGCGGTCAATCGGCTGAGTTCATTACTTTTGCAGCGCTTTGTGGAACTGGTGATCACATCGTTAGCTCATCACGCCTTTACGGTGGAACAGTCACGCAGATCACTGTGACGCTAAAGCGCTTCGGCATTGAGAGCACCTTCGTTGACTCATCGGATCCAAAAGACTTTGAAGCTGCAATCAAGCCAAACACCAAGTTGATTTTCACTGAGTCAATTGCCAACCCGTCGACTGCAATTGCGGATATCGAAGGTCTTGCAGAGGTTGCTCACCGCAACGGCATTCCGCTAGTGGTTGACTCAACAACCGCCTCACCTTATTTGGTTCGTCCAATTGAACACGGAGCGGATATTGTGATTCACTCCGCAACCAAGTTTCTCGGCGGACACGGAACAACTCTTGGAGGAGTGGTTGTTGACTCTGGAAACTTCCAATGGGATAACGGCAAGTTCCCATTCATGACCGAGCCTGTGGCCGCCTATGGCGATCTCGAGTGGTGGGGCAACTTTGGTGAGTATGGTTTCTTGACCAAACTTCGCAGCGAACAGCTACGAGACATTGGACCAACTCTGTCGCCAATGGCTGCCTTCCAGTTGCTGCAGGGAATCGAAACCTTGCCTCAGCGAATGAAGGATCACGTCGCAAACGCCAAGGCAGTTGCTGAGTGGCTGGATTCCGACAAGCGCGTCAGCTGGATTTCATACTCAGGACTAAAGTCCCACCCAGATCACAAGCTAGCTAAGAAGTACGCTCCTGAAGGACCGGGTGCGGTTTTCTCCTTCGGTGTTGAAGGCGGACGTAAGGCAAGCGAGAAGCTAATCAACAACGTTCAGCTGATTAGCCACCTGGCAAACATCGGCGATGCCAAGAGCTTGATCATTCACCCAGCTTCTACCTTGTACCGCCAGCTCGGACCTGACCAGTTGGCCGCTGCAGGAGTGCCAGAAGATCTGATTCGAATCAGCGTCGGCATTGAAGATATCGAAGACATTCTTTGGGATCTAGATCAAGCCCTCGAGGCAGCTACTGGGAGGAAGCGATGAGCTACCAGGAGCCAACTGCGAAAAAGCGCCTCGAGATTCTGCAGTCTTCCAAAGTTGTGGCCATGGTCGGAGTTTCCTCCAATCGATCCAGAGCCAGCTACTTTGTTGCCAGCTACCTAAAGGGCGGCGACTACTACAAGGTCTACTACGTCAACCCAATGATTGACACCCTGTTTGATGAGAAGGTTTACAACTCACTTGCCGAACTTCCAGAAACTCCAGACATCGTTGACGTGTTTAGAAAAGCATCTGATACACCAGGAATTTTGGATGAGGCAATTGCAGTTGGAGCCAAAACCATTTGGCTGCAACTTGGTGTTTCCAATGATGAAGTCGGTGAACGTGGAACTGCTGCCGGACTAAATGTAGTTATGAACCGTTGCATCAAGATTGAGCACGCGCGCTTCCATGGTGGCTTGCACCTTGCTGGATTCAACACTGGGGTCATTAGTTCAAGAAGAGCACTCAAGTGAGTAAAGCCCCTGAGTTAATCGGCGATACCTGGTTTGGAACAACAAACCCAAGATTAGGCATTGCTGATTTCAGGGGAAGATTCCTGCTTCTTGATTTCTGGACTCTTTGCTGTGTGAACTGCCACCACGTTCTAGCAGAGCTTCGGCCGGTCGAAGAAGAGTTCAAGGACGTTCTAACTGTTGTTGGCGTGCACTCTCCTAAGTTCGAGTACGAAAAACTTCCAGAATCAGTTGCTGCTGCAATTGATAGGCACGAGATTCACCACCCGGTTTTGAACGATCCAAATATGACCACCTGGCAAAGCTATGGGGTTCGTGCTTGGCCAACTCTTGTTTTGGTTGACCCTAAAGGCGAAATCATCGCCACCTACTCAGGCGAGGGCCATGCCCACGCCATTGAGGCTCTGCTAGAAAAACTGGTCCCAGAATACGAAGCCGCAGGGGATCTAGTTCGAGGAGCCGGCCTATACAAAGCCCCTGCCCCAAGCTCACTTGCCCTGAAACAACCTGGCAAGATCGTTGCTGTTCCAGCTGTCTATAGGCAGTTTCTTGGCGGTGCAGAGCTTTTGGTCAGCAACAGCGGAGCCCACAACCTTATTGGCCTAACCACCACGAACTTGCTAGATCCGGTTATCACCATCGGAAAAGGTGTGCGAGGTTCAACTGATGGCGACTTTTCTTCGGCCAGTTTCGCAGAGCCCTACGGAGCCGTATTTATTGAAGGCGAGTTAGCTTCGCAAGTTGGCGCCCACCTGCTGGTAGCCGATACCGCCAATCACCTAATCCGTGCCATCAATCTAGAAACCAAAACTGTTTCGACCATTGCTGGAACTGGAGCTCAATGGATGCAAGCTGATCCAACTCAAGGCCCTGCTTTAGAGATTAATATCTCAACGCCGTGGGACATAGAGATTCTCGACGGACTTTTGCTAATTGCCATGGCCGGCGAGCACCGTATCTGGAAATACGACTTAAAGAACAAAGCACTTGGAATTTTTGCTGGAACAACAAACGAAGGTTTAGTTGATGGCAATCTGGCTGAAGCTTGGTTTGCGCAGCCTTCAGCCTTGGCCCAATCAAAAATCACACCTGGAAAGATTTGGTTGATTGACGCCGAGACCTCTGCGCTACGCGCAATTCACAGTGGCAAGATCTCTTCCCAGATTGGTAAGGGCTTGTTTGATTTTGGTCACGTCGATGGACCGGCTGATCAAGCTCTTCTCCAACATCCACTGGGTGTTATTGAATTGCCGGATGGCAATCTACTAATTGCCGATACCTACAACCGTGCAATCAGAAAGTACTCACCTTCCACCAACAGTGTTTCAACAATTGCAAGAGATCTTTCAGAGCCCAGTGATATGGAGCTAGTTGAAACTACTGACGGACCCAAGCTTGCAGTTGTTGAAGCAGCTGCCAATCGAATCACTCTTTTGCCAATTGAGGCAGAAGCATTGGTCCAAGGAAACGCAATGCGAACAGCAAGGCCTGCTCTGGCTGTTCGCTCAGGCGAGCTGAGTATCGATGTGACCTTCAGTGCTCCCCCGGGTCAGAAACTTGATGACCGCTATGGCCCATCCACCTATTTGGTTGTTAGCTCTACTCCTAAAGATCTACTTCTTGAAGGCGCAGGAAATTCAACGGAGCTTGTAAGAAGGATTGTTCTAAACCCAGCCATCACTGAAGGAGTGCTCCACGTGGCAGCCAAAGGAGCATCTTGCGATGAGTCCGAGCAAGGAGCTCAGTGTCACATCCACCAGCAAGACTGGGGAATCCCTATCAAGGTTTCTAATGAAGGCTCCAGCACCGTTGAGCTGGTGCTTTCGGGCAATAAGGCTTAGTAGCCGCGCTTTAGAAGCGCTGGAAGCCCAATCAAAGTAGCTGCAATCCAAACGCTTCTTGGCCGATACGCAATTCTCCAAAGACCACCGTGGATAGCCGAAAAGCACTGCAGTTCGGTAGTGGTGTCCTTGTTTTGGTAAGCGTTTGGATCCAATACATCTCTAACAAGAGCTGCAGCTGCAGCGGATTTGGCAACATCGACTTCAAAAGGCTTGACTCCAAAAAGCGGCGCACCTTGATAGCTTGCTCGAAGAATCTTGTGACGAAGAACTGAGTTAGTTCTTGCCGGAGGCGAAATCTGATACGACACTCGAATGCCAGCGTAGTGCGCAAGATATGCTCGCCAGCGCTGAGTGCGCTTGGAAAACGAGTAGCTAGGTCCTTGCTGCTGCACCGAAGCATCAACCAGCATGAGCTTTTGACCGGATTCAGAATCAAAAAATTTTGGCTTGGCAGCTCTAGCTGCATTCAGAATTCCTAAGAAACTATCTCTAACGATCCGAATCGGCGAACGCTTAGAGAAGCGTGCAATCTGGTCTTGCCCAATTGAGGCAGGTCCAGGAGTTGAATCGGTAGGTGTTGCCAGCCAGCTGAACACAAGTTTGTCCTTAGAAAATTTCTGCATAGCTAAATCAGCGAGTGCTTCTTGGACGCCCTGAACTCTAATGTGATTGATCTTTGGAGTGTATGCGTAGAGCCCGAGAATGAATTTTGATCTTGCTTCTTGGTAAAGCTGATTCATCCAGCTTGCAATTTCTGCGTAGTGCTCGAGCATGTCCAAACCAGCAACCTGCGCCAATTCTTGATCTGACAATTCAGAAAGTGCTCTAGTTCTGTCTTGGCGAATAACTGGAACCAACATCGTTCCACCAGAAGCTCTAGCCATGGCGATTAGCTTTTCCCAGCTGCTCGGATTGTTTCTGGCAACCACTGCCACCTCGCCACCCCAAGCTAGCCAGTGCTCCGTTGGTGCAAATTCAGCAGCCCCCGCAACGGCAAACAACAAGTTCCCATCCAAACTCAGGTTTGGATTCTGATCTAAGAATCTAAAGCTTTCAATTAATCCAGGCTCGGCCCAGCCGTTTAGATCCCAGTTAGCAGCTAGATCAGCCAGCGGTCCTTGGTTTCTGGCAACGGCTATGGCTTGCTTAGTGCCAGAGCCCCGTACAACAACTGTCTCCACGAGATCTGAGGCAAAACCATTGGCCACAGCCTCGGACAGTAGCTGACCTGAGTCCGTGTGCAGATGCGCATGAAATTCTGCCAAGCCTGCGGTTGCCATCTTGGCTAACTGGGCTGGCGAGCGACCTTCTTCAATTGCGAGCTGTCCGTAAAGACGGATGTACCACTTTCTCCAGTTTGGGGCGCCAGTGATGTTTTGAAACAACTCGCGGTTGTCCTTGGCCGCAGCTGCAAGAGTGCGACGCGCGAACTCGGTTGAGCGCACATCGGCTCCAGTTGCTGAATCTAGAAATCTTATGGACACCGCTAAAGCCTATTGTCTTTTGGGGAATGCTCGCAGCTTCGCTAGGGTTGGATAACTCAAGGAGAAAACATGTCAGATTTGAAGTCAAGAAACATCCTCGTAATGGGAGCATCCGGCGTGCTGGGTGGGGCTATCGCCACCAAGCTTGCAGCCCTTGGTGCGACAGTGATGGCAACTTCCTCATCTTTGGAATCAGCAGAGAAAGTCCCGCAGGCTGGCAACCCAAGATTGCTGGTTGATCTGACCAACCCAGAATCTATTCGAGTACTTGTTGAATACCTGATTGAATCCGATGCCAAAATCGATGGCATCGTAAATGCAACCGGCGTTGTGGCATTTGGTAACTTTAGCGAGCTTGCACCTGAGACTCTTACAAAACTTTTCGCAGTAAACACCACAGGGCCAATCCAACTTATTCAAGGATTGCTACCGGCCCTAAAGATTTCTGCTGCCGCAGGAAACGATCCGTTTATCGTCAACATCTCTGGAGTGGTTGCAGAATCTCCAATGGCCGGACTCGCGGCTTACTCATCAAGTAAGGCAGCTCTCTACGCTTTCGGTCAGGCAATTTCTCGAGAGCTAAGGCGAGACGGTATTCGAGTAATCGATGCCAGACCAGGTCACACCGAAACCGGTCTTGCGGGTAGAGCAATTGCCGGTGTTGCGCCAGCATTTCCTCAAGGAATGAGCATTGACCAGGTGGCCGAACGAATCGTGAAGGCAATTGCTGAAGATGAGAAAGACCTCCCGTCTAGCGCCTTCTAGGCCCTTCAGCCAGCAAGCTTGCTTGTTAGTAAACTTTGGCAAGTGAGCTCAATCAAAAAAGTTACCGGCAAGTTATTTGACGGCCGAGACATTCACTACTTTGATGACGCTGGATCTGCCCGGTCAAGTGAGAGAAAACCTGACCTCAGAGAACCTGCAGAACGCCCCCCGCTAGCAGAGCTTAGACAAGACCCGCTAAACGGTGAGTGGATTGCAGTTGCTGCCCATCGTCACACTAGAGCTTTTTTGCCGCCGAGTCACCTGTGTCCACTGTGTCCAACCACAGCCGATAACCTGAGCGAAATTCCAGACAATTTTGATGTTGCCGTTTTCGAAAACAAGAATCCGGCTTTTGGCGCGGTGCCAAGCGGTGTCGCAATTCCTGATCTTTCACCTCAAGCCAGTTCTGTACTTGGTGAGAAGAAACCCTCGGTTGGAAGATGTGAAGTTGTGGTTTTTAGTTCTGAGCACCAGGGATCTTTAGGGCAGATGCCAGTTAGCCGAGTCCTGACAGTTTTAGAAGCCTTGGCGGATAGAACTGATGAACTGCAGCGTTTACCAGGAGTCAAACAAGTATTTCCTTTTGAAAACCGCGGGCAAGAAATTGGAGTGACACTTCATCATCCTCACGGTCAGATTTACTCCTACCCATACATAACCCCGAGAACGCAAAAACTTATGGAGATGGCTTCAAAAAACCCATCTTTGTTTGATGAAGTTCTTATCTTCGAGAAAGGCTCCGAGCGAGTTCTAATCGAGACTGACTCTTTCTTGGCATATGTTCCCTTTGCCGCTAGATGGCCAATGGAAGCACACCTTCTACCAAAGCGACAGGTAGCAAATCACGCCGAGCTAACCTCCGACGAAAGAGCGGAGCTTGCTGGTGTTTACTCAAGCCTGCTTCGCGCATTCGAAACTGTCTATGAAACACCATCGCCTTACATCGCTGCTTGGCACCAAGCCCCGTTGTCGGAAGGTGCAAAGAACCTAAGGCTTCAGCTGCAGATCACATCGCCTAGAAGAGCCGCCGACAAACTGAAGTACCTTGCTGGTTCAGAATCAGCCATGGGTGCCTTCATCGCTGACATTCCAGCAGAAACCATCGCAGCCCAGCTAAGGCAAGCACTTACCTAAGAGCGATGCCCGGGAGCCGGCCTGTTTGAGGTCGCATGAAGCCCCTAGACGGGATTTGAGGGCTTGGGGCATGGTTTGAGCGCCTGAGCAAAACCCAAAACCTATAAGCTCGGCACTACCTCGATACCGTTATCAATCATCTGATCGATTGCCGCCTCAGTACTGGCCTCTGACACTCCGGCTGTAAGGGAACTGATCACTCTTACCTTTAGTCCATGATTTTTGGAATCCATCGCTGAAGCAAGGACGCAGTGATCGGTTGCAATGCCAACTACGTCAACTGTGTCAATCTGGTTTTGCTTTAGAAGCTGCTCGAAGCTTTGACCGCTTTTTGTAATTCCCTCAAAGATGGAATAACCGTTTTGCCCTTGACCTTTGAAAATGTGCTCGCCGATGGCCTCAGTGTTTAGATTGGGGTGATACTGCGCGCCGGAAGTTTCTGCTACGCAGTGCACTGGCCAGTTGGTTGTGTAATTCGGATCTTGGCCAGCTTCGGCAAAGTGACCAGAGTTGTCATTATCAGCATCGTGCCAATCCCTGGAAGCAACTACCAGGTCATAGCTTGAGCTTTCCAAAAACTTACTAATCTTTCCGGCAACTGCCGCACCGCCTGAAACCGCGAGTGCGCCACCTTCGCAAAAATCGTTTTGAACATCGATTATTAGAAGAGCCCTGGGCATCTGATGTTCCTACTCGTTGGATAGGTCGTTACCGCAGCGATAGAAAGCTGTGGCGAGAGTATCAATTGCATCTCTTACATCGCTTCCGGTATCGCCTAGTGCGTAGATTGCAAATGTAAGAACTGTTCCATCCTTGGCGTTGATGATTCCATTCAGAGTGTGAACATCAATGATGTAACCGTTCTTGGCGAAGATATCCCCAGCGGCATCTGCGAGATCACCCTTGAATCGACCACCGAGTGTTCCTGATTCACCGGCGATTGGCAGAGATCTTTTAATCTGACCAAAGTCAGCAAACTCGGCATTTACTAATCGCATTAGTTCAGCCATGAATTTCGGGCTGACCATATTTAGCTGAGACAGACCGGATGCATCGCGCACTCGAACACCTGTGAAATCAAGGCCGGTTGTTCCAAGAGCTCGCTTGAAAGCTGGATCGAAGGATTCGAAGGATCCATCGAATCCAAGGTCCTTAGAAACCAGCTTGGCAATCATCTCGGACTGGATGTTCTCTGATCGCTGCAAGATGTAGGTAATCCATCGGCTCATCGGCTGTGACTGCACAGAACCAATCTCCACGAATCCCGCTGGAGTTGGGCTCTCTACAAGAATTGCAGTCTTGGCAAAATCACCGAGTTCCTTTTTGAATGCCTCTCCGGCACTAAGTACCGGTCTGCCGGTACGAGCCGAGGTGAACTGAGCTGGGCGAATCCGGTCACCGTCGATCTGCAGGGCTGTTACTTCAGAAATCCAGCCATCGGTTTGATCCGAGCGAAGCCATGAGCTTTCCCACGCTGATCCGCCAAACATTGAAGAGTCAAGAATGATTTCATCGATTTGAGTGACGTTGTTTTTTTCTGCCCAAACTCGAACCTGGGTAGCTAAGGTTGAAAGCTTTGGTGCGTCTTTGTAAACCGACTGAGCGCCAACTGCAGTTTTGGAAAGGGTCACGTCTCCGCCACCGACCAGTGAGATAACGCTCTTCGCCTGAGGGTCAGCCATAACCTTGGTGGTTGCTCGATAGTTTGGACCGACGGTCATAAGTGCCGCAGCTGCAGTAAGAGTTTTCATCACCGATGCTGTTGCAGCTGGCTTGTTGGCATCCCTGTCGTACAAAACTTCGCCGGTCTCGGCGTTTAGAACTACAGCCTGCAAAGTACCAAGAGATGGGTTGGCAGCTTGCTCAGCAACCGAGCAAGCACGAACTGCGGTTGCAGTCGGCGAAGGAGTTCTAGACAAATCTTCGGAAGTTGTCGCTGACTGAGTTGGAGTAGGACCCGCACTTGTGCCAGTTCCTGAAATTGCAAAGCCACCGATGATCAGTGTTAGAACCAGTAGTCCTGAACCGGAGCCGATTAGAACTTCTCGAAGGTAGGGAAACTTATCTGCTAACTTGGCCAACTGGCTAGACTCCTGAATACTCGATACCGGTTTGCTGCCTAATCTGATCCATAACTTCCATAATCTCTATGGTTTCATCAAGGCTCATGATTGGGGACTGTCGTAGTCCAGCTCGAATGCATTTTTCGACCTCAAGGGCTTGGTACTGCATGCCCCGCCCCTCAATATTACCTTCGTACCTGAAGATCTCCTGATCGTCTAAGTCATAAACAGTGAATGAGCCATGCTCGTAGAACGGCTTCTCAAGTTCAATGCGGCCCTTATCGCCCATCACGAAGGCTCGAATAGGGCCCTTTACTCGAATGCTGGAGTGAATAAGGGCCTGACGACCCCCAGAGTATTCGAAGATTGCCGCAACCGATTCGTCGATGTTTCCTGGCATCAACGATGCGGTGGCTTGGATTCTTTCAGGCTTTCCGAATACGCGATGGGCAAATGAGATCGGATAGATTCCAACATCCAGAAGCGACCCGCCTCCAAGGGCTGGGTCGTGAAGTCTTGGAGCTTTGGATTTTGGAATGTACTGGTTGTGATCTGCGATCACGTACAGTGGCTTTCCAATAATCCCCTGCTCAATTTTTTCAAACAGTGCGACGTGGTTTGGCAAGAACCTGGTCCACATCGCCTCCATCAAAAAGACATTCTTTTGCTCAGCTAGTGCAGCCAATTGCTTGGCTTGATTGGCGTCCAAGGTGAAAGATTTTTCCAGCAGGACATGCTTTCCAGCAGTTAGTGCAAGCTTGGCGTTTTCAAAATGTGCATTGTGGGTGGTAGCGATGTAAACGATGTCGATGTCTGTATCTGCAACTAGGTCCTCGTAGCTTCCGTAGGCCTTAGGAATTGAGTGCTGCTTGGCATAAGTGGTTGCGCGCTCCATAGATCGTGAGCCAACAGCATCAAAGGTGATTCCCACAAGCGAGAAGTCATGGACGATGGTTAGTGTGATTTTGCCGGGACCCATAATGGCCCACTTCAGCTTCTCGGTCATAATTCAAAGCCCTAACTTCTCTGGTTGTTCTAAAGCTTAGACTTATTGCATGCGCCTAAAATCCTCAATTGCCATTGGTCTGCTCGCAACTCTGTTGTTTGCCTATCCAGCCAAAGCCCACGATTTGCTTATTGAGATAGACCCAGCACCCGGAGCTATAGTCACCGAATCAAGCTTTGAAGCAAAACTGACTTTCAACAACCCGCTTCTTGTGGTCGAAGGTGAAGCTAATGCAGAGCTATCCACCAAGCTTGTTGGTTCACAGGACTGGGTAAACCACGACATTGAGATTGTCGGCCAGGTGCTGACCGCTCAGGTTTCCTTGAGCGAAGCAGGCGATTACGATCTGCGCTGGAAAGTGGTCTCATCCGATGGCCATCCAATTAACGGTGATTCAACCTTCACTCTTGAAATTGAGGCCTCCGAGAATCTCGAGGAATCTGATTCGCCAATCCTGATTGCCCCTGCTCCCATCAGCGAGCAAAGCTCAGGCGAGGGTTCAATGGTTGGTTTCTACATTGGCCTAGCGATGGTCATCCTTGGAGTGATCTTTGCCCCGATTGGCCTGATGATCAGAAGACGGGCTAGGAAGTAGCGGGTCTAACCAAAGCATCAATATTTCCAAGCACTTCCGAAAACTCAGCTTCAGTCATCAATCCAAGTTCCAAAACAACCTGACGCACACTAGTGCCATCTGCAAGAGCCTTTTGAGCAACTATGGTTGCGTTTTCATATCCCAGTAGCGGTGAAATTGCTGTGACTAGGCCAATCGACTGCTCAACACTCAATCGAAGTTTCTCAACGTTAGCGGTGATTCCAGAAACACAGGCATCGGCCAATACATAACAACCCTGACGAAGCTGAGTGATGCTCATCATCAGCGCTCGACACATAATCGGCTCAAAAGCGTTTAGCTGCAGCTGTCCTGCTTCAGCCGCCATAGTTACCGTCACATCGTTACCAATAACGGCAAATGCAATCTGATTTACCACCTCTGGAATAACTGGATTCACCTTGCCTGGCATAATCGATGATCCAGCTTGCCTTGGAGGCAAGTTGATTTCATCAAGACCTGCTCTTGGCCCGCTGGATAGCAGGCGAAGATCGTTAGAGGTCTTTGATAGTTTCACGGCAATGCGCTTTAGAACACCAGAGACCATTACAAAAACTCCGGCGTCCTGGGTTGCCTCAACCATGTCCTCTGCTACGACGAAATCGAAACCGGAAAGCTTCGAAAGAATCGAGCAAGCTTTTTGTGAGTATCCTGCAGGTGCATTCAGCCCTGTTCCAATTGCAGTTCCACCAAGATTGATTTCTCGAAGAAGTGGAATTGTTTCTCTAAGTCGCTGAATGTCTTCCATCGTCATTCTTGAGAAAGTTGCAAATTCCTGCCCCAGTGTCATTGGCACAGCATCCTGCATTTGGGTCCGGCCCATTTTGATTACGTCTCTAAACTCATCTGCCTTACCTTGGAAGGCATCTTGCAAGTGAGCCATTGCCTTCAGCAACTCATTGATTTCAAGAATCAAGGCAAGCTTCAAAGCTGTTGGGTAGACATCGTTGGTGGATTGCGACATGTTCACATCATTGAGCGGGTGAACGATTGTGTAATCACCCTTGGCTCCGCCCATAATCTCTATCGCCCGATTGGCAATTACTTCATTGGCATTCATGTTTGTAGAGGTTCCAGCGCCACCTTGGATGGCGTCAACCACAAACTCACGGTCGAACTTGCCTTCGGCTACCTCAATGCACGCTTTGGCTATGGATTCGTTGAGATTCTCAGGAAGCTCTCCGAGTTCAAAGTTAGCCTGGGCTGCAGCCTGCTTGACTATGGCAAGTGCTCGAATAAGTGATCGGTAGTGGCCAATTGGAACTCCCGAGATGGGGAAGTTATCTACTGCTCTTGCGGTGTGAACACCCCAATAAGCATCTACCGGAACTTGATAATCGCCGAGCAAATCATGCTCAAGCCGCGTTGCTGACATATCTCAATTCTGCCATGAAAGTTATTGGGTAAGTGACGCCCCGCAGGTATAGAACCTCGTCACAACGCGGTCGATAGCACCTTGAGCCGTATAGGTGACTGAAAGTCCATTTTCACTATCGGCTCTTGCAAAAACCGCAAACGCCAGGCGTGATCCATCGGATGCATTAATGATTCCACTCAGTCCATACAGACCCGGAATATATCCGGTTTTTGCAATTACGTTTCCTCGAGCAATTGCGGATTTGCCTTGAAAGCGAAATCGCAATGTTCCAGTCTGCCCGGCAATAGGCATCCACTGAGTCAAAGCGTCGAGTCCATTTTCTGCTTTGGCAACTTTTACCATTAGTTCAGCAAGCAGCTTGGAATGCACTCTGTTTTCATTCGATAAACCAGAAGCATCACGAATCACTAAGGCTTTGGGTCTAAGTCCAAGCTCTCGAAGCGACTGCTTGATGACTTTGTTAGCTCCGGCAATACTTCCTTCGTGACCGGCGGCCTTGGCGGCATGACGCGCAATGAACTCAGCCCCGGTGTTGTCTGAATGAGTGAGCATGTGTCCAAGCCAGCTTTGTCTCATGTCCTGCGACTGCACTTGACCAATTACGTAGGCGTCTTTTGGTGTTAAGCCAACTACTAACTCAGCGTTGGCTGCCCTTTCTCCAAGAGAATCACGGAAGGCTTTGCCCGCCGTTAGAACAGGGTCTTTGCCCCTGCGGAAACTGTAGGAAGAAATCAGTCGGTTTGGCTGAATTCGATCTCCATCAGCCTGAATAGAACTGATGTTGGAAACGTAGCCAAGCGTTCTGTACTTGGCCGGCCAATCAGGATTCCACTTCTCGCCACTGAAGAAACTGTCATCAAGAATGATTTTGGTAATTGGCACATCAGCTGGAAATGCAGCCAAAGCCTGCCTAGCTAGGTTTCTAATTCTTGGTGGCTTTGAGTAAACACTTGATTCGCCAGGACCAAGTCGAGAAAGCGTAAAGTCTCCCCCGCCCTTGAAAACAATTGTTGAGGGTTCGCTCGGTGTTGCAAGCACTTGGGTAGTAGCTCGGTACTCTGTTGGAAGTTTTTGTAGGGCAGCTACCGCGGTAAGGGTTTTGATGACCGAAGCCGATGGCGTCAGCTCTTTTCCTAGAACATCAACCAACACCTCGCCGGTGTCAACGTTAATGACATAGGCATGGAATTTCCCAAGGGTTTTTTGCTGCATGGCTTTATTGGCCGTGCAGGCAACAGGCTCAGTTGTGTTATCAACTGCAGAATCATCTGGATTTGCGTGAGCAAAAGGGGTAAAGGTGGCACTCAGAACAAGCGCTAATAGTGCTGCAAGAAATAGCTTCCCCGGGCTTTTTTTCATTACCCAAGGTTAAGCGCAACTGCGCGAGATTTGTTTATCCCACTCGCAACAGCAGGATTTTCTCAGGAAAGCTGGGTGCTACTTACCAACCCATGCGGCAGAAATCTTCTACCTTCGAAGTTCTTCCAGAGACGATCATTACATCACCGGTATTCAGCACGGTTTCAGGAAATGACGGTGTGTAGCTTTGACCTTCCTTGCGCGTGGCCACAACCGTGACACCGTGGTTGGAGCGGAATTTCATATCCGCAAGAGTTTTTCCGTCAAAGCTTTCTGGCACTTCGGTCTTTGCCATCACGAAGTCCTCGTCTAGCTGGATGTAGTCCAGGGACTCACCACTAACCATGTGAGCTACCCGCTTACCCATATCCATCTCAGGGAAGATCACGTGGTGAACTCCTAGCTGCTCAAGAATTCGACCGTGAGGGACACTTGTCGCCTTTGCCCAAACCTCAGGAACTCCAAGCTGCAATAGCAATGACGCAGTAAGAATTGAGGCCTCAAGGTCTGAACCGATGGCAACCACCGCGGAGTCAAAATCTTGAATTCCAAGCTCCTTCAGAGTTGCCTCATCAGTGGTGTCAGCCTGAACGACGTGGGTGAGTGTCTCGGCATTTGCTTGAACTAGTCTTTCGTCGGAATCAATGCCAAGCACTTCACGTCCGGTTTTTACTAGCTCCAGGGCCAGTGCTGTTCCGAAACGACCTAGGCCTATAACTGCGATGGTTGAGGCTCCGTGCTTTTTACCTGCGCGTAGCTTTAGACGATTAGCCAACTTTTTCTCCATTCAAGTGACTCGAGGCCAGCGGCTCCGAATCAGCACTTCTAACAATAACTGCAGAGTGGTTTTCTGCA
>ERZ1022756.281-NODE-281-length-16331-cov-6.366859_pt1 | contig 16331 bp, 9 predicted proteins | sample MGYA00520902_ERZ1022756 | MGnify/ENA primary metagenome ERZ1022756 (study PRJEB33162, sample SAMN09537601) | freshwater metagenome | isolation source: freshwater | place: Canada:Alberta | collected 2017-07 | study: EMG produced TPA metagenomics assembly of the...
AGATTTCTGCCTGTCTCGTGGGCTCGGAGATGTGTATAAGAGACAGCTACAATAAAGTGCCTACGTGGTGTCAATGTCGTCAACGTGACTGCACCGGAGCCAACTTGCCCGAGCGGATTTACAAGAACGACTTTGCCTACCAAGAATGGAAAAATCAAGAGCACCATTACCTGTGTCAAAGGCTTGGATGCAATCAAAGTAAACAATTTCAACCCTAAATGCCCCGTTGGGTATAAGAAGTTTGAGGACAGCTAGACTTTTGAAAGCTGAACCAGATGAATTTGCATCAGATATGCATGAGCGCGAGGTGAGAACTTGAACAACCCAAGAAGTACTGCAATTGCGGCCAGGTTTAAGACTCATCAGCGCCTGATGAACGGAATTCCAAAAGGCAAGCCTCTTCCTCCTAGAAAGAACATCGCCAAGCCCGTGCTTATTGGCGCAGGTGCAGTCGTCGGTCTGGTGTTGGTTGTTTCACTTCTTCCAGTGGTTCAAGCGCCTCCTCAAACTCCCGAGGATGCTTTTTCTGAAGCGGAAATACTCTCAATTAGTGAGGGATCCTGTGTTGCGGCAAGAAGAGCTATTCAGCCCATGGAGTATGAAGTCTTTTTAGATCGCATGGCGGAACTTGAAGCAATTGACACCACCAAGCAGGCAGTTGCTTTTGTTAGAAGTCAGCCATATTGGTTCATTAGCGACAATGAAGAGGCTTATCTGGACCAATTGAGTGATGAAGTGCGTGCAATTCTTGGCCTGGAACTAAAGAAAAAGGGGATCGACCCAGAAGCCGTTGCAATGGATCAATGGGTTGCGACTTTCGAGACAAAGATCCTAAACACTTGCTCAATTGGTGACGAGCAGAGCGAAAATCGGAAAGAGCTAAGAAGGCTAGATATGGAAGTAGTGCGCGTACAGGGCCTTTCTGACTAGTAATTCATAGGCTTTTGCTTAGAAACAACCCTTGGAAGCCGGGACCAGCATCTACCTTTTTGGCGAGTGGTCATTTTCGGTATAGTTCAACGGAGGGCTTGAAGATAGTTGACGTGGGGGTGCGTAGCCAGTGAGTTTCTTGAACGATGGCATAACTGACTCTCCTGTGACTTATGTGGAACCTCCTCGAGCCAAAGGCGCCCCTTGGATTGTTCTTGCTTTGGGCTTTGTGGCTGTTGCAGGCGCCTCTGCATTAAAGCTTTTGGTTGCACCATCAGGTGACCTGGCCTGGCTCGGACATCTTGCTTATTGGATTCTCAGCCTGCTTGTGTTTTTGATCCCCGTTGCAGTTTTCAGCATCGTAGATCTAAAGCGTCAGCTTAACCTCGACTACCCGTCAAATACTAAAAGCGTAAGAAGGATGAAGGGATTTTTTCTTCTTTTTGGGCTTGCACTTTCTCTAGTTAGCGTTTACCAACTCGCGAGCGAACTAGCTCGAGTCTTGAATGTGGTGTAGCAGATGAAACTTCGGCAAACCGCGCTCGCGACACTTCTTATTTCTGCACTGACACTAAGCATTGTCGGGGGAGCCCTTTCACTCTCAGACAAATCTCAGGCAGTAGAAGGTGCTACACCACCCCTTGACTTCTCAGCCTGCGTTCAGGCAAATGGATCGGGTTCTGTACTTTTGCTCATGGATGAGAGTGGAACTGTTTATGGACGTTTGAATGCCAGTGGTGCTGACGCCGAGCCAAGCGATCCAAACAACCAGAGACTGGCTGCTTCGAAGATCATGCTTGAGAAGCTTCAGCGCGTATCTGATGTTTACAAAGCTCCGGTCAATGTCATGCTTGCCGGTTTTGGCGACAATTTTGTTCCAAGAACGCCAGGCTGGGTTCAGATTGAGCCGGGAGGCGCTGCGAACTTACAGTCAAACTTCTACCCAATCATTGATGACTGGGAAGAGCGACCAGCTGACGGAAACAACCGAGAGACAGACATGTTCTCTTCTATGGGTGGAGCCCAAGCGGCTTTTGCCGACCAAGGCAAGTGTCGACTCCTAGTTTTGTTCAAGGACGGAATTGACTACCAGAGATTTACTGAGGCAGCCTCGGGTGAAGTTAGTGATCCAGAGATTCAGCGCCTAATCGAAGATGGAGACAAAGCTGGCGCAGAGTCTCTCGCACGCGAAGAAATCTGTAGACCTGGTGGAGTTGCAGATGGCCTTAGAACTAACGAGGTCTTCTTGCTATCGGTTGCACTTGGAAGCGACCGCGACGGGTCTGACTTCACAGACCTGAGGGGCTTGACCGAAGGTAGTTCTGAGTGTGGTAATTTGCCTGGCTACGGAAAAGTCTTGGCCACTAGCGACCCAAATAAGCTGCCAAGCCTATTCTCAAATGCACTCGATCCCAGGTTCGAACCATCGGTTCGAACAGATAATTTCTCATTCAACATGACCAACGCTCTCTCCAGCATCAGCATTTTGACAACGGGCCTTGGAGCCTTCACCAACTACACCGTGAGTGCGCCTTGTCCTGGAGGCGAGCTAGATTTTGAGGCCCTGACTCCTCAGGAGACAAGAGACTTCGGGCCGGGAGTTACTTCAAAGAGTCAATGGTTTAGTGACCAGACTTTCAAAATCACAATTGATCACACCAATCTTGAGGACGAATGCTGGGTTGGTACATGGAATGTGAAACCAAACTCAGCGGGCGCATTATCTGAGATCGAATTCGATGCCAACATCGAGGCATACTCGTCTTTAGTTGACAGTCAGGGTTTCCTGATTCCTGGAGGTGACCCGAAAGAATATCAGATCGCCCTAAGAAGAACTTCTGACAAATCTGTGATCAATCCAGCCGAGCTAGATGCTTCAATCTCCGGTTTTGTTGGTGCGAGCTTCTTGACTCAGACCGGAGGGATTATCCAGGATCACTATTCAGGTCCGACCCGTTTGCAACTGACAAACTTAGCCGGCCCCCACCAGGTGAGCGCACCGGCCGATCTTCGTCCCGGAGATTACAATCTGACCGTTGAACTTGAAGTTCGAATCGAAGGGCTTGGAGTTAATCTTCGACCAGTTAGAACTGCGCAGAGAATCCAGGTTCGTAATCCGATCCAGAGCCCTATTGTCAGTGAGGTTGTGGACTTCGGTGACATTCAAGGTAAAGCAGCTGCTGTGAAGCAGATACAGATTCAACAAAGCCCGGACGCGGACTTCACTCTTGAGTGGAATGACGAAGAAACCAAGGTTGTGGTGTCACAGCATCCTGCAGGCTTGAGCTACATAACCCCGGCGCTCGAATCGAACTCAACTATCGAAATTCCTAGAGGCGATGGTTTCGTCACAGTCACGGTTGCGCTCCAGCCAAGTGCTGAGGGAGATATCCAGAAACAGGGCCCAGTCGCAGGAGAAATCATCATCGCGGCCATCCCTGATGGGTCGGCATCGAATAAAGACCTAGTTGTAATTCCTTTCAAAGCCAGCCAGAAAGCCGACGCAAACTTAGGTATCCAGATCTTCTTTGTGATACTTCTAACTCATCTGGGCCTCGGCATAACTCTCGGTGCGCTCCAGTTCGTGGCCTGGTTGATTGCCAGATTCCCAACGGCTTTGGATGTTGCAAACCGGGATATCCGGGCACTGAGCATTAGCGGCGAAATTGTTGGCGATTCCTTCGTCCCTTCGGGCAGCGCCGGTTTTGCAGAACTACAAAATCACAGGGCTTGGCAGGACATCTCAGTTGAGTCGAACCGAAAGACGGCTCACATCACAAACCACTCATTCCAGGCTAAATCTGGGGGATGGCGACTGGGTTCTGCCGGATATGGCCAAATGGTCGGCAGCGGACTAGTTGGTTGGGGTTCAGGACTTGAGGCCGGGGATGCCGGAACTTCTTCCTCGGCACCGCAGATTTCCTTGCACTTGCAGCGAAGCTGGCTGGTTGCAATTGATCAGAGTGCTTTGCCAACCTCCATCGATGAGTGGAATTCAGGAAAGTCAATTCCTGCAACTGCAATCTTGGTTATCGGTACTCCCGCAGGTCAGGAGGCAACCGGGGACTTCGGAGCATTTGGAGCAACTGGGGACAACGGCGACAAGGATCGAATGATTAGCGAGCTTCAGTCCACAATTCCTCACAGAGTTCCGAATCTCATCAAGAAGGTGTCTGGTTCAAAGGGCGGTGGCTCTAAGGCTTCTGGTAAGACCAAGGGAAGCAAGAAGGCTGAAGCTCAAACTGATTTTAGTTTCACAAAAGACCCTAACGATCCTTTCGCCTAGGGAAGAAAAAGGAGAATAGCTCATGTACAAAGTTCTGATTGTTGGACTCGGTGGATCCGGTGGTAAGACTCTGTCCTTCCTAATGGACGAGCTAAAGGTAAGGCTTGGTGACAGCTGGGACGGCAAGCTGCCCGCAGCATGGAAGTTTGTACACATCGACGTGCCCGCAGTTGCAGACGGCGTCGGGACAAATCTGGCCAGCCCTGTTGCTGAGCTCGGTGGCACCTACGTTGGAATAGCAGGAAAGAACTCGAGCTACTCAAACTTCGACACAACAGCAATGTCATCACTAAGAAATCAAAACCCACCGGCTCTTGACCTCGCAGCAAGATGGAGGCCGGATCCACGTAAGGGTGACGCTGTAGCAGTTAGCGGTGGAGCGGGCGCATTTAGGGCACTCGGGCGAATTGTGACGCTCGCAGGGGCGTCAAATATTTATCAGACACTGAAGGCTGCAGTTGACGACCTCTCTTCGATCAATTCAAACAACGACCTAAAGACAGTTGCAAGACAAGTTGGGGATTCCGGGGATTCTGAAGACGGAAAACCGCTCGTATTCCTAGTGTCGTCGCTAGCCGGTGGATCAGGTGCTTCTATGGTTCTAGATGTTGCAGATATGCTTCGTGGGCTAAGCAACGATTCTTTTGATGGTATGCACAGCGCTGCGTTTCTGTACACGGCAGATGTATTTGCGTCGCTCGGAATTTCGAGCGGAGGTCCAGGATCACTCTCGACTATTTCGGAGCTCATCTCAGCGATGAATCGTCAAGGTGAAGGCTGGAACTCCAAGGAGTGGGAGGCTCTAGGTGTTAGCACGGCTGCTGTTCCAGGGCCTTTAGTAACTGGCCGTGGGCCTCACATGATTTTCCCGGTGGGGGCCAAATCCCAAGGGACGCCTTTCGGTGATTCACCTGAGGATGTCTATCGCGGATTTGCCAGAATGTTGGCGCCATTGTTCATCGACAAGCACATTCAAAATGACTTCAACGCATACATGCTCGTGAATGGGCCTGCCGCAATCCTGGCAGCCGGTGACAGTACGGGACTAGCCAAAGATCCAATCTCCGGCAAGATCAACGCGGCTCATTTCTCAGCTTGGGGAAGTGCTGTTCTTACGATGGGGCGCGACCGATACTCCGAGTACGCAGCTCAAAGAATTGCTAGAGAGGCCGTTAGAACGTTGGTCCACGGCTTTGAGGACCAAGACTTCCTCGACAAGAAAATCAACTTACAACAAGCAGTCCAAAGATACGTAGATTCCATGTATTCATCTTTCTTGGACACCGCGAAGCTAACATCTATAGCGTTCGATAAGACCGCAGACTCCATTAAGTTACTCGACACAGTTGTCCCCTCGGCTCTGCGTCAGTCATTCTCGAACGCAAAGGCGTCCGAGCTAGGAGCGGAATTCACCGGTAAGTCTGGCGCGGTGACGGCTGTCTCACTAGGGAATTTCTTTAAGCGAAACCTCGAGATTGTGAAGGGTGAGTCGTCAACCGAGGGGTTGCGTGCAATCTCTGACTGGTCTCATGATGTCCAAAGAGGAATCGAAGACGCGTTTTTGCACGTTGCAGCTCAAAAAGGAATCCGGGTTGCTGTTGGTTGCCTAAAGAAACTAACGAGCGACCTAAATGCGATCCAGTTGGATCTTGATGCAAAGGTGACTCAAGCCCCAAAGACTTTGGAGGCAAGTCTGCAAAAGGGACTTCAGTCCATCGCAAAGCAAAACAACAACCCTATACAACAGGGCGGTGCGATTGCGGTTCAGTTCCAAACAACTTATGCGGAGGAGCTCAAGCGGCTCGTGTTTGTCGAGGCGGCAAAGCTTCTCTCCCCAGTGCTTGCAGACTTAATAACAAGTTTTGTGAATCCTCTAGTCGAATCGGCAGATCAGGCCCTTGAAGGATTGGACTCTGAGCTTCGAAAGAATGTTAACAGTGTCGTGACCGCAGCCTACCGACAAGCACCAGTTGCACTTTGGCCGAAGCAGGATGATGCAGTGCCAGCTCACTTCCAGCCAGCAGTGAACGAGGTTCTAATTGATGGGGTCACGCAGTTCCCGGCCTTCTTCAATGCACATGTATCTCAGGCTGTTGCACCGGTAGCTTCTGGCCAGACCGCTGAAGCGGCTAGGCAGATTCTTACCAAGACTCGCCTAGACAAAACCATTCAAGGTGAGTTCGAATCCGTTGTCGGTTGGAGCTGGAGTCGAACAGCCCTGGGTAGCCACCCAAACATTAATCGAGTCAATGAATGGCAACCCAAAGAACTTTCTTCAGTGACAGGCAGACCTCAGTCAAAAGCATCATTTGCTCTCAAGCTAGGTTGGCAAGACATACTTGGCCACGCAAGAGCCTGGGTAGATTTGCCTTCCTGTCCTTTCCGTCAGCACTCAGACCAGGGAATCAAGGCCTGGCTCAATCCCGCCGAGACAATTAGCCAACAGCAATTGGACGAGCGTGTGAACAAAGTGGTTTCTAAATTGCAGGAAGCAATCAAGCTTGCAGCACCTCTAGTAGAAATAAACACCAATACCGTTCAGGCAATTCATGGCACAAGTGCTATTGGCACCCTGTACTCCTTCTCAAACATTCCGCTCGATAAGTCCAATGTCGTCGTTTCGAAAATCACACAGGGCTGGAGTGGCCAGCCGCAGGGTGAGAAGAATAGAGGCAGCATTGAAGATGCCTGTGAACCTGGTCAAGATAGAAATGAAATCTTTATTCTTGGGCAACCGGCAAGCCCTTACATGCCGATGGTTTTTGAGTCCCTCACTAAACCAATTAGAGATGGCTGGCAAGACGCGGTTTCTAAGTCGGACACCAATAGTTTCTGGCAATGGAGAAGAGCGCGGGCGCTACGACACTTTGTGCCAGTTTCCCAAAGGCACATCGCTGCATTCATGCAGGGCTGGGTTGTAGGAAGAATTACAGGAGACATCCAGCTTGACGACGCCAATGACGGAACGGGATCAAAGGTAGTAAAGGTTTTGGATCCTAGGGATGCAAAGTGGGTTCACTTCCCTAAGAATTTGCTCGGAGTAACTTCTCTGGGAGTTCCTAAGCAGGCATTTGGCGCCGATGAGTCTGCATGGAATGTGCCGCCTGCGCTTTTGGAGTCACTTGGTTTGGCGATGAGTCAAATACAGGGGCAAGATCTGAGCCCAATAAAGCCTTACATGGCCGTTATTGGTCTGGGTTTGTCTTTGAAGGTAAAGCCAATAAATGACTTTGAGCCCGTAGGCGGAGCGCAGAACGTCTTAAATCCGCTCGATAAGTGGTTCGTTAGTGGTGGAAGTTCCGGATTTGAGCCTCAGATTAAGTCTGCTCAAGGGTCTGATAGCGAGTCCCGCCGCGCTAATGCTTTAGCTTGGTTGGGTCAAGTGAGCGCACGTATGACTGAACTTCTATCGACTGGGGTGACCGAAGAGAATTTCTGGAAGACAAATCGAGAGTTTGAGTTGGCGCCAGAGACTTTGGCTGCCTGTGCCTCTGTCTCCCGTGAACTTCAGAGAACAGATCTTGGATCAGCGATAGATGGAGATAGCGCGGTTCAAAGCGTCGCGCCTCAGCAGCCAGTTGCTCCGGCAGCACCTCTGACTGAAGTAGAGGGCTAGTCGTGACTCACCACAAGATTGTTCTATCAAATCTTGGGGATCTGGCGAGCAATCAAGTTCACCAGATAATAGTCGACTGGACTATGGCTGGGCTCTGCGGTCCTTCATACTGGCTAGATATCAACAATCCAAGCGAGATGACGGTGGTCACAAACACAGGTCTGCGGACTGTGCCGACTACCCAGTGGATGGCCTCAGGTTTTCAAGCTGGTGACGAAAGAAGTGTCTTTTCTCTACAGATAGCGCGGGATGCAAAGAGCTTCTTTTCTTTTGAGAAGGCTCAGCAGGCGATGTCTACTCACCCAGAGCTAACTAGGTCACTTTCTGACTTAGTCAATGTTGTCGTTCCTGCCGATGACGCAACGGGAATTCCTTCGAGTGCAATCTATGACTTCAGGTTAAACTTGGTCGTTTCAACGGCAGACGGTATGGCACCGCGATCTGGATACAACTTAGTAACGAAGAAGACACCGGAGTATTTCTCCCATGCAGCAGCGGGACTTGTTTCAATTGCTGGTCTATGGATCGGTCAGGAGCAGGTGCCGATTAAGTCAATAACTGGTGGAAGAACCATGGGTTCTGGAGCCAACGTTGTGATGGCGAGGTCATTTGTTAGGTACGTAGACGCCTCTGATTTGGTTCGCGATTTGTCTAACGCAGTGAAGATACTTGATCCGAGTCAACTGCCCATAGCTGCAGATGAGAAGGGCAAGCAGTTCAACGTTATCCAGGGCGCTCAAGCCCAAGACGCTGTAAAGGAAGTTGCTGACAGCTTCTTCACAGAGTACGCAAACCAACTGGCGTTCAAAGAACCTCCAGCTTTTCGCAGGGGAGCACTCAAGGCCATAACCTTCGGGGACGCCGTGCGCCTCTATTTCCGGTGGGTTCTGAAGTGGCTATGGGCCGCACCAGGGGAATGGGCTCGTGAGACTGTTGCAAACGCAAAAGAGGCGATTGCTTCTTCCACTCAGAAGTTTCTTGGTTCGGACAGCCAGTACGAAGTTATCGTCCAGGGCGTTTCAGCAAGATCTTCTGAGTCTGTGTCAGACATGGATCTCAGTGCTGAAATTCGTGAAGCTGCCCAGGGGGCACTCGGTGCTTCCAACATGGCAATGCCAGCTTCTCCGTACCAGGTTTGGGAGTCCATGGTCACCGCCACCTGCAACTTAGCAGACGGTGGGCAAGGCTTCGACGCGGTGCCACTGCCGTCAATTCAAGGGCAGGAGCGTCTAGTTGTCAGCAATCCAGACCTACTGACTCCAAACGCTCACGCCAATTACTTCGATGTACCCGCTGATCTTGCAATATCTATGAGCGGCTCCAGGCTAAAGGCGGACGATCCTTACTCTGCATTCGTAGTTGCTGATCAAATTGAGCAGATGCTTAAGAATTCGAATGCAGTAGATCCAGTGCAGTTCAATAAGCTGAACCAGCTTAAGCTCGCCTTGGAAAGGTGGGTTATGGCAAACCGAAGTTTTGTCTGGACCATTGGGCAAAAGCTAGCCCTGAACCTCCACAAGGCGCGCGTAAGCTCCAGAGAAATGTTTTTAGTTGCGGCAAGCCTCGACTCTGGAATTGACCTAGAGGCTGCTGAAAGAAGTGCCAGAAAGGCTCTTTGGAAAGTAATCATGGGCGGTCTCGGAATTCTTGCAGCAGCTCTGATTGCATGGGGAATCCAAGCTGTTTGGCTATTCTTAGTGACGCAATCTTGGCCGGTATTCTCAGGCAGTTGGTATGTACCTCTGATGATTGTTTTATTGCTTTTCCTAATCTGGAACGCGCTTGGAGCAACGCTGTTCAATTCCAAGGTGGGAGAATTCTTCGACCTTCAAAGGAAGGTTCAGGAAGAAAAAGCAAGGGCGAAGTGGGCCACAGAGCATATCGTTGGCGTACTTCAAGAGCTACATCGTCTGGCCAGTCTTTACAGCCAATACCGGCTGTGGGTTAAGGTAATCAGCCCTATGTTCCACCGGGACGCCCCAGACCTCAGTACTAATCAGGGAGAGCGCAGCAACATAAAGTCCTTAGCCGACCTGCCCGCCAGCGTTGTAATTGCAGAACTTGCACCTTCCCAAGACGCTAGAGATCAGCTATTCAGCCTGGTTCGCGATTCATACTTTAACCGCGGCTGGCTAAAGAGCAGCCTTGACAGCTATTTGTCGATGAAGAATGTGAATCTCACTGAGATTTGGTTGGACAACGGTCATGGTCAATCCTCGAAATTGAAAGCCCTGGCATCCCAGGCCAGCGACGTAGACAACCAGCAATTGCTTGGTGAACTTGCCGGTGCGACAGCCAAGTCTCTTGCCACCCAGGGGGCCAACTATTCTCAATGGCTAGTCAAGACTAAGTCCAGCGGATTCTCTCAAGAGATTGACGGCCAAACTTTCATAAATGACATCAGGTATGGCGATGGGGAAATCCCAGCCGGTTCGATACTGAGCGCTAAAGGTAATGTTCAAGGTGCAGCCAGGGTTTCAATTTCTAACTCAACATTTTGTCAAGACTCTCGACTCGAGGGTTCAACTGATTTAGCAAACCAGGTCAACCTAGAGTCTTCAAACATTGAGATGCGAAGTTTAGACTTCATGGCAATCCGTCTAGAAATCACGGAGCTCACGAGTGCTGATAGCTTCACTTTCCTATCTCAGGCGACGACGGAAACAATTGTTGAGGAACGTCCGAGAGATGAGTTCGAGGTTGAAGGTTAGCCGTGGCGATCTTTGATTTCATAGGGCAACTTGCGTTCTACGTCTGGTTTTGCTCTGCATTATTCTGGGCCATTGTGAACGTTGCGTTTGCAAGTTGGGCTAAAGAAGATATGAGAATTTGGGGCCCAGTCGGTGGAGTGTTTCCGATTCTGGGCTTCATTACTCTCTTGATTTACCACTACGCAAACAAGGCCAATAAGCAAGAGGGCTCCCAAGCAGCTACGGGAGCTTACGACGAGTTTGCAAGCTCGGGTGCAAAGAGTTTTTCTGACTCATTCTCATTCAGCCCAGACCCATTTGGTGCAGGGAGCGGGGAGTACGCGACCAGCCCCACGTTCCAGGGCTTTGAGGCAGACTACAAAGACGACTCCAATAAGCCCTGGATTTTTCGTCACCCAGGAATTTGGTTCTTTGTAGCCTCCATTCTCATAAGCGTTGCTTTCGTTGTCTCGCTGTTTCTAACCTGGTTTACAACCATCGATGAACAACGCGTCTTTATGGAAATCAACGCATTCTCGACCGGCCTGGATTTCTGGGTTTTTGTTTCGGTGGTAACGGTTATCGGATCAACCTTGTTTTCAGCGAAAGGCCCATCTCGCGTTGGGGCGGTAGTGATTGCTTGGATGGCGACGTGGTGGTTGCTGCTATCCATGGCGTCCTTGACCGCGCGATCCGTCTTTGTTCCGGCGATCGATCTTCTCTTCCAGATTCCAAACCTCATAGTCAAAGATTCAGGATCAGGTTCTGATGTTTTTGAAGCGTTTGCCTTTGACGTAGGTGCAGCCTGGTACGTAGTGTTCGTGAACTCGCTGCTACTAATTGGGGCAAGCTCTTGGCTGATTTCTCAAGCCCACTTTCGAGACAAGCGGTCCAGCTACTAGTTCCTAGGAGAACTTCTCTAGGACTGCCTTTTCGTCTAGACCTTCGAGCGAACCCAGCGAGATTAGCTTGATGCCGTCTCCTTCGTTGATCTGGAACTTCGCCCCCTGGGACGACAGAAGCAGCACTCTAAGCTCAACCCCTTGTTCAGTCAGCTCAGAGGTTAAGTCTTCGTCGTAGAAAAACATCGAATCTGTGACTACGTAGCACACACTTCCGCGGCGAAGCTTTGAGATCATCGTGGGCACCAAGGAGTGAAGCGCTGGTGCAGTTGAAGCCTTATCAAGCGCGGTAGCGATTAGAGTCGCATGTTGCTTTTCCAGATCGTCTTCTACAGTAAGGCGACTGTCTACAAGACCGTGATACGACACCGACAGAGGACGTAAATTGGCAGAGGCCGCAATTGCCACTAGTACAGCAAGGATTTTCTGAACATCTCCTCGTTGTTCTGCAGCTCTTGTGGAGAGCGAGCAATCGACAATTGCAGAAAAGCTATCTCTTGACTGGGCTAGGCCTCTTGCTGTTGCACGGACAACAAGAGCCCTGTAGGCCTCTGGAATCTGATCATCAAGTTCAACTTCTGCTTGCTCTCCGAGGACCTGGTCCCGAGCGGTGAAAGACCAAACTCCATCCTCGCGGGTGATCGTTAAGAGCAGGCAAGGAGCATCAGCAGGCACCTCTACAGATTCGTTTTGCCAAATCTCTCCGGTGTTTAGCCCCTCTAAGGTCCAGGATCGCTCGCCCTCCGTGAGACAGTCAATAGTGAATTCAATCTTTTCAATGCCTTCCCCGACTCGGGTTAGATCAAAAATCAAGCCATTGGATTGCACGTCAGGTTTGGAGAACTGGGCTAGGGGCGAGTCTTTTGGAAAAGGATTAACTTTGTGTCCGTCTCCATTTAGCAAAGCTGTCACAACGTCAGAGCGACTGGCTCCTTGCCAGGTAATGAGCCACTGGTTGTCTGAGACTTCCTGTGGTCGATTGGCGACGATCTTGGTCAATTCATGGCCCCCGAGCCCTTGTAATAGGCCGACACGGGCCTTGGCTGACTCTTCTATACTAGGGCTAGTTCTTTAGCGGTATCAGGGGGATATTCATGGCTACGCTGCCCAAACTACGTGCTGCCAAAATAAAACTTGGACTAGAAGTTCAGAACCAGCACTTGGTTGCACTTTCTAAGAACCCAGACGCTGTGACAGACCGAGATATCGCCAGGGTGTTGAGAGACGCAGGTTTACCAAGAACCGCTTCCGACATCGAGAATCTATATCTAGTTGTGGCAGAAGCTAACAAAGCTGGAGAGCCAGCTCCAACTGATATCTCACCCCCTTCTATCGTGACCGTTCCTCCAGTGGAAGTTGGCCTAGCTGAAGAAGTGCAAGTTAGTGCTCAAGAGGTGCCGAAGGAAAACGTTCGTAGCTCCTCCCAGGAAGAGTCTGCCTATAAACCATCCCTAAGTCTTGACGTCGCCGATTACCAGGATGTTGACCTGATGGGTGCTGACGAAGATTCGATCTCGACATTGGTGATCGAGAACGGCCCGGCCGGTGGCCACATTGTCTCATGGAAGCTTCCGGCAAAAGCAGGGGTCGTGTTTCTTTTGGCAGAAGGCGATTCCAGCCTTCCAAGAACTCCCAAGACTGCGCAGAAATCAGTAGTCGTCGAAGGAACCAGCACATCCATTGCAGCAGGAAACACCTTTTTCAGCCTCTTTGGTTTTGATGCACCAAATACTAAAGGTCGACTGGTGGCTCAAGGGCGAGTCCTCAACGATGTCGCATCCGTTGAGGTTGAACCATACGAGGACCAAATTCGCCTGAGATGGACAGGCGGGGATGCGGTTGCCGGGGTGGCACTGTATCGCTCCAAGCCCAATAAGCAGATGCCAGAAAACCCACCGGCTGCACTTCGACTAAAGCTCTCTGGAACGGCAACATCATTTATTGACACTGACGTAGAGCCGGGTCAAGAATTTGAATACAAGGTTGTCGTTGAGTGGGAGGGGCCTAACGGTCGACTGGTTTCCACTGTAGGAAAAATTGTTTCGGTTGTCGTCCCGGGCAGCATTCCGAGCGTAACTGGTTTTTCAGTAACCAGAACCGATGACGCATCTCAGACAGTTGACATCGAGTTTGATGCCCCAGCACGCGGAACAGTTCGAGTCTTTCAAGTTATCGGACACCCTAAAACCGAGCTTCTAAGTGCGGAAGGCAGCGGTACTGAGTTCCCAGTTGAGCGCGTCCTTGATCCTGAAATCAGAGCATGGCTTGGCTCTGAGGTTATTGACCCTCCAAAAGCAATTGACGGGAAGATCCGGATCCAAAAGGCCCCCATGCTATCCGGGGGACTGGACGCAAGAACATACATAGCAGTTGGAACTCTCGGTAAGAGGGCCCGAATAAGCGGAATCAAGGTCATTCAGCAGGTCGGAAGTATTGATGAGGCCGAGATGATCGATCGACTCGACTACCAGCTTCTTAGAGTCGCTTTGCCTGCCGGTGCGCAGTCACTCGAAATCTGGCTTAAGGGCCAGAGCGTGAGCGGCGATGTGTCCTCATCAGATTTGGGGCAACCAGACCGAACGGTGCAAATTGAATTTGAGTACAGGCGATTCGGTGGAGTTTTGTTCTCCAATGGTGTCCCAGGTCTACCGGGACTCAAGGCTTTGCAGCCTGACCCTCTGACGATCTACATTCGAGGAATCTCAACTTTCGAGGGAGTTGCCCACGCGGGCCCGATCTTCCGGGTTGACTACCCTGGAAGAATCGCAGTTCATTTCCGAGCTTCCAAGAAGGCAGCGGCTCAGACAGAAAAGCCAGCAAAGGGCATTGGAGGAATATTCCGTAAGGATGACGGCGCCAGTCTCGGATCAAAGCCAAGCGTGCTCGAACTAAAGGTCGAGTCGCCCGCTTCCCTGTCGGGATTCCGAATGGACCTTTATCACTACGCGGCTCCAACCTACCCGCTTGATGCATCTGTTCCTGGTTCCGTGAACAAAGATCCAATCGGAGTTATCCCGTCGAAGTTCAGTAGCTGGCAATCTGATGGTTTGAGTCGAAGCGGAGGTCAAATTGAACTAAGCCCCAATCTTCAGTTCAGGCTAGCCAACACGAGCCCCGACCTGGAGGGAACCCCCATTTTTACCGTGGATCACAGAGTAGATGCCACTGACCTACCGCCAATAGCTAGCTCAAAGAAAAATGCCGCCTTGTCGGTAGTTCTAATTGGTGCCAAGCAGAGCGGAAAGACTACATATGTGCAAGCGCTGCTGAATTACTTCGAGCAGCAATTGTCTGCAACCCTTGGTGCAAAACTATTGCCATTAGACGAGTCAGACCAGATAGCTATTCAAAGACTTGATGAAATGCGAAAGTTTGTAACATCGGGGCGACTTCCAGAGGCAACTCGTTCGGCTCGACCGTTTATGAACCAGGCACCAGATGCGCCTAAAGACCCACTCGATCCAACTAAGAGTCTAAACTTCAAGTTTTTCAACGGAGGTGATGTCCCTTTGAGTGAGATCAAGTTGATTGACGTGGCTGGGGAGGACATGGATGCCCTCGAAACGATGAAGTTTTACGAGAATGCCATACGCAAAGCAGACTTGATTGTTTTCCTAATGGATCCACTGCAGCTAGGTAATGTCCGCGCAATTCTAAGTGGAACCCCCTTGCCGCCGCAGGGTACAGACCCCTTCGCAGTGCTAAACAACCTCATCAAAGTTCTGGAGGAGGCACCTAGTGAGCGAAATCCCAACCAAAAGGTTGCAATAACTCTTTCCAAATTCGACAGCTTCGAATCCATTACTGAGATATCTGGAAACGCCTTGACCGGTCTAATCCAAAAAGGCATGCAGCTGACGCGTGATCCAAACACTAATGCGCAGTACCTCTATAACTCAATGGACGGAAGTGTCCTTGAATCAGAGATTCTGGGGATCTTAGACAGGCTGAACATTGCTCCATTTACTTCACTCGTCCGAAATTCCTTCGAGCCGAATAGCGTTAGATACTTTGTGGTCAGCTCACTGGGACACAGTACCCATGCCGAGCGCATGGACTCTGCTGGGATTACTTCGTACCGAATAAGCGATCCAATTAGGTGGGCTCTTTCGGCCTCTAGGTCTAGCTAAGCCTCAGAGATGTTCGTCTCTTTCACATATACAGAGTGCGTTTCCCCAGGACCATTTAAAAAGGAATCTGGATTCAAATTCAAGTCTGTAGTGCAAAACACCCTCGGGGCTTCATCCGAGGTCGCATCTGAATCTGCGCTCCAGACCTTGCTTGACAAAGCATCGGGTGCTTTTTTGCCATATCGTGCCCCTGAAATTGACCCATTTATGTCAAGGGAGCAGTTTGATGCTCTAGATAAGCAATGGTCTCTTCAAAGACTCGACGAGTCACACACTATGTTTACTCGAATGTTTACCTCAGGAGTTTCAAACGGAAGACCCGGGAATCCGTTTCACCAAGGTTTTGTTTTTTCAAAGTCAGACACGATGGCAATAATTCAATCGACTGCCGATATGGCGGATTTGGAGTATGCAAGACCGGTTGACTTTAGTGATTGGGCTGATTGGCTCAGCCCCAAGGGTGATATCGAATTGGAGGAATCTGCACTCGAGCAGGACAACCCCCCTCTGCCTGCAAGAGACAACCATTCATGGGCTCTTGGTATCGATAATCTTTTCTTGGCTCAGCCACAACGGACTCTAACTCTCTTGGGGGAGTTTGAGTCTTCTATCCGAGAACTGCGGTCCGCTCGAGTGCCGTCAATGAACACGGAGGACTTCCTGATACAGGTGTCACTTCTTACTCACTTGATCCCATTGCTACCGGCTTGGAGATTGGAGTATTCAACTGCTTCCGTAAAGTCAGTTAGCCACCCCTCACTACAGATGGTCACATCA
>ERZ1022756.282-NODE-282-length-16315-cov-17.253875_pt1 | contig 16315 bp, 18 predicted proteins | sample MGYA00520902_ERZ1022756 | MGnify/ENA primary metagenome ERZ1022756 (study PRJEB33162, sample SAMN09537601) | freshwater metagenome | isolation source: freshwater | place: Canada:Alberta | collected 2017-07 | study: EMG produced TPA metagenomics assembly of the...
AGAACTTTTTTGCTAGAACCAGGCTGCTCTAGTCGAGAAAATCCATACCTATTACCACCGTGACTGGGTCAGGGAACTGGTCGGAGACGGCAATTATTGCCCCAGGAAACTTTTGGGACAGGGCTTCGGCTTCGTCGCGATAGCCCTCTTCCAATATAAATACCAAGGTGTTTTCAGCCGTCGGAGACCCAGGGTCGATATCGCTCAAAGACAACGTTGAGACTATGTTCCAACCAGCTTCGACTAGGTCTGTTCTAACCCCGTCGGCTAGACCAGTGTTGGTGCCATCAACCACAGACACTTGAACCTGGGGGATAAATGGCAGGTCCGGCATAATCACGCCCAAATCAGCAATTCTTAGGCTCATAAGTCCTCCAAATGCCAGGATCCCAGAAACCAGAGTGAGGGTGAGAAAAGACTTTAAGTAATCAAGTGCAGTCTTTGGGGCAAGGTGCTTTCCACCAACGCCTGCCGCGACGTCGGTTTCTCCCCCGGTAGATTCTTGCATTTTGGCCTTTATGAGAAACGGCTTTGAGCTTCTATATTAGGCAGTTGGGACCTCAGAAAGGAAACCTAATTTATGGACTACCCGATCAAGAAAACCGACCAGCAGTGGCGCGAAGAGCTAAGCGATTTTGAGTATCAGGTGCTTCGTGAGGCGGGAACCGAACGGGCCTTTACCGGCGAGCTCCTAAACGAAAGCCGAACTGGCATATTTCGCTGCCGCGGCTGCCAAGCAGAACTTTTTAGAAGCACTACCAAGTTTGAGTCCCACTGCGGTTGGCCAAGTTTCTACGAACCAAAAGCAGAAGACGCCGTTGAGCTTCTAGAAGATAGAAGTATGGGCACAATCCGCACAGAGGTGCGTTGCCGAGCATGCGGTTCTCACTTGGGCCACGTATTCGAGGATGCTCCGCAAACTCCAACCGGAGATCGCTACTGCATCAACTCGGTTAGCATCACCTTCGAAGAATCCAACTAAATGATTATTGGGCTTGGCACCCTGATCAATGTGGTGGCGATTGTGGCCGGCACAGCAGCAGGTGTGCTGATTGGAAATCGGCTTAGCGAAAAGACCTCGCGAGTAGTAACCGATGGACTGGGCCTGGTGGTTTTGGTGCTTGGTGGACTAAACGTGATTTCAATTCTGGATCAAGAGTTTGTGGCTGCGGTTGGACCAGGTATTCCGCTGCTGATTGTGATTGGCGCGATCCTGATTGGTGGCATCATCGGATCCGCGCTACGAATTGAGCAGCGTTTAGAGCAACTGGGAACCTCGCTCCAAAAGAGATTTTCCAATAAGGGCAGCAAGGATTCAAAGGAAAAATTCATTACTGGGTTTGTGAATGCCTCTTTGGTGTTTACCATTGGACCGCTTGCGATCCTGGGGGCTCTAAGTGATGGTCTTGGTCAGGGTATTGAGCAACTTGCCACCAAATCAATCCTCGACGCCTTTGCTTCACTTGCATTTGCGGCAAGTTTGGGTTGGGGTGTTGCGCTTTCAGCTATTCCAGTTGGTCTGTGGCAAGGGCTCGTTACTGTTCTTGCATTTAGCGTTGGAGCGGTTGTTTCAGCACCACTGATTTCAGCACTAACCGCAACTGGTGGTGTCTTGCTACTGGGTGTTGGTCTGAGGCTTCTTCAAATTAGGCAGGTAGCGGTAGGTAACATGTTGCCTGCGCTCATTGTGGCGCCAATGATTACCTCAGTTTTGCTCTCCATCTGAGGCCTTAGAGCCACGAGGTGTAGACTTAGACAAAAGTTACTTAAATTCGAGTGGCTCAAACTAACAGGGGGCCACTATGGATAACTCATTCACGACCAAGAAACAAACTTCTAGATTATTCGTTGCGATCTCCTCACTCGCAGCTTCAGCTCTGCTATTAGCCTCGATGGGTTCATCAGTTGCTAGCTTCGCTGTTCAGCCCAAGGTAGACTTAGGGCTTGCAGAGTCATTCGCCGTTTTGGCTGGCTCGGGAATCACCAATACTGGTCCAACCACCGCATCAGGTTCTGCTGGTGCCGATTTTGGAAGCTCTCCTACAGGTACCTTCACTGGAGATGTTCAAGTGACAACCTCAGGAACCAAATACACCGCGGTTGATGCTGCAGTAACGGCAGCCAAGGTTGACCTAACCACTGCTTACAACGATGCAGCTGGTAGAACTCCAGCCACAACCGTTACCGCTGACCTTGGTGGCCAGACACTAACTGCTGGTGTTTACAAATCAGCTAGCTCTCTTGCAGTTACTGGGACCTTGACTCTGGATGCCGAAAATGACCCTAATGCTGTCTTTATCTTTCAGGCCGGATCAACTCTTACCAGTGCTAGCTCAGCAACTATTGCTCTTGTAAACGGTGCTGACGCCTGCAACGTGTTTTGGCAGGTTGGATCATCAGCCACTTTTGGAACAGACACAGTATTTGTTGGTCACGTCCTAGCTCTAACTTCGATTACCGCCAACACCCGCGCTACCTTCCAGGGTCAGCTATTGGCTCAAAATGGAGCAGTGACTTTGGACACCAACACAATTACTAACAATTTGTGTGCCACAGCAGCTAGTGCCACCCCAACAGCAAGTGCCACTCCAGGAGCCTCGGAGACTCCTGATGAGGGGAAGGTAACTGACACAGGAGGTCAGCTTCCTCAGACAGAAGCTTTCGATTGGCTCACTCCGCTCGCTATTGGTCTTGGTGTAATTGGGCTTGCCACGGCTGGGTACCTAATCTGGAGAAGGCGCAACCCGGAAACCAAGTAACTCCAAGTTGGTCAAGAAGCATAAGAAAGCATTATTTGGTTTTCCGCTGCGGTCATTTTGGCCCGGTTTAACGGTTGTGCTTGCAGTAATTCTTTTGTTGCTTTATGTCTTCCAAGACAGAACGCCGCCACAAGAGCAAGAGATAACGATAGACCCAGACAAAGCAGGGTTGGTAGTACCTCTCGCTTCAGGTGAACCATGTGTGCCAGATCCAAATCCAGAACCGACTCCAGAACCCACTGCAGAGTATGACCCTTATCCGGACCTTGGCGACAAGGTCGGAACAATCACCCTCGACTCCCTTGGGCTCAGCTGGCCAGTATACGAAGGAACAGACGCCGAGAGGTTGGCTTTAGGTGTTGGTCACTACATAGGCTCCGTGCTTCCTGGCGTTGTCGACAATTCGATACTCTCAGGCCACCGAGACACTGTATTTGCCAGAATCGGTGAGCTCGAGGCTGGTGACTTGATTCTCGTGGAAACAGCGGCGGGGGTATTCACCTACGAGATGACGGACTCAAAAATTGTTGATCGAAGTGACCAGACTGTAATTCAACCCTCAGATGACGCACGGCTGACTTTGACAACTTGCTATCCGTTCAAAGCAATAGGTGCCACAACTCAGGCGTATATCTTGAGCGCTAAGTTGATTTCTTCAGTTTTCAAATCTGATCCATCTAAAAAGATTCCTGAATAACTGGCCATTGGGGCCGACCAGGGGACTTGAACCCCTAACCCCCGCATTACAAGTGCGGTGCGCTACCAATTGCGCCAGGTCGGCCTGCACTCAGCAACGCCAAGCACTGCTCTAGCCTACCCAAAAACTGGACTACGCCAAATTTCTAATGGAAGAAAACGTCGTCCAAGGTTACTGTCTTGAGCTTTCGGTCCACGACGCGTTTTAGCAACTGATCAAAGACGGCCTTGGGGGTTCTGGAGTTGAAGTGGTCTAGCAAGATGACTCCGTCTTGAATGTACTTATCTCCAAGCTGGACTATTGATTGACGCCTCTGACGAGCATTGTCTCCAAGAGATCCGCTCCACATGATCGGGCTGGTGTAACCGAGCTCACTGGCTACTGCTGTCACCCGAGCATCAATTTGCCCATATGGGGGCCTGAAGTAAGGCTTTACCTGAACACCATAGGTGTCTTCGATGAACTTCCCACAGCGAGTGAGCTCCTCGGTTATTCGAGCGTTCGAAGATGCTCTGAGGCCAGGATGCAGGTGGGTGTGGTTGGCTAGCTGCAATTGGCCAGAATCTAATAACTCCTGAACCTGGCTGCGATTTGAAATCCATCCAGAGTATTCCGAAGTTATAAAAAATGTCATCCGAAGATCGTGGTCTTGCATGAAATCTAGATAGTCCTTAATTCCTTCAGGGTTGGAGCCATCATCGACTGTCCAGGCCAATCGCTTAATGTTTGTTAGGGGAAGCGTTCTAATTTGGCCCTCGGGCAGTTGCTGACGCGCAAAACCAAATCTTCCGAGCTGGTTTTTTACCACGCCTTTTATGGTCCGCTCTGGAACCAAGATGGGTGGCTTAGCCGATTGATTAATGTTGGGAAAGAAAAACCCCGCGGCTGTTGCCGCGAGGAATTCTCTTCTGAGCAAGTAAGCGCCTACTCGGTGGTTTCAGCCGTTACCAACTGGATGAACTGCGCAAAGCGAGCTGGGCTTGCAAGTTCGTCTGCGGTTTCCCAGGTGTACTGCACTCCGTCAACGAATATGGCTGGAGTTCCAGTAACACGAAGTTCAGTTCCAGGAATTGGTTCGGAAAGAGCTTTCTCCGTGGCGTCCTTAATGAAGGAACCAAACATCTTGGAATTAATGCAGCTACTGACCTGCTCAATATTGGTTGCACCCACTTCTTCTGCGAAGGCAATCATGTCGGAATTCTCTGGACCACGTTGACCTTCGGCAGGTTGAGCCTGGAACAGTCTGGTGTTGTATGCGAAGAAACTGTCCGGTGAGTAATCAGCTACACATAATGATGCGTTTGCGGCTCTCGAAGAGAATGCATTCGGTGAGCCACGTCCATCTAGGAAAGAAATTGGGTGCATTTCCAAAGTTGCAACACCGGTCGATACCCAGTTTTTTAGCTGCTCGGCGTTGGGGAGTTCGAAGATTGCACAAATAGGGCACTGGTAGTCGATGTAAACGATGATCTCTACCGGATCGGGCTGAGTTTCTGGTGGGCTGAACTCAGGAGTGTAGAGCTTTAGCTCACTTCCAACCTTTACGCCGTTGTTGAATGTTGCATTTACAGGAACAGCCTGAGCCTGGGTGCTTGCCGAAAAGACCGCGAAGGCTATTGCCCCAGAAGCTACCAAGACAGAGGTGACAATACCTATTTGGATTAGTAGGCGGTTTCGTTTGTCACCCTTTTTTTGCTGCTCTCTCATGGCTTTTGCCTTGGCGCGAGCTGCTTCTCTTTGTTCAGATCTGGTTGGTCTTGGGGTATTTGAGGTCATTTTGATAGTTTACAGGACGATCTTCAGGTCAGCGGTTTAGGCCTAGACCCGCAACAGGTGGGATACTTGAGCTGTCCCTTGGATAACCAAGGGTGAATTCACAAAGGATCGTCCGGCACGTACCTGCCGGTGAAGGAGCAACATCATGGCAACAGTTAAATTCGATAAAGCCTCCAGAACATACCCTGGTGGAGCAACCCCTGCGGTTGACTCGATAGAGCTAGAAATCGCCGATGGCGAATTTCTTGTTTTGGTCGGGCCTTCTGGTTGCGGTAAGTCAACTACGCTTCGGATGCTTGCCGGGCTAGAAGAGGTAAATGGCGGCAAGATCTTTATTGGCGACAGAGACGTCACCAACATTCCACCAAAAGATCGCGACATCGCGATGGTTTTCCAGAACTACGCGCTCTACCCACACATGACCGTGGCAGAGAACATGGGTTTTGCGCTAAAGATTGCTGGTGTTGCTAAAGAAGAGCGCGCTGCGCGAGTTCTAGATGCAGCAAAGCTTTTGGACCTTGAGCCATACCTAAATAGAAAGCCAAAGGCTCTTTCTGGTGGTCAACGTCAGCGTGTAGCCATGGGTCGTGCGATTGTTCGTAAGCCTCAGGTGTTCCTTATGGATGAGCCGCTATCAAACCTTGATGCCAAGCTCAGAGTTCAGACCAGAACTCAGATTGCATCTCTACAGCGTCGCCTGGGTGTCACAACAGTTTATGTGACCCACGATCAGGTTGAAGCTATGACAATGGGAGACCGCGTTGCGGTTTTGAAGGATGGACTACTGCAGCAGGTTGCAACACCTCGTGAGCTTTACGAAGCTCCAAAGAACGTGTTTGTTGCAGGTTTCATTGGCTCCCCTGCTATGAACCTACTTCAGGTGCCAATTGTTGATGGCGGAGTGCAGTTTGGAAACACAGTGGTTTCAATTCCAAGCAACATCCTTTCCAAGACCAAGGCAAAGCAAGTAACTCTAGGTATCCGCCCAGAAAACATCAGCGTTTCAAAGTCCAAGGGAATCTCTGTTGAGATTGACGTGGTCGAGGAACTCGGTTCAGACGGTTACCTATACGGTCGCGCCAAGCTAGATGGTGGCGAGATTGAGCTAGTAGCTCGCGTTGACGGACGCGACCACCCACACAAGGGTGAGACTGTTTTCCTAAACCCCGAGGGTGGCATCATGCACATCTTCGATGTTGAAACTGGAGAGCGTCTTAACTAGTCCAACATGACCCAAGCACTTGATATAACGGCTGCCACGGTCGATCCGGCTCTGCTGGATCTTCCGTGGCACTTGCCTTTAGAGTCCTGGCCGGAAGAGAACATCGCTTCCCTGCCTAAGGGTCTTTCAAGGCACACCGTTCGCTTTGCTCACTTGAGTGGCCACGTAATTGCCATCAAAGAAACACTTCCCGATCTCGCCAAGCGTGAGTACGAGATGCTGAAAGAGTTACAAAAACTAGATGTGCCATGCGTGGAGCCATTTGCAAACATCAAAAACCGCAGGGACAGTGAGGGTAACGAACTACCTGCGGTTTTGATCACAAGACATTTGAAGTTCTCACTTCCCTACCGTGCAATGTGGTCACAGGGTCTTCGCGCCGAAACCGCAACCAGGTTGGTGGATGCACTAGCGGTACTTTTGGTTCGCTTACATCTTGCAGGATTCTTCTGGGGAGATGTTTCGCTTTCCAACACATTGTTTCGTCGTGACGCTGGCGCCTTTGCTGCATACCTCGTAGACGCTGAAACTGGTCAACTATACGAATCTGGATTATCCAACGGTCAGCGCGAAAACGATCTTGAGATTGCAAGGGTAAATATTGCAGGTGAACTAATGGATTTGGTTGCCAGCGGCCGTGCCGGAGAAGGTGTGGATCCAAACGCCACCAGCGAAAGAATCGTGAACAAATACCGCGAACTCTGGAAAGAGCTAACGGCAGCAGAGGTCTTTGATAAAGACGAGCGTTGGAGAATCAACCAAAGAGTTGAAAGGCTCAACTCGCTAGGTTTTGACATTGAAGAATTGATGATCAAGGCTGACGAAACTGGAAACAGCCTGAAGATCCAGCCCAAGGTTGTTGACGCCGGTCACCACACCAGGAGACTAATCAGACTTACCGGACTAGACGTCCAAGAGAACCAATCAAGAAAATTGCTAAATGACCTAGACGCCTTCAGGGTCAAAATTGACCCAGAAGGTGACGAAGAAGTGTTGGCTCATCGCTGGCTCAGCGAAGTGTTTGAGCCAGTAGTCAAAGCCATCCCCCGCGAATACTCAGGGCGACTAGAGCCAGCCGAGGTGTTCCACCAAGTGCTCCTTCACAGGTGGGACCTGGCAGAAAAACTAGGCCGAAAGGTGCCGCTCGAAGAGGCAGTTAACTCTTACGTGGTGAACGTGCTTGCTCACCGCAGAGATGAAGAAGCTCTTATCGCTCCCCCGACCGAGGCCATTATTCTGCCGACGGCGATTCCATCGGGAAACATTGAGGTGGACGAAGATGAAGAAGGCGACTGGCGCGATAAGGTCTAAAGCTTTGGTCTGGATTTAGAAATCTCATACAAAGCAACCGATGCTGCGATTCCAGCATTCAAAGACTCGGTTTCCTTGGCAATTGGAATAGATAGAACAGCATCGCAGTTCTCCTGAACCAAGCGTGATAGACCCTTACCTTCAGAGCCAACCACAAGCACAAGCGGTTCATTAGACAAGTTGAATTTCGGAAGCGACATGTCTCCATCGCCATCTAGTCCAACAACAAAAAGTTTTCTCTTCTTGAATTCTTTTAGCGTGGCATTCAAGTTTGCTGCAAGTGCGACTGGGACTCTGGCCGCAGCTCCAGCTGAGGTCTTCCAAGCTGCTGCTGTTACACCTGTGGAGCGTCGCTGCGGCAATATGATGCCGTGACCGCCGAAAGCTGCAACGGAGCGAATGATTGCTCCAAGATTTCTTGGATCGGTGATTCCATCCAAAGCAACAAATAACGGAGTGGCGCCTCTTGATAGAACTTTGTCTAGTAGCTCCATCGGGTGGGCGTAGTTGTATGGAGGAACCTGCAGAGCAACTCCCTGGTGAACGGAGTCAAATCCTGTCAATCGATCAATTTCTGGACGAGTCACTTCACTGATGGGAATCTTGCGCAGGTTGGCTAAGGTGATGGCTTCCTTAACGCGATCATCCATCTCTATTCGAGCGGCCAGATACAAAGTTGTTGCTGGCACTTTGGCCCGCAACGCCTCAAGAACTGAATTTCTACCCGACAAAACTTCGAAACTCTCGGTTGCCTTGGTGATGCGCTTTCCCTTACGGGCTGCTGCTCCAGCAACACCGGCAGTTTTTGGACCAGAGGCTACAAACTCACCCTTTCGGGCGACTCGCACTCCTGCAGCTTTTTTCTTGTCCGCAGACTTCTTGGCTCGGAAAGCCTTGTGGCCTTTGCGGTCCTCCGCCTTTGGGGTCGGACCTTTTCCTTCAAGTCTTTTTCGGCCGTGGCCGCCGGTTCCTACACTTGGGCCTTTTTTGCCTTTAGCGGCTCCTGGTCTTGCAGCTTTACTAGGCACCTAGGCTCCAATTTGTTGAGCCAGCTTCATCCTCTAGGGAGATTCCAGCCGTCTTGAGCTGATCGCGGATGCGATCAGAAGTTTCAAAGTCTTTGTTTTCTCGTGCAGTTTTTCTTTGATCAATCATGGACCGAACCAATAAGTCCAAAGCTGAAAGTGCCTCGTTAGCTGATCCTTGAGTTTGCCAAATGGCATCCAGTGGATTTATGTTCAGCACATTCACTATACCCAGAACTGCGAAGTATGCTTCCGCAGCTTCCTCAAAGCTCTCGGAGTCCAAAGCAGTATTTCCAGATCGAACACTCTCGTGCAGAACTGCTAGCGCAGTTGGCATGTTGAGATCGTCATTCATAGCGTCAATGAATTTCTTTGGAAGTGAGCTAGCCGCCCAGGTTACACCTTCAAAGAACTTGCTCTCGGCTAGCTTTCGACCAGCTCGCTGCAAGAACGAGGCAATTCTCTCGATTGCAGCCTCAGCTTCTTGGATAACCCCTTCGTTGTAATCCAAGACAGAACGGTAGTGCGCAGAACCTAGGTAGTAGCGAAGCGCTAGGGCGTTTGAATCGGTTAGAACATCACTTACCAAGATGGAGTTACCAGCAGACTTACTCATTTTTGCTCCAGCAACGTTTACTAAACCGTTGTGTAGCCAGTAGTTAGCAAATTCATGTCCAGCGGCGCGAGATTGTGCCAGCTCGTTTTCGTGGTGCGGGAAACGAAGATCCAACCCGCCGCCGTGAATATCAAACTGAGTGCCAAGGTATTTCACACTCATTGCGGAGCACTCGATGTGCCAACCGGGCCTGCCTCTTCCAAAAGGTGAATCCCATGAGGCATCTAGGGGCTCTGAGTCCTTGTGAGATTTCCAAAGCGCAAAGTCTCTTGGGTCCTTCTTGCCTCTTGAGTCGGCTTCAGCGTCAGCAATTAGATCTTCTTTTGTCTGGTTGGTAAGTTCGCCATAGTGTTTCCAGCTACTCGCGCTAAAGAACACATCTGCCGAGTTTTCAACCTGATAAGCGTGACCTTTGGCAATAAGTGCTTGAATCAAATCAATCATTTCTATGATGTTGCCCGTGGCTCTTGGCTCATAGGTTGGCGAGGCGATGTTTATCTTTCGATAAGCGTCGGCGAAGGCCTGTTCGCACTCAAACGCCAAGCCCCACCAGGATCTTTCTTGTGCGGCGGCGTTATCCAATACCTTGTCGTCGATGTCGGTTACGTTTCGAATAAGAGTTACGTCATGCCCAATTGTTTCAAACCAGCGAACTAACTGATCGTAAACGAGAGCCGAACGCAGGTGACCTAGGTGTGGCATCGACTGGACGGTCGGTCCGCATAGATAAATTCCAACCTTGCCTTTTTCCAAAGGAACGAAGTCCTTTAGCGACTGGGTTTTGGAATCGAATAGCTTCAGGGTCACGAGCCCAAGCCTACCTTTCGCACCAAACTGGTGGCCACAGCCGCCAACCCCTCGTCGCTTCCTAAAAATCCCATTCCATCCGTTGTCGTTGCTGAAACGCTCACCGGAGCGCCGATTATTGCCCCGAGATGAGTTTCAACCTCAAGCCTTCGAGGGGATAGTTTCGGGCGATTTCCAATTAGCTGGACTGAAACATTAACTGGCTCAAAGTTTTGTTCTCTTAGTAACTCAAGCGTTGCTTTTAGAAAGACTTCCCCTGAAGCCCCTGCGAACTCTGGACGATCAACGCCAAAGTTAGAGCCGATATCGCCCAACTGGGCAGCGGACAACAAAGAGTCAACTATGGCGTGGGCGATGACATCGCCATCGCTGTGCCCCTCAAGTGCGAGCTCCCCTGGCCACTCCAAACCACCCAGATAAAGAGTCTTGGTTTTGTCATCGGTAAATCGATGAGCATCGGAACCAATACCGGTTCGAGCGTGAGCCAGCAAATAGGTTTGTGCTCTCTCGAAATCCTCCGCGGTTGTGATTTTCATTGCCTGCTCTTCGCCAGGGATCATCATCACTGTTCCGCCAAGGGATTGAATCAAGGCAGCATCATCAGTGAACTCTTCGGTGGCACCGACATGAGCGGCGACTAGGACGCTGGCTAGGAAACCCTGTGGTGTTTGAGCGCGCACCAGGTTTGATCGTTCAATGGTTTCTTGAATCACGTCGCCTTTGTACTTCTTGATTGTGTCTGCAACTTGCAATGCAGGAATGACACCAATCTGATTTTCAAAAACTGCATCAGCTACTCGATTGAATAGCTCGGTGGAAGCCAACGATCTCGCGGAGTCATGAACCAAGACAATGTCTATGCCACCTGCAAGTACGGCTAGCGATTCAGAAACGGATTCCTGTCTGGTTTTCCCGCCAACCACGACGCGAATGTCCACTCCTTGATTGGAGAGTTGCTTTTCGAACTCAAGTGTTTGCTCGAGGTGAGATTCAGGGACCGCAATGATGAGCTGCTTAAGGTTTGATGTAGCGAGAGCTCTGAAGACGCTGTGCTCTAAAAGTGATTTTCCGGCTAGTTCGACGAATGCTTTAGGGGCGTTTGCGCCTAGGCGCTCACCTTTACCTGCAGCTAGTAGCACCACCGCTACTGAGCGTTGGGTCATCGGTCTGTTCTTTCCCTAGGAAGCTAGAACTTGGTCTAGTAAGGCACCGGCTTTTTCTTCATCGGTCTTCTTAGCAAGCGCTAGTTCGGAAACAAGAATCTGGCGGGCTTTGGCAAGCATTCTCTTCTCCCCGGCTGATAATCCGCGGTCTTGGTCGCGTCTCCAAAGATCGCGAACTACCTCGGAAACCTTGACAACGTCACCGGAAGCTAATTTTTCAAGGTTTGCCTTGTATCTTCTAGACCAGTTAGTTGGCTCTTCAATGAACTCCGCACGCAACACATCGAAAACCTGCTGAACACCCTTGCGGTCGATGACATCTCGAACTCCAACCATTTCAACGTTGGCAGCTGGGACCCAAATCGTTAGATCGCCTTGAGCGACCTTTAGCTGAAGGTACTTTTGTGTTTCGCCGCGAACGTTTCGGTTCTTGACCTCTACGATTTTTGCTGCGCCGTGATGTGGATAAACGACGGTTTCGCCAACCTCGAACTTCATGTGTTGGATTCCCTTCAGAAACCACTATTTTACCACAGCTAAGGCCTTTATTCCTGCCGTAAACTAGGAAGGTATGCCCAATAAGGAGGATTCTTGCTACTTCGTCGGATAACCGTGAGCTTGGCAATCGCTAGCCTGTCCCTTGGCCTAAGCGCCTGCAGCTTGAGCGGAAATGTAGCCTCCTTGGACCCATATTCTCCTAGCGATGGCCAGCAGATCGACCTAGAGTCCGTCAAGGCTCGAAACTTCATTTACCTGGTTGGTGAAAGCGGAAGAGGCTTCCTGATCGGCTCTTTGGTTAGCACAGCTACCTCTGACCTAAAAGTTAAGTTGCAGTATGTTGACCCAAACACCGACGAGCGCACCGACTACTTCTTTGACGTCCCAGCGGGCTCAAAATTGGACTTCGGTTACAACGGAAACCCAGCTGTTGAACTTCCAGTGGTCGAGACTCCAGGGCAAACCGCAAAGTTTTTCCTCCTAGAAAGTGACAGCATCAGCGGAACAATTCGAGTTCCGGTTTTAGATGGAACACTGGCCGAGTACCGAATGCTTCTTGAGCAGCTAGAAGCTGAGGTTCCGGCAGACTCCGAGGAAAACTAGACTTCGAGCTTGTAGCCCAAGCCACGAACTGTCTGAATGTATTTCGGCCTGGCAGGGTCTTCTTCCACCTTCGAACGAAGTCTCTTGATGTGAACATCTAGTGTCTTGGTGTCACCAAAGTAATTTGATCCCCAGACCCGATCAATAATCTGCCCTCTAGTTAGAACTCGATTTACGTTTTCCATCAAGAGCTCTAGTAACTCAAATTCCTTCAGCGGCAGCGTCAGTGGATTGCCATTCAGGGTAACCACGTGCCTATCCGAATCCAACCGGAGCTCCCCCGCAATCAAGACTGAGTCAGCAGTTATTGGAGGCTCGACTTGGCGTCTCAAGACGGCATTGATTCGGGCGAGAAGTTCCCTCGTGGAGTAAGGCTTAGTTACGTAATCATCCGCGCCGATTTCAAGTCCGACAATTTTGTCGATTTCGGAATCCTTGGCGGTAAGCATAATTATTGGAACGTTTGAGCTTTGTCTAATCTGTTTACAGACTTGATTGCCATCCATTTTTGGAAGCATTAGATCGAGCAAGATGATCTCTGGCCCAGAGCTCTCAAATACTCGAATAGCTTCCTCCCCATCGACTGCTACCGAAACTTGATGGCCCTCTTTTTCAAGAAAGAAAACAAGCGCCTCACGAAGAGACTGCTCATCTTCAACAACCAAAACTTTTGCCATTACTTACCTTCCCTAACTAGGTCGATGGTTCCAGTGGCGGGATCTGAGGCGGTTGCTAGTGGGACTCGGAGGGTAAAGGTAGACCCAACTCCCACCTGGGAGAACAGCTTTACGTCCCCACGGTGAATCTTGGCAACGTGCTTGACTATGCTAAGTCCCAAGCCAGTGCCGCCGGTGTCCCTGGATCTGGAGGGGTCTGCTCGGTAGAACCTTTCGAATATTCTTTCTTGATGTTCTGGGGATATTCCAGACCCCGAGTCAGTAACAGCTATTTCGGACAACGATTGCTTTGAGCTGCAGCCTATTCCAACACTCGTTCCAGGCTCGGAATAGCTAATGGCATTTTCGATCAGATTCTTAACGGCTGTAATCAGCATCTCTTTGTTTCCAAAGACTTCTAAACCACTTGTTGGTTCAGAAACCAACCGAATCTTTCGATTAGCTGCCAATTGTTCGTTTCTGTCAATTGCTTCGGAAACAACAACGCTTAGATCTACAATCTCCGCCGTCGCCAAAACTTCTTCAGACTGGAGCCTTGAAAGCTTGATGATGTCCTGCACCAAAAGGGTTAGCCTGCTGGATTCTTTAGACAAACTGGCCGCGAATCTTGATACGGACTCACGGTCATCCCCTGCTTCTTGAATAGCCTCGGATAACAATGCGATGGCCCCGATGGGAGTTTTCAGTTCATGTGAAATATTCTCAATAAAGTCACGTCTTGTTTTGTCCAAGCGAATGTCACTTGTTCTATCTTCAAGTATCAAAACCACATAGTCATCAGAAACCAACTTTGATTGAGCTACAACCGAAACTTTTTCTTTTGCTAGACCAACTGGCAGAATTCCCTCAAATGATTCAATGCCAGTTGCTAAACGCGCCCGCTTCACCAGATCAATTAGCTCTGGGTGCACCAGAAAGCCACGCGTCACCAAACCGAATGATTCAGCCCAGCTGTTGATGCCAACTACTTTGTTAGACCCATCAACAACGATGCCTACAGATCCCATAAGTTCTAGGACTTGGGCTACGAGTTCCGGGAAGGAGTTTGGCTTTGCTTCCCTATCTGCTCTTCTTTTTAGGCCTAAAGCGAATCCGAGTGCAAGGCCAGCAAGCAGAGTCAAAACTGCGCCAAGGGCAATGGTCGTTAGGTCCAAAGTGTTCACATTGTTAACCATATGACCCGCGAAACTGCCCAAAGTGCCAAAAACCCGCAAAATAGAGGTAATTTTGAATTGGGTTTGGTGTTTATATGGTTCCCGTTAACCAACGGGTGGGATATTTGCCAAGCAAGACCAAGAAGGGAAACCAATGCGCGACGTATTTCAAAGCGAACTCAAAGAGGTTCAGGAGCGCCTGGTTGAGATTTCCCAGTCCGTGGCTGTAATCATCCAAAAGGCCACCCAGGCATTTTTGACCAATGACGTTACCCAGGCCGACGAAGCCTTGGCTCTGTCGGAAAAAAACGAGGAGCAGGCCCTTGCCCTTGATGAGCTTGTAATTCGAATCCTGGCTCGCCAGTCTCCGGTGGCTAGGGATCTAAGGGTATTGGTTTCGGCACTTCGAATTAGCGCAAGCTTGGAGCGCATGGGTGCGCTAGCTAGCCACATTGCCTCCATAGCTCGTTACCGATTCCCAGGCTCTGCCGTTCCAGACGCACTGCGCAAGACATTTGAAGAGATGGGTGCATTGGACATTCAGCTCGCCAACAAACTCACTGAAGTTTTGCAGAACGCTGATGTTGACTTAGCTCGAGCCATTCAGGCAGAGGATGAGCGAGTGGATGAACTCCACCGCAGCGTATTCGAGGTTGTCCTATCAGACAACTGGAAAGAAAACGCAATGTTTACAGTCGACGTGACTTTGGCTAGTCGTTACTTTGAGCGATTCGCAGACCACGTTGTGGACATCTCAAGCAAGGTTACTTATCTAACCACCGGCGAGTGGCACGAAACCGAATAATAGGTTTTACTTCTTACCTTGGTTTGCAACTGCGGCCTGACCGGCTGCGGCTGCGGCTGGATCTAAATACTCTCCGCCCTTAACCATAGGTTCAAAATTTGCATTTAGTTTGTAAACCAAAGGCATGCCGGTTGGAATGTTTAGCTCTGCGATGTCTTCATCTGAAACGCCATCAAGCAATTTCACAAATGCACGAAGTGAATTTCCGTGAGCGGTAACCAAAACAGTCTTACCTGCAGTTAGATCCAGCTTGATCTCTTCCCAAATAGGTAGAAATCTAACTAGGACGTCCTTCAAGCACTCAGTGCGAGGAAGATCGCTTCCTAGACCTTGGTACCTCTTGTCGCCTGACTGCGAGTATTCATCACCATCGTCGATCGGAGGAGGTGGAACATCAAAGCTTCTGCGCCAAAGCTGGAACTGCTCTGGGCCATAGGTCTCTAGTGTTTGAGCCTTGTCTTTTCCTTGCAGGGCTCCATAGTGACGCTCATTGAGTCTCCAGGAGCGCTTTACGTCTATCCAGCCGCGGTCAGCTGCATCCAGGGCAATGTTTGCAGTGTTGATCGCTCGCTTTAGTAGCGATGTATAAAGAAGGTCTGGCTCCAGTCCTGACTCAGCTAGCAGCTCGCCAGCTCGCTTAGCTTCTTGTCTACCCTGATCGCTTAGATCTACGTCCACCCAACCGGTGAATAAATTCTTCTGGTTCCAGGTGCTGTTACCGTGGCGAAGCAGGATAAGTGTGTGCTGAGTAGTCATTATTCTCCAAGTTTAGGCGTTTTAGCTTCGTCCCCCGAGTTTGAGCCTTGGAAGTTTAGGAACCTCTACGACTTTCCCGGCTGACTGCGGAACGATTGTTTCCTGCGTTGCAGCAATCAACCCACCACTAGAGCTAACTTCAAGATCGGAATCTTCTGGAACGGATCTTGACATAACAGCTAGAGCAATCGGACCCATCTCGAAGTGCTGAGCAGCGGAAGTTATCTTGCCAACAACTTTCTCTGTCCCGGATATCCGAATCTCATCTCCAACATCGGGAAGCGAATGCTCAGATCCGTCGAGGTGCAAGAAAGTCAATCTTCTTGGGGGGTGACCCAGGTTGTGAACTTTCGCAACAGATTCTTGACCGCGATAACAACCCTTAGACAGATGCACGGCGGTAGCAAGTAAATCAAGTTCGTGCGGCAGTGACTTCTCGTCAATCT
>ERZ1022756.283-NODE-283-length-16281-cov-24.906570_pt1 | contig 16281 bp, 6 predicted proteins | sample MGYA00520902_ERZ1022756 | MGnify/ENA primary metagenome ERZ1022756 (study PRJEB33162, sample SAMN09537601) | freshwater metagenome | isolation source: freshwater | place: Canada:Alberta | collected 2017-07 | study: EMG produced TPA metagenomics assembly of the...
GGCCTCCAAGGAAGAACCCAAAACCGAAGTTTAGCGAGGGCCTCCTGAGCGTCTCGCCCCACGAGGTCCATTAGCGCGAACCCGTGCGAGACGATTACCGCGCAGAAGACGCTGGGGACCCGTAGCCTGAACGTTACGGGTAACTTGACCATCTGCGTTTCGGCTGATCTGGACATTCCGGCTTGCCACAGTCTCGCCCTGAGCATTGGTCAGAACGCGCTCACGCGTCGTGCCACCATCACCTCTCACCAAACTGCCATTCAGCGTGTAAATGCTTCCATCGGCGCGCGTAATGGTGCCACTTTCGATGAAGCCATTATCGGTTCGGGTCCGCTCATAAGTGCGGCTGGAGGTGGTGCCGTCACTCTTTCGGGTTAAATCGGTCTGCCGGCTGAACATCCCAGCCTCACGATCAAGATTGATCGTGGTGGAACCTTGCACGCGCGGGGTGTCAAAAGTTCGGGTCATTGTCTTGGGTGCTTCGCTAGGCGCGGGCGCAGTCTGGGCTGTAGCTGCCGAGCACGTAATCAGGGCTAAGGCTGAAATAACCACACGCATCATGATGTCTCCCTTAGACTGGTGGGCGGAACTACATTACCACTCACTGTCCGTTGTCACAACGTTCGGCAACGGTGCGTTGCCCCTTGGGGAAGGCAGCACGTTTCAGAAACTGGCACCTCAGTAGTTCAGATGAACGCATTGTCCGTGGGCTTGGCAAGAATATCGCCCCAAGCGCGACCGCGCGGCTCGTCCCTATCCCCATCGCCCCGCAAGATCAGATGCGGATGAGACAGTGGAAGACGGTCTACCCCGCGTCCGCACCTGCATTGACACCAACGTTGAAGGGGGTGAAACCTTGGAAGGGTTCCGAGTGACACCTGGTGGCAGGCTGCGACCGCTCTTATGAGGCCTAGGAAGGCGCGGAATGCTTGTATCTGACCGAGGTTCGTTTGCTCGCCTTGTATGGGCGGCTGTCTTATTTGTGGCCCTTGGCGCTTGTGGTGGCGAAGATCAGAAAAGCCCAGCGCTGGCCGCACCCTCGTCTTCTCCAGCAACGGCCATCCCTGCGCGCGCGCCGACGATCAGCCTAACGTTAAGCTACACAGCTCATCGCTTCGGGACCACGGATCTGGTGCCATCTTGGACCTATGCAGGTGAGACCTACCCCGCAGGGGTTGCCGATATCTTTCCGCAAGCGAGCGTGTCGGTCGACTTTGAACAAGACCGAAGACCCGAACTCGTCGTACCGTTGAACAAGGCCTATGGCACACCCGCCTATGCGGCCCTGCCCTATCTGCTGCTATCGAACCCGAGCGGGAGACTGGAATATGATCCTGCCGCAAATGCACGCCTCCCCTCGGTGTTTGGCGCAAGGCGGGCTTCGGTAATATCCTATCGCGGAGCGCCAGCGGCGTTCTTTGTCGCCCACAACGTCTCAGGCTACTACAACAATCCCAATGCGCACGGCACCGCCTTCCTTTTGGGCAGCAGCAATGGACAGGTTTCAAGGATCAGCAATGCGCTGCCACGCCTGACGACGCGGGAAACGCTCCCTGACGACGGGGTGGATGCGCACTCCATGGCCACAGGCGACATCAATGGAGACGGGCTGGACGACCTCTTGATAGGAAATTGGGAAGCCTTTGGCGGCGGCTTTCCACCAGTGTTTCTATTTCAGCAGGCAGATGGTCAATTCGCCGCGTCCCGAGATCCCTTCCTCGGAAAGCTGCTCTCCATGCCGATGACGAACCCCAGAACCCCGGCGAATGAAGGTTTCAACCTGCTGCTCGACCTCCATCTGGCAGATGTGAACGGCGATAGACTGGCGGATCTCGTGGCAGGCTTCGGACATGGCTCGACACCCAGCTTTCTCTTTCTGAACCAGAACGGAACGTTCGATTTCGAAAGACGCATAGCGCTGCCGCCAACGGTCTACGGCATCGACACCAACTTGCATCTAAGGACGTGGAGTGCCGACATCGACAATGACGGCGACCTCGATCTGCTGATCAATCACAGCCGATACGTGCCCTATTACGGCGGCAGCTACACTCAAATCCTGCGCAATGACAAAGGTACGTTCGCAGACGTAACCTCGGCAGCAATTGTCCAGAATGATGCGGACATAAGAGGGGCGCGCCTGACTTGGTCGGACAATCTTTACCTCAAAGATATGGATGCGAACGGCCTGATCGACATCATTTTCGGCCAGCAAGATGGGCGAATTCAGGTCTATCTCAATCGGGGTGGCGACAAGTTCGACCTCATTGAAACGCGGTTGCCCAGCGGAGAAGCGGGCCGCCTGCTCGCTGTTGACGATTTTGACGGGGATGGAAGTACCGAGATGGTCTTCTACCAATATGGCGGATCGCCGACAGAAAAGGTGTATTTCATTAACGTCTATAAGGCGATTTATCAGTGAAGATTGCTCATCTTATCTGCCAATAATTGAACGATGACATCATGCCGGCGCCAATCGATCGGTACTGGTATTTCCATGCATAGAGAATGAGCGTCGGAGTGCCGGCATTGGGGGTTGCGGCTACTCGTCGAAGATGACTTCAACTGGGCGGTGTTCTGCCGTGGCTGTGCCCACTCGCTTGCGGGCGGGCCTATCCCAGCTTGAGGAAAAACGCCTCGCGCTCGCGGCGCAGTTCGTCGGGCGTCAGGGAAGCCAGCCCGTCCAGCTCCGCACGCAGAGCGAGCTTCAGTCGCTTCGCCGCTTCTTCGGGATTGCGATGCGCGCCGCCTTTGGGTTCATAAACGATGCGGTGGATCACGCCGAGCTTCAGCAGATCGCCCGCCGTTACCCGCATCGCTTCGGCAGCGGTTGCCGCCTGTGCGGCGCTGCGCCACAGGATCGAAGCGCAGCCTTCGGGCGAGATCACCGAATAGACCGCGTGTTCCAGCATCAGCACGCGGTTTGCAGCGGCCAGCGCAACTGCCCCGCCCGATCCACCTTCCCCGATAATCACCGCGATCAGGGGCACGCCGAGGCCCAGACACGCCTCGGTCGAACGGGCGATGGCTTCGGCCTGCCCGCGCGCTTCGGCATCAACGCCGGGGAAGGCGCCGGGGGTATCGACCAGCGTGACCACCGGCAGGCCAAAGCGGTCGGCCAGCTCCATCAACCGGATCGCCTTGCGATAGCCTTCGGGGCGCGCCATGCCGAAGTTGTGGCGCAGGCGTCCGGGGGTATCTTCACCCTTAACATGGCCGATAACCATGACCTTGCGTCCGTCGAACCGCGCAAAACCGCCGATGATCGCCTGATCCTCGCCGAACACCCGGTCGCCCGCGATGGGCAGGAAGTCTGTGAACAGCCCCGCCACCAGCTTTTCGAAACGGGGCCGCTGCGGGTGGCGCGCCACCAGCGTGCGTTCCCACGGGGTGAGCCGGGCATAGGTGTCGGCGAGCAGGCGTTCGGCCCGCTCGCGCAACATCCGCGCCTCCTCCGTGCCCTCGGGATGGACGGATAGCTCCGCCACGTGCTTGTCGAGCGCCTCGATCGGCTTTTCGAAGGGCAGGTACTGGATCATACCCTTTGGCTTACACCGTCATCGACATGCCGCGATAGATCCGCGCACGATATCGCGAATCCTCCGCATCCGGCAGCGGTGCGCCGACCAGCAGCACCGCGCGGGCAAAGCGGCGGACTTCCTCCAGATGCTCGTCCAGATCGCGCGGCTCTTCCGATTGCACGCGCCGGGTGAGGTTGATCTGGTTGACCGGCACATCGTGAACCAGCCGCTCGTTCTCCACCGCCAAGGTCGCGGTGAAAGCGTGGAGCGTGGTCTTGATGAAGTTCGCCAGTGCGAAGGCGGGGGACTTGTCGCCCATCGGCACGTCGGGCGACGTCAGCACAAGCTGGCAATCGTCATACAACGAGGCGCGTCGCGACACGCGGAAGTGGTGCGTGAGGTTGTCGGCCACCACAGTGCGGAACTCGTCCGGGGTGAGCGGATCGTCCTTGCCGAACAGCTTGCCCGGCAGCGGGGCGAAGGGCGTCGAGAGGATCGTCGTCGGCTTGCCCCAAGCGGTCAGCGCCTCGTCCATGGCCGCTTCGATATCGGTGGTCTTGATCAGCGAGGTGAGCGATTGGGCCACATCGGGATCGATCTGCGATTTGATCGCGTCGAAGCCCTCCGCCGTGCGGGTGATCAGCACCACGTTGGCCGCATGGCAATCCTCGATGAAGGCGCGCGCGGTTTCGGCCAGATAGTCCACGAGGTGTTCGCCGATGATCCACACGGTCTTGCCGCGCATCTGGTCGAGCCGCTCCTGCTTGGGGCTGCCGAACAGTTCGCGCTCGGTGGTGGAGCGTTCTACGCTGAGGCCGCCAGAGGGCATGAAGGTTTCCCCCGATACGGCGCGGTCGGCGAGGAAGAACACAGTCGCCTGCGCCACGTCATGCTCGGTCGGCATCTTACCGAGGTAGAGCTTGGAGAGCACTCCGGTGCCGACCTTCTTGGCTTCCACCGCAATCTTGTCGGCGGGAAGGAAGGGCGCATCCTCGGGCGGGACGCGCAGCAGCCAGTCAGCGTCAGCCTCGGGCGTGGCCGGGCGGTCGTTCCACTCGGGCGCGTCAAGGAACAGGCCCGCTTGCCGCAGCCGCCCGATCAGAGCGGCGGCGATGGTCGGCGTGAGCAGATACTGGTCCCAGGTGCAGGCGCCATCGCCTTCCCGTGCGCAGGCCAGCGCCAGATCGCGCAGTTCGCGCGGGTTGTTGGTATCGTGGCTCATCTTGACGGTATCGTTGCGGGCCAGCCGCGCCAGCACCGCCTCGACCCGCACCCCGCGCCGGATCGCCTTGATCGCGGCGGCGTGGACGGCGTTCAACCGCTTGTTTTCAAGGATTAGCTTTCCGCGCCGTTCGAACAATCCGGGCTTGCCGCCGGTGCCCGACAGGCGGTCCCCATCGACCGGGCCGGGCGCAATCGCATTGAACTGCACTTCGGGGCCGAGATAGCGCGCCATGCTTTCGACCATTGCGCGCTGGCCAGCCTTCGACACGGCGTAATCGGCGCGGTTGGGATAGGCGACCGCAAGATACTTCTCGCCGCCGAAATAGGACGAGACATTGAGGATGTAGCCCGATCCTTGCGCCTTCATCAGCGGCGCGACGTGGTGCATCAGGAAGTAGTTCGACACGAGGTTCGCATCGAGCGTGTAGTTCCACGCGTCGACCCCCATGTCGACAACCATGTCCTCAGCGCCCGCAACCCCGGCGTTGTTGATGAGATAGTCGATCCGACCGAAGGCTTTCAGCGTCGCATCGACCGCGCCCTTCAGGCTCTCGAAATTGCTGACATCGACATTGGCAAGGGTCTGCACCCGCCGCTCGACGCCGGCAAAGCCGATGTCTTCCAGTTCGGAAACGATGCGCGCACGCGCCACCGCAAGCTCGCTTTCGCGCCGCGCAACCATCATCACCTTGCCGCCAGCCAGCGCCAGCAACCGTGCGACCTGTCCGCCGATCCCGGCCGAACCGCCGGTAATCAGCGCGACCTTGCCGAGATGCAGGCCGGTGATGTTCTCCGAGAAGCCGGGCATGGCCTTGCGCGCCCCCGTCGCCTCACCAATGTTCGACGGGACGTAGAGCGTGATTTCGCCGAGTTTGCTTTCCTTGAGCAGAATTCGCGCCGCGTGGCCGGCGGTGAAGCGAATGTTTTCGGCCTCGGTATTGGTGAAGCGAACGATCTGGTTGCCCCACTCCGCTTGGCGACGACGCCCATGGGCGGTGTCGATCTCGCTTTCGTCGCGCCAGATGCGGATCAATTGTTCGGTCGCGGCGCGCAGGATGTGGCCATAGATGTCGCCCTTCCCGTCGCTGGCGTGGCTGACGAACACGAAGCGCGGCGGTTGCAGCAAGTTGTCGTGCCGCTTCCAGTAACGGCTCATCGTCCGGGCCAGAGCCATGTTGCCCGCCAGTTCGGAGTCCATCAGCGCTTCGACAACGGAATCGTCCGCCGTGGTAATCGCACCCGACAATTCGCCAGCGCCAAGGGAGGGGAGGAACAAAGCCCCGCTGACGGGGGTCCCGCCCTTGGTGTAATCCTCCAGCGCCTCTTCCATCGCGCCCGCATCCTTGCGGTTGAAGCGGATGATCGCGAGCTTATCTGACAAGCCCAGCGCAGCGCAGCGTTTTTCGGCAATGGCAACATCGGCAGCGCGCGGCAGGCCGAGCACGACTTCCGCTCCGCAGGCCAATTGCACCTGCGCGATTTCCAGCGCTTCCTCCCAATCGTCACCCGCGGCGATCAACACGGCCAATCCCGTGCCGTCCATCGATCGCATGGTGGGGCGCGCCAGATAGGTGGATCGTTGTTCCTTGCGGACGCTCATCCCGTGGGTGACTTCGAAATCGTGGCCGTTATAGGCCGCGCTCTCGTCGCTACCCAAGAAGACGCACGTGGTGGCGATGTCGGTAGGCGTCGGGAAGGTCTTGGCCTTGTCGTTCTCGCCTGTGGCGCGTTCGAGGCTCATCATGTCGAAGAACTGCGTCGCCGTGGTGCCGCCCGCATCACCGCGCGCGGTGTCCATAGCGGCGAACACGTTGCGGATGCGCTCGCTTTCAATGGGACCGGGATAGACGAGATTGACGCGAATACCCTTCGGCCCAAGTTCGAGGCTGAGTTCGCGGCTCCACGCATTCATCGCCGCCTTGGGGACCACATAGGCGGCGCGCGCGTAGTAGGGCGTGCGGCTGAAGATGGTCGAGACGTTGATGATCGACCCGCCCTCGGGAATGTGGGGCGCAGCGGCGCGGGCGACGTTGAAGGCGACGCCGAAAATGTTGCGCAGGGCGTCGCCCACGGTTTCGCTATCGGTGCTGCCCTGCTTTTGCAGAGCGGCGAGCTCCTGCGCAGACAGGGGAAGGTTCTCGATCGGCTGCTTCGGCCCGGCGCTTCCGGCGTTGTTCACCAGAATGTCGATCCGCCCGAACTGCTTCACGACCTCGTCGATGGCGCCGCGCACCGATGCGATGTCACCGCCGTCCAAGGCCACGGTAGCGAGCCGCGCCGGATCGGCGCCAGTCGCTTTGAGCAGCGCCTCAGCCGCGGCCTTGGTGCGGTCGGGCGTGCGGCCCGTCATTACCACCGTTGCACCTTCTGCAAGATAGTGGGTGACAATATGCCCGCCCAGGTTGCCCGCAGCGCCGGTGACAACGGCGATCTTACCGGCGAGACGGCCCGGAACATCGCTTTGCAAAGCGGGCGCAGCAGCAATCACCTTGGACTTTGGCTGACCTTTAGCCATTGGGAACTCTCCTCACAAGATTACCGCGAAGGTCGCCTTCGCTTTGCGTTTCGTTCAAACCCCGGGGAGGAAAGCTCAGAACGTTTCAAAAATTGCAACGCGCGTGTCAGCTGTCCGGTTCCCCGGAGTCCATTGCTGCCCACGCTTCGAGCAGGGAATCGCGACTTCGCAGGCCCATTTCGGGAAGCGCGTGGTTCACCACATAGGTCGACCCCGTGTGCCGGTTGTCCCACATCGCCTGATGCGCTTCGGGCAAACCGTCCCACGGCACCACCTGCGGCTCGGTCACTTCGAGCAAACCGGCAGCGATCATGTCGTTCATGCGCGCAACTTCATAGGCGTTGCACAGGTGCGTGCCGAGGATGCTCGCGGTCGGCATCAGGATTTGGCGTTGGCGGGTCCAGACCTGCGGGGCGTAGAAGGTGAACCGGCAACCGGTCAGGTCTTCGGCAAAGATCACCCGTCCGGTGAAAGGTTTCACCAGCGAGGTCGAAATGCCGAGCGTGTCCTGCCCTGCGCGTTCGAACACCAGATCGGGGTTGCCGCGCGGATTGTCGGGCGAACGCAGGATTTTGCCCACCGCCGAACCGAAGGGCTTCATCACCCGGTCCTGATAGTCGCGCACCGCTGCCTTGAAGACTTCGATATCCACCTTGGCATCGGGCAGGCGCGGCATGGTGTCAGGCCAGTGGAAATTGGCCCCCTCACGCCGCCGGATCGCTTCCAGGCTCACGATACCCTCGATCGCATCCTCCAGCCCCAGCGATTGCAGGAATTCGCGCTGGCCATCGGTGGTGGTGGCGATCACGCTGCGGGCGTTGAAACGCCGCGCGGCTTCGATCATTTCGAGGCCGGTTTCATCGAGCAGTTCGGACGATCCGGGGCCGTAGAAGATCAGCACCGCCTCGCCCCCGCGCAGGGCGGCACGGCGGAGCATTTCCTCGGGCGTGGCCATCCCCGGCTTGCCCATGAAGCTGAAGTGATAGCCCGACGATGCGCCGTAAAAGGCCAGCGTGCCGCCTTCTGCAAGCAGTTGGAAGCTGCGCGGGAAAGCCGTTTCCCCCGCATGGCTGACGACATAATCGGCAAGTTTCCCGCCGTTCAGCGCCTTAAATTCTTCGACCAGAGGTGCGCCTGCGGCTTCCCATGCGTGGGCTTCAGCCTTGTCCTCCGGCACCACGGAATAGAGCCCTGCGAAACGCGCATCCTTGCGGTTGATCGCGCCGACCGCGCCCTGAACCTCGGTAATGAACGACGCTCGCTCTTCCGAGGACACCAGCCCCGTGACCTGCAAGCCCGTGCGCACGGAAGACCGCAGCGCGTCGAGCCCCGTCCCCGTCGCCGCGCCTTCGACGAACAGTGTCCGCCCCGGTGCAATCTGGAGCGTGGTGAACAGACAGCGCGCAATGGTGCCAAGGTTGAGCACATAGCTGCCCGCCTGCTCCAGCGTCAGATCGGGCGGCACCTTGTGCATCTGCGGCGCCTGCACGGTCAGGAACTGCGCGTGGCTGCCAGTCTCCGTCTCGTAACCCTGAATGCTGAAATCGGCATACATCGGATCATTTCCGACCAGCGGGCTGAGGAGATCGTTGGTACCAGAGTATACGGTCACCAGATCGCCAACCTTGATGCGCCCCTGCGCCCGCGTCTCAGACCCGAGCGCCGCAACCAGCGCGATGCCGCCCGATCCGGTGATCTGGACGTCTTCCTCGTGGCTGTCGAAGGGCGAAACAGGAATGCCGGTCAGCGCCCAGATATCGTTGAAGTTGACCTCGCTGGTCAGCATGTAGAGCAGCGCTTCGTTGGGCGCGGGCTCGGGCACGGTGACAATCAGCTCCTTTTCGTGGCTCGCCGGAGGGCCGAAGCGGGGCTGGCCGGTGTCGGGATCGCGGGCGATGCCGAAGGCGTATTGGTGGCGCGGGATCGGGGTTACGCCCGGATAGAAGGGCGCTCCCACGGGAAGCAGATCGCCTGCTGCCTCCAAGCCTTGCGCACGCATCTCGTGCTCGGCATCAATCCACACGCCGTCGCGCCGCACCGGGAGCGGGGGCGCAACCTTGTCCATAAACTGCCGGATACCAGTTTTGCCGCCGTCCGGATCGACGATGGCTTCGGCGAACAGCTTGGCCTCGCGCGCGGTGCCTTGCGTGACGCCCTGCTCCAGCCCGGTGCGCACCGCGTCGAGCGCCCGCGCACCTGCCAGATCGCGGCCCGCCCATTTGAGCTGGCGCAGGATGCGCTGGAGGAAATCATCCTCAAGCACTTCGTCGAGCGACACCTCTGCCGCCGATTCCCAACGCGTAGTCGCCGCCTGCCGCTCTGCGAAGGCGAAGCCGAGCGCGCTGCCCGGCCCGTGCTTTACGAAGTCACGCACTGCGGCATGGGCCGCAGACAAGGCGTCGTCGGCTCCTTGAACCAGCTGATCGATCACGCCGATCGAAGCGGCCTGCTCAGCCGTGATGCTCCGCCCGCCGAGGATCAGGTCGAGCGCATCGCGCACACCGTCCGCCCCGCGCCGGTCGGCCAGCAGGCGCGGCAGTCGCTGCGTGCCGCCATAGCCGGGCAGCAAGCGCAGGCGGATTTCAGGCTGACCAAAACGCGCCACGGGTTCGGCAATACGGTAATGGCAGGCGAGCGCGAATTCCATGCCGCCGCCCAGCGCCACGCCCTGCACCGCCGCGATGCAGGGTTTGCCCATGCTTTCGATGGTGCGGAAGGCAAGGTGCGCGTTGTTGGGCAGCACCATCGCTTCTTCGGCGGTGTGGATTTCCTCCAGCATCTGCCGGATGTCCGCGCCCGCCACAAAGGACGAAGTGCCCTCGCCAGTGAACACCACGGCGACCACGTTATCGTCCCGCGCCAAGGTGGACGTGACCATAACCAGTTCGTCAATCGCGCGTTCGTTCAACGCATTGACGGGTGGGTTGGTTATAGTGACGGTCGCCACCTGTTTGCCGGGCGAAACCGTGTTGTATTGGACAAGAAAATAGCGATGCCGGTCGAACAGCGCCTGTTCGTCGCTCATGCGCTGTTTGCGCTGCCAATCGGCGATGACCGTGCGCAACTCGTCCAGCGACTCTGGGTTGCGCAGGGTCGTGACGTCACCGACGTCCTCGCCCACCACAAGCGCCCGCACCATGCGGCGCATATATTTGCCGCTGCGGGTTTCGGGGAACTGCGAGACCTCGATGAAGTCGGCCGGCACGGCAACTGCGCCTTTTTCGGTCCGGACCAGATCGAACAAGCGGCGCTTATCCTCGATCGTCAGCTTGCGGCCTGAAACCGGCACCACGAACGCAAGCGGGGTCAGCCCCTTTTCGCGGTGCGGCGCGCCGACCACCAGCACGTTGCCGACCGGGCTGTCCGGTGCGAGCGCCTTGTCGCGCAGCACTGCGCCTTCAATCTCTTCGGTCCCCATGCGGTGGCCCGAGACGTTGATCACATCATCGCTGCGGCCGTGCAGCGAGAACGAGCCGTCTTCGTGCGCAATCGCGAAGTCGCCTTGGGTATAGGCCCAAGCGCCTTTCCAGCGCCGCCAATAGCCATCTTCCCAACGCGCGGCATCGCCACGCCATGCGGGATCAACGCGGCCATCGGCGACCTTGAAGCCCTCGATGTCGCCCCAGATGGTGCGCGCGAGATAGGGATAGGGCGCGGCGATGACGATTTCGCCCTTTTCGCCCATGTCAGCGCGCCGCCATGGCACGCCCCCTGCATCGTCACGCGCGAAGGGTGCATCGGACGCTGCGCCATCTTCGTCCTCCACCCACACGTCGCCCATGATCCACGGCAGCGGATAGGCGTGAGCGTCTGCACGCAGCGGAAAATCGTCGTTGCCGAACATATGCGTCCACGCGATCCCGCCGTGTTCGGTCGCCCAGTACGAATTGATGTAGCGCGGGGTGACGTGCTCCATACCGAAGGCCTGCACGGATGGGCTGACCGGCTCGGCACAGAAGGTCGCCACCCGCAGCCCGCTCATGTCGTAACGTTCAAGCTCGGCCAAGTTGGCAGGATCGGACATGATCGCTTTCAAGAAGGTCACGCCTGACTTGAAGATACGCACATTGTGCCGCTCGATCATCGAGGCGAAGCGGCCCGCGTGCGGGAAGACTGGCGATCCTTCACTGACCAGCGACGTCACCCGCGTCATCAAAGGCGCGCAGATCAGGTAGCTTTGCCCGGTGATCCAGCCCGGATCGGCGACCACGAACAGCGTATCGCCGGGGCGCGCGTCGAAGCTGACCCGCATCGTTTCGGCCACGCCCGCAGCATAGCCGTGGCAGTGGACGATCCCCTTGGGCTTGCCGGTGCTGCCCGAGGTGTAGATGAAGAACATCGGGTAATCGGCATCGACTGGCATGGGCTTGGACGAGGCCCAGATGGCACGGACAAAATCATTGTCCGGCAGCGCCATCAGCTCGGCTTCCGACTGCACCGCAAAGCCCGCCGCACGCGCTTTTTCCAGCACCGTTGCCAGGGCCGCGTCGGTCAGTTCGTGGCTCCAGCGGTCGCGCTCCTCGCGCCAGATCACGTCGGGCTGCGCGGTGTGACGGCACACGATCACCGCCTCCACGCGCGGCGGCAGGGTGACGAGGCTGGAGGCAATCGCGATCCGCACCCGTGCAGCGTCCGCGCTGGTGATGCGGCCTTCGGCGCCGAGGTTGATCAGCGCCCGACCTACGCCGCGCATCACGTCCGAACGGTCGACCGTGATTTCACCTGCCAGCGCCTCGCGCACCGTGTCGAGGATCGTCTCGTGTCCGCCTTCCGGCAGTTCCAGATCGAGCCGGCCAAGGATCTCAAGCGCCGTTGTCACAGGCACAAAATTATCCAGCGCCGGATCGGTATAGGCGTTCTTGAAGGCGGCAACCTGCGCGTTGCGATAGCTGCCGTCAGAGGTGACGATCACTCGCGCGCCGGTATCGGCGATCCGGTCTGACAGGGTCTTGTCGGAAAAGCCGCCGAAGACCGCCGTATAGACCACGCCCATCCGCTTGGCCGCTTCGGTCCAGTAGATCTGCGGCACGATGCTTGGCATGTTCAGCGCCATGCGGTCGCCCGGCTTCAGCCCCAGCGCCTCCAGCGCGACGGCACACTTGGCCACTTCCAGCAGCAGTTGCTTGCGGCTGACAGTGAAGCAATCAATCGGCGCGCCCTTGCCGCCGAGCGCCGACATGTCCCAGCGGTCGCCTTCGAAGATCAGCGCGGCTTCTTCGCCGTGGCCGGCCAGCACGTGGCGGTCGATTTCGGAAAACGCGGCATTGGTGCGCCCGCCGACAAACCATCGCCAATGCGGCGCTGCGGAACCATCGAACCCGGTCTTCCAAGGGGTAAAGTCTGCCGGAAGATCGGGGCTGACAGCCGCGCCGGTCGCCGCATCCCAACCGTGCCAGCGCCCATCCTCTCCGCGGGCCAGCCATGCGCCCGACGGCGCTGCGTCGTGCACGAACCAGTGCATCCCGCGTGCGGCGATGTCGCCGTGGAACGCGCCCGGATCGGCCAACGCGGCTGCGCGCATCGCGGCCCATTGAGCGCGATCGCGCACAGGATTGGTCAGAACATCGGGCGTGTTCGCCACTAAAGTGTTCACAGGAATCGCGCCGTCCCCCGTTTGTCCGCAAAACTCGCAGGGGCGCGATCCCTAACGCCGGCGATTTGCATCAATATTACAGCAGGCAAGCTTCGCGGGTAAGAAAATGCCACGAAGCCACCCAGTTTGCATAACGCTGCGTCCGGCGAACAGTTCCATGCAACTCACCGCGCCCGCGCCTCAGTCTGCCCTGCGCAGCGCCGGACATCGCTCCTGAAACCAGTTCGTAACGCTTTTTCAATGAGGTTGCGCATAGAACGGACATCCATTCGCGCTGCAGCCGACAGCGCCGGAACAAGGACAAGGCATGCCAATTGGCTTTCGCAAGACACTGCGCGAACAAATGGGTACCGTGCCGGAGCAGAAAAACGCTCCGTCCGCGCCTGACCGTAATGCGGTGCTCGGCGAGGTCGAGGAGCTTGGCATCGGAATGTTCTGGGCGACCGATGCAGAAGACTGCCTCAGCTTCCTTTCGCAGCGCGCGCTGAACGATCTGGGAACCGCCGCCCAGTCGCTGATCGGCACGCCTTTAGTGCGGATTTTCACCGAAATCGACGAGGAGGCCGGCGCCCCGACCCAGCGGAGCCTCGCCTTCAAGCTCAAGGCCAGGTCCAAGCTTGAAGAGCAGATTGTCGCCGTGTCCGACGCGCGCGGCACCGTCCGCTGGTGGAGGCTGAACGGCCGCCCGCTGGTTGACGCTGCCGGCACGTTCCACGGCTATCGCGGCAGCGCGGTCGATATTTCGGCGCAATATGCCTATGAAACGCAGGTGGCGCGGCAATCGCAGGTCGACGAACTGACCGGGCTAGCCAACCGCCGCAAGCTCAACGAACGGCTCGCCGCGATGCTGGCCGCCTTCCGTGCCACCCGGCGCAGTTGCGCGCTGATGATGCTCGATCTCGACCGGTTCAAACAGGTCAACGACACGATGGGCCACCCCGCGGGCGACGAACTGCTCAAACAGGTGGCGCAGCGTCTGTCATCGATCGTCAAGGACAATGGCGAAGTGGGGCGTCTGGGCGGCGACGAATTTCAGGTCCTGCTGCCCGACATGGACGACCGCGGAACGCTGGGCGAGCTGGCCAATCGCATCGTCCAGTCCTTGTCGCAGCCCTACCAGATCAACGGCCGCCGGGCGATCATAGGCACCTCGATCGGGATCGCGATTGCCCCCTATGACGGGGTCGAAGCGGACGAATTGACCCGCGCCGCCGACATGGCGCTGTATTCTGCCAAGGACACCCGTGGCGGCACGTTCTGCTTCTTTACCAGTGAATTGCGTGACGCCGCATCGCGCACCGCAGAGCTGGGCGACCGGCTTCGCGACGCGGTGGACCGCGACGAATTGAAGCTGGCATACCAGCCGCTGGTCGATCCGATCACCAATCAGGTCAAGTGTTTCGAGGCGTTGCTACGCTGGCATGATGTGGAAGAGGGCAATATTTCGCCCGCGCAGTTCATCCCCGTGGCCGAAAACGACGATCTCATCATCCGCATCGGCGAGGCTGCCTTGCGGCGCGCGTGTTCCGACGCGCTGGCCTGGCCGGAATCGATCCGGGTTGCGGTCAATGTTTCGGCCAAGCAGTTCGTCCGGCCCGGCTACCGCAAGGCTGTGGCTGCCGCGCTGCAAGCTTCCGGCCTGCCGCCGGGACGGCTTGAACTGGAAATCACCGAAAGCGTTTTCGTCGGCGATCTGGAGTCGGTCGATGCGATTTTCCGCGACCTGAAAAAGCTGGGCGTGCGACTTGCGCTTGACGATTTCGGCACCGGCTATTCCTCATTGGGCTATCTGAAGCATGGTCATTTCGACAAGATCAAGATCGACCAGAGCTTCGTGCGCGGCTGCACCGAAAACGGGGACATCAACCCGGCAATCATTAGCGCGATCGTCGCGCTGGCCAAGGCGCTGGGCATGGAAACCGTCGCCGAAGGGGTCGAGGCGATGGACGAGCTTGAGCTGGTCAAGGAACGCGGCGCGGATCTGGTGCAGGGCTATATCTATTCCCGCCCCATCACGCAGGAACAGGTGCTGGCGCAGTTCGCCGAAGGGACAGGGGTGTTCCGCCCCAGCGGCCCACCGCGCCACCGCGCCGAACGCATCACCATCTTCCGCAAGGTAGGACTGATCCACGAGGATCACTACTACGACGTGATTTTGCGCAACCTGTCCAAGACCGGCGCCCGCATCACGGGGCTGGCAGGCGTGCCGGTCGGAACCGACGTGGTGCTCGATCTTGGCCACGGACAATTGGTGGTGAGCAAGGTCGTCAACGCGACGGAAAACAGCCAAGGCATCAGCTTCGAAACTTCACTGATCAGCGACGGCACCGGCGGGTTCATGACCCGGCACCGCATTTCACCCTATTCGCTGGCCGAAGCGGGCATCCCGCTGGCGGCGCTGGGTGCCGGAGCCTTCCCGCTGGCCAAATGGCGCGACGCGAGCAAGACCATTCCCAAGTTCGTCCAACTGGAAGTGAGCGGCCCCCACCACTGATCTTCAGGCCGGCAATGTTCCACGTGGAACCAATGATCAGCCCCGTAGAATGTCGGGTCAGAGCCAGTCTAACCGGGGTCTAACGGGGTCTACGGGAAGCCTGAAGGGGTTCTGGCCCCTCAGCCGCGGCCGCGATAGGACGCCACGCCCTGATCTGGCAGCCACAGGTCTTCAGGCGGCTTGCCCGATTGCCAGAACACGTCGATCGGAATTCCTCCGCGCGGATACCAGTACCCGCCGATGCGCAGCCATTGCGGGCGCATTTCATCGAACAGTCGCACCCCGATCCCGACGGTCACATCTTCGTGGAAGCCGTTGTGATTGCGGAAGCTGCCAAGAAACAGCTTCAGGCTTTTGCTTTCGACAATCGTTTCGCCCGGCACGTAATCGATTACCAGATGCGCAAAATCGGGCTGGTTGGTAACGGGGCACAGCGACGTGAATTCCGGGCTGACGAACCGCACCAGGTAGGTCAGGCCAAGGCGCGGATTGGGGACATAGTCCAGCACCGCTTCTTCGGGCGACGTCGGCAGCGGGGTGTCCTTGCCAAGGAACTGCGGCGCGGGCTTGGGGGCAGAAGGTGTGCTTTCCATGCCGCGCTGTTGCCCCGATCCGCGATTGGGCGCAAGGCCGGAACTGGACGGATTGGCGCTGCCCTTATTATGGGAGGCTTCCCGAACCAGACAGGGCCGGTTCACGCATGCGCCGGCATTGCCCGTTCCCTTCATCTTCCTGCCAGAGCCGTTTGCGCCATGATCCGCCAGCCTGCCCGCCCTCCCGCTTTCCCGCTTGCGCTTGCCGGCGCCGCGCTGCTGATGCCATTGGCGCCGATCGCCGCGCAGGAGGCGCCGCCGACCGGCAGCTTCGAGCTGCCGCCGCCAAGCCCTACGCCTGTCTCTTATACACATCTGACGCTGCCGACGAAGAGGATAGT
>ERZ1022756.284-NODE-284-length-16263-cov-7.586069_pt1 | contig 16263 bp, 19 predicted proteins | sample MGYA00520902_ERZ1022756 | MGnify/ENA primary metagenome ERZ1022756 (study PRJEB33162, sample SAMN09537601) | freshwater metagenome | isolation source: freshwater | place: Canada:Alberta | collected 2017-07 | study: EMG produced TPA metagenomics assembly of the...
CTCTTCGTCGGCAGCGTCAGATGTGTATAAGAGACAGGTCTAGAAGTTCGTCGTGAACGTCAATTGGGTAATGGTGCGGTGCAGCGTTTCCACAAACTCGACAACACCATCATCGAAGTGGTTACTGGTCCGCACATCACGCAACCCGGAGCGTCTCTTTGGGGCATGGTGGCCAGTGTGGACGATCTCTTTGATCTGGCAGAAGAACTTGGGGAGAACACCACGTCACCACCCAAGAAAGCAACGCAACCAGGTCGCTACATCAGCACCGTGCGTGGGTCTGTTGGTTTGGGCGTGCCGTTTGCGTTGATGACGCCCCACGTGCGACCACCCAGCGACTAGTCGTCTTCCTCTTCGCCGTTGATCTGGCGGAGATACTTTGCACCTGTTTCACATTCGTCGTTGATGGGGCACCACCTGCATTGAGCACCAGCACGTAGTTCTGGGGTTCGCTCCTTCAGAGCAAGCTCGGCAATCAACAGTGTTCCCGCCGCAGTGCGCCGCACGGCTGCTTGCAGCAACCCTTCGGTGACATCTTCTTCGTCGAGGCGTGCAGAGTCGAGTGAATACGAGCCCAGTTGGCGTGGTGCTTGTCGGCTGCGCAGTGTTTCAACCAGTGCATAGAAACGTAAGTCGTCTCGATGCGTTGCAGTGAGTCGACCGGTCTTGAGGTCGATGAGCACTTTCTTGCCTGGTCCACCAAGAACCAAGTCCATACGTGAGGAAAAGACAACCGAGTTGCTGAACAAGGAATACGACGCGGAGTATTCGACCATGGGTCGCCACTGCGGCTTGATCGGGGGAAAGCACTCAATAAAACTGGTGACTGCTGCGAGAACAGTGCCACGCAATTCGGCGTATTCATGTTCGGAGAGCGTGTTGATAAACCCTGATGCGCTTTGGCGGGGGTTTTCAGAAACGCTGATGATGGCGGCATCAACAATCTCTGCCGGAACGATGGGCCCACGCCAATTCATCAACAACTCAATGCCTTTGTGCGCAATGGTGCCGCGCACTGTGTTGATGTTCCAGGCAAATTGAGATTCGCGATTCAGCACGTGGTATTTCTCGCATCCGTGCACCGTGGCAATGTGGTGCTTGTTGATGCGAAGAGGCTGTTCGGCTGTGAACTTGCCCTCGAGCGGCGCGAGAGCTTGGGTGAGTTGGGACTCAATCGCAACAATGACATCGGCGGGCAATGGTTCCCAGTCCACAGGGACGCCTAAAGAATCAATGATGGCTTGTTGCAAAGGGTTGAGTTCAGTATCCACGACATGCACACCTTATGACGCGGGGGTGGCAGGGCTGGAAAGGGTGCAACACCCTGTTGGCAATATGTACACATGACCCAGTCGGCCACTATGAAGTTCACAGCAGCAGCGCGAGTACTTGCTCAGCGCTCCGCTGAACTTGAAATGGTTGTTCCTGGTTTTCGTAGTCCACCTCGTGTCGTCGGGGTGAATCGCACCATTCGTCGCTCTCGCGATGGTGTCGGCGGGGTGGTTGCGGTGCGCTTGTCCGATCGTCCCTTCACGGCAGTGATCGGCGACATGATTGAAGGCGTCATCTGCATCAATCGCCTTGAACCGCCCGAGGCCGATCGTGTTCGCACATTGCTGTGGCGCACCATGTTGCAGTTCACAGTCGAAATTTCTGGCAATTCCCGGCGCAACATTCGGTCAGAGCAGCCTTCTTCGCGCGTAGCCTAAATATGTTCCTGCCCGGATGGCGGAACTGGCAGACGCAGGGGGCTTAAACCCCCCGGAAGGTAACTTCTTGCGGGTTCGATTCCCGCTCCGGGCACTCAGCATGTTTGTGACTACGTAAGGCGTGCACTTCGTTTCGGATGTTTCGAAACTCGGCCATCAAGATTGATGCCAGAAGCGGCAAAAGCAACAGGGCAATCAACAGTGGGTGATTCGCAAAGGGCTCGGCTGCGATGATGATCGCGGGAGTAGAAACGAGTTTTCCGTAGATCTGGCCTTCGGTCAGTGTCCAAGCGTCTTCGGTGGCGTTGGCGTCACCCTTTGTCTTGAACATTGCGTGCACAACTCCGTGCGGGTCAGTTGACAACCACCGCTTGGTTACTCGGTGAGTCACGGTACGGTCATCCACTTCAAAGGTGATGATGTCGCCCACTTCGGCAACTTGGTTCGGATCAACGGTGATGATGTCGCCAATGTGGATAGTGGGTTCCATCGAACCACCAACGATGTGCAGGTGCATCGTCTCAGAACGCGCCGCTTCGGCGGTGGCCCCAGCCACCACAAGGGAGCCGAGAACCGCCGCCGAAGCTGACGCTGCCACGAAGGCAGAGACGATGTGTCGAAACTTCATTAGGCCTGTTCTGAAGCGATCGTCATTGTGACGGTTGAGGACTTGCCGGCAATCGCATTTGGTGTGGCGATTGGTAATGAGAAGCGGAAGCACACTGTGTGCGAGCTGGCTGGTGCCATCAACTGATTTGAAATCTGCAGTGCGGTCAAGGTGCTGGAGGCTGCGACCAATGTTCCGGTCTGGTAGTTGGCTGCAGTGCAGTTAGTGCCGTCGGTCAACTTGTATGACTCCACCAAGATGGAGTCCACCAGAGGTACACCGGCTCCAGTAGGGCGAGCTGCGGTGATGGCGTACTTGAAGTCCAATGATCCGGCGTTGGCCAAGTTCATCGAGCGGAAGAAAACATCTCCTGGCTTCAGGTTGCTCAGTGCCACAACGTTGGTGCCACCGGCGGTGATGTCAACCCAGCCCGAGGAAACGTCCATGCTGGCGGTCTCGGTGTCGGTGAACATTGCGCCTGAAGCCGCTGTGACGACTCCGAATCCAGCAGTGATCACTGTTGCCAGTGAAACACCCAAGCGGATCAAGTGGCGACGAATGGATGTGTTGGTGTTTGGTGTTGTTTCCATGCACACACTCAAACAATTTTTAAGGTTGCATTTGCCATGCTTTGGTACTCGTTGCTTGGTACCTGGGTACCCGGCCTGGCGGTACCTCGGTACTTGGCGCCGGGTGCCTCAATCAATGAGCGATGGGACTAGTTAATGGGGCAAGTCCAGGTCAAAATGGAGCCAGAGGTGGTACCGGACGTCAGCAGATATTGCCCACCGCGCTCTGTTGCACGATGATTGAGAGACAATGTTCCGCCACCGCGACGGCGTTGAGCACCGTGTGGCCCTACGCCATCGTCACTGATGAGCACGGTGATGTCTTCAGTGGTGACAGACACAGAGACTTCGACGTGTGTGGCTTTTGCGTGCCGTGCTGCATTCGACAGACCTTCACGAATGACATTTTCAATGTCATCGACGAGATCATCGGGTAACTCGCGCTCAAGATGAATATGAAGTTCGGGCGGTGAAGACCATGCGCCAGAGAACATATCCACGATCTTCTCCACACATTCCTTCAGAGGTGGTCGGGAGTCTGGAGTGATATCGAAGATGGTGCTTCGAATCTCGGTAATGACATCGTTGAGTGAGTTGATTGCCCAGTCTTTGTCTTCGCGGGTTTTGAGATTGAGACTGATTGCAAAGAGATTCTGAATGATGGAGTCGTGCAAGTCACGTGCAATTCGAGAACGCTCTAGTTGGAGAGTTGCCACGCGTGTTGCATCTGTGAATGCTTTGCGCTGAGAGATAAGTTCCAATTCCAACGCCGTCATTTCACTGAGGTCGGAGCCGATCTCGACGATTGCATCACCCACTTGCATCCATGTCACTTCAATACGGACAAGTACTTCTGGCGCCCGATACCGATCTTCAGAGTTTTCACCGATAGAAAAAATTTGTTTATACGTTCCGTTTTGAAGAACCTGTTCAACAATCTCGAGCACACCTTCGGGCTCGTAGTAAGTGGCCATCATGCTTTGTCCCAAAACGGGTGGGTGAATGCGAATCCCTTCATACGCATCGTTCCACCAAATAAGCGTGAGATCGATGATGTCACCTTTTTCATTACGTACGGGTTTGTGTAATCCGATGTAATCACGAATATTTCGCAGGAGAGGTTCTACATTGTGATCAGAACACATCCCAGCAGGAATATTGGTGGGACATGCCATGACTTGGCCTTTTATTTCTCTGGTGGGGAAGTAGGCAAGTTGGCAGTGGCAACCATGACAGCAAGTTGTGTTCTGTTTGCTGCGCCTACTGCAGTCAAAATTCGTGACACATGGTTCTTGATTGTCTGAGTACTGAAATTCATTGCAGCTGCGATTTCTTTATCTGTCATTCCCTTGGCAATCAGATCAGCAATTTCTCTATCGGATCCCTCGAGAATGTTGACGCGCGCTGGGTTTGATTGCTGCAAACGTTGGGACGCAGCGCGAGCGGCGGTGGCATCAATCAGGCGAAGTCCGGCATGTACGTCACGGATTGCCTCTGTGAGATCTCGGGTAGGGGCACCCTTCAAGATGAGTGCATCGGCACCTGTCGAATAGGCATCAACGAGAAGTTCATCTTCGAGGAAGGACGTAAGGAGAACGACGCGGATGGATGCTTGATTCGCTCGGATCCATCGGGTGATGTCGTGACCAAGGCCATCGGTGAGGCGTACATCAATAACGGCGACGTCAATCTTGCCTTCATTCTGCGCGAGGTGCTTCAGACATGCATCCACACTGCGGGCAGAAGCAACAACCTCAATATCGGCCTCTTGTGAGAGCACTTGCCCGAGGGCATCTCTCACCATGTCATGGTCATCGCAGAGAAGAATACGAATAGCCATTAGTGAAGGCTAGACCGTATTCCCATACCTTCGCCCCGCAGCAAGGCATAGTGGCATGATTACTTCATGCGCATTGACCGTGTTCGAGTTGTTCGAACTCCACTCGAGATGGTCAATCCATTACGAACATCGGATGGTCGTCATGAGTCTCGTCTTGCAACTCTTGTTGAGGTAAGAGATTCTGACGGTGTCATCGGTTGGGGTGAAAATGTTGCGCCAGCTGGTGTTGCGTATGTGGACGAAAGTACCGACGAATCATTGAAGGCAACGTGTGAACTCATTGCGCCGCTTCTAGCTGGACGAGATATTGATGTTTTTGAGATGTTGCCTGAATCATGGTGGGGAGTATCTGGTCACAACTTCGCAAAGCATGCGGTGGAATCTGCGGTGTGGGACATCCATGCGCGACGTGAATCAAAATCATTGCGCGACGTTCTTGGTGGTACTCGTTCTGTGATCGTCCCCGGAGTTGTGGTGGGAATTGCAGACACAGTCGAAGAAACAGTTATGGAAGTGCAGCAACGGATTGCCGAAGGGTATGGGCGAGTAAAGGTCAAGATTTCTCCTGGCCGAGATGCTGATGTTCTCCGAGCGATTCGTTCTTCATGTGGCGATGAATTGCTTTTGCAAGCTGATGCTAACGCTGCGTATTCAAATAGCGATATTGCACTGTTGAGTTCGCTTGATGAGTTCAACCTTCAATTCATTGAACAACCGTTTTCTTCAAGCGACTTGCAGTCTCATGCAGAACTGTCACGACGTAGCCGCACTGCAGTGTGTTTAGACGAATCGATATGCACTCTTGACGAATTGCTCACAGCACTGGAGATGGATGCATGTTCCGTTGTCAACATCAAGCCATCGCGTGTTGGCGGTATTGGCGCTGCTGTGCAGATGCATCACATACTGAAATCTCGTGGTATCGATGCATGGGTCGGTGGAATGCTGGAATCTGGAATTGGTCGTGCATCGTGTTTGGCCTTGGCGTCACTCCCTGGGTTCACCATGACTCCAGATTTGTCTGCGTCGGCGAGGTACTTTGCCTCCGACATCACAGCCCCATTTGAGATGGTGAATGGTGAGATTCAGGTGCCCACAGGGCCTGGCATTGGCGTAGAGCCATTGCCAGAGGTGCTTTCTTCGCCTGAAACACAAATACAAACCATCTTTGAGCGCTGATTCATGACACGATTGCAAGCATGATTTCTCCAAACCAATTCTCTTTAGATGAGATGCTGAATGATCTCGGTGCATTGGTGTCGATGGAGTCCCCGTCTCGAGATGTTCCTCGCGTTACTGCCCACGCTGAAGCCCTGTCGGCAATGATGCTTCGCATGTTGGGTAGCGCTCCCACTTTGGTCGAGTCTCCTGTTGGTCCTCATGTGCACTGGCGAGGAGGCGGCGAACCCAAAGTTCTGATTCTTGGCCACCATGACACCGTGCATCCAGTCGGCACGCTTGTTGACATTCCTTTTTCTGTTGACTCCGACATCGCACGAGGTCCAGGTGTGTTCGACATGAAGGCGGGCATTGTTCAGGCGTTGCATGCAGTCGCTGCGTTAGAGGATTCTTCTCACATTGAAATTCTTCTCACTGCCGATGAAGAAATTGGGTCAAAAGAATCTCGTGCACTTTTGGAAGAACGTGCTCTCGCATGTGGCTCAGTGTTGGTGTTAGAGCCAAGCGCCGATGGTGGTGCGCTCAAGATTGGTCGCAAAGGAACAGGCACAATCATTGTTCATCTTGAAGGCCGTGCTTCTCATGCCGGTTTGGAACCGGAAAAGGGAATCAATTCACTGGTTGAACTTGCATCTCTGATTCCGCAGATTGTTGCAATTGCAAACCCAGCACTGGGCACAACGGTCTCTCCAACGATGGCGTCATCTGGCACCGCGGACAACGTGATTCCTGCGATGACAACATGCGCTGTCGATATTCGCGTTGCAGTACCGGAAGAAAAGCCACGTGTCGAGGCAGAGTTTGCGCGACTCACTCTTGCAAACCCAGAAGTGAAGTTGTCTTTGACGGGTGGCATTGGTCGTCCCCCGATGCATGAATCAGCAGCTGAAGAATTGATGCCTTTGGCACAATCGGTTGCAGAAAAAATCGGTCTCGGGTCTCTCGACGGAATCGTTGTTGGCGGAGGTTCCGATGGCAACTTCACAGCAGCGATTGGTGTGCAAACGCTCGACGGTCTCGGTGCTGTTGGCGGTGGCGCTCACGGCACCGATGAACACGTGATCGTGTCCACCATGCCAGGGCGCGCGGCGCTACTGGCTGGGTTATGTCAAGAGTTGTCTTCGATGGCCAAGAGACCACCGCTTGGCAAGGTGCCAGCACCGCGATAAACCTGCAATTTGGCGCGGCTGTCGTCGATGTCAAGATTGCGCATAGTGAGTTGACCGATGCGGTCAAGTGGCCCAAACGCAGCGTCTTCCACGCGCTCCATGCTGAGACGATCCGGCGCATATGTGAGGTTCGGGCTAGTTGTGTCGAGGATGCTGTAATCATCGCCACGGCGCAAGCGAAGAGTGACTTCACCGGTAATTGCGGTACCAACCCAACGCATCAATGGCTCGCGCAACATGAGTGATTGTGGATCAAACCAGCGACCTTCGTACAGCAATCGACCAAGTCGACGTCCCATAGTGCGGTAGTTCTCCATGGTGGCTTCATTGTGAATGCCGGTGACAAGTCGTTCGTAAGCGATGTGCAGCAGTGCAAGGCCTGGTGATTCGTAGATGCCGCGGCTCTTTGCTTCGATGATGCGATTCTCAATCTGATCGCTCATACCGAGACCATGTCGTCCACCGATCTCATTTGCTTCGAGAACGAGGTCAACACGAGATGAGAACTCTCGACCGTTAATTGCAACGGGGAATCCTTCAACAAAACGGATGGAGACAACTTCGGGAGCGACGGCGACGTCTTCCTTCCAGTGTGCGATGCCCATGATGGGTTCCACGATTTCCATTCCGGTATTCAGCTCTTCAAGAAGCTTTGCTTCATGAGTTGCTCCCCAGATGTTGGCGTCAGTTGAGTACGCCTTTTCTGCTGAAGCTTTGTAGGGGAGCTTTCGAGCAGTGAGGAATTCGCTCATCTCGGTTCGTCCACCCATTTCGTCAACAAAGGTTGGGTCAAGCCATGGCTTGTAGATGCGAAGAGCCGGATTCACCATGAGGCCATAGCGATAGAAACGCTCGATGTCGTTGCCTTTGTACGTGCTGCCATCACCCCAGATGTCAACACCATCTTCTTGCATTGCACGCACGAGCAATGTTCCGGTGACGGCGCGACCAAGAGGAGTGGTATTGAAATATGTCTTGCCAGCTGTTGTGATGTGGAAGGCACCGCATTGGAGAGCAATCAAACCCTCGTGGACAAGTTCTTCACGACAATCAATCAGTCGTGCAATCTCTGCGCCATATTCCTTGGCCTTGCCGGGAATACCTGAAAGGTCTGTTTCGTCGGGCTGGCCGAGGTCAGCGGTGTAGGCACAAGGAATGGCACCTTTTTCTCGCATCCATGCGACAGCGGCTGACGTATCGAGCCCTCCGGAAAATGCAATTCCGACGCGTTCGCCGACAGGGAGATTGGTGAGGACCTTGGACATTCCTCTAACGGTACTTGCGCAGAACCATCAGGAGGGCAATAGAGGACGCAAGAGCTGCGAATCCGATGACGAGAATGGCGAGGGCAATCGCCGAATTTGAGCCCACATCGGGGAGTGCGGAAACAAGAAGCGCAATGGAGCCGACGAGACCGACTCGTACCATGCGCTGGGGGCGCGTGAGAGTGATAACGAGCGGAATGCCGATGATGAGAACGGGGATCAGCAGATAGAAGACCGGTGCAGGGTTACTGCTGGGGCCGAGCCACCAGATGGAACGACCGATGGTGCGGCTGGAAATAGTCACTGCAAGAACTGAGCCCAGCACCCCAATCCACGTGAGGAAGGAAACCATGCGCCACCCGTCGCTGGGTTGACTCTGTTGAGACATTGGAGTGCTGGAATTCATCAGGGTCACGGTACATCCATCGTTATGGGCCTGGGTGGCACGGGGGAGCAAGCAGCCTCACCGTTAGCCTGTCAATTGATGCAGCCGTCGCCCTTCACAAAGCTTTCTGTGTTTTTCCCGATGTGGAATGAGCAGGACTACATCGAGCGTGCCATTGATGCGGCTCGAGAAGAGTGTGAAGACTTGATGTCAACAAATGACATCGGCGACTACGAACTCATCGTGGTGGACGATGCCTCAACTGATGCAACTCCTGAAATTGCGGCTCGCCTTGCGGCACAGGATCCGCGGATCACAGTTGTTCGTCATCCCGAGAATCGCAAACTCGGTGGGTCGATGAAGTCTGGTTTTGAAGCAGCAACTGGCGACTTGGTGCTCTACACAGATGCAGACTTGCCGTTTGACATGCATGACGTTCATAAAGCAATTCGTCTGCTGCGCTATTACAACGCCGATGTTGTCAGCGCGTATCGCTTCGACCGAACAGGTGAGGGATACGTTCGCACGGTGTACTCATTCTTCTACAACCTGATGGTCAGGGTTCTTTTCGGTGTTCGTATGCGGGACATCAACTTTGCGTTCAAGCTGTGTCGCACCCGAATCTTTGACCACGTTGAGTTGAAAAGCGAAGGTTCGTTCATTGACGCAGAATTGGCAGTCAAAGCTCAGAAGTACGGATACACGGTGATTCAGTTCGGGGTGGACTATTTCCCGCGCACTCGTGGAGTCTCGACCCTCAGTTCTCCGAGTGTCATCTTCAAGATTCTTCGTGAAGCCCGTGCTTTGCGCCGTGAAATTCGGGGAATTACCCCCGTCGTCTAGCCCCGAAGCCACTCGTGGCGGGTGCGTTGATAGCGTTCAGGTCGCGTGAGCGAGCCTTTTGACCCCGAGATGAGCGAGCCGTATTTCTCCGACGATGTCGCGGGGGAGTATCCCGCCGAGTACGTCGCCCCCCATGTCCCATGGTGGATTCATTGGCGACCTGCGATGATCGCTGCAGCTGTATTTGCGACGGTGGTGGGCGGAATCGTGATCTCTCGATCAAGCACTGCCGTTCCCGCCGCAACCACAACATCCACTCTCGCTCCCGGGCAATGTGCCGTCGACGCGCCCATCACCTGTTTTGCCCAAAATCGTGTCATTCGTGACGGCATGAAGGGCAATGACGTCCGTCGTATTCAGATGCGTCTGAAGGAACTGAAATTTGATCCAGGTGTGGTCGATGGTATTTATGGTGGTGACACCATGATGGCTATTTGGGCCTTCCAGGCACTGGTGTTGGGTATCCCGCGCAATGCGATCGTCGACTTCGTGACCCCCGTGTTGTGGGATGCCATGCGCGGTGATGTTGTCATCGCCCCACGGCGTCAACCAGGTACACCACATCACGTCGAGGTTTATTTGCCTGAGCAAGTCATGGTTGTGTTCACCGGAACCGAGGTGAATCTCGTCAGTCACATCTCGAGTGGTACGGGTGAAAAATGGTGTGAAGAAGTCATCATCGACCCAGGTGAAGAAGGCAACAACGGAACCGAAGTGATTAAAGAAGGCTGGTGTGGCGACGCAGTAACGCCAGGTGGCATCTATCGCTTTTACAACCGCAAGATCGGGTTGCGTCAAAGCAAACTAGGCACGATGTGGAATCCGGTGTACTTCAACTTTGGTATCGCTGTGCACGGTGCAATGACAGTCCCTAAAGAGCCCGCTTCACACGGCTGTATCCGAATTCCGATCTTTATCTCCGAGTATTTCCACACGTTGGTTGAATACAACGATCGTGTCTATGTGTTTGACGGTGTGAAAGAACCTGAGGAATACGGATCGCAGATTCCTCCTTCTGACAAGAGGGATCCGAATTACACCACTACGACATCGAGTACAACGACAACCACGGTTCCAAGAACGACTGTGCCAAAAACAACCGTTCCAAAGACGACAACGACGACTACAACTTCAGCGGCACCCGTGGTGCCTGCACCCGTCACGCCGTAGCGGTTTTCTCACGTGAGTTGTGAGAGCGCCTTATTCAACTCGAAGATTTCTGATTCCTGCGACTGAATAATCGAATTAGCAAATGCAATCACTTCCTTGTTTTTTGCGTTCGCCTTTGCGTACTCGGCCATGTGTAGCCCGCCTTTGTGATGAGCAATCATGAGAGTGGCAAAGATTCTGTCCGCTTCAGTTCCGCGCGATTTGTAGAGAGTGTTCATCTCTTCGGTAGAGGCCATACCCATCATCTCCTCGAGCGGGGTGGGCATTCCCATCCAAGACATGGCGATGTCGGATTCGTTTGTTTCTGCCTCGCCAAACATGCGCAACATCTGGACCATGCGGCCACCTTCGGCAGATTGCACCAAGATGATCTCGTTGGCCATCATGTTGAGCAGAAGGTTGCCCTTCGGAGATGCCCCGAGATACACCACAGACATGGTGACCGCTTGCTCATGGTGAATTCTCATGTCTTGCAGGAAGCCCGTATCGACTTTGTTGTGCGCGGCAACGGAATCCGAGCGACCTATGGAAAATCCGACCGACCCGGCCGCCAACATGGCAACAATTCCCATCAAAATGATGTTGAGAGGGTTCTTCCACCAGGGAAGTAGCTCTACATCGTGGTCCGTCTCTGTGTTCACTTAGACCACGGTAGTAGCCTGTCTGCCATGTCGCATACAGCCCCCATTGTCCTGTCAGACCTCATTGTCCTTCCCCGCGTCCTCAATCGCGCCCGGGTCCGCGATGCGGTATTAGTTCTTTCTGCTGCGTTGTTCACCGCGCTGTGTGCACAGGTGACAATTTCTCTTGGTTTTACACCAGTGCCATTAACGGGACAAACATTTGCTGTCCTTAGTGTCGGTGGCATTTTGGGTTCTCGTCGTGCGATGGCAAGCCAAGGTCTGTACTGGGCACTTGGCGCCGTTGGTCTTCCGTTCTACTCATCAGCATCAGGCGGCTGGACAGTGGCAACAGGTGCAACATTCGGATATTTCATTGGATTCGTTTTGGCAGCAGGCGTTGTTGGTTGGTTCGCCGATCGCCGTGATGACCGCAACTACATCTCATCGCTCTCGGCAATGTTCTTGGCTTCAGGAATCATTTACGCATGTGGCTCATTGTGGCTTGCTCACTCATTGAACATTCCTCTTGCAACAGGCGAGACAAACGCGATCGCTTTGGGTGTCAGCCCATTCCTTGTCGGTGACATCGTGAAGATTGCGCTTGCTGCAGCGATCGCTCCTCTCGGCTGGGCTTCGTATTACGCAAAGCCTCGTTGATTGGCGACATGGTTTCGCCGGCAGACGCTGCTGAAGCTCCTGCGGGGCGCAAACTAGGTCGACCTGCGGCCACTGATTCCTTTGACACTCGCGACAGAATCATTCTGTGCGCGTGTGAGAAGTTTGCCGGCGAAGGATTCGACGGCACGACGAATAAAGACATTGCATCGCTCGCTGGTGTTTCGAGTGCCGCTTTGTATCACTACTTTCCCTCGAAGGCTGACTTGTACGTTGCCGTGTGTGAGTACATATCAAGAGTGTTTGAGGGCGTGTTTCAGAGGGCATCTGAATTCGATCCACGTCTCGAACGGCGAATGATTGTGTTGCTCTCGGAGAACGCAAAAATTGGCGATGAAGAACCGTTTATTGTCGGCTTTGCAGCGGGGATTTCACGTGTGTTGAAGAAGCATCCAGAAGTTGCTGAAGGTGCCAACACCTTCAATACAAATTTTCGTCGCTTGATGCTTGAACTTGTTGAAACATCAACTGAGAAGAGCGAAATTCTTGCCGGTGGTTCAGAGAGCAGTTTCGCAGATCTGACTGTTGCGGCTCTGGCTGGTTTCGGCCGAATGAGTGCACGTGGTGAGCATGCGCGCCGTGCAGCTGCAGGAGAAATGTATCTGCGGCTCATTAGGGCTGCAGCCCACAAGTAGTTTGTTCATCGTGAACTCCGAAACACTTGAGGCACTACGGACACGGGCGAGGTCTGAGCATTCGATTCGTGGCCTTTTCCAGCAGGAAAAGCATCGGGCTGAGGAATTCACAATCGATGCCTGTGGCATTCACGCTGACTTCTCCCGACAGTTGATTGCGTCGCATCTCCTGACGGAGCTGCGGTCACTGGTCGAGGCAGAGGGGATCCCAACACTCTTTGCAGAGATGACAAGCGGCGCAGTCGTCAACGCCACTGAGAATCGACGTGTCTTGCACACAGCGATGCGAGACAATGCTGAGAAGAGCCAATGGGCTCAGATGGCTTCAGAGCAACGCACACGTGCCGCCACATTTGCCGATGAGGTTCGTGCAGATGCGGGCATCGATGCAGTGATCAATATTGGAATTGGTGGAAGTGACTTAGGGCCAGCAATGGCGGCACGAGCACTGCGTCGGTTCCAGAGTGGACCTGTTGTTCGCTTTGTCTCGAACATTGATGCTGCGGATTTTGATGATGCAATTCGTGGGCTGGACGCCTCACGAACAATTGTCATTGTTTCATCAAAAACTTTCACCACCATTGAAACGATGCACAATGCAGAGCGTGCACGTGCTTGGGTGAGTGCTTCCGGCGTTGATTGGCGCACTCGTTTTGCTGCCGCTACGGCACATCCGTCCGAAGCCCTCGCGTGGGGAATACCGCCTGAGCGAATCTTCGAGTTTTTTGATTGGGTGGGTGGGCGTTTCTCTTTGTCCTCGGTCATTGGATTGCCATTGATGTGTGCGATTGGGACGGATTCATTCAATGAGATGTTGCGGGGCATGCATGACATGGATGTCCATATGGGGAGCACTGCCATTGCAGAGAATTTGCCCATCACTCATGCTCTGACATGGTTCGTAAATGCGGTCTTGCTGCAGTTGCCCACTGTTGCTGTGATTCCATACAGTCACGACTTAGGCAGATTGCCTGCTTTCCTGCAGCAGTTAGTGATGGAAAGCAACGGCAAGGGCGTTGCACGCGATGGGCAAGAACTCATCATGGGTACATCACCAGTGGTGTGGGGTGAACCCGGCACCAATGGTCAGCATGCGTTCTTTCAGATGTTGCATCAAGGTACGCAGATTGTGCCTGTGGAATTCATCAGCTCAGTTGAACCATTAGGCGAGGATCCTGCTGCCCATGATGTGCTGATTGCCAACATGGTTGCGCAAGCTGAAGCATTTGCTGCGGGTAGTGAATCAGATGACCCTCAACGGCGCTTCGCAGGAGCCCGACCAAACACGGTCCTGTTGTTGGATCGTCTTGATCCGCACTCTCTTGGTGCATTGATTTCGATGTACGAGCATTCCACGGTCGTGCAGGGCTGGCTGATGGGTGTGAATAGCTTTGACCAATTTGGTGTGGAATTAGGCAAATCAATGGCCAAAGTTGCTGCAAATGCAATTGAAAATGGCACCGCTGATACATCGCAAACTATGACACACCCATTGATGGAATGGTTTTTGAGCCGACGACAAAACAAGTCGTAGCCAGAACATGTGAACGGGGCAACTGCGCCCTATCCTGCCCTAAATGGCGGGCAATAAGACAACGGTGAATTCCACTGAACGAATGCTGAATCTCGTTGCGTTACTTAGTGAGTCAACGCTTCCTCTCACACTCGAGGCAATCTCGAACAGCATGCGCGGTCAGTATCCAGAAAAAGATGAAGCGCGTCGTACTGCGTTTGAGCGTGACAAGAAGTCTTTGCGCAAGTTGGGCATTCCCATCACAACGCAAACTTTGGCAGGAAGCGACGCTGGCAAGACTGCGTACTCAATTGATCGTGCCGGGTACACCCTTATTGATTTCGCTCTGACTGCTGAAGAGCTTTCCGCATTGCAGCAAGCTGCTGCCATTGTTCAGATTGGCACCACCTGGGGCAAGCAGGCCGTGCAGTGGTTGGGTGGAGAAATTGTGGACACTGAGTTATCCGCAGCAGTCAAAGTGGATGCACAATCTCATGTGTTGCCAGCCTTGTGGTCGGCTGTTGCGTCATTCACGACAGTGCAGTTCTCGTATCACGGGCGCAAGCGTGAAGTGCACCCGTATGGACTCGTTGCACGTAACGGCTTTTGGTACCTCATCGCGTTTGATACACAGCGCGCTATGCAAGTGACATACCGTGTCGATCGCATCGAAGACGACATCACGCTTGGAGCTGCGAAGTCTTTCGAGCGTCCCGAAGGTTTTGACCTTGCGACTGCATACAAGCGTGATCCAAAAGATTTTGCGGGTGCTGGTTCAGAGGTGGCGATTGTTCGCCTTGATCATCGCGTTGCCCCTGCAGTCATTCGTGAGCTTGGTGAAGACGCCGTTGTCTCTCGCCGAACAGATGGCTCGGTCGACGTTGAGGTGGCGAGCGGCAATCGCTCAGCATTCAAGTCCTGGTTGTTTGCGATGGTTGACCGTGCAGAAGTGATTTCTCCGGAGTCGATGCGTCAAGAAATCATTGCTGATCTTCAGCGCATGGCAGGAGGTGCACAATGAGTGGCAGGCGCGGACCCCGTAGTGCGGAAGACCGTGTACGCGGACTCTTGGTGATGTTGCCGTGGCTGATGCAGCGCAAGCGAGTAGCAATCGCCGATATGGCAAAGCAGTTCAATATCAGTGAGTCTGATCTCATTGAAGACATTGAATTGGCTTCAATGTGTGGTCTGCCTCCGTACTCACCGTATGAACTCACTGAGGTGTACATCGATGAGGACTACATCCTTGTTGGTCCGAATAAATACTTTGAACGTCGTCTTGAACTCACCTCATCAGAGGCATTTGGTCTCAGTCTTCTTGCGGCCGCGGCCGAGGAAATGCCTGGATTCACTCGCGGCAAAGAATTGAAGAGCGCGTTGAAGAAACTGCGCAAGATCTTGGGCGAAGGCATTGTTGATGTCGATGTTGAGTCTCCTCAGTTTTTGAACGAAGTGACAGAAGCATCGCAATCAGGGGAGCGCCTTCGCGTGACGTATTGGACTCCGGCACGAAATGAAGAATCCGAACGTCTTGTCACCGTGCGTTCGGTCTTTACTGATCGTGGCCATTGGTACATCGCTGCCGATGATGATGCATCAGGAGACCGTCGTCATTTCCGTGTCGACCGGATTCGCAAGGTAGAGGCAACTGGCATCTTCGTTCCTGTTGCAGCGGAGCCAGTGCAGGTGCCTGCGTGGTTTGCAGATGCAGCGGACAAATTGGTCGTGACTCTTGATGTCGCCGCCGAGGCCAGTTGGGTAGTGGAGAGTTATCCATGTCGCTCACTCACGGAGAATGCTGATGGCTCGTTCCGGGTGGAGATGGTCGTGAACAGTGAGCATTGGTTAGGTCGTTTGTTACTGCGTGGTGGAGGACTGGTGACAGTTGTGGCGCCAAGCAATCTCGCGGGCATGCAGCAGGCCGTTGCTGCACAAGTACTGGCAAATTACGCCAAGTAAAAGTTACGAGAACAGGTCGGGTAACTGATCAGGTTTCTGGACGTCCATTTCGCGCATGAGATGGATCAAGAGTTCTGCAGTTGCTGTGGCGTCTGATTTGGCCTCATGGGCATTTTCGTGAT
>ERZ1022756.285-NODE-285-length-16252-cov-7.873989_pt1 | contig 16252 bp, 13 predicted proteins | sample MGYA00520902_ERZ1022756 | MGnify/ENA primary metagenome ERZ1022756 (study PRJEB33162, sample SAMN09537601) | freshwater metagenome | isolation source: freshwater | place: Canada:Alberta | collected 2017-07 | study: EMG produced TPA metagenomics assembly of the...
CACTCAAGACAATTGCAGTCGGCCTAGGTGCAATTCTTGCAATCACCGGAATCACCGCGTTTGACGTCTATAACCAAATAAACCAAGACAATATTGTCCTAGTAAAACCAACCGTCACAGACGATACCGAAACTGTTCCCACCGATACACCGGCAGGTATAAACGGCCCTATAAATATGCTCATAGTTGGCTCGGATACCCGAGAGGGTCAAAGTGCTGAGTTCGGTGAAGTTGAATCAGAGCTTGCCGACGTAATTATGTTGCTGCACATATCCGCAGACCGGACAAACGCTTCAGTTGTTTCATTCCCAAGAGATCTTCTGGTTCCAATCCCCTCATGCCCTGACCCTAAAGGTGGATCATTCGCAGCAATGTCGAGGCAGATGATTAACTCCTCAATTGGTTACGGGGGTGTTGCTTGTACCCATTTGACAGTGCAGAACCTCACTGGGCTGGAAATCCCCTACGTCGCTATGATCGATTTCCAAGGTGTAATTGAAATGTCCAACGCTGTCGGTGGAGTCGAAGTATTTTTAGAAAAAGCGGTAAATGATTCAACTACTGGACTGAATCTTCAGTCAGGAGTGAATATCTTGCAAGGTGTTGATGCCTTGGCTTTTTTGCGTGCAAGAAAGGGAATTGGAGACGGTTCAGACCTAAACAGAATTTCCAACCAACAGCTATTCCTCAAGTCTCTCTTTGACAAAGTAAAAAGTGAAGGCGTACTGAATAATCCAATCTATCTTTACAGCCTGGCCAGCGCTGCTGCCAGAAACATGAGGCTATCGGAGTCGATGTCTGATCTTGGAACAATGTTTAACCTTGCATCTGCCCTTCGCGACATAGACTCCTCACAACTCGCATTCCTAAGAATTCCAGTACGTGGGGCCCGTGGAGAGGGAGAGGCGGGAAGACTAGAGCCGATAGCGAGCGAAGCGGAAAAACTTTTCGAACAAATCAGAAACGACGTTCCGGTACTTGCAGAAGACGGAACTCAGTAGTTCTTGATTCTCTAGGCCCATGGTTATCTTCGTGCCGATAGAGCTTTAGCTTGTTGTTTCCTCCTTACAGTTTTGGGCTAAACTCAGAGAGTTCTCGGAGACGTCGCATAGCCCGGTCGAGTGCGCCTCACTGCTAATGAGGTAGGGGTGTTAAAGCCCCTCGGAGGTTCAAATCCTCTCGTCTCCGCCAATTTGTAAGACCCTTTCCCAAACCAGCTGACTCCACCAACAAAGTAGACTTGAACTTGTGTTGAATGTTGTAAAGCGAGCCCTGCGATTCATGGAGCGACGGGAAAGAGTCAAGTTTTTCATCTTTCTTTCATTTCGAGCACTTGTGGCCTTATTGGACCTAATCGGAATTCTTGCTATAGGATTTCTCGCCACATCAATGGCGTTGATAATCACAAACGGAGCACAAAACAAGCAAGCGATTCAAATTGGAGTAATAGAAATTCCAGCAGTTACATTCGAAACTCTTCCAATAATTGCTGCGCTTATTCTCCTTCTGTTCATTACAAAAGCAGTCTTGTCTATACTTTTAACCCGTCAATTAGCGTACTTTTTAGCAAGAATAGAGGCAAGATCATCACGTGTAATTGCAAGGAATGCCTTCGGTCAAGGACTGGAAGGATCAAGGCTTAACTCCAGAGAGGAGATTAACTTTGTTGTCCAAAATGGATCCCCAAGCGCATTTCAAAACGTGTTGAATTCCGTAGGGACACTTGCTGCGGAGGGCTTTTTGTTTGCTTTAGTCATTACCGCCTTTGCAGTTGTTAATCCCGCGGTGGCCGCAGGGGCAATCTTGTATTTCGGCTTAATTGGCCTAATTATTCAAGTCATCTTTGGGAAAATGATGGAAAAAACAGGAGTTCGTCTAGCCGATGCAATCGTAGAGGCAAATTCTGGGCTCTCCGATTTAGGTGAGGTTCAGAGAGAAGCAGAGATCCTAGGCAGGCGAAGTTTCTTTTTTAACAGAATCTACAACTCCCGATTAAAAGCGGCTGGTAGTTATGCGACGCAGTTTGTTCTAAGTGGAATGCCTAGGTACATTGTTGAAACCGCACTAATCATTGCGATTGCTGCATTCATTATCGTTCAGGCATATAGTGGCGACATAGCGGCTTCGGCGGCAACCATAGGAATATTTCTATCTGGAGGACTCAGGCTGACGTCATCTCTACTGCCTTTACAGTCGGCACTGCTTATAATCAAGCAAGCCATTCCTCCGGCGAATAGAGCATTAGATCTTTTGGAAATTCAGGACCCGGCTCAAGAATTAATCTCTGGATACGAGCTTGCAACTGCGCCGGTATCAGCATTGTCAGTGGAAATAAAGGATGTTTCATTCGCCTACCAGGGGAGTAAGTCTGAAACCTTGAGTCAAATAGATCTGTCCATTCCAGCTGGATCGCAAGTTGCATTCATTGGTGTTTCCGGAGCCGGTAAGTCCACTCTCGCCGACTTAATCCTTGGACTCCTCGAGCCAACAAAAGGTGAGGTATTTGTACACGGTGAGAACCCCGCCAGTTTGATTAGGACTAACCCAGGTCTTCTTGGCTACGTACCCCAAAAACCCGGTTTAGTTTCCGGAACCATAGAGCAAAACATAGCTTTAGGTTTAGATGAAAGTGAAATTGACACTACAAAAATCACACGAGCTGTTGAAGACTCACATCTTGCCGAATTCATAAGCAGCCTACCTGAGGGAATAAAGACAAATATAGGAAAGCGCAAAGACGAATTGTCTGGAGGCCAGATTCAGAGAATCGGTTTGGCAAGAGCACTATATACGCAACCAAAGTTGCTAGTTATGGATGAGGCAACCTCTGCGTTGGACGCAGAGTCAGAGAATAAAATAAATACAGCGCTTGATTCCATGAGAGGAAAAGTAACTGTAATACTAATTGCGCACCGTCTTAACACAATTCAACGCTCCGACAAGGTTTTTCTAGTCGAAGAGGGTCGTATTACTGACTCCGGGTCATTTCAACATCTTGCTGAGAAAAACGAAGTAGTTCGAAATCTAGCCGCATTAATGGCCATAGAAAAATAGGATCCTTTACCCAAATAAATGATCTCATTGCCTTTCGCAAGTTGTGCGGATTATTAGTTATCGAAAGAGCAATCAATGGTTCGTTTTTGCCATTTGTCTAAGAATAACCTTTCAGCTCGAAGTGGTTATCATGAGGCCATCATTAGGAAAATTACCCAACAGACCGTCTCCCACATTCCAATATGTCGGTGCACAAATCAGCTAGTTCATCCGGTATGACAGCCTAAGGAAAGTTTCCCGATACACTTTAAGCTAAACGTAGAGAGCACGGGCATGTGCGGCTGGAGTAAATTGAAGATTACATTGGTCGGATTAGGCAAAATCGGACTCCCCCTAGCAGTCCAATATGCCAACAAGGGTCACCGCGTATTGGGAGCGGATGTTAATAAGACCACCGTGGATTTGGTAAACGCAGGACAAGAACCTTTTCCAGGTGAAAATTATCTTGGCACCTCTCTCAAGGATGTGGTTAAGTCGGGTGCCCTCACTGCAACCACAAGCACAGTTGAGGCAGTTTCTGAATCGGATGCCGTAGTTGTAGCAGTACCACTCTTTGTTGATGTAAATGCTCAACCCGCTTTTTCTGCCATGGATGCAGCTTCAAGAGAAATCGGGCGAGGCTTAAAGTCAGGCACTTTAGTTGCCTATGAGACTACTTTGCCCGTGGGTACTACGCGAAATCGATTAGTGCCGATACTGGAAGAGGAGTCTGGCCTCACAGCAGGAAAGGACTTCTTTGTAGTTTTCAGCCCAGAACGCGTATTGACAGGGAGAGTCTTTGCCGATCTGAAAAAATACCCAAAATTGGTAGGAGGAATTGACTCAGCTTCTGAGGCAAAGGGCGTGGATTTCTATGAAGCAGTCCTTGACTTTGATCAGAGAACCGATTTACCTACACCAAACGGGGTTTGGCCCATGGGGTCTGCGGAAGCAGCGGAATTGGCTAAATTAGCAGAAACGACTTATAGAGATGTCAACATCGCACTTGCAAACCAATTCGCGGTCTACGCCGAGAAAATCGGAGTAGACATATACAAAGTAATTCAGGCTTGCAATAGCCAGCACTACAGCCACATCCACCAGCCTGGAGTCGCGGTCGGAGGTCATTGCATTCCCGTGTACCCTCATCTATACCTGCATGGAGATCCTGACGCCACTCTGGTTGCGGTGTCAAGGGAAGTAAACAAATTTATGCCTAAACATGCTATTGACTTACTTGAAGTCGGTTTGGGGGAATTGCAAGAAAAACGCGTTGTGATCCTTGGACTTTCATACAGGGGAGGAGTCAAAGAGCATGCGTTCTCAGGCACCTGGGACCTGATTTCAGAAATACAAGCAAGGGGTGGAGTGCCACTGGTCCACGACCCGATGTACGGGCCGGATGAACTAAGGCAACTTGGACTCACGCCATTTGATTTGAATGATCCATGTGATGGCCTAATTATGCAGGCTAACCATATCGAATATCGTGACCTGGTCTCTGAGAATTTTCCTGGCGCGTTGTTCATGGTGGATGGAAGAAATTGTGCAAACCAGAACTTAAGGGAAGCATTTCCCTATTCGGTTATCGGTGTTGGTCAATCAACTTAGCTTGAAATGAATTCGCCGGGTTGTGAAGCAAACTCGCTTCAGTAGCCGCTTGGCACTACTTTCAAATAATTACGACAACGAATAACAACTGAACACCTAAGAAAAATTTAGAACGAGAATCTTCCCCTGCTCAAATGCTTCCAAAGACTTACTGATCCTAAATCACAGTGGTTGGCCAGTCTTGATCCAAGGTAAACCCCAGTACCTTTAGTACTTTGACTCACCTATTGACTTAGCTGGATTTCCAACGACCATCTCATTTGCAGGAATGTTCTTTGATACAACACTGTTTGCCCCTACGGCGGACCATTCTCCTAGCTCAACGGGCGCAACACAAACACTGTTGGCACCGACAGACGCGCCTCGCCTTATTGTTACCCCTACAGGGTCCCAGTCTGATGCTGACTTTATGGAACCGTCTCTGTTGATTGCCCTAGGGTGCTTGTCGTTTGTCAGGACTACCGCTGGACCAATGAAGACCCCATCCTCGATTACGGCAGGCTCGTAAATAAGTGCGTTATTCTGAATTTTGCAGTTGTTGCCGACAACAACTCCAGGACCAATATAGACATTTCTACCAATGATGCAGTTCGCACCGATAGTGACATTCTCTCTAATTTGTGCGTAGTTCCAAACCTTTGAGCTATCTGGGATTATTGCTGAAGGGTGAACTTCTGCGGTTGGGTGGATATTTGTCATACATTAAACCTACCTGCTGTCTAGATAGGAACCCAAGAATTGAGCTTGAAATGAAGTTCAAAATCCTCTAATGGTTTGCAATGACCCGTGCCGAAGTCGGCACGGTGAATCTATGGATTTTAGGCCTGAACTAGTCGCTCGGCAACCTTTAGAACCTCTAAACCCTCTTCTAGAGTTGCCAGACCCCGTGAGTTATCTTCCAGTACAGCAGTCTGGAAGGCCACGTGTTCATTCACTAGAGGCTCATTCTTTACCAATTCAAATTTGTGAGTTGCGCCTTCGGAGGTTCCCTTAAATATGGAGATACCATCCCAATTGGTTGGCTTTGAGCCATTCTCATAAAAGTAGAGATCAACAGAAAGTGTGTCTGCAACTAACATTCCCTTTTCGCCAAGAACTGAAGTAACACGCTCTTTTGTTGGACTAACCCAATTGACTAAATGACTCACTAGGGAGCCATCGCTCAGCACTCCAATGGCGAGAAGAAGATCTTCGTAGCTGTTACCCAAAGGCTTTAGTGACCTAGAACTCACGTTTACATAAGTAGAACCTGATAGAAAACCCACTAAATCAATGTCATGACTTGCTAAATCCATTACTACTCCGACATCGCGAATTCTTCCTGAGTACGGACCAACCCGCCTTGTTGAAATTTGATAAACCTTACCCAGCACCCCGTCTTCGAGCTTGTTTTTCATCTCGATAACCGCAGGGTTAAACCGCTCAACGTGACCAACTCCAGCAACGACGCCAGCATTTGCGAAGGCCTCGACCAGCGTTTCTCCATCTTTAGGGTTTCCAGCCAAGGGCTTTTCTATCAGTGCCGGTATTTTTCTTGCGGCTAGCTCCAGGCCAATCTCAAGATGAGTACTAGTGGGTGAGCTAATTACGCAATAATCCATTCCTAAGTCGAGGAACTTAGCGAAATTGAATTCCACAGAGACCCCACCAACCGAGCCGATTTCTTCTCCGACAGGGTCGTAAAGAAACAACTCGGACACGCTTGACATAGTCGAAAGAACTCGGGCGTGATTTCTCCCCATAACACCAAGTCCAATCACACCAACTTTCATCTAGGCTCCTGCTCTGGCAACTTTGTTTACAACTTCGGCAATTTTTTGCAAGTTTGATTTCGTCAACTTCTGATGAACTGGAATAGAGAGACAGGTTTTTGACACAGCATCCGCAACAGGTGTATCTAAAGAAAGATCGTATGCAGGGAGCGTGTGAACAGGAGATGGATAGTAAACATCTGAGTCGACCCCTAATCGCTTTAGCTCAGATGCAAATCTATCTCGGTCTTGATCCACCAATCGGATTGTGTATTGGTGGTAGACGTGGCGAGCTCTTGGTGACACAGGAGGGACAATGACGCCCTCAAGGGATCTATCCAAAAACGCTGCGTTTGCTTGACGCTTGAGAGTCCAATTCTCTATCTGTTTTAACTGGACAACACCAATAGCAGCTGCTAACTCCGTCATTCGGTTGTTGAATCCAGGGATCTCATTTTGGTATCTAATTTCCATACCTTGGTTTCGAAGGAGCCTAAGCTTTCTTTCAGTTTCTCTGTTGTTCGTGGTTGCCATGCCACCTTCGCCGGTTGTCATGTTTTTTGTCGGATAGAACGAAAACGCCCCAACATCTCCAATCGAGCCTACGGCTTTGCCATCATATTCGGCTAGATGGGCCTGTGCTGCGTCTTCTACTAGAAGAAGGCCATGTTTCTGGCAAATTTGGGTCAGTTTGTCTAGCTCCGCTGGGTGACCATACAGATGAACCGCGACCACGGCTTTGGTTTTGGGCGTTATGGCTTCTTCAACTCTATTTACGTCAATAGAAAAGAAGTCTTGCTCTATGTCAACAAATACAGGCTTTGCTCCAGTGATTGCGGCAGCGTTGGCAGTTGCGGCAAAGGTGAAGGTAGGGACAATTACTTCATCACCCGGCCCAATACCTAAAGCCAATAGACCCAAGTGCAGGGCCGACGTGCCAGAGTTGAGAGCTACGCAAGCACTTCCCGACACAAATTTTGAGAAAGAGTTCTCAAACTCAGCAACTGTCGTGCCTTGGGCTAGGTTCCCACTTCTTAGTACGCGGTTAACTGCAGCGCGTTCCCTGAACCCTATGGAGGGTCGATTTAGGTGAATTTGTCTATTCTTCGTGCTCATCAGAACCCCTTATCTTCCTTGACGATTCTACAAGCCGAACCCATTCAGGAATAACGAAAACGATAACTTACCCGCGAACCCGAACACTCTGTTCGACTTTCAATCGACAACAGAGGCATTGTTGGTTGAGGCAATCGCTCCAGAGTCCAATAGGCTAGGACTCGAAAATGAAGATTCTGTTTGTAGACACCCTTTACAGTTCCGTACTAAACGGACTTGGTTACTACTCCCAGCCCACATCCAAAGAAAACTTCATCGAACTGAACGCTGCATTAAGTGACCAAAAGTTTGGCTCTGGAGATAATTACTCAAGCGAACTTCGGAGACTTGGCCACGAAACTTCAGTTATTTATGCCAACTCGCTTAAATCTCAGATCAGCTGGGCTAACGAGAATTCTGAAACTCACTTCCCCGCCAACCCTCTAGTCTGGAGAAATTGGCAGCTCGTATCAAGAATTCCTCTTTTTGGTCAATTGCTTCATAGATTTTTTCCTTTGACCAGAATTCTGCTAGAACAAATAGAAAAATTGAAACCGGACGTTGTTTATGTTCTAAACATAAATCTGCTTAATCGCAAGATAATAGAAAAAATCAAATCTTATGGCTCTGTTGTCGTGGGGCAAATCGCATCTCCCCTACCTCCCTTAAGGATGTTTCGGGGTTACGATCACATCTTTTCCGCGCACCCTGGTCAGGTAAAGTATTTTCAACAAAACGGTTTTTCTTCGTCTTGGTTACCTCTTGCTTTCGATGCAGCCCAATTTGAATCACTTGAAATGGCAGGCTGGCCCGCCAGAAACAGAGACGTGACCTTTGTAGGAACTTTCGGCAGACACCAAAAGAACACCGCCCCACTACTAAAAGCCTTAGCGCAGGAAATACCAACCCTTGAGATTTTTACTTTCGCTTCAAAGAAGAAACTGCGAAGGTACGGGCTAGATCCATTTCTAAGAGGCAAGGCATGGGGTAGAGAAATGTATCGAGTTCTCGCCGAGTCGAAGATTGTTATTAATCGCCACGGGAAGGTCGCAGGTGGCTACTCGGTGAACTTTCGGATGTTCGAGGCCACAGGTATGGGTGCACTTCTAGTTACAGAACGAGGAAAGAACATCGGAGACTTGTTCACCCCTGGTAGGGAAGTTCTTACGTATCAGTCGGTGGATGAAGCAGTAAGGGTTACGAAGGAAGCACTGAGCGATTCAAGGCTGCTCTCTCAGGTGGCAAAGGCCGGACAACAGAGGACTCTAAAGGATCACACCTTTGCCAAAAGGTCTCACGAACTAAACAAAGCTCTGACGAACCTGGTAGAAAAGACTAATAGAGACAGTCGCTAAGTCGAAGTACTGAAATAGTTTCAACAGTGATTTGTGCTGAAGCCATAACGCCTCAACCGCCGAGGCGGACCAAGGGGCTAATCTATAAGGGTTGCTTGAGAAATTTTAACAAACATTGGAAGAATGGGACTCGTGGGTATCAAAAAAGCCTTTGTAACTGGGATCACTGGTCAAGACGGGTCGTACCTAGCCGAACTATTACTGGCCAAGGGGTACGAAGTACATGGACTTATTCGTCGTGCGTCAACATTTAACACTCAGAGGATAGACCACCTATATTTGGATCCGCACAACCCTAAGGCAAAACTGTTTTTGCACTATGGTGACCTCACTGATGGCTCGCGACTAGTAACTCTTTTGGCGGATATCCGACCTGATGAAATTTACAACCTTGCGGCCCAGAGCCATGTACGAGTCTCTTTTGATGAACCGGAATACACGGGGGATACCACGGGACTGGGAACCATCAGACTTTTGGAAGCCATGAGACAGTCCGTTCCCGAAGCCAGATTTTATCAAGCGTCATCTTCTGAGATGTTCGGTGCTGCTAGCCCGCCACAAAATGAACAGACCGAATTTTACCCTCGATCTCCCTATGGCGTTGCAAAGGTTTATTCATACTGGATAACAAAGAATTATCGTGAGGCATATGGTCTATTTGCCACCAACGGAATTTTGTTTAATCATGAAAGCCCTAGACGGGGTGAAACTTTTGTCACCAGAAAGATAACTAGAGCGGTAGCCAGGATTTCAAAAGGTATTCAGGCAGAACTTTTCCTTGGCAATCTAGATGCCAGGAGAGACTGGGGTTATGCGCCGGAATACGTGGTTGCGATGTGGAAGATGCTTCAAACGGATACACCCAAGGACTACGTAATTGGATCCGGGACGGACATTAGTGTGAGAGATTTTGTTTCCCTCTCATTTGAGCATGTAGGGCTGGACTGGGAGAAATATGTCCGGTTCGATGAACGGTACCTAAGGCCAACTGAAGTAGATACTTTGGTTGCAGACGCAACCGTAGCTGAAAAGTCACTCAACTGGAAAGCGACAATTTACCCCAAGCAGCTTGCCGGAATCATGGTGGACCATGACCTTGCAACGATAGATGGATACATATCAGATAAACCTGTAGGTGAAGTTTGGTCTGAGGCAACTAGTTGACCTGGAGAGTTGGGATCGTTGTTCCAACACTAGGAAAACGGCCAGATTACATAAGACATTGCCTCGAGTCAATCGATAAAGCTGGGTCAGGCGCAAATAAACCTTTCGTTACATTAGTTGCACCCCAGGAAGCAGATCTCTCTCGGTATATAAGCGAGGGGCTGGCTCATGAAATTACAATAGATCCCGGAATAGGCCTAGCTGCTGCAATCAATTCCGGCTTTGCCTCGATGCCTGTCGGAATTGAATACATTAATTGGTTGGGCGATGACGACATGCTTTCTGTCGGATCTCTGGACCTATGTACAGAAGTTCTAGACAAGAGCAAGTCAGTTGTGATGGTCTTCGGCGGCTGCGATTATGTCGACCCCGATGGCCAGGTAGTTTTCACAAATAAGTCAAGCTCTCTAGCTGTGCCTCTCATGCGCTTTGGTCCTGACCTAATACCGCAGCCTGGAGCTCTTTTTCGAAGAGATGCTTTCGTAAATGTAGGAGGCTTGAACACGGCTTACAGCTGGGCTTTTGATTTTGACTTATTCATAAAACTCTCCAAGACCGGAAAACTCTTTTGCATCAACAAGACTCTCTCAAGCTTTAGGTGGCATCCTGAATCGCTATCAGTTGAGTTTCGATCAAAGTCCGTGGCTGAAGCCAGTGCGGTTCGAGTCTCTCATCTACCTGCCATTCTTCAGCCTTTTTCCTCTCTTTGGGAATACCCAGTTAAGCAAGCTACCCTTATAGCAGGTAATCGAGTTACCGGAATAGCCAAGAAGAAAGCAAAACGCCCTTGAAGATATATGTTGCGGGTCATCGGGGCCTGGTGGGGTCCGCAATCGTTCGAAAAATCGAGAACGACGCACAGCACACTTGGATTGGTAGAACCAGGGCGGAATTAGACCTTCTTGACAGGAAGGCCGTCTTTAATTTTTTGGCGACGGAGAAACCGGACGCCGTCATTATTGCCGCTGCAAAAGTCGGTGGAATACAGGCGAACAAGACCTATCCAGTTGAATTTCTTTCGGAGAATCTCCAAATCGAGACCAACTTAATTGATGGTTCACATGCCGCTAACATTCAACACTTGTTGTTCCTAGGATCTTCCTGCATTTATCCCAAGCTTGCCCCCCAGCCACTGCGAGAAGAATATTTACTGACTGGAGAACTAGAAAAAACCAATGAAGCATATGCCCTCTCAAAAATTGCAGGACTTAAGCTTGTTGAGGCTTACCGAAATCAGTACGGGCGAAAATGGATTTCCGCCATGCCCACGAACGTGTATGGGCCTGGAGATAACTACGATTTGGAGAATTCACACGTCTTGCCCGCCTTGATCCGGAAGTTTATTGACGCAAAATCAAAAGGGGACGAATCTGTCACGCTTTGGGGAACCGGGTCACCGCGCCGAGAGTTCATCTATTCGGACGACCTTGCATCGGCCTGTCTGTTCCTTTTGGATAATTATGATGACTCTGTTGCAATCAATATTGGAACCGGGGAAGATCTGTCAATTCTGGATCTAGCGTCAATGATTAAGGAAGCCACGGGGTTCGAAGGAATCATTAACTGGGATAAGTCGAAACCAGATGGAACTCCAAGGAAGCTATTAAACATCCAACGAATTTCTGACTTGGGCTGGAAGGCAAAGATTACGCTTCAGGAGGGAATTTCCCTTACTTCCAAAGCTTACGTTAGAGACCATTCTTGATTGGCCGATAGTCATGAGTGAAAGAGAAATCCTAAACTCTCCCTCTGGGTCAACGAATATGGATTCTGTTTTTCAGAACTATTCATACTGCACATTTTTTGATTCAGGCTACCTTTCCAGAGGGTTGGCTTTGATTGAATCGGTTCGTGCCCAGGGAGACCAAAACCAAATCCTTGTTGTTTGCTTCGATAAATTCACGCAGGACTACCTTGAGTCGCAACGAGAGAAACTAAACCTTAAGTTGGCCAGCCTAGATGATCTAACAAATCAATTTCCCGAGTTATTGGATGCAAAACAAACTAGATCGCTAGTTGAGTTTTACTTCACCTCAACTCCATATATTGTTCAGTACTCCCATTTAGGTAAAGCACCCAATCACGTTTCAATCTATCTAGATGCGGATTTGTACTTTTTTAGCAGTCCTAATTCCATTATTCGTGATTTGGGTGACTCGTCAGTTGCCTTAATTCGACACGACTATCCTTGGTTTCTAAAGTCCCTAGAAGGCAAGTACGGGACTTACAACGTCGGTCTGCTTGCGTTTAGGAACAACTTAGAAGGAAAGAAAGTTCTTGATTGGTGGTCCGAACAGTGCATTGAATGGTGTCACGATTTCCCTTGGGATGGGAAATATGCCGACCAGGGATACCTGAATAGTTTTGCCAAACTTTCAAAGCAAATAGTGGTACTAGAGGATCCAGGATATAACCTAGCGCCTTGGAATACGGCTACTAGAAAACCTAGAATTGTTTCCAGTGGATTGGAAGTGTCAAACAGTCCGCTGACGTTCTTTCACTTTCACGGGTTTAAGAGATCAGGAAATTCTTGGGTCAGCTCTCAGCTGAATTATTTCTCCCCACTGAAAAAAAATGTCTTCGATTCAATTTATGGAAGCTATGCTGCTCATTTGATAAATATTGAAGTCAAACTAGAGGCTCTGGCCCCGAGCTTAGTTTTGGCAAAAAGAGACGGAAAAGGGCTAAGAGGGTTAATTGCAAATCTTGTCCGAGCTATCTTCAAAGCTTTGAGTGCCTTATTCGGCCAAACTATCCGCGATAATAGACATCAAAGATAGGGGAAGGTAAGAAATTGACACAGAAGGTACCCTTCAACGACCTATCCAGAATCTCCGCAGATTTACGCGCCTTGCTAGTGAAAAAATCGGGTGAAATAGTTGTTTCAGGAAATTACATCCTTGGCCCAGAGGTCAGCCAATTTGAAATTGAACTTGCAGAATTTGTAGGCGCGGATGGCGCGGTCGGCGTTGCAACAGGTACTGACGCCATTATCCTGGCTCTACTGGCAGCGGGTGTGGGTCCTTCGGACGTAGTAATGACTATGCCAAACGCAGGCGCCTACACAACTGTTGCATCCAGGGCTATCGGAGCCGAGCCAGTATTTGTTGATGTGTCCCCGGATACACTCCAGATGACCCTGGAATCCTTGAGGATTGCACTTTCAAAGACAAAGTCAAAGGGTTTGAAGCCAAAAGTCGTAGTTGTCACCCATTTGTTTGGCCAGTTGAATTCGGAAATTACCGAGATAGTAGATTTAGCAAAGTCCGAGGGCCTTGTTCTCGTTGAAGATTGCGCCCAAGCAATTGGTGCGACAAATGGTTCGAAGATGGCTGGCAGTTTTGGTGAGCTTGCAACTTTTAGCTTCTTCCCGACCAAGAATTTAGGCGCTGCTGGTGACGCTGGTGCGATCACTGGTAGCAACACAAAGATGCTTCAAATTGCTCGGCAGTTAAGGCAGTATGGTTGGGCCTCTAAATACTCTATCGAAATACCTTTTGGTCGGAACTCTCGATTGGATGAGCTTCAAGCAGCGATTCTTAGAATCAAACTTCCTCACGTCATTACTTGGAATCAAACTCGTCGGGAAATCTACGAAAGATATCAAGAAGCTTCAGGAAAAAAAATAAAGTTCTTCTCAACGCCAAATCCTAGTTACGTGGGTCACCTTTGCCCGATTGTGGTTGAAGGAATGACACAAAGCCAGCTCCTGGAGTATTTTGAGGCTAAATCTATTGTCGCATCGGTACATTTCCCTGTCCCCGACAATCGGCAAAAGATTGATTTGAAATACCGAGATTTAGTCGATGTTCCAAACTCGGAGGAAGGATGCGCTCGATTGGTAACTCTCCCACTGTTCCCTGAAATGACAGATGCTGAAATAAATCAAGTTTGTATTGCGCTGACGGAGTTAGGGGATTAGTTGAAGGCTAGATTGCTTCAGATAGAAAGTTTTACTGATCCCAGAGGAAGCTTAATAGTCGGAGAATATCCTAAGACACTGCCTTTTAGCCCCATTCGGTTTTTCATTGTGAGCGGTGCAACCAAGGGGGAGTCACGAGGTAATCATGCGCATAAATCGACTGAACAAGTACTTTTCTGCCTCTCTGGACAGGTTAATGTTCGCGTCAATGACGGCAACGAACTTAAGGAATTCGTTTTGAGTCCGGGTAAAGAGGGTTTATACATCCCGGCACTGCACTGGGGAGAGCAAATCTATTCCAGTGAAGATACCAGTCTTTTAGTTTTGGCATCCGAGCCGTATTCTGCAGATGAGTACATCAACACGATAAGCGATTTCGAAAATTTCATGGAGACACTAGGTTAGAAAACTTTAGATTTAGGCCAAGTGGTTCACAAAGCAGCCCAGTCAACCTTCAAGACAGTGAAAAAGTCAATTCTTTTGAAAGACGTAACCTTTGGCTACGGTTTGCGGATCAGGTTGAAGATCTGAAACCCAATCCGCAACTGGCGAGTATTTGGTACCGATCATATTCTGGAGAGATCCGCTTGCAAAACTTCGCACTGGAAAACTCGCTTTAAAGATGCCACTGCCTACCTTCTGCACACCAATCAAATCCTTCTTACTTTTGGATTCAGGTGTTCGATCAAATATCAGTCGCGATGGATTCAACCCAACTGCTTGTTGTATTGCTACTGAAGGGTTCTCTAGGTAACAAATAGAACTAGCAAAAAGAACTACATCAAACTCTTGCCCAGAAAAATCATCCGTATTGGCAACAAAGGTTAATTCCTTAGTTTGAAACTCCCTTAAGCCGATTTCTACAAAGTGACCCTGTTCAATCACGGTCCATTTAAGGGCGATGCCAGCTAGGGAAAACAGTTCTTTATTTTGTCGGTATGTTGAGCCTAGCGATCCCCCCCAGTCAAGAACCCGCAGTTCATTTCCCTTTCGAGGGGTCCCCATCAAGGCGGCCAGTAGGGGCCAGGAATATTCAATTTTGTCGAACAGCACACCGTCTCTTTCGTAGGCTGCCTTGCCGTCGCGCACTGCACGTGAGGCACTTACAACAGTGTCTGTTATTGACTGCGCATCGTAACCACTGCAATTTGCTTGTGCCTCATCCCAGCTCGAGTAGCCATGTTTGAATTTGTTTCCACCGAAACCTAGCCTCAACAGACCCTTAACGAGAACGGGAGGTAAGAATTCCCTGATTCCTGAAATTTTCCACGCCCCTTTTAATTGAGTAAAAATTGCTCATTCAGACTAAATCGTATAGCTTCGAACGGGCTTGACATAACTAGTTTATTTTTTGCAATTAAACTTTTTGAGGGTTACCGGAAATATCCAGAACCGCCATCGCCGCATTGTGACCCGCAATCCCGCTTACCGCACCACCCCGTCTAGCCCCTGAGCCACAAACTAATAGATTCTCTCTGGTTGTTTCGACTCCCCATTTCTGAGCTGGTGTTTGGTTTAGAGTATCGTCTTCCAGAAATGGCCATTCAAGTGCGCCGTGGAATATGTTTCCCCCAGGGAGCCTCAAAACATCTTCTAGGTCCTTTGTGGTCTTTACCTCTATACAGGGTTCGTTGTTTGCATCGGTCATCAGTAAGTCTTCGATGTTTTCGGCTAGTACTGAGTTCAGCGAATCAATAACGGCCTGCTTGAGTTTTTCTCGCATAACTTCATGGTCTTTGCCTTCAAGTAAGGAGTGGGGAGTGTGTAGGGCAAAGACCGTGAGTGTTTGAACTCCTTGGCTTTGGAGTTCTGGAGAAAGAATGCTTGGGTCCGTGAGGGAGTGGCAGTAAATCTCACAAGGTAATGGGTTTGGGATCTCTCCTTTGGATGCTTGATCATAAGCAGCCTGAAGCTGGGAGTAGTTCTCGTTGATGTGGAAAGTGCCGCCGAAGGCGGCTACTGGATCCAAAGTTTGGTCTTTTAGCTTCGGAAGGCGCTTCAACAATAGGTTCACCTTTACCTGAGCGCCATCCATCTTTTTGGCCTGCGGAACGATGCCTATTTCACCGGTTAGCTTCTCTAGTTCTGTAGGGGAAACGTTGGCTAGCACGAACCTTGAACTTAGGGAGTCTTTTGTTCCAGAGCGCATAAAGTTCACCGTTCCGTCTTGCTCAATTGAAGTTACTTCGCAATCGGCAATTAGCGTAACGCCAAGCTTTAGGGCCTGGGTTTGTAGGGAAGAAGTTACTTGTCCCATACCTCCGACAGGTATGTTCCAATCCCCTGTTTCGTTTCCAATCACGTGATATAAGAAGCACTTG
>ERZ1022756.286-NODE-286-length-16184-cov-24.326617_pt1 | contig 16184 bp, 18 predicted proteins | sample MGYA00520902_ERZ1022756 | MGnify/ENA primary metagenome ERZ1022756 (study PRJEB33162, sample SAMN09537601) | freshwater metagenome | isolation source: freshwater | place: Canada:Alberta | collected 2017-07 | study: EMG produced TPA metagenomics assembly of the...
TCACAACATCACCACTGAGGAAGCGGGGTATTCGCGCTTGGGGCATAGCTTGATTGTATTGGATTCAAGGTGAGGCAACTTTTAGACATTAAGAGTCGGGCTAGCGGGATTTGAACCCACGACCCCTTGACCCCCAGTCAAGTGCGCTACCAAGCTGCGCTATAGCCCGCTGCTACCGAAGTTCAATCGGTAACGACCCAAGTATAGGTCAGGGTTTATCTGAAGGCTTAGCTTCCAAATCTGGGTGCGCGCGAAGGCCATAATCTTTCTTGATCGGATCCAGAAAGACATCTGGCTCCCTGGGCGGTCTCAGAGTGAAAAGCAAGAAGGCCACAATCAACCCAAACAAGAACAATGTAGCCATAACCACTGTTCCTTGGCTTGCATCAAGTTGTTCGAGCATCAACACAAATGATGACTGCGCAATTGCTATACACACAAAAAAGATGCTGATATCTAGCCAAAGGATGTTTTTCTTGGTGACTGCCTTGTAAACAAATACCAGCCCAACCATGCTCACTGGTATCGAATACAGGGCAATTGTGGCTGCTGGAATAAACGAGCCGTACTGATAGCCGCCGGAGGCGAATAGAACTACCTGTAGAAAAAACACCGGCCAGATAGCAATCTTGATGTGTTCCCAGTAGCTCTCGTTGACAGCGCTAAACAACGCTACAAACCTGTTGTGCCTAGTCCAGTCAAATAGAAAATGAAGCACGCTTCCTAGAAGCCCAAGAGGAACAATCATCCAGAGGGAAGTAGAAATAACACTATCTATAGTCATGGTAAGTCAGTTGCCTAACGCTTGCGCTTTTCTCGAACCCGCATGGAGATCTCAATCGGGGTTCCCTCAAAGCCAAAGCTCTCGCGAAGTCTTCTTTGGATAAATCTTCGATACTGAGGGTCCAAAAAGCCTGTTGTAAACAAGATGAACTTAGGTGGCCTAGTAGAAGCCTGGGTAGCAAAAAGAATCCTTGGCTGCTTTCCTCCCCTAACGGGGTGCGGGAACTCCATGGCGAGCTCTTGAATGAAAGTATTGAGCTTGCCGGTTGGAATTCTAAGGTCCCAGCTGTGCAGGGCTACCTCCAAAGAAGGAACAAGCTTTTCAAGGTGGCGACCAGTAAGGGCGGAGATGTTGACCCTTGGGGCCCAGGAAACATGAGAAAGATTCTGTTCGATTTCCCGCTCCAGATACTTTCTTCGCTCATCGTCCATTTGATCCCACTTGTTGAAAGCGAGCACCAGTGCACGGCCTGACTCCAAAGCGAGGTCAACAATTCGAATGTCGCCATCGCTTAGTGGCTCTGTGACGTCGAAGAGAACAACCGCAACTTCAGCTCGTTCCAAGGCTGCTGCTGTTCTCAAGGACGCATAAAAATCGGCTCCTTGAGCCAGCTTGATTCTTCTGCGGATTCCAGCAGTATCAACAAATCTCCAGGGTTTTCCACCTAGCTCAACTTGCTCGTCGATTGGGTCCCGAGTGGTTCCGGCTATCTCGCTAACCACAGCTCGAACCTTGCCAACTGCTTTGTTTAACAAAGATGACTTGCCAACGTTAGGCCGGCCAATCAGGGCTACCCGTCTGGGTCCACCGAATTCTTGTTCGGCAACTGCCGAGATTTCTGGAAGCTTTGCCATTGCGGCATCCAACAAATCTGCGACTCCCCGACCATGAACGGCAGACACCGGCAAAGGCTCTCCTAAACCGAGTGACCACAGCGCTGCTGCTTCGGGTTCTTGTCTGGCGTCATCGATCTTGTTGGCAACCAATATCACTGGCTTGCCCGATGCTCTAAGCATCTTGACTACTCTTTCATCGGTAGCGGTAGGGCCAACCATCGCATCAACAACAAATAACACCGCATCCGAGAGCTCAACAGCCACTTCGGCTTGCGCGGCAACTGCCGCATCAATACCCTTAGGGTTTGGCTCCCAACCGCCGGTATCAACCAGTGTGAATTTTTTACCGTTCCATTCGGCTTTGTAAGAGACCCGGTCTCGAGTCACTCCTGGAATGTCCTCAACTACTGCTTCCCGACGACCAAGAATGCGATTCACCAGAGCAGATTTACCAACATTTGGACGCCCAACGATTGCCAGCACGGGAAGTGCAGGCAGATACCCTTCGAATCCTTCTTCGGCTAACTCAATGTCGAGTAGCGCTAAGTCTTCCTCATCTAACTCGTAGTCGCTGAGTGATCCGCGGAGCACGTCGGCACGTGCTTGCTCGTCGAGCTGATCTTCTTCCATGACAGTATTCCTTAGCCAGTTATTGGTTGATTAGATCAACCAAGGCAGTTACCGATTGCTCGAAGTCGAGTTCGGTGGTATCTAGAAGGGTTACCCCAGGTGCTGGGTTCAAAAAGTCAACGACTCTTGAATCCTTCTTATCTCGATCGCTAAGTTGGGCCTCTAGGGAAACACTGCCTGGCAGATCAAGTGATCTTCTTCTGAGTCTAACTTCTTCACTGGCTGTTAGCAGCACTCTTACTTTGGCATCGGGCATAACAACGGTGGTGATATCCCTGCCTTCAACGATGATGCCATCGTTTGGACATTGGGCAGCTAAAGATCTAGTGATTTCTCTCATAAAGGAGCGAACCTTGGGTTGGGCGGCAACTTTGCTCACATTTAGCTCTACTTCTTTGGTGCGAATAGCCTCTGTTAGATCAAGCGAACCCACCTTGACCCAGTAGTTGTCCGGGTCAGTGGAGATTGAATAATTGAATAAAACAGAAAGGTCATGTTCTCCAACGCTTTCTAGTTCGACTCCTGCGTCCAGCGCGGTCTTGGTTAGTGCTCGATATCCTGCACCGGTGTCCAAATATCCAAAGCGAAGCTGCCTGGCGGCTTGCTTAGAGACGCTGGATTTACCAGATCCTGCCGGCCCGTCGACGGCGACTATGAGATCGCTCATCCAACAATCTTCCAGCCGCGCTCAGTTAGAGCTGTGACCAGCTCGGTTTCCGAACTTGGCAAAACATAAAGTTCTGGAAGGCCAACTTGAGCCCCGCTAGCGTGCTCCAGAGTTAGATCTTCCAGGTTGATTCCAACCTGTCCGATCTCGGTGAGTAATCTTGCAAGCTCTCCTGGCCTATCGTCAATCATTACTGTGACCTTGGCGTACTTGGTTGCACTCGATCCGTGCTTACCTGGGATCTTGGCAACACCGAGATTGCCTGACTCCAATAGCTTTCCGATGCTTGTCAGAGAGCCTGGCTTTGTCGTATCTTGCAATGCTTCAAGCACTCCGTCTAAATCGTCTCTTACGTTTTTTAGAACCTCGGAAACCTGCGTGCTGTTTGCTGAAAGTATTTGCATCCAAAGCTTCGGGTCAGAAGCTGCTATTCGAGTAGTGTCTCTAAGTCCTTGACCTGCGAGGGCCACGTCAGCACTATCGGCAGAGGCCAGCCTTGCTGCCAATAAGGAAGAAAGGATTTGCGGGGCGTGAGAAACCAAGGCAACAGCTCTATCGTGCTCAAAAGGATCCATCGAAACTACCGATGCACCAAGGTCATTGGCCAATGCCTCGACCAACAAAACTGAACTCTTTGCTGAGTCTTCGTTAGGCGTAATGACCCATGGTCGACCGATGAATAGATCTCCCCTTCCAGCAAGTGCTCCGGTTTGTTCGCGGCCCGCCATGGGGTGCGAACCAACATAATTCGAAATATCTATGCCCTGCTTCTGCAAAGCAGTCAGCAACGTACCTTTCACACTTGCTACATCCGTAACTGTTGCCTGTGGGTGCGCACCAAGCTCTGAGGCAACCACCTGGGCGGTAACGTCAGGGGGCGTGCAGACAACTACTAACTCTGGCTCAATGCCCGGTTCGTACTTCTTGCCTGCACCAAAATCAACTGCCAAGTTCAATACAGCCGGCGATGAGTCATTGAGTAACACCTCAAGACCCTTGGACCTAAGAGCTAAACCAATGGATGTTCCAATCAGGCCGGTGCCGACAATTTTAATGGGCCCGATCAATCTAGATTCAGTCACTGGGCCAAATCCAAGCGCAGGGCTGTTGCTCCGCGAAGATAGACATGCTGAATCTGGCTTCTCGGTGTGTCCATTTCAGCGTTTACGAGAACTCGTATCACCCTAGGCATGGCTCCTGCGACATCCATTTCAACAAAGCACATGAGTGGAACATCGCCTAAGCCAAGCTCCCTTGCCGCTAAGGCGGGAAACTCTGACGTAACGTCGGGACTTGCCGTGAAGAGAATTGAAATCAATTGAGACTCTTTGACGTTGTTATCGTGCAGGATCTTGGTCAATAACTCTGCTGTGGATTTGATTAGATGTGAGCGCTCATCAACCTCTAATTGAATGGCACCGCGTATGGCACGAACTGACATGGTTATGTCCTTTTCTTGTCTGCGGCTTTCAAAATTGCTCCGAGCTCTATTTTAGACAGTTGCCTTACCGCGCCTAGCTTTAGATGCCCTAAATGTAGCGGTCCAAACTGCCTTCTAACAAGGGCCACCACTGGAAAGCCGAGGGATTCAAACATTCTGCGCACGATTCGGTTTTTCCCGCTGTGTAGCTCGACCTCCACCAAACTGTGATTGCCTGAGGCTGAAAGGAATCTGGCCTTATCAGCCTTGATTAGACCATCTTCTAGTTCGATGCCGGCAAGCAGTTGGTTCAAAACTGGCTGAGTGATTTGGCCGTGCACCTTCGCTTGGTAGGTTTTGGGGACCTCAAAGGATGGATGAATCAACTTGTGAGCTAGGTCGCCATCGTTGGTCATCAGCAACAATCCCGTAGTGTCCACATCCAGCCTTCCAACATTGAAAACCCGATCGTAATCGAGCGCATACTGTGAAAGATCTGGCCTGCCATGCTCATCTTGCATGGTGCTAACTACTCCAGCGGGTTTATTCAGCATTAGGTATACCTTGGAAACATCAAGTTGAATTGGTGTGCCCTTGACTACGACCTTGTCAACATCTGGATTAATCCTGGTGCCAAGTTCCTTGACCACTTTGCCGTTGACTTTGACAGCGCCCGATGAGATCAGATCTTCGCAAACTCTTCTGGATGCAACTCCAGCATTTGCCATTACCTTTTGAAGTCTTATGCCCTCGGTGGATTGCCTATCGCTCATTGAAATCGCTGTTGATATCCGGCAGATAAGGGCTAATCGGCGGCAACTGATCCAGAGAATTGATTCCGAGCTGCTCCAGTAGCAAAGAAGTAGTTCCGTAGTGGATCGCACCAGTTTCAGAATCGGTATACAACTCAGTTACTAAACCTCTGGAAGTGAGTGTTCGAACAACCGAATCCACGTTCACGCCACGAATGGAGGCGATCTGCCCTCTGGCAATTGGTTGCTTATATGCAATTACCGAGAGAGTTTCCAACGCAGCTTGCGAAAGCTTGGTTGGATTCTCGTTGGCAATAAACATCTTTACGGCCCAGTCGTAGTTCTGACGAACGTAGATTCTCCATCCGCCAGCAACTTCTCTAAGTTCGAAACCTCGAGCAGAAATTCCATCTATGCCGTCGTAGTCATCGCGTAGTTTGATTACTGCATCGCGTACCTGATTCACTGGTATCTCTAATGCTGTTGCCAGCGCCACGAGCGAGATGGGTGCATCGGTAACCATCAAGATAGCCTCAAGAGCGCCTTCGATGCTGTCTTCTTGCAATGTTTTGTCGGTTCCTTGATTCTCATCAAGCGTCATAATCTGCTCCCAGGTTTGCTAGTTGTTCATCGTCGAAGTTATCGGCCTGCCAGGTAATAAACAAATCAGCCAAAGGGCCATCTTGTTGCATGGCAATTGCAGAAAGCCTGTAAAGCTCAAGTACCGCAAGGAATCTGGCGACTACTTTGGCTCTGTCTGGTTCGTCCCGAATCAGATCAAAAAAAGTCAAACTTCCAGATCTTCTCAGGCGCAAAATTACTTCGGCAGCTTGCTCCCTAATGCTAACTGCGGGTGCGTGAAGGTGGGTAAGACCAATACCTGGAATTTCTCGCGGAGTAAATACTTCTTGGGAGAGAAGATGAAACTCTTCTAAGGTCATTGTCCAAACAAGTTCAGGTGTACTCTCGCGGAACCTGGTTTCTATTGGAACATCCCTCGCAACACGAGTTGCTTCCATGTCGATTCTGGTTGCAAACCAACCAGACACTTCCTTGAAGGCCTTGTATTGCAACAACCTTGCAAACAGTAAGTCTCTGGCCTCTAGTAGGGCAACGTCTTCAGCGTCAACGAGCTCGCCTTTTGGAAGCAAGGAGACAATTTTTAGATCTAGCAAGGTTGCGGCAATCACCAAAAATTCGCTGGCTTGCTCCATCTCTTCATGCTCGTCAAGCTGCTTTACATACTGTATGAACTCATCGGTTACTCGACTTAGGGAAATCTCGGTGATGTCAAGCTCGTGCTTAGAGATTAGCGACAGCAGAAGGTCAAAAGGTCCTTCAAAGTTACTTAGCGTTAGCGCAAAACCCTTATCCTTCTCGGGCTCTAAGAGCTCGAGGTTATGGGGCGTTGCCACGAGACACTAACTCTCTTGCAACCGTGCGGTAATACTCTGCGGCATCTGACGTTGGAGCAAACTCGGTTATTGGAACTGCCGCGATGGTGGCATCCGGAAACTTCACGGTGCGGTGAACAATGGTGTCAAATACCTGGTCGCCAAATGCTTCGTATAGCCTTTCGACTACCTCCCTGGCGTGCAGGGTCCTTGGGTCATACATGGTTGCCAAAATGCCATCTAGCTTTATAGCTGGATTCAACCGATCGCGAACTTTTTCGATGGTTTCGATAAGTAACGCCACACCACGAAGCGCGAAGAATTCACAGTTGAGTGGAATCAGAACTCCGTGGGCTGCTGTTAGGGCATTTACGGTCAACAGTCCAAGTGAGGGCTGGCAGTCAATAATGACAACGTCATAGTTGTCTGTCACTGGACGCAGCACCCGAGCAAGAATCTGCTCTCTAGCAACTTCGTTGACTAACTGAACCTCAGCGGCTGAAAGGTCGATGTTAGCTGGGATTACGTCAAGATTCTTGATGCCAGTTGGCAAGATTACGTCTTGAACTTTTAGGTCCTTTTCGACCATGAGGTCGTAAATTGTTTTGATATCGTGCGCCACAACACCTAAACCCGCCGAAAGCGCACCCTGTGGGTCAAAATCAACCAGCAAAACCTTGCGGCCATAGCCTGCAAGAGCGGAGGCTAAGTTGATCGCGGTGGTGGTTTTACCGACTCCGCCTTTTTGGTTACACATCGCAATGATTCTTGCGGGACCGTGACTTTTCAACGGAGCAGGGATGTCAAAAACCGGCCTTTTAGCTGGTCGCTGTGCCATGAATCCTCCCGAGCTAATAGCCTACCCGCCCGAAGCTACCCCTATTTCCTGGCCCTTGGATGGCTGGTTGCGTAAACCTCGCGCAGGGCATCGACCGTAACAAGAGTATAAATCTGCGTGGTTGCTACCGAAGAGTGACCCAGAAGTTCCTGCACCACACGAACATCCGCTCCCCCTTCTAAAAGATGGGTCGCGAACGAGTGCCTAAGGGTATGCGGGGAAACCTCAGATGAAATCTTTGCAGCGTCAGCGGCGTCACTAATAATCTGCCAGGCGGATTGCCTGGAAAGCCTGCCACCGCGTTGGTTCAGAAAAAGCGCCGGTGTTCCCTTTCCTTTTTTGACAAGAACTGGCCTTGCTCGAACCAGGTAAACCTCCAGTGCGCTTTGCGCAAAGCTTCCGACGGGAACCATGCGCTCTTTGGAACCTTTTCCGAAAAGCCGGATCATCGTGGGGTCTACTAGGTCATCCAAATTCAGGGCAGTTAGCTCGCTGATTCTTGCTCCGGTCGCGTAGAGCAGCTCGAGGATGGCTCGATCTCGAACCCTTGCTAGATCAGGCTCACCTGCATCAAGTTTTTTGGGGTCCGGACCCGATGCTTCAATAAGCTTTTCTATTTCCGAAACTGTTATCGCCTTAGGCAAGCGCTTTGGAAGCTTGGGCGGCTTCACCATCGAACTTGGGTCGCCAGCTGTGATGGATTCAAAAAGCCAGAACCTATGCAATCCCCTAACCCCTGCCAGCGTTCGTGCTACCGAGTTGGCCGAAAGTATGCCAGGTTCGGAGATAGCAGCCAGGTAACCTGTGATTTGGTTTTCGGTAATGGAGCTAGCTTCAAAAATGCTTTGCTTCTCTAGGTATCCAAGGTACGAACTAAGGTCCCGGCGGTAAGCGGCGATTGTATTTCTGGAAAGTCCGCGTTCGATGCTCAGGTGTCGAAGGTAATCGTCAACGAGCTGAGCTAGGGTCTTCATTTGTTCGTTGTATTGGCTTCTTTAGTTAGCTGGTAGGCCATAATCCCAACAACAGCGCTCGGGCTCATGATTTTGCCCGAGAGCACAAGCTTCACTGCCTGGTCAATTGGTACCCAAGACTTTGGCATGTAAACCTCTTCGCCGGTGGCTTGAAAATTAATTTTTGATTCAGATAGCTCCTTGGCCACAAAAATACTAATCGCCTCGGTGTTACCACCCGGTGTGGTGTGAAAGCTTAGAAGTTCCGACCAGCTTGCTGCCTCCAAACCGGCTTCCTCAGCAAGTTCACGCTTTGCGCAATCTAGTTTCGACTCTCCAGGAACATCCAAGAGTCCAGCCGGAAGTTCCATCAAAAACTTCCCAACAGGGCGTCGGTATTGCTTCATTAAGAGAAGCTCTTCTTTTTCATTGAAAGCTAATACGGCAACGGCTCCGGTGTGGTCAACATACTCTCTAGTTAGCAGCTGTCCATTGAACTCAAAGGTCTCAGCCACCAGATCCCAAACCATGCCTTTGTGAATCAAAGTCTTGCTCAAAGACGCAATCTCAACAGGTTGGTCGTTAGGCATCCTTAACCTCAAAGAGCCTGTTGGACTCTTGGCGCTCAAGGCTTGCCTTGACTAAACCAATAAACAGGGGATGCGCTCTGTTTGGTCTCGACTTGAATTCAGGATGCGCTTGAGTTGCAACAAAATAGGGGTGATCTTTTCTGGAAAGCTCGACAAACTCAACCAAGGATCCGTCCGGAGAGGTCCCCGAGATGACCATCCCGCCAGCCGTTAGCTGATCCCTGTATGAATTATTTACCTCGTAACGATGACGGTGTCTTTCAGTTACCGTGTTGTTTCCATAAACTTCGGCAACGATTGAACCTTCGGCTAGCTTCGCTTCAAAAGAACCAAGACGCATGGTGCCACCCATTTCCCCGGCAGCAAGAATGTCAATTTGCTCCGCCATAGTTGCGATAACCGGGTGTTTAGCTTTTGGATCAAATTCGGTGGAAGAGGCGTCAGCTAAGCCAATTACATTTCTTGCAAACTCAATTACCATGCACTGCAGTCCAAGACACAGTCCAAGGGTAGGAATCTTGTTCTCTCTTGCAAACTTGAGAGCACCTAGCTTTCCCTCGATACCTCGAACCCCGAATCCGCCAGGAACACAGATTCCATCAACATCGGAAAGCTGACTGGCAGCGCCCTCTTCTGATTCACAAAGATCAGATGCTACCCAGCGAATGCTTACCTTAGCTTGATGTGCAAAGCCACCGGCCCTGAGCGCTTCAGTAACTGAAAGATAAGCATCGGGCAGCTCGATGTACTTGCCGACCAGGGCAATAGTTACCTCGTGCTTTGGTTCATTAACAGCACTAAGGACAGAGCTCCAACGACTCCAGTCAATTTCGCCAGCTTTTAGGCCTAAGGCATTGATGATGTAACTATCTAGGCCCTCATTGTCCAATACGGTCGGGATGGCGTAAATACTTGGTGCATCAGCGGCATTGACAACTGCTCTTATGTCCACGTCACACATGAGGGCAATTTTTTTCTTGATGGACTCGGGTAAAGTCCGGTCTGAGCGACAAACTATGGCATCTGGCTGGATACCTATGGAGCGAAGCATCGCAACCGAGTGCTGAGTTGGCTTGGTCTTGAGCTCTCCTGATGGACCAAGGTATGGAACCAGGGATACGTGAACAAAAAACACATTGTCTCGCCCAACATCGTGCCTTATTTGTCTTGCGGCTTCCAAAAACGGCTGCGATTCGATGTCACCTACGGTGCCACCAATTTCAGTAATGATTACATCGGGAATGGGCTCTTCGTTTGCCTGAAGTCGCATGCGGCGTTTGATTTCGTCTGTGATATGTGGGATTACCTGGACAGTATCACCCAAGTACTCGCCCCTTCGCTCTTTAGCAATAACGGTTGAGTAGATCTGGCCGGTGGTTACGTTTGCGGCTTTAGATAAATTGATATCTAGAAATCTTTCGTAATGCCCGATATCCAGATCTGTTTCGGTACCGTCCTCGGTGACAAAAACCTCACCGTGCTGAAACGGATTCATGGTTCCTGGGTCAACGTTCAGATATGGATCCAGCTTTTGCATAACGACGCGAAGACCGCGTGCTCTAAGTAGATTTCCTAAACTGGCTGCTGTGAGGCCTTTTCCTAGAGAGGAGGCGACTCCTCCAGAGACGAATATATGTCTTGTACGCCCCGGATCCACAGTTTCTACCATGGAATTTTAGTTTACTCGTTTTTGCTAGCTAGGCTCAACCCCAGCAATTCGACACGCAAAAATTTTCTAGATTGAAGCCTTGGCCAGTTCGAGAAGCTCCTTGGCGTGAGTCTTTCCACTTTCAGAATCGCTTAGTCCTGACAGCATTCGTGCAAGTTCTTCAACCACAGCGTCGCCTTCGAGTCGAACTACATCGGTTGCGGTGTATTGATCGCTCACGCTTTTGAGAACCCTAAGGTGACGGGTGGCAAAAGCAGCCACCTGAGGCAAGTGGGTAACAACTATTACCTGCGCGTTCTGGGCCAAAGTAGCAAGGCGTTTGCCAACTTCAGTGGCTGCGGCACCGCCAACTCCGGCATCGACTTCGTCGAATATAAAGGTAGGAGCTAACTCACTCTTAGCCAGCACTACCTCGATGGCCAACATGATCCTCGAAAGCTCTCCCCCGGATGCGCCTTTTCCAAGTGCCCTGGGTTCCGCGCCTGGATATGCGCTAAGAAGTATCGAAACCTGGTCGGCCCCGGAAGAGCCAAGTTCCGCGCCGGTTGATACCGAAACTTCTAGAGAGGCACCGGTCATCGCTAGGGCTGCTAGCTCAGCTGTCACTGCCTTAGCAAGGGATGAAGCTGCCTTGGTTCGAAGGTCTGTGATGGACCTGGCGAGCTCAGTTGCTTGCTTTGCCAAGCTTTGCTCAAGTGTTGTGAGCTCCTGAATCTCTTTATCCGATGAATCAAGTTCCAGGAGCCTAGCCCCCGAGTTTTCCAAAAACGCGATTACCTCGTCAAGGGTTGGTCCATACTTTCGCATCGCGGAGGTTAGCTCGGACCGTCTTTGCTGAACCCGCTCTAGCTCCGCGCTGCCATCCCCATCCAACGATGCTAAGTAACCCGAGATGCTGGCACTGGTTTCATTGAGCGAGTAACCAATCTCCTTGAGTTGCTGAGCAAGGGCTGCAAGCTCTGGATCGTGCTCGCTTACCGCCTCTAGCGCCCTTCTGGCCTTGCCAATCATCGTCAGGGCGTCAGAAGAGTCATCGAACCCCTCACTGCTTAGGTTGTTGTGCGCAGCTGTTGCCGCAATTCGTAACTCCTCAATGTGGGTAAGTTTTGCTGCTTTATCCGCAAGTTCAATGTCTTCTCCTGGTTTTGGGTCCAAGCTGGAAAGCTCTTCAACTGCCGATCTAATCTGGTCCGCCTCGCGGGACCTGGCCTCTAGTTGGGCAGTTAGCTCAGTAAGACGAGTTGATGCTTGTTTCCAGTTTTCATACACAGCTGTGTATTCGCTAAGTACCTCAGCAAGTGCGTCCCCGGCGAACTGGTCCAACGCTTCTCGCTGGGCCACGGCAGAGCGCAGTCTGATCTGATCGGATTGGCCGTGTACCACTACAAGTTGCTCTCCGATTTCCGAAAGAATTCCAACCGGAACAGATTTGCCAGAAAGTGCTGCTCGTGATCTGCCTTCGGCTGACACCGAGCGGTTAACAAGTAGCTCTTGATCATATAGTTCAACACCAAGTTCACGGATTCTTGCCACAGCCGATTCTGCAAGTAGCCAGCGGCCTTCAACAAAGGCCTGGTCTTGCCCCTTCCTAATGGCGGATGAGTCACTTCTTTCGCCAAGCAACAAACCAAGGGCGTTTAGTACCATGGTCTTTCCCGCACCGGTTTCCCCGGTGAGAACGGTCAGGCCTGGACCGAACTCTAGTTTTGCTTCGCTTATGACGCCAAGGTCGCGAATCAGAATCTCTTCAATCACGAGTTAGTCCTTTTTTGAATCCGGTCCGCGCCAGCCTTCAACTGGAAGAGAGAACTTTTTTACCAGGCGGTTAGTGAAAGGACCCTGTCGCAATCGGGCTAGCTTGACCGGCTTAGCGGATTTTCGAACTTCAACCCTGGCACCTGCTGGAAGCTCAGTGCTTCTTCTTCCATCGCACCACAGCACTCCGTTGCCAGAAGATCTTTGCAATACCTCGACTGCAATAAGTGAGCTTGGGTTAATCACCAGGGGTCTAGCAAATAGTGCGTGAGCACTTAAGGGAACAAGCAATAGAGCGTCTACCGAAGGCCACACTACTGGCCCTCCAGCTGAAAAAGCGTAGGCGGTTGAACCGGTTGGGGTGGAAATTACTATTCCATCGCAACCGAAACTAGATAGTGGACGGCTGTCTATTTCGACAACTACTTCAAGCATCTTTTCGCGAGCGCTTTTCTCAACCGCTGCTTCGTTTAGGGCCCAGGATCGATATACCTCTTTACCTTCCAGCAACACGGTTACATCAAGGGTGAGCCGCTCTTTTACTATGTAGTCGCGCTTAGCTACTCGCTCGATAGTGGATCCAATTTCGTTTTTTTCACTTTCAGCCAAGAAGCCCACATGACCTAGATTTATACCCAACAGCGGAGTCTGGGATTCCCTCACGATTTCGGCAGCTTTCAAGATGGTTCCATCGCCACCAAGAACAACTGCAAGCTCCAACTCGGATTCGGAGACATCAGCTCCTAGCTCTAAAACTTTCTCCATGGTTTTTACCGCGGCGCCGGTGGCGAATTCTCTGGTGGCGCTAAGTTGCTCTCCGGTCATAACTGGAGTGATATCTGCTGCTAGCAGTGCGGCGGCAGATTCCAAGGTGGCAACTATTGCCTCTTCTCTGGCGGTATGGGAAACGAGCAGAACTAGGCGTTTTGCGGTCATTTTCCCTCCCTGGCCAGTTTTTCAATTCTCTCAGTCCATTTTGACTGATTTGGTCGCTCGGAACTAGCAACCCAAACTAGATACTCGATGTTCCCATGCGTACCGGGCAACTCCGAACGCTCCAATCCAAGCACCCCGAGACCCAGTTCGTTGCAACAATCCACAACCTGCTTGATTGCTTGGGCCCTTAGCCGATGATCCGAGACTATTCCAGAAGCCGATAGTGACTGCTTTCCAACCTCAAACTGGGGCTTTATAAGTAGTACAAAATCAGCCCTAGGGGCGAGCTTGGCAAGGGCAGGTAGCACCAGGGTTAGGGAAATAAACGACAGGTCCGCAACTACCAGCTCAAAATCCAACTCCGGCATGCCAGTTAGCTCAAGAAGTTGATCAATGGTCACCTCTCGAGCATTTACCCCTTCGAAAGATAAAACTCGCGGGTTAGTAAGTAACTCCGGTGCCAGCTGGTCGTGACCTACGTCTATGGCTACTACTTTGCTTGCTCCGTGGCGAAGCAAAACATCAGTAAATCCACCGGTGGAAGCACCAACATCCAATGCCAATTTCCCAACAACATCAATTTCGGCAAACTTCTCTAGGGCACCTTTTAGCTTCAACCCGGCTCTAGAGACATACTCATCGGCGTCAACAACCGTAATCTGGGCTTCAGTGTCAACAAGTTGACTTGGCTTAGTTAGTTCTCGTTCACCGATAAATACTCGGTGCGCTCTGACTAAGTCAGCTGCGTGACCTCGTGATCTTGCAAGACCAATGTTTACAAGGTGAGAATCTATTCGAAGATTACTCAGTTTCTTGTTGCCTGTTATCAGAAATCATTGCTTCAAGCTTTAGCCGAATTGCCTCAAAAGCTGCTGGCTGCTGGGAAAGCGGTAGCTCACGGGCGCTGGAAATCTCAACAGCTAGTTGGTCCAATTGCTCTGACATGAATACCTTTCTTTCTGTAACTAGTTTATTCGAATAACGCAGATTCAACATCGAGGGTGTGAATCGCAAGCTTGCTATCCCAGATAGTCAAACAGGCGCACTTTAGAGCCTCCAGGGACTTCGGGTCACCGTAGCTAACAACAAGCTTCTGACCCAACAGCTCTACCTCAGCACTGCCTAGCTTGTAACCACGCTTGGTCTTCACCGGAGCTTGGTATGAACCAAGCAGGTCTTTTAGGGTTCCAAGAATGTAACTAGGTCTGGAATCAGCTTTCGCTGCCAATAGCTCCTTGCGAGTGGTAACTCCAGTCATCACCAGAGCCGAAGCAATACCTGACCTATTAGCTCCCAACACATCGGTGTCTAATCGGTCTCCTACGTACATTGCACTCGAAGTTCCAAATTGTGCTAAGGCGGTTTCAAAAATTGCCTTCTCGGGTTTACCGGCAACCACTGGCAACTGCCCTACTGCGGTATGAACTGCAGAAACTAAGGTGCCATTTCCAGGAGCTAGTCCTTCTTCTCTTGGAATAGTCCAGTCTTGGTTTGTGGCAACCCACTTGGCACCGCGCTGAATTGCGTAGCTTGCCTCCGCAAGATCTTTCCAGCCAACGCTTGGGTCGAAGCCTTGAATGACTGCAACGGGTGAATCTTTAATGGATTCGACGATTTCAAAGCCAGCAAGTGAAACATTTGAGCGAAGGCCCTCGCCGCCAACCACCAAAACTTTTGATCCGGCCGGAACAACTTGTTTTAGTAGCTCTGCCCCGGCTTGAGCTGAAGTGATGACATCCTGCACCGCTAGCTCTAAACCAAAAGATCGTAGCTGATCAGTTATTGCTGCACTGGTTCTCGAAGCGTTGTTGGTTATGTAACCAACCTGCAAACCTTTGGCCTGAAGGGCACCAATCGATTCGATGGCGTCCACTATTGCCAGGCCCCCTTCATAGATCACGCCGTCTAAATCCAAAAGTAGAGTTTCGAATTTGTCTAGCACCTTAGCGGCCACGAGGAGCTCCTCGTCTTTCGCCGCCTGGGTTATCAAATCCCCTGCGTGGTTTACTTGGATCTCTGCTTCCAGAACTAGATCTGCCAAATGACTTTCGTGGTGCATCATCAGATGACCTAGCTGGTCTTTCGGCTAGCTTTGGAATCTCTATTTCTTCGATCACCTCAAGAACATCCTCTGGTTTTCCAGCTAGGGCAACTTCGGCACGCCCAGCAAGATCAAACCATTTCTTAGCGTCAGCGTTTCTGCCAAGCACCTCGAGGGTTTCTGCATAGGCGCGAAATAGTGGTGGCGAATAGGAAAACACTTTGGCTGGGTTTAGCTCTGGAATTTCAAGTTCGGCCAATGCAAGCTCGTTTTCATCTAAGTCAAGTCTTGCCCCGCTAGTAACGATTGCCAGATTTACACGAACAGCTGGGGTTAGCTTCTTGCGGTCAACTTCCCGGGCCATCTTCAGCGCTCGATCAGGTCTATTCATTCCGCGCTCTGAATCAACAATTAAAGGGATCTGATCGTTTGAGGCGGAAATTCTTCGGTGCGCCAATAGTTCTCGAAGGGCCAGAGTGTAATCGCCAACTGTGTAGGCGGTTACTCCGACAGTTTCTCTGACAATTGCGATACGTCCAGCTCTTCTCGCAGCAGCTAAGGCGTGCTTGTGAGCAAGTTCGGGGTCCTGGTCGATCAACAGGTTCACCATCGCAAGGTGCCTGGCTACCATCTCGGCATTTTCTGGAGTAAGGGTCTTTAGCTGCACCCGAACCCCAAGATCAATATCATCTGGGGTGATTGAGTCTGGAATAACTGGAGACTTCTCACGATTTGGATCACGAGTTCTCTCGACTAGTTGCTGCCAGTTGGGTCTTTCGGATTCTGGTTGCTGACGTTCTGCTCGACCGGATGGTCTCGGGCGCTCAGGACGCGAAGGCCTTGGCCTCTTGTCTCTGTCATCGTTCATGAGCAACTTGTCCTTAAATGAAGATGGTCACCAACATACATTGGTGACCAT
>ERZ1022756.287-NODE-287-length-16166-cov-8.534417_pt1 | contig 16166 bp, 10 predicted proteins | sample MGYA00520902_ERZ1022756 | MGnify/ENA primary metagenome ERZ1022756 (study PRJEB33162, sample SAMN09537601) | freshwater metagenome | isolation source: freshwater | place: Canada:Alberta | collected 2017-07 | study: EMG produced TPA metagenomics assembly of the...
GTTGGTCTGGGTGACGATCAGATTGGGCGCTGCGGTGTCCACGCTGGCGGTGCGGGTCACGGTGGCGGTGTTACCCGCTGCATCGCTGCTGGTGACGGTGAAGGTGACGCTGCCGCTTTCGGGCAGGTTAGCCGAAGGCACGGTGGCACTCCAGGCGCTGGTGTTGACATCGGCGGTGACCGTCACGTCGGCGCCTGCTCCGGTGGCGATGGTCACGCTGCGGCCAGCTTCGGTAGTGCCCGAGAGCACCACGCCCGCTGTGCGCTCGGCTGGGTTAATCCAGCCATCGGTGGCGATGGTGGCGTTGGTCTGGGTGACCACCAAGTTGGGCGCTGCAGTGTCCACGGTGAAAGCCGTGCCGGAAGAAGTGCTGGTGTTGCCGGACAGATCGGTCACAGTCACGTCGGGAGTGTAGGTGCCTGCGAGCAATGCCGTGCTGTTGGTCGTGATGTCATACGCACCGGTGTCGGTGTGGGCGATGGTGCTGTAAGTCACGCCGTTGATGACCACGGAGACCGCAGCACCGGCCTCTACCGTGCCGCCGTACACCAGACCCGAAGTGGTGCGGGTGATGTTGTCACTCAACACACCAGTGTCATTGCCTTCGCTGAATGAGGTCTGTGTCGGTGTGAGTTGGCCCAACAGCGGCGTGGTGGCTTGACCGTCCAACATGGTGTTGGCCAAAGTATCTACACGGAACGGTGTTCCGGTGAAAGCGATGGTGTTGCTGTTGCCGGCCTTGTCGGTCACCACAATGGTCGGGGTGTAGATGCCATCAATCAAAGGACCATCAAATGTCACCGAATAGGCACCATTGAGGGAATTGAGTGAAGCACCAGCACTCGAGCCAACAGTGACCGCCGTGCGGGTTTGCCCATTCAGGGTGACTGAAACCGAGGTGGCGCCGATTTCTGCGACGCCACTGTAAATCAGATGGCTATTTTGATTGGTTATCCCGTCAGAGGCCGTGCCGACCGTGACACCGTTGAGTGTGCCAAAGGTGTCGTCGGTCGTATCCAACCCACTGGTGGGCGTATCTACCGTCGTGTCCAGGGTGTAAGCCACGTTGGCTATGGTGCTCGCGTTACCTGCTTTGTCGGTCACTTTAAGCACAAGGCTGTGGGCACCGAGCGTCAGGGTGGTGCCGCTGGATTCCATGTCCCAATTCAGATATTTGGTGCCGTTGAGGTAAGACGTGATGTTGACCCAGCTGGTACCCGTGTTGGTGCTGGCCCACAGTGTCTCCACGTCGTCCCCGGAGGTCATCAAACTGCGCGTGAGTTCGGTTTGAATTCGCTGCTGGTTGTTGCTGGTGTAAAAGTCAGTGCCGCTTGAACCGGTGTCATTGTTAAAGGCTATGGTGGCACCCTCGGCCAGAGCGACTGAAGGGCCTGTGGTGTCTACCTTGTATGCCTGGTCGATCAGCACACTCTCGTTACCGGCAATGTCCACCACTTTAAGGAGGATGCTGCTGTTGCCGTCCAGGTTAACACCCGACCAGTTCAGGCTGGTGCCGGTCAAGCGTTGATTCAAAGAGGCAAAACTGACCCCGTTGTCAACCGAGCCCATCAGCAAGTCCCCCACTGCCAATGTGCTGTTCAATGTGGCCGTGATGGTTTGGCTGGCCGTGTTGGTGAGCCAGTCGCTGTTTTGTGTAGAGGCGTTGGCGCTGTAAAAACCTGTGGTCAAAGTGCCGCTGTCTGCCGAGATCGTAAGCCCTGAGATCGATTGAACCGGTGGCGTGGTTCTGACCGTGACCGCATTGCCGTAGCTGGCGATAGCGCTGGTGTTGCCGGCCAGGTCAGTTTGTTCGACCAAAATGGTGTTGGCAGCGTAAGTCGTGCCAAGCAGGCCTGAACTGGGCAGCACAAAACTGCTGCTGTTGCTCACCACTACACCACCGCTTTGCCACATTCCGCTGCCAATTTTGTAACGCCAAGTGGCTCCGGCTTCAAGGCCAGTGACGAGGATGGTGCCGTTCTTGGTAATGAAGTCACTGTTGGAGTTGCCGGTGTCTGAGGCCAGCGCCAAGCTGGGGGCGGCCGCAGTGCTGTCAATGGTTGTGGATCTGCTGGTTTGATCAACTGCACTGATCAGGCCACTGCCGCTGATCTGGCGCAGCTGGATTGCGCCCGCTTCATAGCTGCCCTGGGGCGCGATGAAGAAGTTGGCGCTTCCAGCGGTCCAAGTGGTGCCTTGGTTGAGGCTGTATTCCCAGGTATGCCCAGGCAAAATGTCCGTGACGTCGAATCGCCCGTTGGTGGTGATGCGGTCGGTGGCAATGGCGCCGGTGTCTGCTTGCAGTGTCAAGGTGGGTGGAGGGGGGGGAGTTTCCAGAAAATAGCTTCGGCGACCCAAACCATCCAGGGTGTTGCCAGCCACATCCGTGATCTTGAAGACAATCTGGTGATCACCTTCGATCAGGTCCACATTGCTCCAGGCCACATGACGCCCACCGCTTTGGAGGTTGGCAATGCTGCTGTTGAGGGATGTCCAGGTGACGCCGTTGTCCACACTGCCCCAGAGAGTTTCACCGTTTGTAGCGGTGTTGTTCAGCACTTTGGTCAATGAGGCGGTGATGGTTTGCCTTTTGGTGCCGGTCCTGAAGTCATCCGGGATGCCGGTGTCAGATGAAATGGTGATGCTGGCCAGACTGATACTGTTGTCCGGTGGTGTGGTGTCGAGCACGTAAGGAATTGCCGCGCTGGAGCTGATATTTCCAGCAGTATCTCGCAGCTGGAAAACCAGACTTTTGATGCCAGAGGCGGTCTGGTTGCTCAAAGCGGCCACATTCCAACTGAAGCTGGTTTGGCCTGAGCTGCTGTTGGTGGTGCGTGAGGTGATCAGACTCCAGGTGGCGCCGCCATCGACCGAGCCCCAGATCCGGTCTGTGCCGTCCACTGGGGTGGTGATGGTGCCCGTCACGGTTTGAGCCGCTTCGTTGGTGATGCGGTCGGTGGCACTGCTGCCGTTGTCAACGCTGAAAGCCAGATTGACCACCACAGGTGTGGGGGGCGCTATGGTGTCGATCGTGTAGACCAGGTTGACGTCGGCATTGACCTGCGCTGCTTCGCTCAGGCTGGTGGCTGTGTTGGTGAACCTGAATTGAAGCGTTTTGCTGCCATTGGGCAGGGTCACACCACTGAAGACCAGGGTGTTGGTGCCATTGCCTGCAATACCGGAACTCCAGACCTCAGCGTCCGTGGTTTTCCAAGACAGGGTTCTTGAATTGTCCAGGGCTTTGGATAAAGTGATGGTTATGTCCTGAGTACCCTGGCTGGTGATCAGGTCGGTGTCAGAGACCCCTGTGTCGGCGCTGAAGGCCACCCCGGCAATTTTGGGTGGCGTTTGCAGCAAGGCGGTCTGGAACTGCGTCAAATTGGTGATGTTGGGGTCTGCGAATCCGGCCACACCGTCGATGACGTCACTGATGTGAGCAGCCACCGTTGTGATTGCGGAAGCCGCACCGGTGTAGTTGTTCAACCTTTCGATCTGGGAAATGGTGTCCAGCAGTTGTCCCGCCTTGTTGGCGTTGGGGTTGGAGCTGCCGTCCAGATGGATGGTCGGGATGACCTCTATGTCTGACAGCAGTTGGCCTGTACTGCTGAGTTCCAGCGTGTGGGCCAGTGCTTTGCTGACAGACAGAATTTCTGAGCTGGACTTGCCGGTTTCAACCACGCCAGACGCCATGCCAAGCTTGAGCGCTACCAGTTCGGTCAAGGGATTGATATGGGCTACCTTGGGAACAATACCGTCGGTCACAACCAATGCGCGTATCCCGAGCGGGGCTCCTGGTTTGTCAACACTTAAAGCCGCCCTCGTGGCCTCGTCCATGTAATCAGGTGCGTTGGGGTTACCGTCATAAACCTTGAGGATGACAAGTCCGCTGTAGCCGTTGAGGATTTTTATTTCGTAAGCGCCGGTGACAGCATCTACCGTTTCATCGGACCCCAGAATTCTGCCGTTGCGGTCATACGCTGCCACGCGCAGCTGGTTGGTGGGCAGTATTGGACCGAAGGTGATGTCCCCAGAAATAGACAACCAGAGGAGGCTGACGGGGTCAGAAGGGATGGGTCCCGCTGCTGCCGGAGCCGCTGATTTACCACCCAAAGCACCCAAAGCACCCAAGGCACCCCAAGCCGGACTGATACTGGCCAAAAAGCCGCTTTTGGCGGCAACTGGGACTGGGCTGACTGAGGCCGGCGGGCTGATCTTTGAAAGGGCGCCATCGATGTTGGCGCTGAAGTTTTCGAGCTGGCGCGACAACAAATCAATTTGCGTTTGTTGTTTGCTCACCAACTCGGTCAGCGTTTTGATGTGTTCTGCGTTGCTATTGGACCCATCAAGCGGATTTGCAGCGGCGTTCACGTTTGGCGTTTTACCGACCACGGGGGCGTCGGTGGCTTCTTTGCTGGCCACCGAGAGATCCGAGAGGACTTCAGCCCGGACGGAGCCAACCTGTTTGAGCAAATCTGCTGCGCGTACCTCGACGTCGGCAAAGGCGATGCGCAGGTTGTTATCGATCATTGCGCGCAGTGCGCCGTCGCGAATGGTCACGCGCTGACCAGATTTGAGAATGACAATCAGGTCGGTGTCGAGCACCCGCACCGAAGCGATTTCTGCCGCACGCATCGGCAATCGGAGGACTTGGGTAGGGGTGATGGTCTTTGGATCGGCCACGATGACAGGTCCTAACTGACAATAGTCACAAGAAAAAAAGTTGAAAATTCAATGTACTCACGCATTTCAACGGCCTGATGAAGGTTTTGCTTGCGAGGTCACGTGCGCTGAACCGCAGATGGTTGGGACTTGCGGCGGTTCGCCTTGCGGCTGTAGGCCAAGCTGAATTCGCAGCTTGGCGCCGAGCTCTTCAAATGTGTCTTTACAGGCCAGCAGGCTCTCACGCAGGGCTTGCTGCTCAGTTTGTTGCAAGGCCTGGCTTTGCAGTAATTTTTGACTCAGCAGAGTCTGGCTTGCCTCAGAACGGACCAGGGCTTCGGCCATGAATTTGAGCTGCAGGTTGGTCTCCGCCTGCAGGGCACGGGAATGCTGGTGTTGGGTCTGATCCTGGCTGTGAATTTGCCGCAATTGGGTGCCGATTTGGTCCCAGGCGTCCATCCAGTGCGGGCCAGCGGCCACCACCTTCTGCACCAAGGCGTCAATGCGGTTGCGCTCTTGTAACGTCTGGTTGATGGCAACGGTCGCGGTCACCATGTTGTGGATTTCTTCTCGTGTTTGTGTGGCCGAATCCAGCAGGCTTTGGTGATATTCGGCGGTTTTGCTCACCTGGTTGATGCCATCTGCCAAGACCCTTGCAATCACACCGTCCTGCTCATTGCGCTCGCGCATGACCCGGTTCAGGGCTTCAGCAGAGCTCAGAACACCGCGGGTTTCACCCTGCAGTTGCAGCACCTGCGCCATGAGGGCATCATTGCGCTCGCGCATTTCTTGAAACATGGCATTCCAGCGCTCGGATTCCGCCAAGGCCCTATCGGAGTCAGCATGCTGGGCCAGCGTGCCTTCGCTGACAGCACCGTGCTCGTATTCGCGCACGCAATCACGAATGGCCGTGACGACCTGGCCACCTGTTTTTCGCACGGACATGACCACCATGCCCAACAGCAAAGAACCCAGCAGTCCGTACAAGGAAGCTACAAAGGCGGTCCCCATGCCTCGCATGGGAGCCTGCAGTTTCTGCAGCATATCCTTGAACATTTCAGCCTGGGTGGCACCTGCCGAGCTGTTGCCCATGAGGGCCGAAAACAGGTTGCCGAGTTCGTCCAGGGTCCCCAACAAGCCAATGAAGGTGCCTACAAGACCCAAACCAATCAATGCGCCGCCCAAAAAGCCCGGCAGCGTGAGCTGGCTGACGATATGCTTTTCAAACTCCAAGATTTCATTTTCTACTGCGGTCTGGCGGATGCGCAGGGGCAGCATCGGTTTGCCCATCATCAGGTTGTACAGCGGGGAAAGTTGGGGTACCCACTGGGTCCGCTCGAGCAGGCTGATACGGTTTTCGTTCCCCATCTTTTGCCAACGCCGCAAAAAGGATTCTTCGCGAATAAAGCGCAGCAGGCTGATCCAAGAAAGGATAAGGCCCATGAAGAAACCCGCAAAAATCAGGTAGACCACCTCGGGGTGCGGGGTCGAGACGATAGAGGCCACCACCGCATTCCAGAAAACTGAGACCGCCACCAAAATGACGATCAAAGTGGGGACGATGGCGCGGACACCATAACCCAAGACATGGAAAAAATACTGCTGGTTTGATAACTTGGCGATGGACATCGATGGAGGCTTTCAGTCTGTATGGATCGGTGGGGCTGATGCGCTGCTGTGCTGGGTGCGCGCAAGCCACACGGTTTGTTGAGCCGCGCCTTGCAGGTCACCTTGACCACTGTCCAACAGGCGAACTTCAATGGTTTGTGGGATCTGACCTGAATCGATCAGTGCCGTGCGTACCGCCATGGCGCGAAGATAAGCATGCCGCGCATCGGCTGAATTGCGGGTGTTCAAACTGACCCAAATCAGCCACTGCGGGGCAGCATCGGTGGTAGAAAGTTTGCGCAGGGTTTCGCGCACGTCGCTGGCGTCTTCAGGGCTGATCCGAGATTGACCGACGCTAAAGTCAAAGCGCACCAGGCCATCGCCGTTTGCCCCTTGGCGTAGGATGGTCCATTGCAGGCGCGACGCATTGTGACCGGGCCGGGTCGCACTGTCTTGAACAAACAATGGGTGGGGTTGTGGTTCTTGTGGCTGTAACCCTGTGTGCAATGCAATGGGTCGTTTCGTTTCTTGAGCATCGCGTTCTGGCCTGTCATTTTTGTCATCCTGACTTCGAACGACTTCAGCGGGCTTTTCTTTGGGCGCATCTTTCACCACGGTATTCAATGCCATGGCAAACACCGCCACCACAAACAGAATGTTGAGCATGACGTTGGTAATGGCGTCAACATAAGCCGGCCAGAAACTGTTTTCTTCGTGGTGATTACCAGCACTCATGGCTGGACCTTTCTGAACGCGTTGGATGCTTCTTGGGACCTGCCAAGCTTGACGTACACCATGCTCTCGGGAGCCGGAGCATGAGCTTGGATGTTTTTTTCCCGGCTAAGTGATGTGTCAGTCTCGAGCAATTGCAATTCGATGTTCAGAGGATCAACGCCGGATTCAATAAGCAAGTCGCGTGTGGCAAGCACCCGGATGTAAGCCAGCCGCTGTGAAGATGAGTTGCCCGGCTCGCTGTAAGCAAACACCTGCCAGCCACCTTGATTTTTGGCACTGGCCAGTTGAGCTGCAAATTGAGCACGTTGCTCATGTCCAAGAGACACCGTCTGGCCGGGGAAGTTGAGTACCCAGCGCGCACCTTTGGCTGAATGAGCGGGGCTCGATGACTGGACTGTATTTGGCGAAGCAGCATGCGGCATGACTGGCTTGGCGGACGAATCCCCCTGCAGCCTGGGCGCAGCGTTTTCTGCCGCACTGGCCAGCATCAATGAGATGGCGAGGATGGCCATGATCAGCAACAGAGCGAGCAGCAGGCACGAGATGGCCGAGACGTATCCCTGCCACATCGTGTCCTCAGACTCCTGTGCATTGGCGTTATTCATAAAGGGATTTACCTATGGCCCATGGCACCGCTGAAGGCCTGAACAATCGGCTTGGTGATGAAAGTGAGCACGCTGCGACGGCCCGTGAGAATGTCCAAAGAGGCGGTCATGCCGGGTTTGAGATCGGCGACCTGGATGCGCTGGCTGGGCAAAGGCTTGTCGATATGGACCTTGGCGCGGTAGTAGATCTGACTGCGCCCATCACTGCCTTGCTCGTTCAGGGTGTCTGAACTCAGGTAGGTCAGTTTTCCAGACAGACTGCCGTAGATGTTGTAGTCATAAGCATCGAGTCGAACGGTCACGGACATGCCCACTTGCAGTTGACCAATGTCTGAAGGGTTGACTTTGGCTTCGACGATATAGCCTCCAGAGGTCGGCGATATTTGCATCAGTTCGTCGCCACCGCGCAAAACACCCCCCAGGGTATTGATGCGCAAGGATTTGACAACGCCATCGAGAGAAGCCTGGATTTCAGTGTGATCGAGCACGCTTTGGCGCTCTTGCAGTTTGCTGCGCTGGCTGGTGATTTCATCTTCGATTTTTGCCAGTTCGCGGCGGGCATCGGTTTTGTATTTTTCTTGAACGGTGGTCAGCTTTTGCCGGGCGTCAACCAGGCTGCGCTGTGTTCGCATGAATTCGATTCGGCTGACGTCCCCTCTGTCGTACAGACGCTGCGTCAGTTCAAATTCCGACTTGGCCAGCCCCAATTGTTCGGTCAGCGCCTCCGTGTCTTTGAGCAATGCAGCCTGGTTTTGCACATACAGAGCTAGCTGGGATGAGACCAGATCCGGGTGGGACTTTGAAAAATGCTCAAATTTGGGTTGAACGCCCATCGCCTCGGCTTGTGCGCGTATGCGACTGATATGAAAGCCGGCAATGCGGTTGCTTATTTCTTCGACGCCTGCACGCGCACGGTCACTTTCGAGCACGGCCAAAACTTGTCCTTTTTGTACGGTTTCGCCTTCACTGACGCGCAGTTCCTTGATGACGCCACCGTCAGCGGCTTGAATGACCTGGGTTTTTTCTTGTGGAATAACCTGTCCTTGTGCCCTGACGATTTGGTCAATTTCAAACGATGCAGCCCACACCCAAAAAGCGACCAGGATCAGCAATAAATAAATGCCTGTGTAACGGTGAAATGGGTTGGCGTTGCTCATGGGGTTCAGGCTGTAGGTGCAGCGTTGGTTGGGGACGGCTGCTGGGACTTGGGAGCCTGGGTGGCCATGGTCTGGAGTTTTTGCATGACCTGGTCGCGTGGGCCGTCCAGCACAATGTGCTGGTTGACCATGACAATGACGCGCTGCACCAAACTGAGCAGCTGTGGTTTGTGCGTGACGAGTACCAGTGTGCTGTTGGGCTGATGGGTCAATTGGTGGTGCAGGGTCTGAATGACTTGCCGTTCCAACTGGGGATCCATAGAAGCCGTGGGTTCATCGAGCAACCAGATACGCGGTTGGCGCAGGACCGCACGGGTGATGTGCACCAGCTGGCGCTGGCCGCCCGAAAGTCCTTGTCCACCTTCTGAGATTTCTCGGGACAGGCCTTTGGGGTGTGCAGCGATGACGGCTTCAAACAGACCGGTTTGGCGGGCAACCTGTATCAAGGCGTCATCGCCGGGGTCGTTCATCCCCAGCACCAAGTTGTCGCGCAGGGTACCTGCAAAGAGGCGGCCGTCTTGTGGCACGAAACCCATCTGGTTGGCCAAGCTGGCTTTGGCGATGTGCTCAAGGTCGGTGCCGTCGAGCATCGCCCTGCCCCGCCCGGCTTTGTACATGCCTGACAGCAAACGCAGCAGGGTGGTTTTGCCGCTGCCGATACCGCCAAGAATGGCCACACGTTCGCCAGCAGCGATGTGCAATTGTTTGATTTTGAGCGCGGCAGTGCCGTGGTAACCCATCTCAATGTCGGTCAGCTCATATTGACCGCGCAGCGTGTCGAGCACAATGGGTTGTTGGCCAGGGGGATGGTCGAGCTCCAGTTTCCAGAGTTTGTCCAGGTCTTGTAAGGACACCTTGGTTTGCGCCCATTGCATGATGAGCGCCGGGATGGTGGCGATGGGCGCCAGAATTCGACCACTGAGGATGGAGCAGGCGATGAGTGCGCCCATGGTGAAGTCCGACTGCCCGACGATGAGTGCTCCTGCAGCGATCAGTAAGACATAGGAGCCTTGCTGGAACATGGCCACCAAAAACTGTTGCAGTTCGGTGAGTCGGCGCATGCGTTGTTCGTATTGGCGTGACTCATCGGTCATGTCGAGCCATTTCGACAGCATGCGCCAACCGCCCTGCCCTGATTTGATGGTTTCTGCGCCTTCGATGCTCTCGACCAGCAAGCCCAGTTTTTGGTGTTGGGCGGGTGTGGCGAGTCTGGCCAGTTGGTCCATGCGGTGGTGGAACATGAAGCCGATCACCAGGCCAAGCACGAGGAACACGGCAGGGATGAGAGCCAACCAGCCACCGATGAGGGCCAGCACGACCAAGGTGAGCAAGGCCACGGGCACATCGACCATGGCCTGCGTGCTGACATTGACGAGGAAGCCACGGATGCTTTCGTAACTGCGCAGCCGTGAAGAGGTGGCGCCGACGCTGGCGGGCAGTTGGTCGAGCCTGACACCCAGAAATCGGCCATAGACCGAACGGGCCAGGTTTTGATCGACTGCGTCGGTGAGGTGGTGGACTTGCTGAGCACGCAGCCATTTGCCCAATGTTTCAAACAGAACGGAAACCATCACACCCAGGGTAAGGACCAACAAAGTGGACGTAGCCTGGGTGGGGACCACGCGGTCATAGACCTGCATGCTGTAGAACGAGGTGGCCAGGGCCAGGAAACTGATGGCCAGGGTGCCTGCGGCAACATCCACCAAGAGGCGTTTATGCGAAAAAATCTCGGTCCAGACCAGTTGAAGGCTAGGACTTTGGCTGATGACGAAAGGGGCCGTCATCCGAATGCGGACAAACCGATGTTCACCGTCAAATGTGTCCACCGCTTGTTCGACAAATTGGCGGATTTCGGCTTGCCACCAGCTGGTCGCCCACTGCCCCTGCGAGGAGTACGCAGTGATGATGCCGAGCTGCCCCTTCGAGCCCACAACCAGACAAGGCAGTCGGCTGGCGTCGGGGGTTTTGGACCATTGGACTTTAGGCCATTGATTTTGTTGGGCCAAGCCATCCATGAGGCTATCGAGCTGAGGGTGTTCCTGGCTGAGCTGGCGCAACGCAGCTTGCAGCCCGAGCCCGTCTACCCTTTCGCGCCTGAGCAGAGCCAGTTGCATCAAGGTGATGTGCAATGCCGCCAAATCTGGCAGTGGGATTGGAGTCATGGAATTCAGGGCTTGCCGTGGTTGTTCAGGTAGGCATCAAGCCCAAGAGCCATCAAGGCCAGGCGCTGCTCCGCCAGCCAGCGGATGGATTGGGCGTCTGCAATTTGCACGCGTGCCTGGGTTTTTTCGCGGGCCGTGTTCATGAGTTCCTGCCAGGTACGTCGGCCTGCGTCGAATTGCCGCTCTGACGCTTGCATGAATTGCTCCGCGCTTTCGTGGGCTTGGACCAGGTAAGTCAGGCGCAGGGTCTGGGATTCGAGAGTTTGCAAGTCGGCACTGACTTGGTCGGTGATCTCTCGGCGCTTGACTTCGATGTCTTGCTCTTGCGCTTGCACGCGTGCCTGGGCAGAAGCGACCGAGGCCATGGAGGACAAGCCGGCCCCAAAATTGGATGCAACACCGACATAAATCTGTTGCGCGTTGCCAGTCACATCACGGTCAATGAACTCTCCACGCAAATAAACCTCAGGGTAGATGCGCGATTTGGCAATCTCTGCGTCTGCACGGATGGTGCGGACCGTGACCATGGATTTTTGAATGGCAGGGTGGATGTCCTGCGCCATGGCAATCCATTGGTCATGGCTTCGGTTGGCAAAACCCGGCTGTCTTGAGGTTGGCAGCACAGCTGGCCAATGGATGGTCTCCAAGGGAATGGGGCCGCCATACATTTGCTGCAGCTTGTTGAGGGTTTGCTGTCTTTGGGCTTGGATTTGCGCGATTTCGGCCTGAACAGCCGCAAGCCTGGACATGGACAGTTGAACGTCGCTGCGTGGGGCATGCCCATCTTTGGCGCGGTTTTCGACTTGCCGGACGTATTTGATGTGCAGCGCTTCGCTTTCTTTGAAAGTCTGAAGTTTGAGTTCAGCGGCTTGCGCTTCGGCCCAAAGTTGCAGCCAGCGCAAGGCCAGACTCAGCCTTTGCTCTGCCACCGTGAAGGTCGCCTGTTCTTCTACCGACCGGGCTCTGTCGAGCTGGGCAGTTAACCGCCCCCCCGTCCAAAGAGGTTGCTGAAGACGCGCAAATGTGGTGCGGCTGTCGGTCAGGCCCTTGTGAGGTTGCGCGTTTCTTTCAACGCCGAAAGAGGGTGTTGGCAGAAACTGATATTTGGCACCATCGGTTTCGTGCTTGGCAGAGGTCAGTTGGCCCAAGGCGGCCAGGACACCAGGGTGGCGGGTCAGAAGATCGGCCAATAGGGTGCGGTGCGGCTCAGGGGTAGCCCAGTGTTGTTCCTGGGCCTGAAGTGGTTGAGACATGAGGCTCAACCCCCATACCAGTGAGCAAAGGCACCACAGATCATTCAACTTTTTCAAGTTTCTCTTTCCAGGATGATGAAGTCCTTTTCGAGTAGCTTTTGCATGGTTTCCGCGTGGTGAACCATGAGCTCCAGGAGTTTTGCCGTGGGCACGATTTGCCGGGCGCGTTTGTCGTTGTCGCTGCACACCCGGGTGATGAGACCCTCGTCCTCCAGCTCGCGTAACTTCATGCGCACGGCGCGGTCGGTGTATTCGGGGTGATTGAGGACTTGCTTGAGTGATCGATCAGCCGGGTGGCTGGCGTTGAAAAAGGTGTCTTGTGCGATGCAGTAGTAAACATGTCGCCCCACAACGGACTTGAGCAAGGGAAGGTTGGCCCACTCCCAATGCGAGAGCTCCACCAGTCGAGCCAGCATTTTTTGTTTGTCGTTAATCACTTTTTTTACGGTCTTTTTTCGTATTTGAATATTTTTTTAGTTTTAAAATACACATAATTTTGTTTCTAAAGGAAAAGTTTTCCTGTTTTATGAATTCTTTTTGTTGGCTAAATATCAGTTGATACTTATGGGAGTAGGGATTTTACGTATAACGTAATGACACAAACTTACAAAACGGTCAAACTCGAAGAAGTGACAGTTTTTGAAGATTCCCCCCCTGTTGATAATTTTTTCGGCTACAGGCTTCGGTGCGCCAGGCAATTGCTTGGACTGAGTCAGGACAAGTTGGGGGTTCTGATTGGTCTGGATGAGCACACAGCGAGTGCGCGCATCAGCCGGTATGAGACGGGCGCGCACGAACCCCCTATCAAGACGGCACGCTTGCTGGCCAGTGTGCTGGGTGTTCCGTTGGCTTATTTGTATTGCGAAGACAACCGCATAGCCGCTCTGATCGTGAAGGCCATCAGCCTGACCGATGAGCAGTGGGATGAACTGACCTCGTTTCTCATCAATCTGGACAAATAATCCGCTGAGCTTTCGGCTGGATTCGCTGTGAGGGTCAGTCCTGTATTTGCGGATAGATGCCCAAGAGTCGGGTCAGCTTCTCTCGCTCAATGGGTTTATGCAGGAAGTCATTGAACCCGGCCGCTTGGGCTTTTTCTTGCGTTTCGCTGAGCACATCTGCGGTGACGGCGATGATGGGCAGTTGTGACTTGGCCGGGTCAGTCAAGCAGCGTATGGCCTTGACACACTCAAATCCATCCATCAGGGGCATGTGCAGGTCCATCAACACCAGATCAAAATCGCTTTGTTCTATGGACTGCAGTCCTTGCAAACCGTCTTCGGCATAAGTGACTTCGCAGTGAAGTTGCATGAGCATACGACCCAAGACCATCCGGTTGACGGCGTTATCGTCCACCACCAGCAGTTTTTGACTATGGGCCGGGGTGATGGGTTTGGACGATGGGAGAGCCTTGGCGGGAGGTTGACGAGGCTCTGTCCCACTGAGGGGTGCGCTTTGCGCAACCCACTCAAACACAAAGGTCGAGCCTTCCCCCTCTTGACTCTGCACGCGCAGATCTCCGCCCATTCGCTGGGCCAGGCTTCGGGAAATTTCCAAACCCAAACCCGCACCACCTCGCGTGCGGGTCGTGGACTCATCACCGGGCTGAAAGCGCTGAAAAAGTTGGCTCAGTTTTTCGCGGCTGATGCCCGTGCCTGTGTCTTGAACCGTGACACAACAGCGCAAGCTGTTGGCGTCGAGTGTGATGAATTTCACCGATACCGAGATGCGCCCTTTGGCTGTAAATTTGATGGCGTTGGACAGCAAGTTGAGCAAAATTTGCCGCACGCGGGTGGCGTCACCGAATATGAATCTGTGGGCAAACTCATGCCCCTGGTAGTCAAGGACGAGCCCTTTGCCTTCGGCAACGGGGCGCATCCAGCCAATCACTTCAGCAAGCGTTTCGACCAAATTCATGGGCTGGGTTCGAATCTGGAGCTTGTCGGCATTGATGGCAGACAAGTCCAATATGTCATTGAGCAAATTCAACAAATGCTGCGCCGATCTTTGTGCTGTCTGCAAAAGTGGCTGCTGGTCCGACCGCAATCCGCTGTGTTCCAAAACTTGCATCATGCCCAGCAGTCCGTTGAAAGGCGTGCGAAGTTCATGGCTCATGTTGGCCAGGAAGCGACTTTTGGCGACGTTGGCTGCTTCGGCCGTGATTCTGGCGGCCTGGAGTGTCCGGTTGACCACCTGCAGGCGAACGCGCTCTCTTTTTTCTTTGCGAAAACTGTAAAACAGGCCCACAAATCCTAGCATCAAGAAAAGCAGCAGACTTGCCGCGAGTGCCAGGATCATTCGGTCTTGTTGGCGTGCTTTGTGGTCCTGGATTTCAATCTTGCGGATCACGCTGCGGTGCGTGATCTGCACCAGGGATTGCAAATAGGGTGAGATGTTGTCGAGTTCGCGAATGATTTGGGGCAACTGTGACGGTTCTCCCGTCAACAGCAAATGGTCAATTTTTTGGATCGCCGACAGCATGGGGGGAATGACGCGTTCAAACTCTTTTTCTTCTTGCAAAAGCTCATGGGCTGGAAAGTTTTGCATCAGGTCAAGGCGACTCAGGAGAATTTCGAATCGCGACAACAATTCGGGGTCCATCGCGTTGCGGTAGAGGGACAAGTTCACCTCGTTGCGGAACCGCAAAAACTCCCTGTCAAGCTGAAAAGCCATGAAAACCACGGAGTCAGACTGGATTCTTGAATGGCTGATCGAGCCCGCAGATCGGGCCCAAATCAGTTGCAACATGATCAGCAGGACAGCCAATATGGCCACCGTCAATACGATCAGCCCGGATTTGAATAACCGGTCACTGGTTCGTCCCGACTCATGCGTCTCGACTGACATGACAAGACGTTACTGAACCGTCAGCGACTTCAGCTGCCAGATGGATCGCTCGTAGTACTGGATGGTTTGCAACTCTTTTTTGCTGTCGAAGGGGTAGATCACAAACAGCGGGCCTCTTTGCCTCAAGGGTATGTAGTTGTCATTTTTCTTGATGGCAATCAGGACATCAAAAAGTTCGGCGTCTTGGACGGGTATGTGGATGGCGTAATCGTTCATGGCCTGGGCATGCAAAGTTTGGCCATGGGCTTGCATCGTGCGAAGCACATCGCGCAAAAGAGGCCCCGAAAACTTGATGGGGACCTTGGACCACGGCGTCATGGTGGTGAAGCTTTTTTGCGGCAGGGACTCGAGCATGTTCAGATCCCACAGGAAGGATCGGTCCGCATTGGGGGCCTGAATTTTGCCCGTGACGGTCAGCAACACAGGACCCTGGGGTTGCCTCAGCGCTTGGGCATTCAATTGCATCGTGGCAATTGATAAAAAGATCAAAACAAAGCTTTTGAAAAGAATCAAGATATTTCTCTTTTTTAAGCATAAAGACAAAAATATATCTTTGTGCCAATTTGATTCCTCTGAAGTGTCAAGAGGATAGGAGAAATCTGTTCCTATTAAAAATCCAGGCATAGATGCCTAGATTGCTAGTTTCGTCAGTTTGTCATTTGGCAACGTCGAACTGTGCGGCTCAACGCCTGGGTTTGCTGCTGCGAGAACCTTTCTTTTTGGCCGCAGCCTTCTTGACCGACGCTTTGAGGGCCTGGATGGGTGAGCGATTGCGCTCAGCATCGACCATTCGACGGTCTTTGGTGCCCCGTTTTTTGTCGCGCAGACCTTCTGCAGACGCCGATAAACCTTTGTCACGCAGGGCTCGCTGCACCAGCTCGTCCCCGGTTTGCACGAGCCTGAAATCAATCTTGCGCCCGTCCAGATCCACCCGGCTGACCTGCACTTGGACCCGACTGCCGATGGCGTACCGGATGCCGGTACGCTCGCCTCGCAATTCCTGACGCAATTCGTCAAAGCGGAAATACTCGCCGCCCAATTCGGTGATGTGCACCAGCCCTTCGACGTACAAAGTGTCCAAAGTCACAAAGATGCCGAAGCTGGTGGCCGCAGACACCACGCCGCTGTACTCCTCGCCCA
>ERZ1022756.289-NODE-289-length-16113-cov-68.670196_pt1 | contig 16113 bp, 12 predicted proteins | sample MGYA00520902_ERZ1022756 | MGnify/ENA primary metagenome ERZ1022756 (study PRJEB33162, sample SAMN09537601) | freshwater metagenome | isolation source: freshwater | place: Canada:Alberta | collected 2017-07 | study: EMG produced TPA metagenomics assembly of the...
TCTACAACTTTGCCAACAACCTTGATTTTTTCCATGTCAATTTCTCTCTTGTTTTTATGTGTTTTTAAGCCCCCACTAGACTACTGAAGAAATTTGCCCTCTTCGGAGCCTCTAGCTAGCGGGGCTGCTAGACCAACGATTCGCGCCAAGCCTTGTGCATCTTGGAGAACTTACCCGAGCCTGAGATGAGGTTCTTTGGGGTGTCGTCCTCGATGATCTTGCCGTGCTCCATAACCAATACTCGGTCCGCGATAGCAACAGTTGAAAGACGGTGGGCGATGATGATCGCTGTTCTATTGGCAAGGAGGGTCTTGAGTCCATGCTGAACCAAGCGCTCAGATGGAACATCCAGAGAGCTGGTTGCCTCATCCAAAATCAAAACGGCAGGGTCGGCGATGAATGCTCGGGCGAAAGAGATCAGTTGGCGCTGGCCGGAACTAACCCTTCCTCCGCGCTTATTGACATCGGTTGAGTAGCCATCGGGCAGGCTCATAATGAAATCATGAGCACCGACAGCCTTGGCCGCTTGCTCAATCTCATCAGGAGTCGCGCTCGGTCTTCCTAGGGCTATGTTGTCTGCAACCGAACCAGAGAATAGGTAGGCCTCTTGGGTGACCATCACAACTGCTCGGCGAAGATCCTTGCTGCCGATGCTTTTCAAATCAATTGAGTCGAGGGTTATGTTTCCGGCAGTTGGGTCATAGAACCTAGAAACTAGTTTGGCAATAGTTGATTTACCAGCACCGGTGGTGCCAACAAGAGCAATGGTTTGCCCGGCAGGAATTTCCAGTTCAAGCTTTGGAATTACTTCAATGCCGTTTGAGTAGTGGAAGGAAACTCCCTCGAATCTAACTAGTCCTTTCGCATCTTTCAGCGGCTTGAAACCAACGGCTTCAGGAACTGATGGCTGCTCTTCTAGGACTCCAGATATCTTCTCCAGCGCTGAGTTGGCGGACTGGTAAGAGTTGTAGAACATGGCGAGATCTTCCATCGGGTCATAGAACCTTCTGGCATACAAAATTGCCGCAGTCAGAACTCCAATACCAAGGGATCCTTCAAGAACTCTCATTCCTCCAGAAAGCAAAATCGCGGCAACAGTGATGTTTCCAATCACGATTAGTCCTGGATCATAAATACCGAAAAGTTGAATCACACGTGCGTTGATGTGACGATAGTCCTCAACTAAAACTCCGTAGGTGGCTTCATTACGCTTTTCTTTGCGGAACGCTTTTACGGCACGGATACCGGTCATGGTTTCAACAAAGTGAACAATCAGCTTGGCCGAAGAAACCCTTGACTCTCGGAACATCAAACGCGAATTCACCTGGAACCAACGAGTGATCAGAATAAGCGGTATCCAGCTCACCATCAGAATCCAGAAGCTAACTGGGTCCAAAAGCACCAGTGCTGTGGCGGTAAAGACCATAAACAAAAGCCCAGCAATCATCTCGTTGCCGCCAGTATCAAGCAGTTCTTTAATCGCGTCTAGATCGCTGGTTTGCCTTGAGATCACTCGCCCTGAAGTGTACTTCTCATGGAACTCAAGAGAAAGTTTCTGAGTGTGAGTGAAGATACGCTGGCGAAGATCCAGCAGAACATCCTGATTAATCTTGGCTGCAAAGCGCAGGAACCAACTGATTAGAGAAGCGGTAGCAACTGCTGCAAACAGGTATCCGCCAACCACCAGAAATAGCGGTGTGGTGTCAGCTTTGAGAGCAGCAGGAAGCGCCCAGTCGATGGCAAGCGCAATCAATGCAGGTCCTGCCACCCGAAGTGCCTGAGACAAAATCACAATTAGAAGGCTAAAAAGCAGTCTTCCTCGAACCGGATAGATCAGTGAGAAAAGAAGTTTGCGGGATCGAAGCCTGACTGCCTTGGCTTCTTCCTTGGTTAGTTCAATTTTGTCCTCGCCGGAAACACCCTGCATACTCATCGCTCCACCTCGATTTGATTGCCTGAGGAATCAAGTGATGAAATCACGTAGCGGTAGTGCTCGTTGCTAGCAAGAAGTTCGGAATGCTTTCCAACGGCAACGACTTTGCCATCTTGCATCAGGGCGACTTTGTCGGCCAGCTGAACAGTTGATGGTCGGTGAGCCACAATCAAAGCCGTGGTGTTCTTTAGAACATTTCTTAGGGCTTCTTCAACTAAGGCTTCAGTTGCAACATCTAGAGCAGATAGCGGGTCATCTAAAACTAAGATTGCAGGCTTGGCCGCAACTGCTCGAGCTAAGGCAAGGCGCTGACGCTGGCCACCAGATAGCGAAAGTCCTTCTTCACCAATCTTGGTCTCCAACCCTTCGGGTAAGTCGTAAACAAACTGGGCCTGAGCAATTGCGATTGCTTCCTTGAGTTCGTCCTCGGTGGATTCCTCTCTACCCAGCAAAATATTTTCTCGGACCGAAGCGGAAAACAAGGTTGCATCTTCGAACGCCATCGCCACATGTGATCGCAGCTCTGTTCGAGTCAGATCCTTGATATCTACTCCATCGATTTCAATAACACCCGATGTCACGTCATACAGCCTTGAGGTCAAAGCGGTCAGGGTTGTTTTGCCGCAACCGGTGATTCCAATCAGGGCAACTGATTCCCCTGGCTCAAGTACCAAATTCACGCCATTGACAATATCCGGCTGATCGGCTGGTGAATCTGGGTATCTAAAGTGAACATTCTTGAACTCAAGCTTGCCTTTGGGTTCCCGAATGCTCTTTGGATTTACTGGGTCTTCGATGCCAACTGGCTCGTCGATTACCTCAAAAAAGCGCTGCACGGCAGTTTTGGCGTCGAGGGTCATCGATAGCAAGAATCCAATAGATTCAGTTGGCCAGCGAAGCACTGTCGCCGTGGCAAAGAACGCCACCAGAGCTCCTACCGTCAATGAGCCATCGGCAACTAGAAACACTCCAACCAGCATTGACAAAGCAATCGCTGATTCAGGGATAAGAAGTAGGTACACCCAAATGTTTGCAATCAACCCGGCTTTTTTGAGTTCAGTGGATCGAAGATCTCTTGCTTCCTTGGCAAACTTGCTGGCGGCATGATCGCCGCGACCGAAGGCTTTTAGAACTCGGATGCCGTGCACCGACTCTTCAACGGAAGTTGCTAGATCTCCCGCCTGATCCTGGGAAAGTCGTGCGGTTTTTCCGTACTTGGCTTCGAAGCGATAACCCTGAATCCAGATAGGAACTGAAACGACAAAAAAGATCAGACCCAGTAGCCAATGAAAAGTGAAAAGAATAATCAAGCCAACGATGATTGTGATTCCATTGGCAACTAGCAATACAACGCCGAAAGATAACCAGCGACGAATCAAACTTAGATCTTGAGTTGCACGTGAAAGCAGCTGACCAGAAGGCCAGCGATCGTGAAAACTCACTGGCAGATCTTGCAGCTTCGCGTAAAGAGTGCTTCTAAGCCCTGCCTCAACAAAAGTTCCAGGAGTTAGAACCAGCCAACGGCGAAGAAGAACCATAGCCGCTTCAAGAATTCCCATAATCAGAACAAGAATCACTGAGAAGTAAAGCGCGTCCAGTGTTCTAACAGATTCAAGGTCGTTGATTAGCTGTCTAAGAACCTGCGGAATTGCAAGAGCAAACACGCTGGCCGATACTGCAGCGACAATTCCGAGAGCAATACGAGGAAGAGCTTTTTTTGCGTAGGGGAAAATTCGCAGCAGTGTTGCTACGGTTTTCGCCTGATTCATGATTCCTCTAAATGCCTTTTCCTGCCCTTGCGAGGCAGCCTCTTAGGCTAACACCGCCACGCTCAGATAATTCCCAGCTGGTGTAAAAAAGGATCGCTTAGTGGAAGAAGTGGCGCTCTTCAGTGAGGTACATGCTGACTCCAGCCGCATTTGCAGCGGCAATAACTTCGTCATCGCGAACTGAACCACCCGGCTGGACAACGGCTTTGACCCCTGCTCTAAGCAGGATTTCAAGTCCGTCTGCAAATGGGAAGAAGGCATCGCTTGCGGCGACCGTGCCCTTTACTCGAGATCCAGCGCGTGTGACGGCTAAGTCGCAAGAGTCAACACGGTTTACTTGACCCATTCCTATTCCGACTGAAGCTCCATCTTTCGCAAGCAAAATAGCATTCGACTTCACTGAACGAACAGCTCGCCATGCAAACTCAAGGTCTGCTCTGGTTTGTGGGTCTACATTTAGCCCCGAAACCAACTTCCAGTTCTTGCTTGAGAAGTTCTCGAAGGTGTCGGTTTCCTGCAACAACATTCCACCGGATACTTGCCTAATCTCAAACGCTTCTCTGGAATAGTTTGGCGGTAGCTGAAGCACTCGAAGATTCTTTTTTGTAAGCAGAAGCTGAAGAGCTTCGATGTCGTATCCCGGAGCAACGATTACCTCGGTGAAGATATCGGCAACTTGTTTTGCCATCTCTAAAGTCACTGTCCTGTTTGCTGCGATAACTCCGCCATAGGCGGAGGTGGAATCACAAAAGTGAGCTTTGGCATGGGCATCCGCGATTGGATCAGGAGAATCTGCTGCACCGATTGCAATCCCACACGGATTTGCGTGCTTGATGATCGCAACTGCCGGTTCGTTGAAGTCATAAGCTGCGCGTAGAGCGGCATCAGCATCCACGTAATTGTTGTATGACATGTCTTTGCCACCAAATTGCTTGGCCTGTGCAATTCCAAGGGAGGACTGCAATCCGCCTGTTTTATAAAGCGCAGCAGACTGATGGGAGTTTTCTCCGTAGCGCAGAACTGTTGCCAAAGTTGCATCAATTTCCAAACTTTTGGCAAAGCCAGGATTTTTACTCGCATCCTCAGTTGATCTTCCGGCTTCTAACTTCCAAGCTTCATCTGCCGCAGTGGCCATCCAGTTAGATACTGCTGTGTCGTACTTGGCGGTGTGTGAGAAAGCTAAAAGAGCAAGTTCCTTGCGCTGCTTGAGGGTAGTTCCCCCTGTTTCAAGAGCTGAAATGATTTCGGAGTATTTGCTCGGATCAACCACAATCGCAACATTGGCGTGATTCTTTGCAGAGGCCCGAACCATGGCTGGTCCTCCGATGTCTATTTGATCAATGGCAGCTTCGCCAGTGGCGCCAGCAGCAATCGCCTCTACAAACGGGTACAGGTTCACAACCACCAGCTGGAACGGCTCAACATTTAGGGCCTTGAGTTGTGCCTGGTGAGACACCAATCGAAGATCGGCAAGTAGTCCTGCGTGAATAGATGGGTGCAATGTCTTTACTCGACCATCAAGGGTTTCTTCGAAACCGGTGACCTGGGAAACTTCAGTAACTTTGACTCCGGCCTCTGCAATTGTCTTGGCAGTAGAGCCGGTGGAAACAATTTCCACGCCGGCTGCCATTAAGGCTTTAGCCAATTCAACAAGACCAGTCTTGTCCGATACCGAGATTAGGGCTCGCTTGATTGGCACCTTGTCATAGTGACGGTAATCGGCTGCCTTGTATTTGCTTTCCATCTTCCCTACCTGCTCACAAGTTCAGTTCGCTTCTCAGCGATTGACAAAACCGTTTCAACAAGGAGTTCATGCTCTTGAAACTTTATGCGCTCATGCAAAGATGCTTGATCATCGGCAGGCATAACTGTGACGGTGCGCTGGGCAATTACCGGACCGGTGTCGACACCTTTATCAACTACATGAATTGTGACTCCGGTTTCGCGAGCCCCAGCAGCAAGTGCATCTCGAACTGCATGGGCGCCAGGAAACAATGGAAGTAGAGATGGATGGATGTTTATCAAGTTAGGACTAAATCTGCTCACAAATGATGGTGGAAGAATTCTCATGAACCCGGCAAGTACCACCAGGTCGGGATTGAAATGCTCAATTGTTTCCTGAAGTTTTGCAGACCATGTCTCAACGTCGGAGAATCTTCCACGCTCAACCACAAACGATGGCACTCCATACAAATCTGCATGAGCCAATCCTTCAGCTGCTCGATCTGATCCAACCGCCAGAATTCTCACTGGATAAAGTGGGTGGTCGGCAGCCTTCAGCAATGCCAATAGGTTCGATCCGGTACCTGAAATCAAGACCACGACCGAGAGCATGCGGCTAGTTTACTGCTCGGGGTTTTGGCTCGGCCCCGTCGCTAGGACGCGCGCTAAAGAAAGCCGCCAGGGTCGCAACGACGAATACTTCGATAAATGCAACAAGCATCAAAGCCCAAGGGTTAATGCCGATTTGGCTGAGTCTTCCAGGTCCCGCTCCCCCCGATGCAAGAACTGCCAACAGCCCAAGCTGAAGCGAGGTCACTAGGGCGATAGACAACCCCAAAGAAATTGCTGCGGACCACGCGGTAGCAAACTCAAATCTGATTTCATCCGCTGAACGGCGAATCGACAGCGTTGCAATAAAGGCAGCGAGCAAAACCACCACAATCGCAACCATTCCAAATTCCAGTCTTCCAACTGGCAAGGCCCCTAGTAGGGGAACCGCTGGAAGCGGTCCAACTTGGGAACCCAATGGAGAGATCAAGGAGCCAGCTCCAATTGAGAACCCAACACCGGTCAACCATGAAGCGCCAAAGATAATCAAGTTCGGCAGCACGGCTAACTGTCCGGCAGTTAGAACAATCGCACCCAGAACACTTACCTGAACGCTTTCGTAAAGCCTTGTGATATCAATCCAACTAAATCCAATCAAGATTGCAATCACAAAAGCCGAAACCATCAGAAGCATGACTGTTATGGAAGTTCCGGCGCGAAGCGCTGGTCCAATTAGCGAACGCACACTCCAGTGCATTCGTAGTCGGAAATCATTTAGTGCCCTGCGGATTCGGTCACGCTCAGGTGCTTGGTCTAGAACGTCGCCATCGAAAAGCTCGTCAGGTCTTCCAAAAACTGAACCTAAAAACTGGAAAAAGAAAAACAACAGGGTTGGAAAAACTACACCCTGCCAAGTCACAGGATAAATCGCTGGGTCAAAAGCTAACGTGCTGATGCCAAGTGATGCAGCACCCATAACTAAAGTGCCGCCCAACCAGCCGGGCCAAAGTGCAGTTGAGGCGAGAAAGCGTTTTCCGGCTGTGTAGTACATTCGTGCGAACCAAATTGTCATTCCAAGCGGGATTAGAGAAACAACGAAGGTTGGAACCGCCACTCCTAGAATCTCCCCGGCAGGCACGACCAACCTAGTCCCGTGGGAAAGTAGCCAAAAATCAGAGGCTGCCCTGAACGCAACAAACCAGTCAACGTTTGGATCATTTTCAAAAATCCAGACAATGGTCAATGGCGCCAATAGGACACCAAGGCCGATGATTACCCTAATCGCGGCATCAAATGCCGCTATCAAGAAGGTCTGTGGTTTATTCACTTACGCAGGTTCTTTATAAAGAACGAATTACCTCGCGCATAAGTGCCGCGGTCTCACTTGGGGTCTTGCCAACCTTTACACCCACTGCTTCGAAGGCTTCCTTCTTAGCTTGGGCGGTTCCGGCTGATCCCGAAACAATTGCACCAGCGTGACCCATGGTTTTACCTTCGGGAGCGGTGAATCCGGCAACATAGGCAACTACTGGCTTAGTGACGTGCTGCTTGATGTAGGCAGCAGCCTTTTCTTCCGAGTCGCCACCAATTTCACCAATCAAAACAATCGCCTTAGTTTCAGGATCGTTCTGGAAAGCTTCGAGTGCATCGATGTGAGTGGTTCCAATAACTGGGTCTCCACCAATACCGATAGCGGTAGACATTCCGATATCCCTCAGTTCGAACATCATCTGATAGGTAAGTGTTCCGGATTTAGAAACAAGTCCGATAGGACCAGGGCCTGTGATATCACTCGGGGTGATACCTGCGTTGGATTTTCCTGGGCTGATGATTCCAGGACAGTTAGGACCGATGATGCGAGTCTTTAGTCCCTTAGAGACGTTGTACGCCCAAGCCTCTGCTGAGTCGTGAACAGGAATTCCTTCGGTAATTGCAACGGCAAGCTTAATCTCGGCATCAATTGCCTCAATCATCGCGGCCTTAGCAAAAGCAGGAGGCACAAACATAACCGTAACGTTTGCACCAGTTTCCTTCATAGCTTCGGCTACAGTTCCAAAAATTGGAAGCGTCTTGCCATCGACCTCAACAGTTTCGCCAGCCTTGCGCGGGTTTACTCCACCAACAATGTTGGAGCCGCCCTTGAGCATGCGCTGAGTGTGCTTCATACCCTCAGATCCAGTCATACCCTGGACGATAATTTTTGAATTCTGGTCTAGAAAAATTGCCATTAGTTGCTTCCCTACTTGCTTGCTAGCTCGGCTGCTTTGTCGGCAGCTTCGTCCATGGTCTCGACAACGGTTACAAGCGGGTGATTTGCATCCGCCAGAATCTTTCTTCCTTCAACAACGTTGTTGCCATCTAGGCGAACAACTAGTGGCTTAGAAGCTGAAGCGCCTAGCTTGCCAAGTGCTCCGACAATTCCATTAGCTACAGCGTCACAGGCGGTGATTCCACCGAACACGTTCACAAACACGCTCTTGACCTGTGGGTCATTCAAGATGACATCAAGTCCGGCAGCCATAACCTCAGCTGAGGCTCCTCCACCGATATCTAGGAAGTTAGCTGGCTTTACTCCCCCGTGACGCTCACCCGCGTAGGCAACCACATCTAGCGTCGACATAACAAGGCCTGCACCGTTTCCGATGATTCCAACTTCGCCGTCAAGTTTTACGTAGTTCAAATCCATAGCCTTGGCCTTGGCCTCAAGTGGGTCAAGAGCATCACGCTCTAGATCTTCACGCTCGTGGCGGAACTCAGCATTGTCATCAAATGAAACCTTGCCATCCAACGCCAGGATTTTGCCATCCTCGGTCAATACCAGTGGGTTTACTTCGACCAGCGTGGTGTCTTCTTTCTTGAACACCTCGTATAGCTTTACAAAAATCGGTGCGACCTTGGCGGCCATATCTTCGTCAAAGCCTCCGGCTTTTGCAATCTCGAGTGCCTTTGCAAGATCAATTCCCTTGACTGCATCAATTGCAATCTTGGCGAGCGCCTCTGGGCGCTCCTCGGCTAGCTGCTCAATTTCCATTCCACCCTCAACGGAGCAAAGCGAAAGGAAAGTTCGGTTAGATCTATCTAGCAAAACAGAGAAGTAAAACTCCTTGGCGATCTTTGCACCCTCGGCGATCATTACGCGCTTTACAACGTGACCCTTGATATCAAGTCCAAGAATCTTAGAGGCGGCTTCTTTAGCCTCGGCTGGTGAGTGAGCAACCTTGACGCCTCCAGCTTTTCCTCTTCCGCCAGTTTTGACTTGAGCCTTTACGACAACGGTGCCGCCAATCTTGGCGGCTGCTGCTTCGGCTTGCTCTGGGGTGTCAGCGATTAGTCCCTGAAGAACAGGAACGTCATACTTCTCGAAAAGATCGCGTGCTTGATACTCAAATAAATCCAACTTTTGTCCCGCTTCGAATTAGAAGAAATGGCAAATGCCCTAAGTACCTAAGTTTAGAGCTTTTCGATAGGGGCTATTTTGACCACCAGTGACTTGGTTTGTCCCTCGTCGAATCTGACCTCGGCTACCTGCTTCGGTCCTTCCCCACGGGTAGAGGCCACGGTTCCCAGTCCATAATCGGCGTGCTTGATGCGATCTCCGACCTCCAGCTGGAGCGAGCTGTTGTCCCGTACCTCTCTTATAGCCCCGGCAATCGAAGTCTTTGGCTTCATTGAAGGCGAAGGGGTTGAAGAAGCCATACCCCTGAAGCCTCCGGCAATAAAGCCACTGGATGCTCGTTGGGCTCCCTCGGTTTGCAGAAGTTCCGGCGGGATGTCGGCTAAGAAGCTGCTCGGCAAAAAGGCGGTTGTTGAACCAAAGAGCGTTCTTTGCAAGGCGGAGGTCAAATAGAGTCTTGCCCGGGCTCGAGTCATTCCCACATAAAGAAGTCTTCGCTCTTCAGCTACCCCGCCAGGCTCATCGAATGAGCGCACGTGCGGAAGGGTTCCTTGCTCAAGGCCCACAAGAAAAATGACATCGTATTCCAATCCCTTGGCGGTGTGAAGAGTCATTAGAGATACGTTTCCGGAATCATCATCAATCTCATCGGCGGCGGCTGCCAAAGTTATGTCCGCAAGATACTCGGCGATTGTGGCCTCGGGGTTTTGTCTCTGATACTCAAAGACTTGTCCAATCAAAGCATCGAGGTTGTCAACTCGTGCTTCGTCCTGAGGGTCGCGACTATCTTCCAGAGCGCCGCGATAACCGGAGAGATTGAGCGCAGCTGATAAGACATCGGCAATCTTGGACTCAACTGCCATTGCATCCAGATCATTTAGCAGTTTAGAAAATGCGGTCAACGCGTTTGTTAGCTTGGGTCCAAGGCCTAGGGTGTCGGTTCGGCCGAGGGCTTGGCGAAAAGAGATTTCCTCTCGGCGAGCAAGCTCGGCGATCTTGAGTTCGGTTTTTTCACCTATTCCACGCGAAGGCTCATTCAGAATTCTTCTGACTGCCTCGTCATCTCGCGGGTTAGCAATTGCAGTCAGGTAAGCGAGTGCGTCTTTGATTTCCTTACGTTCGTAGAACTTAAGTCCCCCAATAACCGCGTAAGGTACCCTCTGGTTCTTAAGCTCTGCTTCAAGTGAGGGAGATAAAGCATTGGTGCGGTACAAAACTGCCATATCCCGGTAAGCAACCGAAGATTCCCGAAGCTCAGAGATTTGATCAACAACATACGCAGCTTCTGCTCTTTCATCGAGGCCGGTGAAGGAGATGATTTTCTCGCCGTCTCCGGCGTCGGTCCATAGGTTTTTCTCCGGGCGATCAAAGTTTTTGGAGATAACCGCATTTGCAGCAGAGAGGATGTTCTGGGTTGAACGGTAGTTCTGCTCAAGCAAGATAGTTGTTGAACCGGGAAAATCTTTTGCAAACTCAGCGATGTTGCGCATATCGGCCCCACGGAAGGCATAAATCGACTGATCGGAGTCACCAACCACAGTGATTGCTGATGGGCCGAGAATCTCACCGGTAGCGGGGTCTGGTTCGTTGTGAGCATCGGAAATTGGCTTGGTTAGCTCTCGAATCAGTGAGTACTGGGCGTGGTTGGTGTCCTGATACTCATCAACCAAGATGTGCCGAAAGCGCCTCTGGTACTGAGCCGCGATGTTTGGAAAAGAACGAAACAGATAGACCGTCTCAGCGATAAGGTCGTCAAAATCAAAAGCGTTGTTCTTCCGAAGCTCCTGAGCGTAGCGGGTAAAGATTTCAGCGATGGCTCGATCCTTTGGATTGGTCGAGTCAATCATCGAGTAGAAATCTTCTGAGTCCTTCAGCTCATTCTTGGCATTTGAAATTCGTGCAGCTACGCTCTGAGGCTTTAGCCCTTCTATATCGCTGCCGGACTCGCGAATCAGACGCTTGATGAGCGCTCTGGTATCTCCCGTGTCATAAACGGTGAAGTTTGAGTCGTGACCAAGAAGACCTGCCTCACGGCGAAGAATCTGAAGACAAGCAGAGTGGAAGGTCTTGATCCACATTCCATCCGCAACGCTTCCAAGAAGTGCGTGAACTCGTTCCTTCATTTCGCTAGCGGCCTTGTTTGTGAAAGTGATAGCAAGAATCTGAGAAGGCCAGGCTTCCTTGTTGTCTAGAAGGTGAGCAATTCGGTGAGTGAGAACTTTCGTCTTTCCAGATCCCGCTCCGGCAACAATCAGAAGTCCTGGGCCACGGTGAGTCACCGCAGCAACCTGCTGCGGATTTAGACCTTCGAGGAGATTCTGGTTCATGACCTAGCTAGCCTAGGCGGTGCCATCGACAATGCTGCGCAGAAGATCAGGCTGATCAACGAAGATGCCATCTAATCCTGCAAGAGCGACCTTGGCGAAGTATTCGTCAACACTTTGCGTCGCGTCTTCTGCCTTCAGGGTCCAAGCGTAAACTTCCAGACCTGCGGACTTAGCAAGTTCAATTGACCCATTGGATTCGGTGTGAGTTCCAGCTTCGTCTTTTTCTAGCAGTAGTGGCAAATCCAAGCTAACCCCGTCAAAATCCCCAGCTATTTTCTCGAGATAGCTAGCAGTAAGGCGTGGCTCGTTATCGGGCAGTCGCACTTGCTCAGTCAAAAACACGTACTTCTTATCTGCTCCGCAAGCTTCCTTCAGTAGCAGCATCATCTCGTAATCAAAGCTCTCAATTACAAGCTGGATCCCACGTTGTTTCCAGTTGGACTCATTGAGCTTTTTGCTCAAAATGCCAGCAATGTCCATGCCTTTTCTGGTGAAGTGCATTCCGTGCTTGATTTCAATTACAAGGGTCTTCCCGTCCATAAAACTGGCTGCCAGTAGCTGGTCGATAGTTGGAATCTTGAACTGGCCATCAAACTTGGCGCTGCCGGGCCTGATTTCTGGAAGCCGCTCTATGGCCCGAACTGGCTCAAGTTCAGATAGGTCAAAGTCTTCACTGAAGAACCCGTTCTCGGTAATGCCGTCGGAGTACCCGGCTCGGGAACGCTCGGCAAACTGCGAGTGAGAATCGATGTCGGTTGTTCCATTGAGCCAGTTCTCGTGACGAATGATTAGCTCACCGTCTTTGGTTGGAACTAAATCGCATTCAACTCCGTCTGCGCCCTGAGCTATAGCTAACTCGAATGATTCCAAAGTGTTTTCAGGGCGATAACCACAGGCACCGCGGTGACCTAAAACAAGCGGGCGCAAAAAACTACTCCCATTCGATGGTGCCGGGTGGCTTTGAAGTCACATCAAGCACCACTCGGTTGACACCTTCAACTTCGTTGGTGATGCGATTGGAGATTCTGGCAAGTACGTCGTAGTCGAGTCTGGTCCAGTCCGCGGTCATTGCGTCTTCACTGGATACTGGACGCAAAACTATTGGATGTCCGTAGCTTCGACCATCACCCTGAACCCCAACCGAGCGAACATCGGCAAGTAATACAACCGGACACTGCCAAATCTGCGCATCTAGCCCAGCTGCAGAAAGTTCCTCTCGAACAATGGCGTCAGCTTTACGCAAAAGATCTAAACGCTCTTTTGTTATTTCTCCAACGATTCGAATTCCAAGTCCAGGTCCTGGAAATGGCTGACGCTGAACAATTTCTGAAGGCAGGCCTAGTTCTTTACCGATAGCGCGAACCTCGTCTTTGAAAAGTGTGCGCAGTGGCTCAACTAGCTCGAACTGCAGGTCCTCTGGGAGTCCCCCGACGTTGTGGTGAGATTTGATTCCAGCTGTTGCGCCACCGCCGGATTCAACAACGTCCGGATACAAAGTTCCCTGGACTAGAAACTTGATTGGTCGGTCATCGGCTTTGGCCTCGGCAATCAGCTCTGCCTGCGCCTTCTCAAAGGTACGAATGAATTCACGACCGATAATCTTGCGCTTGGTTTCAGGGTCGGACACTCCTGCCAAAGCAGATAGGAAAGTCTGTTCTGCGTTGACCGTGACTAAGCGAATACCGGTTGCCGCAACGTAGTCACGCTGAACCTGCTGGGCTTCCCCTTCGCGAAGTAGGCCATGATCGACAAACACAGCCACCAACTGGTCGCCAACGGCTTTGTGCACCAGGGCTGCAGCAACGGCCGAGTCCACTCCGCCAGATAGTCCACAGATAACTCGATCGGAACCAACCTGGGCTTTGATTTTGGCAACCTGTTCGGCGATTACGTTGCCGGAGTTCCAGTCGGCTGGAATGCCGGCTGCTTTGTGAAGGAAGTTCTCCAGAACATTTTGACCAAACTGAGAATGCTTAACCTCAGGGTGCCACTGGACGCCGTAAATCTTTTTCTCACTCGAAGCAAATGCAGCAACCGGAGTTGTGTCAGTTGATGCCAGAACTTCAAAACCGGCAGGGGCTTTCACAACTTGATCACCGTGGCTCATCCAGCAGGTTTGTGAATCTGGTTGACCGGTAAGGATTTCTCCAGCTGCAGAAACTTTCAAATCAGTTGCGCCGTATTCGCGCTTTCCAGTTTTATCCACCTGTCCACCAAGCAGTGCTGCCAAGGTTTGAAATCCGTAGCAAATTCCGAGGATTGGAATACCAAGTTCAAGAATGTTTTTGTCCAGCTGAGGAGAGCCTTCTTCGTACACACTCGAAGGGCCACCGGAAAGAATGATTGCCAGAGGATCTTTAGCTTTAACTTCTGAAGAAGTTATGTTGTGGTGAACAATCTCGGAATAAACTCCGGCTTCGCGAACGCGTCGAGCAATCAGCTGCGCATACTGCGCGCCAAAGTCAACTACCAGTACTGGACGATTAATCTTTTCCGTCCCATCCCGCTTGGCGCATTTCCTCTTCCGCTATCTTTGCGTACTTGCGCTCTGTGTAGAAAGAAAGGAATGGAACAATTCCGCCCGATGCAATGATCAGGAATCGGCCAAAGCTCCAACGCATCAAAGTCCACATTCTGAAATCGGCAAATAGATACAAAACATAAAGCCAGCCGTGAATAACCAAGATCGCAACAGTTAGATTCAATCCGGTTTCAGGTAGACCCTGACCTTCGTTGATGTATGGCTCCAATGTGACCAGTCCATTGGGACCAAAGGCCCAAAGGTCGTAGCCGATCAATGCACCGTTTGTGACTACCTCAAGGCGACGAAGGCCCCAGGTGAGCATAAGAAGAAGTAGAAAACCGCCAGTAATAAAGGAGGAAACCTTGTACAGCTTGAGCGCCTTAGAAATCGCGGGTAATGAAGCGGGATTCAGGGGCTTGGGCATGCCTCAAGTTTACTGGCTTGGGAGCACCACAACTTTGATGGCTTCGCCTGACAAGACAGCCTCGATGCCCTTTTGGACATCAGCTAAACCGACCCGTGTTGTTATCAAGTCAGCAACCTTGACCTTGCCCGAGGCAATAAGGGCAAGAGCTGCTCTGTTGTGCGAAGGGGATGAACCGTTAGCGCCCATAAGCATCAGCTCTTTGTAGTGCACCAAGTTTGAGTCAGCGGAAATCATTGGCTTATCTTTTGGCAGTCCGCCAAAAAAGCTGATTCGTCCTCCAGGCCGCACCATCTCAATTGCTTGCTCTTGAGCCTGGCCGGAAGGAGCGGCGGTGATAATCACCGATGGACCTTTTCCGTCAGTTTCCGCTTTGATAATCTCAGCGAGATTTTCCGTTGACATATCGATGGCGCGATCTGGCTTTACAACATCGGCTGAGAGCTTCAGTCTGCCGCCGTTTATATCGGCAAGAAATACTTTCTTGGCACCGAGTGCACGAGCCAAGCGAACATGTAGGCAACCGATTGGACCGGCGCCCATAACAAGAACTTCATCGCCTTCGCCAACTCGGACAAGTTCTTGGGCATTCAGCGCACACGCCAGCGGTTCAACTACCGAAGCTTCCTCGTAAGAAACACCTTCGGGAATATGGTTCAATCCGTCAACGCGAATCACTTCGTCTGGAACGATCATGTATTCAGCAAAACCACCTGGAAATTGGTAGCCCATCGAAAGCTGGTTCGGACAAATCGTCATCTTGCCCGCCTGGCAAGCCCAGCAGCTTCCGCAAGGAATAGCAGCAATAACCTGGACGCGGTCGCCTACCTTTACGGAAGTTACTTCAGCGCCAACAAAAACAACTTCGCCGGCAATCTCGTGACCGATAATCTGAGGCGGAGTAAGTCTTGGGTGGCCGTGATTGAAGATTTTGGCGTCGGTACCGCAGGTAGCGCAGGCGTGGATGCGAAGCTTTACTTCCTTTGCCCCAGCTTCCGGCTCGGTCACTTCTTCGACCTTTAGATCTTGTACCCCGCGGTAAATTGCTGCCTTCACGTTTTTTGTTGCCTTTCTAGAGATTGATTAGTTCAAGTAGTTCTGTGGTGGAAGTTGTTTCCATTAGGGTCTTGAACGAGCTTGGCTCCAGAAGCTTTTCTGCAAGATTCCCCAACAACTCGCCGTGTTCGTCCCCCTTGGCGGCAATGCCAATGCAAAGTTTAACGTCCTCTCCATCCCAATCCACTGGCTCCGCAAATCTGATGAAGACCAGTTGTGCAAAGTTCACATGCTGCCTTGATGCATCGGTGCCATGAGGAAGAGCTACCCCTTCGCCCATGAATGAAGAAATGATGTTTTCTCGCTCCCACATCGCATCAACGTACTGATTCTCCACAGCACCGAGGGTGTGAAGTAATCCTCCGCACAGACGTACGGCCTCCTCTCGCGAGGAGGCCGTAGCGCCTAAGCGAAT
>ERZ1022756.290-NODE-290-length-16086-cov-8.892084_pt1 | contig 16086 bp, 16 predicted proteins | sample MGYA00520902_ERZ1022756 | MGnify/ENA primary metagenome ERZ1022756 (study PRJEB33162, sample SAMN09537601) | freshwater metagenome | isolation source: freshwater | place: Canada:Alberta | collected 2017-07 | study: EMG produced TPA metagenomics assembly of the...
TTGTCTGACATTTTGCTCCTTAAGCGTCTTTTGGTTTGCGGGTTAAAGCTTTATCAATACCCCAATACATTCCAGCGACGATTAGTGATGCGAACAAAATTCCCATCACAAATGTCACAACATAGGCATAGCCAAATGACACCACATCAAAGAAGTCATAAGGGTACTTGTCGATGATTGCACCACGGAACAGGGTGTAGAAAACATAAATAATCGGCACGACTAAAGCAGCCAAAATGGTCTTTAGATTTATCCAGCCACGTGGTCCAGCAATGATGAAAACTAAAACCGTAATTAGTGGCGTAATTGTGTGCTGAATTGGACTTGAAATTTGGTTAAGTCCTTCTGGTGGGTAATTTGGTCCAAGCAATAAGTTGTAGACCACGCCAGTGACTGTGATCATCAAAATGCTGTCGAGTCGAAACACTCGGAAAAGTTTTCCATCTCGTCCAGGATTCAAATAAAGCAGCGTCATAACTACGCCAACCATGATTTGACTCCAGATTGTGAAGTAGCTGAATAGGTCGATTAAACGCTCTGGTGCGCCAGCAAGTCCTGAAGCGTAATCACCAACATGACCAAATTGCGAGGTGATTGGTGCTTCGCCGGTGTCTCGAGGTTCAACTAGTCCAAAAATTTCGATGAACGTTGACATGCCTAGGCCAATCCAAGCGCTTAGGGCATTTATTCCGAAGAGAGATTTACGAGTGGTTACTGAAAGAGCCATGGCTCAACCCTATGACTTAAGGGCTATCGATCACCGTTTATTTAGCCTGAATTTTTCTATTCAGCTCGTAACAACGGTCGCAAAATGTCTAAAATCGAGGCATCTTCGATAGTGCTTGGGATATCCACGTGTTTACCATCTGCAATTCCCCGCATAGTTTTTCGAAGTACTTTTCCAGATCGAGTTTTCGGCAGTCCAGGCACAACTACTACTTCGTTCAAGGCTGCTACTGGGCCAACTTCTTTTCGAACTAACGCCACTATTTCTTTGCGCAACTCTTCGGCATCAACTTGGGCGCCAGCTTTGAGCACAACGAATGCTTTTGGAATCTGGCCCTTGATGGCATCAGCCACACCAATCACTGCGCATTCTGCAACCATGTTGTGAGTAGCTACGACTGCCTCAAGTGACCCAGTGCTCAATCGGTGACCTGCAACGTTGATTACGTCATCCGTGCGACCCATGATGTAGACATAGCCATCTTCATCGATGTAGCCACCATCACCACTGGCATACATGCCTGGAAAAACGGTTAGGTAGGAATCGATGTAGCGCTGATCATCTCCCCAAAGCGTTGGCAAAGTGCCAGGCGGTAACGGCAAGGTAATCGCAATGTTTCCTTCGGTACCGGCTGGAAGTTCTTTTCCTGACTCATCCAGCACTTTGATGTCGTAACCAGGAATAGCAACTGTTGGTGATCCTGGCTTAATTGGCATTGGTTCAAGTCCACGCAAGTTGGATGCAATCGGCCAACCAGTTTCGGTCTGCCACCAGTTGTCGATAACTGGAACGCCAAGATTTTCTGTTGCCCAGTGATAGGTATCAGGGTCTAGTCGCTCACCAGCTAGGAATAGGTTTTCAAACTTGGATAAATCGGTCTTCTTGATGAAGTCACCGTTGTAATCTTCTTTGCGGATTGCGCGAATTGCAGTTGGCGCAGTAAATAAACCCTTAACGCCGTACTTTTCAATTACCCGCCAGAACGTTCCCGCATCAGGAGTGCCAACTGGCTTTCCCTCAAAAACAATTGTGGTTGCGCCTGCGAAAAGGGGTGCGTAAACAATGTATGAGTGGCCAACAACCCAGCCAACATCCGATGCCGACCACCACATGTCACCGGCTTCGATGTTGTAAACATTTTTCATTGACCAGGTTAAGGCAACAGCATGGCCACCGTTGTCACGCACAATTCCTTTTGGCTTGCCGGTTGTGCCTGAGGTATACAAAATGTAAAGCGGATCAGTGGCTGCTACCGATACACATTCAGCTGGTTCTGCCATGGCCATGGCATCTTTCCAGTCCATATCAAGTGGACCAAGTTCAACCGGGTGTTGTTCGCGCTGCAAAATTATGCATCGACTTGGCTTATGGGTTGCCAAGGCAATTGATTCATCCAGCATGGGCTTGTATTCCACAATTCGAGTTGGCTCCAAGCCACATGAAGCAGAAACAATTACTTTTGGTTTAGCGTCATCAATTCGAGCAGCTAACTCTGCCGGAGCAAATCCGCCGAAGACCACCGAATGCACTGCGCCCAATCGGGCACACGCCAACATGGCAATTAAGGCTTCCGGCACCATCGGCATATAAATGACGACTCGGTCCCCTTTTTCGACTCCTGCCATTCGCAAAGCACCAGCAAACCGCGCAGTCTTTTCAAGCATCTGGGCATAGGTCAGAATCGATGATTTTCCGGTAATCGCACTTTCGTGAATTACTGCAGGCTGATCTGCCCGGCCATCGATAACGTGACGATCAAGTGCGTTGTAGCAAGTGTTTAACATGCCATCTGAAAACCAGCGATAAAGCGGGATGTTGCTATCGTCCAAGATAACTTTTGGAGTCTTATCCCATTTCACCAATTGAGCGGCTTCGCCCCAGAACTCAGCAGGATCATTCAAGCTCTGCTCGTAGGCGCGCTGGTAATTACTCATAGGAAGTGTCTATCACTAACTGGTTTTTGCCGAGTAAGAAAGCCGCAGAAAGTAAGACTTAGTTTTTGGTAGCTGCAGCAAGCTGGCCACAAGCACCATCAATATCGCGACCGCGAGTGTCGCGCACTGTAACGGGCACGCCATGGCTCTTTAAGCGACGCACGAACTCATCTTCATCTTCTGGGCGAGACGCAGTCCATTTAGATCCAGGTGTTGGATTGAGCGGAATTAGATTTACATGCACCAGATTTCCGGCAAGTTTTTCACCCAAAAGATCGGCTCGCCAGGCTTGGTCATTAATGTCCTTGATCATTGCGTACTCAATCGAAATTCGACGACCAGTCTGGTCTGCGTAATACCAAGCCGCATCCAGAACTTCTTGAACTTTGAAACGAGTATTAATCGGAACCAAAGTGTCGCGTAATTCGTCATCAGGAGCATGTAGTGAAACTGCGAGCGTAACTGGGATGCCTTCATCGGCTAACTGACGCATACGAGGCACTAAGCCAACAGTTGAAACCGTGATACCGCGAGCAGACATGCCAAATCCCGCAGGTGCTGGTTCAGTTAGTCTGCGAATCGCACCGATGACACTGTTGTAATTGGCCATTGGCTCGCCCATGCCCATAAAGACCAAGTTGTTAACTCGTCCGATGCCACCATCAATTTCACCTTTTGCAAGTGACCGCGCGCCAGCTAAAACTTGTTCAACAATTTCGGCTGTCGATAAGTTGCGAGTTAGCCCACCTTGGCCGGTGGCACAGAAAGGACAGTTCATGCCACAACCTGCTTGCGAGGAGATACACATAGTTACACGATCGGTGTAACGCATCAAAACGCTCTCGACTAAAACACCATCAAAAAGTTTCCAAACTTGCTTTACCGTTGTGCCGTTATCGCACTTAAGTTCTTTGATGCTGGTCATTAGATCTGGGAAGAGTAAGTCCTTTACTGCTTCGCGCATATCTGCTGGAACATCGGTCCAAGAACTTGTGTCATTGTTTAGACGTTGGTACCACTGACGAGAAAATTGATCTGCTCGAAATCCTGGTAATCCAAGTTCAACAACTTGTGCCTTGCGCTCTTCAACGGTCCAATCCGACCAATGCTTTGGCGGCTTTGGTCGCTTGGGTTCGACCATGATTAACTCACCGGGTGCAGGCATACCAATAGCCTACGGGTCAGGCGCTAGTTAGAGAAAAAATCCGAATAGCAGCCACGCCATGAAGGCATTAACTACCAATGAGTCCAGACGATCCATTACGCCACCATGACCTGGTAACAACGAACCCATGTCCTTTATGCCAAGGTCGCGCTTAATCATTGATTCCACTAGGTCACCAATGGTTGCGGTCAACATCATTAGGATGCCGACGATTGCACCCTCCCACCAAGGTTGATCAAAAACGTAAACCCAAAGCACTACCCCAACAATTAGCTGCAGAATTAGTGCGCCAGCAAAGCCTTCCCATGACTTCTTTGGAGAAATTTTTGGAGCCATTGGGTGCTTGCCAAATAGGGCTCCGGATGCGTAACCGCCTAAGTCAGCAGCTGCTGTTAGCAAAATGAAAGCAAGAACTTTCCAAGCCCCATTTTCTTGTGCTGATAAAAGAACGGCAAAGCCAGCAAGCAACGGCGCATAAGCCAGACTAAAAATCGATCGGGTTACGTGATGAACATATGCTTCTTGGCCGTCAAGGAGTCGAACAGTTAAAACCAAGAGCGCGCTAGCAACAAATGTGGCAAGCAAGCCTTCGATTCCCCAAACTGCAGCAGCTACCACAATTGCTGGCGCCAAGATCTGAAGCAGAATACTCAAGCGATCAGAAAGGCCAATGACAAGTGATTTACTTAGCTCTCGAACTGCCAACATGATTGCAAAGGCAACCAGAATTGCAAAGAATCGGATGTCAATGAAAAGCGATGCGATCACCGTGGCCAAAAGCCCGAGTCCAACCGCGGTTGCTGCCGGCAGGTTTCTTCCAGCTTTGCCGTAGTCGGTTTGGTTAGAAGTCACTGACTAGACCTCGAGTAGTTCAGCTTCTTTGTGCTTCAGCATGTCATCAATGTGACCAACTGCCTTTGTTGTTAAGTCTTCAAGCGCTTTTTCAGCGCGAGCCACATCGTCTTTACCGACATCGCCATCTTTTGCCATTTTCTCTAAGGCTTCTTTTGCGCTTCGACGAATGTTGCGGATTGCAATGCGAGCATCTTCAGCCTTTGCCTTAGCAACTTTGATGAATTCCTTGCGGCGCTCTTCAGTTAGTTGCGGGAACGGCACGCGAACAATTGCGCCATCATTTGAAGGATTAACACCTAAATCAGAATCGCGAATCGCACGCTCGATTGCGCCAAGTGCGGACTTATCGAACGGGGTAACAACAGCTACACGTGGTTCTGGAGTCTGGATCGAAGCAACTTGCTGCAGCGGTGTTGGGGTTCCGTAGTACTCCACCATAATTTTGGAAAACAGTGCAGCGTTAGCGCGGCCAGCGCGAATCGTGGTGAACTCTTCGCGAGTTACTTCTGTTGCTTTTGCCATTTTTTCTTCGGCATCTTTTAAGGTCTCATTAATCATGTCTACTCAAATCCTCTAGTTATTGGTCTTAATAAGGGTTCCGACTTTTTCGCCACGAACGGCACGCGCAATGTTGCCATCAACTAGCAAATTGAAAACAACGATCGGCAACTCATTGTCACGGCAAAGGCTAATTGCGGTGGCATCAGCAACCTTAAGGTTTTGAGTCAAGACATCATCATGGCTTAAGTTTTCATAGCGCTTTGCACCAGGATTTGTGCGAGGGTCATCGTCATAAACGCCATCAACACCCTTGGCCATCAAAACAACTTCACAGCCAATTTCAAGCGCGCGTTGTGCAGCGCAGCTATCGGTACTGAAATACGGAGTACCTAGACCAGCGCCAAAGATAACAACGCGTCCTTTTTCTAGATGACGCACTGCGCGACCCGGAATGTAAGGTTCGGCAACTTGACTCATTGGAATCGCAGTTTGAACTCGAGTGGCAACGCCTTGCTTCTCGAGGAAATCTTGAAGCGCGAGGCAGTTCATTACGGTGCCGAGCATACCCATGTAGTCAGCTCGGGCTCGATCCATGCCACGTTCGGCTAGTTGGGCGCCTCGGAAGTAATTTCCACCACCGATTACAACTGCGACTTCAGCGCCCGATTCAACAACTTCAGCGATCTGTCGGGCAATGTCATTAACCACGTCAGGGTCAACGCCAAGTTTTCCTTCACCTGCAAAGGCTTCACCAGAAAGCTTTAGAAGTACTCGCTTCCAGCCACCTTGTGGAACACCGGGCCAGATGGTTTTTTCAGATGCGCTCACGACCTCAATCTTGCCTTACTTGCCCCAAAAAGTGTGCACAGCCCCCACAAAAACTTTTGGCACTACCCCACCGGCTGGATCACAGTCGGGAGGTAGCGCCAAAAGAGGCTAGAGGTTGCTAGTTAGCCAGCAATTTCAATGCGAGTGAAGCTTGTGATGCTAGTTCCGGCTTCTTCCAGAACTTGCTTAACTGACTTCTTGTTGTCGATAACTGAGGACTGCTCTAGTAGGCAGTTGTCCTTGAAGAAACCGTTTACGCGACCTTCAACAATCTTTGGAAGGGCTGCTTCTGGCTTTCCTTCTTCTTTGGCAGTTTCTGAAGCAATGTGCTTTTCGTTTTCAACTACGTCTGCAGGAACTTCTTCCCGAGTTAAGTAAGTTGGACGCATTGCAGCAATCTGCATTGCAGCAGCACGGGCAGCTTCTTCGGAGCCTGAGTAAGAAACCAAAACGCCAACAGCTGGTGGCAGATCGGCGGAACGACGGTGCATGTAGACCGCAACGTCACCTTCGTGATTGGCTACGCGACCAAGTTCGATCTTTTCGCCAATTACTGCAGCCATGTCTGCAACAGCTTGTTCAGCTGTCTTGCCACTGCCGAGAGTTAGCGCGGCAGCTGCTGCTGAATCCTTAGCTCCTGCAGCTTTCACTGCGGCAGCGATCTCGTCACCAAGCTTTAGGAAGTCTTCGCTCTTTGCTACGAAGTCAGTTTCGCAAAGCAGTTCAACAAGAACGCCTGCATTTTGAGCCACGATGCCTGCTGAAGTTTCACGCTCAGCACCACGCTTTGCAGCTTTTGCAGCTCCAGAGATACGAAGGATCTCTACAGCCTTATCGAAGTCACCGTTTGATTCTTCAAGTGCTTTCTTGCACTCCATCATTCCGGCTGAAGTAATGTCGCGAAGTTTCTTTACATCCGCGGCTGAAATAGACATGAATTATTTCCTTTTATGTTTTGGGGTCAATAGGTATTGGATAAATGAAAGTTGTAACTGCGGGCAATTAATCGCCCGCAGTTACGAAGGCTTATTCAGCGGCAGGTGCTTCGGCAGCAGGCGCTTCAGCTGGTGCTGCATCAGCAGTTCCAGTTAGAAGTTCCTTCTCCCAGTCAGCAAGTGGTTCTACGGCTGCATCTGCAGGTGCACCAGCAACTGCACCGCCAGCGCGAGCCATCAGGCCATCGGCAATAGCATCTGCAATCACGCGGGTTAGTAAACCAACTGCGCGAAGTGCATCGTCATTTCCTGGAATTGGGTAGTCCACAACATCTGGATCGCAGTTGGTATCAAGGATTCCAACAACTGGGATGTTTAGCTTGTGGGCTTCGCCAACTGCAATGTGCTCTTTGTTTGTGTCAACAACCCAAATCGCACTTGGAAGCTTGTGCATGTCACGAATACCAGTTAGAACAAGTTCCAACTTCTCTTTTTCGCGACGAAGAACTAGAAGTTCTTTCTTAGTCAGACCTGAACCAGCAACATCATCAAAGTTGATCTGTTCTAGTTCCTTCATGCGAGAAATACGCTTTGAAACAGTCTGGAAGTTTGTAAGCATTCCACCTAACCAACGGTGGTTTACGTATGGCATACCAACGCGAGCTGCTTCAGTTGCAATTGCTTCCTGAGCCTGCTTCTTGGTGCCTACGAAAAGAACGGTGCCACCGTGAGCTACGGTTTCGCGAACGAATTCGTATGCGCGGTCAATGTAAGCAAGTGACTGCTGCAAGTCGATGATGTAAATGCCATTGCGCTCAGTGAAAATAAAGCGCTTCATTTTTGGGTTCCAGCGGCGGGTCTGGTGTCCGAAGTGAACACCGTTATCCAGCAGCTGTCGCGTCGATACGACGGCCATGGTTGTACTCCTATTTCTTAGGCTGGCGTTAACCAACCTCATTGCGGTTTGTATGACTTCGGTTGAAGTCATCCTTGGTTCTCGTGTCGGAGACCGCCCGTTGCCAGGACCGATGGTCTAACGATTCACTTTGTTGAACCTGTGAAGTCACCTATTGCTAGGTGCATCCCTTAGTTTACGGGGGTTTTAGGTGCCCCAAAACCACAGCCTTGGCCATTCCACAGTTGGGATTACGGGGTTTATAACGGCAAGATTCTGGGCGAACCTTGGGCAATGAAATCCAAAGCTTTTCGCACGGTTATTGGAGTTTTGGCGGTGGCTTTGCTGCTACCTGCCGGATTTACCCAGGCTAGCCCTGCGCATGCGGCAGCCAAATGGGATTGGCCCCTGAAACCAACCCAACTAAGCGCAGGATTTGATCGACCGCCAAAGAATTGGCTACCAGGACATCGTGGAGTTGATCTGGTTGGTCAGGCTGGCGACCCGGTTCTGGCCGCGGGCAATGGTGTGATCACTTTTGCGGGTTTGGTTGCAGGCAAAGGTGTGGTCGTCATCAAACATGGTTCGCTTCGGACGACTTACGAACCAGTTAGCGCTTTGGTAACCGTTGGTTCAAAAGTTCGCGTGGGTGAAGTGATTGGAACCCTTGTTCCCGGCGAAAGTCATTGCTCCAGTCAAACAACCGTTAGTTGTTTACATTGGGGATTGATTAGAGGCGAGAAATACTTAAATCCGCTATCGCTGGTGCAAAAGCGAGTGCGGTTATTGCCGAAAAAATAAGCTCGCGACTGTGTTTATGCACGTGGGTGGGCCTGCTCAAAGACTGCGCGCAGGCGATCCATTGATACGTGCGTATAAAGCTGAGTTGTAGCCAAACTTGAATGGCCAAGGATTTCTTGCACTGCTCTAATGTCAGCGCCGCCCTCAATCAGATGCGTAGCCGCTGAATGACGTAAGCCATGAGGACCAAGATCTGGAACACCTTCGAGACTTGATAAAACTTCATGCACCATGGTGCGCACAACTCGTTGATCAATTCGTTTTCCGCGCGAACCTAAAAACAGCGCAGCGCCGCTTGAATCATTTGCCAGCGCTGGTCTTGAGATAGCTAAATAATTCTCGACAGTTTTTTCAGCAATCGCTCCATAAGGAACTACGCGCTCTTTCGAGCCTTTACCTAATACTCTGATGGTTCGTCTTGATGGATCAAGATCATGAATGTAGAGTCCTACAAGTTCGCCAACGCGAATACCGGTGGCATACAAAAGTTCCAACATAGCTTGATCTCGAATATGAGTTGGCGAGTTGTCATCAGCGCGTAAGGCTGCGCGTTCCATTACGTGCTCTGCTTGATTTTGCTGCAAGATGTGTGGCAGCTTCTTGCTGACTTTCGGGATCACCAATGCGCTAGCGGGATCCTCCGTAATCAGTTTTGTGTGAGTTGCCCAAGCAAAGAACATTCGAATTGCCGTTGCTCTGCGCGCGATAGTTGCAGAAGATAGCCCGGCCACGCGCTGACTTGCCAGCCAACCTCGTAACTCCACAATTCCAATGTCTTGCAATTCTTGGCATCCGCGAGATTGGGCAAACAAAAACAAGTTGTCTAAGTCTTTTCGATACGCCTTCGAAGTATTGGCGCTACGACCTAACTCAAGTTCAACGTATTGAATGAATCGAGCGCTGGCTGAACTGAAGTTTGCGTCGATTTGCGCCACTTCAGTATTTTGCATACCTCTACCGTTGCAATCCCTGCCCAAAATAGCAAGGACATAAGCGCCAGACTCTTTTCCAGTCTTGAGTTATTCCAATTTCCAGCCCTGATTTGAAAGTGAAATAAGTTTCCTAACTTCCAATAAGGACAGTGCTGCCTGCAGATCATGAAAATCCACCTCCGTGCCAAAGTGCATGGCTATTTCATGACTTGATCTAGGACCTTCAGAAAGCAGCCCGACTATTGCGCCATCAAGTAATCCGAGTTGAATTGGCAGTGCTGGGGATTTAAAGTCTTGAAAAATGTCGTCAGTACTAGTGGCAATTTTCATCATGTTGTCGCGGATCGCAGCATGAACACCCGCTGATGTTGCGCTGGTGATTGGTCCCGGAATCCCCCAAATTTGCCGATTGAGGACATGTGCCCAATTCGAAGTGGAAAGTGATCCTGACCGAAGCGCTGCTTCAACCACAACGGTTGATTGCGAAAGTGCTGCGATCAGTCGATTTCTAATCAAGAAGCGGTGCTTATGTGGTTTGGCTCCTGGTGGCGCTTCACTAACAACTACGCCTGAATCCGTAATGCAAGAAAGTAATCCTCGATGCGAGACGGGATAAGCAACATCAACTCCGCAGGCCAAAACTGCCACGGTTTTTCCTTGACCAACTAACGACCCGCGATGGGCTGCGGCATCTATTCCATATGCAGCCCCAGAAATCACTCCGACATTTTCCTTTGCACCTTGCACACCAATCTCATGTGCAATTCGTTGCCCATATGTCGTTGCCGAACGAGCGCCAACCACAGCCAGACTTCGGTTTGCGATTTCCGATAACGAACCTGCGCCAGTGCACCAAAGTCCAACCGGCGCGGCCGTGTCGAGGTCATCGAGGGAATCTGGCCACTCCTCATCAGCTGGAGTGATGAATCTGCCGCGTACTGAGTTCAAAGACTTAACTGCTTGTTCAATTAACGGTGAATTCAAAACCCGATCAACTGACTTACACATGGCATCTGCGCCAAGTCCACTTTCCCAGCGCTTAACTGCATCTGCGGCGCCAAACTCAGCAACCACTTGTCCCACGCGCTCGTCCCCAGGTTCGCCTGCAACCGAAATAATTAGTCGCGCTTGTCGATCTGTTAGCTGGCTTGCCATGAACCGTTTCCATCTCGATATCTCAGGGCCGCGGCTACATCAGTTTCGTTTGGGATTTCATGGCCTCGCAAATCAGCAATCGTCCAAGCCACACGCAAAATTCGATCTGCCCCGCGTGCTGATATTTCAAGTGAATCATTTGCCAACAACTCTCCAGCGCTTTGCGTTACTGGATATCTTCTGCGAAGCATTGGACCTGGAACTTGAGAATTGATTTTCCATGGTTCGTCACGATATCGATATGCTGCCCGTTCTCTAGCTTCGGCTACTCGCGCAGCGACAACCTCGGTGCCTTCTAATTCCCCCGAACTTGGATCGAGTTCGGCCAGACTTGGGCGCTCCAGTGTTACGCGCAAGTCGATGCGATCTAGAAGTGGTCCAGAAAGCCGAGAGAAATATCGTCGTCGCACTTGCGAAGAACAACTGCATTGGGCGCCATTGCCAATGAACTTGCCGCACGGACACGGATTGGATGCCAGGACCAATTGAAATCTTGCTGGCATGACCGTTTGGAATCCAGATCTGGCAATCGTCACAACACCGGATTCAAGTGGTTGGCGCAAGGCATCCAGCACTGAACGTTCAAACTCAGCAGCTTCATCCAGACAAAGCACGCCATGGTTTGCCATAGTCACCATGCCAACTCGAACTGAATTACTTCCACCTCCAATCAAGGCAGCTTTAGTGGTTGTGTGATGGGGCGCTTGAAATGGCGGAGTGCGAATCAGGCCTTGACCTGCAGCCAATGCGCCAGCTGCTGAATAGATCGCTGTAACTTCAACAGCTTGGTCATCGGTTAACTTCGGAAGCAGTCCAGGCAGCCGTTGAGCCAACATAGTTTTTCCAACGCCTGGAGATCCCAGAAATGCCAAGTGATGTCCGCCCGCAGCAGCGACTTCTAAGGCATGTCGAGCAATGGCTTGGCCCCGAACTTCACAAAGGTCCGGAATTGATTCAGTTACAAGTTCAATGGGAGCCGGCGCAGGCGCTGTGATTTCTTCGCCGCGTAGGAAGGCAACCGCATCAGATAGCCGCTTCACGCCGATGACCTTTAGGCCTGGAACTAACTGGGCTTCATTAACTTGGGTGTGCGGAACTATCAAGGTGCCATAGCCCCGGCGATAAGCACATAGCGCAGCAACCAAAACTCCTCGCACTGGACGCACCTGTCCATCAAGGGCGAGCTCACCAATCACAATGGTTTTTGTCATCTCAGGAATTTGCGAATGCGCTGACAAAATCGAAAGCGCGATGCCCAGATCAAGTGACGCTCCGCGTTTATGCACCGACGCTGGCGAAAGACCTACCGTGATTCGCCGCTCCGAGGGCCAAGACAATTCACTGTTCTGCACGGCAGCTCGAACCCGATCGCGAGCTTCACCTACTGCGGTATCTGGCAGTCCAACAATTGTCATACCGGGAAGACCTTGACTTAAGTAAGCCTCGATGTCTACAACTAAACCTTCGACACCATTAATCACCACGCCACATGCTCTAGCCAGCGTCATTATTCGATGCCCTTGATGTGGCTGATAGTTGTTGGCTGGCCAGCACAATGAATGACACTGATGGCATCGAATCGAATGCCGTTGTGCCTAGATTGGTTATTGGTAAGCCAATGAAGCGCGGCAGTTCTGATGTGCTGCAGTTTTATTGGGGTGATTGCATCACTTGGCACACCGTGACTGACAGATCGACGGGTCTTGACTTCGCAAAACACCAAGATGGAATCTTTGCGGGCAACTATGTCTAACTCAACGCGTTCGAATCTCCAGTTCCGGACCAGGATTTCATAACCCATATCTTGTAGATAAACCGTGGCAATGTCTTCGCCAATCTTTCCAAGTTCGTTATTAGTTAGATGCACCTGTACATGGTGAAACTCTGGAAGAAATTAAGTTGGAAAATTTAGAATCTGTGAAAGAAAACAGTGTGTGGAAAGTTTTATGGAACTTCCATGTCAGGCTTTGAAAGCTCTTCGACATTGACATCTTTAAAAGTTAGAACTCGAGCCTTCTTAACAAATCGCGCTTGCCCATACATATCCCAAATCCAGGCATCAGTAAGCGTGGCTTCGAAGTAAACATCGCCAGCTTCATTGGTTCGGACTTGAACATCAACACCGTTAGCTAAATACATTCGGCGTTCAGTGTGAACTATGTAATTGAATAAGTGAACTAAGTCGCGGTATTCCCGATAAAGCTCAAGCTCCATCTCGGATTCATAGCGCTCTAACTCATCCGCTGACATGTGAATAGCCTATGCGGTCTCTGGCCCAGAACCACTCGGGCCACTGGGTAACTTCCAAGACTTGCGGTGCAGATCCGTGGGGCCAAGGCGGGCAATAGCTGCCATGTGATCGCTGGATCCATAACCAACATTTCCTTCCCAGCCAAAGTCTGGATGGATAAGTGCAGCCTCGCGCATTAAGTGGTCTCTGGCGACTTTGGCTAAGACGCTTGCTGCTGAAACTGATGCGCAAGAAGCGTCAGCCTTAATCTTCATAGTCACCGGAACCACAATGTCCGAAATGGGAGTTGTGAACAAATCTGATTCTGGCTCTACAAGCCAATTGTGTTTACCATCAAGGATCACATGATCTGGTTTGATACTTAATTGTTGGTGCGCTCTCACCCATGCCAAACGAAGTGCTGGAACGATTCCAATTTGATCAATTTCATTGGCAGCTACGTGCCCTATTGCATATTCAACTACCCAAGCAGATACCGGATCGACTAACTTTTCCCGAGCTGCGCGACTGATCTGTTTGCTATCACGTAGACCAGATGGAACTTGAGAAGTTTCGGCAGAAACAACTGCAACACCAACTGAAACTGGACCAGCTAGCGCACCGCGGCCAACTTCATCTACGCCTGCAACATACTTAACACCCGTTGAAAACAACTCATGCTCTAATTCCAGAGTCGGCGCAGTAGAGCTAATTTTCGATCCCACCTATGCGACCAATTGGCCAAATCCGCATCGCAACGCGTCCAATGACTTCCTCTACAGGAACCATGCCATTGTTCTTATCCAAATGGAAACGTGAATCTTCAGAATTGCCTCGATTGTCACCCATTACAAAAACATGACCTTCTGGAACTAGCACTTCGAACACCACTTGATCTGTGGTTGAGCCATCCTTAATGTATGGCTCATCGATACCAACTCCGTTAAGAACAATTCGACCTTGAGTGTCACAACATTTAACTGTGTCGTTTGCAACGCCAATAACGCGCTTGACTAAATCATTTCCAGAATTGGCAGGAACAATTCCAACTGCCTGAAGTACTCGACCAACTGGGGTGTCGTAAGGATTCGGAAATCCTTCACCAAGCCAACCACCAGGATCATGGAACACAATTACATTCTCACGGTTTACGCCAGTGAACTGAGTGGAAATTTTTGACACGATGATTCGGTCATTTTCTTGCAAGGTATCTTCCATGGAAGCACTTGGAACATAAAAAGCTTGGATCAGAAAAGTTCGCACCAGGACCGAAAGAATTAACGCGGTACCAACAACCGTAACTATCTCCCGCAGCAGACTTGGCTGCTTTTTTGGCTTCGCTTTTTTGTGGCCCATAGTTCTCTCATCATACTTTTAAACAAAAAATTAACGGACCCACCAATAGGTGAGCCCGTTAACTTAAGAAGAATTATGCGTTGTCGCGCAATTCCTTGATCTTGGCCTTCTTGCCACGTAGATCGCGTAGGTAGTAAAGCTTGGCGCGACGTACGTCACCACGGCTTACTAGTTCGATCAATTCAACAATTGGTGAGTGAAGCGGGAAAGTACGCTCCACGCCAGTTCCAAAACTGATTTTGCGAACTGTGAATGTCTCGCGTAGGCCACCACCGTGACGGCGAATTACGACGCCTTGGAAAATCTGAATACGGGAACGGGAACCTTCAACAACTCGAACGTGAACTTTTACGTTATCGCCCGGGCGGAAATCTGGGATTCCGGTGCGCAGTGATGCTGCGTCTACTTCGTCTAGAAAATGCATTATTACTCCGAAGGACATGTCGCCGCAGGTCGAAAGCCCAATAAATGGTTCTTGCCGGGTTTGTTTAGAACTTAATGTTTCAGCACCCCTGTGGCGGTCCTGCTACGTTCCAACAACGTTGAGTTTGCCATAAATACTGGGTTTCCAGCAAATTACTGCCAGAATGCCACGAATCAGTGGGTGCATATATATGCTTAGAGCACCACCTATCGAAAGCTTCCTCATGCCAGCCTCAAATCCGCAATCGAAAAAAGTGCGGCTTGGTAATCCCAGAATCACTGGCAAGGAACAGTTTTATACGCCACCTGAAGTAGCAGATCAGGTTATGCGAAATGTGAAGAAGCGAATTGGTCCGCTGTCTGGACGAATCCTGCTTGAGCCGGCTGGTGGAACTGGTGCATTTATCGATGCGGCAAAAGCCCATGGACTTACTAAAGTTGTCAGCTTTGACATTGAACCTCATCACAAGAAAATCGAACTTGGCGATTTCTTGGATCAAGAAATAAACCAAAGTGGTTTGCTAACAATTACCAATCCACCTTTTGGTCGCAACAATTCACTATCAATTCCTTTCTTTAACAAAGCTGCCGAAGTTTCGGATTTGATTGTGTTCATTGTGCCAAGATCTTGGCGCAAATGGTCAGTGCAGAATCGACTAAATCAAAACTTTCACCTAGTCCGCGATGACGATCTAACTATTAACTATGTTGATGTAAATGGGCAAGATGCACACGCCAAAGATCGGCTGCGTACCTGCGTCCAGTACTGGGAACGTAAATCTAAACTTCGTCCAATTGTCAAAGTTAAAGATATGGGAATTATCGAGCGATCCACGCCGGAACTTGCGGATGCTGCTATGACTCTGTTTGGTTACAACTGCGGAAAACTGACAACAGATTTTGAGCGCAGGAAAGTTACAACTCAGATGTATTTAAAGTTCAAACATCCAAAAGCAAAAAAAGCCATTGAGAATTCAGATTTTTCAAAGTTCTTTATGAATACCGCTTATACCGAAGCGCTTTCCTTGCCAGAAATCAATTACGTTTTGAACGAATATATTTATGGCGACCCGATGGTGCAATTACTCTGATAAATCAGGTCGATTCTGGGCAGTGCGTAACTTAGCTTGCTCAAGCTTCCAGGCGGAGATCTTTGCATGATCACCCGATGTCAAAACCGGTGGGACTTCAAGGTCGCGCCAGATTGGTGGCCTGGTGTAAACCGGACCTTCAAGTAAATTCTCCATTGCGCCAATAGCAAAGGAATCATCGGCAAAACTTTCTTGATTGCCAAGTACACCAGGTACTAATCGAGCAATTGCTTCGACCATAACTAGTACGGCAACTTC
>ERZ1022756.291-NODE-291-length-16084-cov-4.408572_pt1 | contig 16084 bp, 13 predicted proteins | sample MGYA00520902_ERZ1022756 | MGnify/ENA primary metagenome ERZ1022756 (study PRJEB33162, sample SAMN09537601) | freshwater metagenome | isolation source: freshwater | place: Canada:Alberta | collected 2017-07 | study: EMG produced TPA metagenomics assembly of the...
TCCACTAGCTGTTGCTCCAGTTTTGCTTCTGTCACTTTCCGGCTGCAGTGTTGAGCAGGTTGCTCAAGTTGCCGCCGATGCAGCTGCTTGCACCGCATTGACCTCGACCCTTGACGGACTGTCTCAGGCTTACCAGTCGGGGTTGGTTGACTCGGGTGTTATCGCTCAGATTGACAGTCTGGTAGGGGAGCAGGCAAGGGCATTGCTTTCAACCGGCCTGGCCGAAGACATCACAGCTCTTGCCACAACATTGGGTGAAACTGACACCGCTCAGGGTGCTGAAACCAAGGTGGCTGACCTGACTGCTTCCATCACTGAGCGCTGCAGCTCGGTCGGTGTCACAATCGGTGAGTAGCTAGCGAGCCAACTCGTCGTCGATGTTATTGCCCTTAGAAATCTGAATTGCCACGGGGATGGCTAGCAGGGCAAACCCAAACATTAGCCAGAGTGCTGCTTCCCAGCCTCCGGTTAGCTCCCTGAGGACTCCAACCATGAACACTGAAATGGTTGCTGTCGAGTAACTCACTCCCTGCCCGAATGCACTCACAGCCAAAACGGTTGAGCGCTTGGTGGACCTGAGATTGAAAAGCGTTAGTGCCAGCGGGAACATGGTCGGCCCCATTCCTGCGAGCAGGACAAAGAGCCAAAGCATTTGGTTTGTGCCAAACAGAATTCCGAGCGTTCCCGCAACTCCCATGGTTCCTGAAAATAGGGTGATGTAGGTGTGTGACCTTGGGTATTTCGAGGCCAACACCGGCACCAGCAGCGAAGAGGGCAATCCCATGATCGCAAACAGCGACAGTAAGAGTCCGCCCTGGGCAACGCTAACCCCGTTGTGCTCAATAAGCAGTAGCGGTAGCCAAGCAAACGACACATAACCAAAGACGCTCGTCATGCCCTGCATGCCGGCAATTGCCCAGGCAGTCGGCGAGCGCCAGATGGCACGTTTGCCGTCTTGGTCCTCAGGCTGTTTTTCAGGAGTTGAGTTCCCCAGCAGCGCAATCAACGGGATTGCCGCAAACACCGAAAAGATTGCCCATTGCCCAAGCGAAAAACGCCACCCGAATGCTTCTGCAACCGGAACGGCGACAAAGGATCCGAGGGTTGCCGAAATCGCCGTGAGGGTGATGTAGAAACTCGAAACCAGTCCAACCCGGTTTGGGAAGTACTTTCTGACCATCACCGGCATAAGCACATTGCCGATGCCCATGCCCAAAAGTGATAGCAGGCTGCCTGCAAACAGCGAGGTTGAATCCCATGCCAATGCTCTGAGGGCATGACCCAGGATGATCATCGCAACGGTGATCATCAGGGTCTTCTCAACCCCGTAACGCCTAGCCGGTCGGTATGACAGTGAGCTGGCTAGTGCGAAAGAAAGCGGAGCAGCGATGCCGATAAGCCCAATGGTCACAATCGGAAGCGGGATTTCCTTTTGTATGAAGGTAACTACCGGCGAGATGGATGAGACCGCGGTTCTGAGATTAAATGCCAGCAGCGCAATAGTGAGAATTGCTACAAACTTCGCCGTTTGTTGTTTCAACTAGGCCCTGAACCAATCCTGAAAGGTTGCGTGCATCAGGCCATTGGTTGCCAGAACCGAAGATGTCTCCTCGGTTAGCTCTGAACCCAAAGCTGAAAACTCACCGCCTGCTTCTTCAACGATTGGAACTAAGGCTGCGATGTCGTAAATCTTGAGATCGTGCTCAGAGACCATTTCGAGTAGCCCCTCTGCGAGATACATGTAGCTCAAGAAGTCCCCGTAGGCGCGATCGCGCCAGACGTTTCGGGTTAGTTCAACCAACTCGTCCATTAGCCCTGCTCTGTCCCACTGCTGGATGGAGTTGAAGCTGATTGAGGAGTCTGAAAGTGCTGAAACCTTTGAAACCTGGCAAACCCGAACCGAACCGTCGACATCCTTTGTGAATGCTCCTGCACCGCGCTCGGCCCACCATCTGCGACCAAGTGCTGGGGCCGATACCACGCTGAGCAAAATCACCCCATCAACTCGAAGTGCGATCAGGCTCGCCCAAACGGGGACTCCGCGCAGGTAGTTGGCGGTGCCGTCAATCGGGTCGATAATCCAGACCCGGTTGGAAGTTTCGGTATTGGCATACTCCTCACCAATCACTGCATCGTCAGGTCTGTAGAGAGCAATCAGTTCACGAAGCTTTGCCTCAACAGCGCGGTCTGCATCGGTAACCGGTGTTCTGTCTGGCTTGGTCTCGATATTGAGATCCAGCGCTCTGAAGCGCGCAAGGGAAATCTCATCGGCAGCATCTGCCAATGCCATCGCGAGGTCTAAATCTTTCATGGAGCTCAATCTAGTGAACCAATCGAGTCAACCAACCTTCTGAAAGACTCGAGGCGCTTAGAAGCCAGCGCACCGCTTGCAACCTTTTCGTCCAGCCCGCAGTCTGGAGCAAGTGCGAGGTGAGAGCAATCTCTTGGGCAAAGCTTGGCTGCCTCGTCTAGGTCCGCAAAGCCCTTCAATAACCCGGCAGCATCAATGCCGCTGAGCCCAAAGGTTCTGATTCCCGGGGTATCGACTATCCAGCCGTCAGTGACAGGTATTGCTTTTGCCGAGGAGGAAGTGTGCTTTCCCTTGCCGGTCAGGGCATTCACCTCGCCGGTTGCACGCTTGTGAAGTGGGGCAATTGCGTTGATGAGCGTAGTCTTTCCAACCCCAGAGTGGCCAACCAAAACCGTGGTGTGTCCGGGGAGTAATTTCTCCAGCTCCTGCTGATTTGGCTTGTCCTTTTGGGTCTTCACGATTCGCAGGTCAAAACCTTCGAAACCGGCCAAAAACTCGCTCGGATCTGTCAGATCGCACTTGGTCATTACAAGAATCGGTGCAATTCCTGCGTGGTAAGCGGCAACCAGATAGCGATCAACCAACCCAGAGCGAGGCTCTGGGTTTGCCGCTGCCATAACAATCATGAGCTGGTCCGCGTTGGCCACAATGGTCTGCTCGCCTGCCTCTGACTCATCGTTAGATCTGGATAGCTGAGTCGCTCTCGGCTCGATCTTCACAATCCTCGCCAGCGCACCCTTCTCGCCCGTCACAACTCCATCTAGTCGCACCTGGTCGCAGGTGACAGCGCCTTCTTTTCTAAGCTCCTTGGCCAAAGTGGCAATCACTTCGGTACCGTCCTCGAGCAAGACTCGATACCTGGCTAGGTGAACCTCTAGAACCATTCCCAGCGGAGCAGAATCAAAGTTTGGGCGACGTTTAGTTCTTGGTTTTGAACCGCGTGGGTTGGGTCGAATTCGGACATCGTCCTCGTCGAGGTAATCGCCTGAATCCAGCTGACGGCTCATCTGCTCTCCAGCATCTGAGTCCAGAGCTTTACAAACTCCGGCATGGTCTTTGAGGTGGTGGCAATGTTCTCAACTTCGATGCCGGGGACAGCCAAGCCAATCACTGCTCCGGTGGTTGCCATGCGGTGATCCTCGTAGGTGTGCCACTTACCTGCGTGAAGCTTTGCCGGTTGAATCTCGAGTCCATCTGGCAACTCTTTGCACTTGCCACCGATTCCATTGATCTCGTTGGTCAATGCCTTGAGCCTGTCAGTCTCGTGGCCGCGAAGGTGAGCGATTCCGGTGATGCGCGACGCGCCGCCGGCTAAAGCTGCCAATCCAGCAATAACGGGAGCGAGCTCGCCGCCAATCGATAGGTCGACATCGATTCCCTTGAGCACTCCTGTTCCCTGCACTACAAGATCAGATCCACTCCTTGAAACCTTTGCGCCCATTAGCGGCAGGATGCGCTCAAACTCTGCACCAACTTGGGTGGTTTTGGCTGGCCATAGTGGAATTCGTATCTGGCCGCCGGTTACCATCGCGGCTGCTAGGAAGGGCCCTGCGTTGGAAAGGTCTGGCTCAATTACCACGGTCCCACCCGAAATTGCGCCTGGCTCAACTCGCCAGGTTCGCTCATCTAGTGCCTTGGCATCGACTCCGCGTTGACGGAGCGTCTCAAGGGTCATCTCAATGTGAGGAAGTGATGGCAAGTCTTCACCGGTGTGGCGGAGGGTTAGGCCATTAGCAAACTTGGCTGCAACTAGCAGCAGCCCGGAGACAAACTGTGAAGAGCTAGTTGCATCAATCTCAAGCTCGCCACCTTGAACCTGACCTGAACTCGAAACAGTAAATGGTAGGCCGTTTGTGTCAGATGCCACCTCCGCTCCCAATGCCCTGAGCGAATCGATTGTGGTGTGCATGGGCCTGCGCCTTGCGCCCTCGTCACCATCGAAGTTGACCTTGCCGTTCACTAAGAGTGCGAGTGGAGGAACAAAGCGCATCACGGTTCCCGCAAGGCCGCAGTCAATGCTTACGTTGCCATGAAGTGGGCCAGGGGTGACCCTCAGGTCATCTCCTTGCCAAGCAAAGTTGGTTCCCAAAAGTGTTAGCGCATCGATCATTAGCTGGGAGTCGCGAGAGCGAAGCGGAGCAATCAGCAGGGTTTCCGAATCGGCCAGCGCGGAGAGCAAGAGCTCCCGGTTGGTCAGCGACTTTGAGCCGGGTAGCGAAACCAGTGCGTTGAATGGTTTGCCCAAAGGGGCTTGCCAGAAAGGGAATTCGCTCATTGGGCTCAAGAATACAAGCCCAACACCCCGTGGGGTCTATCGGTTTGACGACTGAAACCATGGCTAGGGTTGCTCGAGTGAGCGAATCTACCGTTACTGATCTCGAGACTTCGGGGCCAAGGCCCTCAATCGAGCACCTGCCCGTTTCCATTTTTGCCTCGGTGATGGGGATTGGCGGATTAGCGCTTGCCGTAGCTCAGTTTGAGTCAGCGCTTGGGTTTGCGTCGACAATTTCTCCAATCTTTGCTGGCCTTGCCGGGTTGCTCTGGCTGGTGCTGGCGGGGCTCTACCTGTTAAAACTGCTGCGTTATCCGGAGGCGGTTCAGGCTGAGTTGGACCACCCAATTCGGCTGAGTTTCTTCCCGGCGATTTCTATTGGAGTCATTCTTCTATCGCTAAATCTTTTGCCCTATTCGGTTTTGGGTGCAACGGTTGCGTTTTGGGTAGCGGTAGTGGGTCAGATTGCATTCACATTGATCATCCTGAATCGATGGCTGCACCACGAACACTTCAAGGTTGAGCATCACTCGCCGGCCTGGTTCATTCCGGTTGTGGCAAATGTCTTGATTGCAGTCCCGGGTGCTCAGCTTGGCTACACCGAGGTGAGCTACTTCTTCTTTGCAGTCGGAACCATTTTGTGGTTGCCAATGCTTGGAGTGGCACTCAACCGAGCCTTTTTCTTCGCAGGGCTTCCCGGCAAGCTCAGGCCAACACTGTTTGTGATGATTGCCCCTCCAGCACTTATCTTCTTGGCTTGGGTGGAGTTGAAGTCACGGGCTTTGGATGACTTTGCGGTTGTACTTTTCTTCTTTGCTTTGTTCGTGGTTTTGATGCTGGTTTCGCAGTTCCAGTACTTTCTGCGACTCGAGTTCGGCCTGTCATGGTGGTCTTTCACATTCCCACTAACCGCGGTGACCATTGCCGCCTTCACCTTCTACTCAATCGTGCCTCAGATTCACTATCTGATTATTGCGCTGAGCCTGTTTACGGTGACCTTCTTGGTGGTTGTGATGGTTTCGGTGCTAACGATTAGGTCCGCAATCCTGGGAAAAATCTGTTTGCCTGACTAACTGCATTGAAACACCCCTACACTCGGAACTAATGTCACAAGAGAAGTCCGAGAAGCTTAGAAGCTTCGAACAGCAGGCCTTGCCGCTGATGCCGCAGCTATACGGAGCTGCACTACGTTGGACTCGAAACCCAAGCGACGCAGAAGATCTCGTCCAAGAGACTTTCTCGAAGGCTTTTGTGGCGTGGGCAAAGTTTGAGCAGGGCACGAATCTGAAGGCCTGGCTATTCAGAATCATGACCAACACCCACATCAACCTCTACAACAAGCGCAACAAGGACCAGGCAAAGACTGCCCTTGATGATCTTGAGGACTGGCAAATCGGTAAGGGTGAGTCAATCACCTCTATCTCAACCCGCTCCGCCGAGGCTGAGGCTATGGATAACCTGCCCTCCGGCGTCATCAAGGAGGCGCTGGACCAGATTCCAGAAGAGTTCCGCATGGTGGTTTATTACGCGGTTGTCGAGGGTTTGCCCTATGCAGAAATCGCCGATGTGATGGGAACTCCAGTGGGAACCGTAATGTCAAGACTTCACCGCGGGAAGAAATTGCTGAAAACTTTGTTGTCTGATTATGCGAGCCAAGAGGGGTATCGCGTAGAAGCAGGAAAGGAGTGAGTGTGAAGCATCTAGATTGCGAAGAAGTGAAGCAAAGCGTTCACGAATATCTACACTCCGAGCTTCACGAGCCAGAACTTGACTCGGTGACCGCTCACCTCGCGAACTGCGACAGCTGTGAGCAGCACTACGACATTGAAATTGTGTTCAACCAGGTAATCCAGCGCTCTTGCGATGAGGCCCCGACTCAGGAATTAGCGGAGCGAGTTATGCAACGTCTTCGTGAGATCCAGGACCACGACTAATCAGCCTGGGTAAGTCCTAGCCATTCAAACCAGCCCTTGTTCAGCACCAGCCATGCCATTAGGCCGTATCCGACCTGTCCTGGCAGCTTTCGGGAGTGGGTGGAAACCTCTTGTAGCCAGCCCTCATGGTCCTTTAGCGGTCTGAAGCAGTCAACGTAAGCAATCTGGCGGCGCTTTACGACATCCTCAAACCCGGCGTTCAACTGGTCAATCTCGAAATCTAGTTCGGCAACACCGGTTGGGGTCGGCCCAATCACAAAGATCTTCACGCCTTCTCTGGCAGCTTCGTCCAGCAAGGATGCGAGATTCAGCCTGGAGCGTGAGATTGTCAACTCTGCCTTGATGTCCGAGGTGCCGAGCGCCACAACCAGGTAGTTCTCGGTATCTGGACTGAAGCGAGGCATTGCTTCCAGCTTCCAGCGCTCTAGCAGCTCGCTGGAGGACTCATTCACCATCGCAAGCGGGAAGAGTGCAACATCCTCGTTTTGTGGAAGTCGAGCCTGAACTCGACCCAACCAGCCCAGGCCCTTAGGGTCCCCAGCGCCCGAGAGCAGCTCGTCGCCGAGAATAACAACCCTGAGTTGTCGCAAACTAGTCTCCGAATGCTCGCTGGACTAGGTCCGCCTGCTCAGCCGCGTGACGCTTTGCCGAGCCGGAAGCCGGTGAGGCAGAGGCTGGGCGTGAGACGTTGCGGAAGTTGATTCCATACTTAGGCATGAATAGGCCCATGTAGGTCCAAGGACCCTGGTTTGCAGGCTCATCCTGAACCCAACGCAGTTCAGCGTTCGGGAAGTGCTCGATTGCTGCCTTCATCTCTTCAACGGGTGTTGGGTAGAGTTGCTCAACGCGAACAATCGCTGTGTCGCCGGTGCCGCGCTTCTGAGCTTCCGCAAGCAGATCCCAGTAAACCTTGCCCGAGCAGAACAGCACCCTGGTCACCTTTGCAGGGTCTAGGTTCTGCTCATCCTCGATTACAGGTCTAAATCCACCGGTCGTGAAGTCCTCAACCGAAGAAGAAGCTGCCTTGAGGCGAAGCATCGACTTTGGTGCAAACACGATTAGCGGACGCTTTGGCTCAGAGAATGCCTGACGACGCAGTAGGTGGAAGTGGCTTGCCGGAGTCGATGGCTGAGCAACGGTCATGTTGTTCTCGGCACAAAGCTGCAGGAAGCGCTCGATGCGAGCTGATGAGTGGTCAGGTCCCTGACCCTCATAGCCGTGGGGGAGCAGCAACACCAGCGAGGAGAACTGGTTCCACTTCTGCTCGGCCGATGAAATGAACTCATCAACCACAGTCTGTGCACCGTTTACAAAGTCACCGAACTGCGCTTCCCAAAGAGTCAGGGTTCCTGGGTCTTCGACCGAGTAGCCATACTCAAAGCCCATTACGGCGTATTCGCTGAGCAAGGAGTTGTAGACCTGCAGGCGAGCCTGGACCTCAGAGACATACTGCAGTGGCATCCACTCCTGACCGGTGTTGCGGTCGTGGAAGGTTGCGTGACGCTGCACGAAGGTTCCGCGGCGGGCATCCTGACCGGAGAGTCGAACGTTTACTCCCTCAATCAAAAGCGATCCGAAGGCTAGTAGCTCTCCGAAGCCCCAGTCGATTCCACCCTGACGGCTCATCTCGAAGCGCTTCTCGAGAAGCTGGGCGAGCTTGGGGTGAACGGTGAAGCCCTCTGGCTGGTTGGCGTGAGCGTTTCCGATAGCCTCAACCACCTCGCGGGTGATTGCGGTTGGCTTTAGCAGCTCCTGCTTCTCACTCGCTGTGGTGCCGATGCCGACTGGACGCTCAATCAGCGATGGAGTCTGACTCATCGCCTCGTGAACCTCAACGAAGGCCTGCTCCAAAGAGGTCTGGAACTGGGCGTTTGCAGCCTCAAACTCTTCCTGGGTGATGTCGCCACGGCCAATCAGGTTCTCCATGTATAGAGTTCTGACGCTGCGCTTGTGCTCAATCAGGTTGTACATCAGAGGCTGGGTCATCGAAGGGTCATCACCCTCGTTGTGACCGCGACGGCGGTAGCAGACGATGTCGATGACAACGTCCTTCTTGAACTCTTGGCGGTACTCAAAAGCCAGACGAGAAACTCGAACCACTGCCTCAGGGTCATCACCATTGACATGGAAGATAGGTGCCTGAATTGCCTTGGCAATGTCGGTTGAGTAAGTGGTGGAGCGGGAGTCCTTCGGCAAGGTCGTGAAACCAACCTGGTTATTCACGATTATGTGGATAGTTCCACCAACCTTGTAACCCTCAAGCTGGCTCATCTGCATCGTTTCTGGAACAACGCCCTGACCTGCAAATGCCGCGTCTCCGTGGATTAGCACCGGAACGATTGGGTAGTTCTCTGGGTTGCCGAGTCTGTCTTGCTTGGCCCTGACAATGCCCTCGAGTACTGGGTTTACTGCCTCAAGGTGAGATGGGTTTGCGGCCAGGGAGACCCTGATCTGCTTACCATTCATGTTGGTCAGCACGCCCTCGGTACCAAGGTGATACTTCACGTCTCCTGAACCTTGAACGCCCTTGACGTCTGTCGAGCCCTCAAACTCCTTGAACACCTGGCCATAGGTCTTGCCGGCAATATTTGTGAGCACGTTCAAGCGACCGCGGTGTGCCATACCGATGGCAACCTCACTCAGTTCCTGCTCGGCTGCATCGTGCAAAATCTGGTCCAGTGCTGGAATCAACGATTCGCCGCCCTCGAGCGAGAAGCGCTTCTGACCCACGAACTTGGTCTGCAGGAATGTTTCAAAAGCCTCAGCCTCGTTTAGCTTGTTCAGAATTCTGAACTGCTCTTCCCTGGTTGGCTTCACATAGGGACGCTCAAGCTTTTCTTGGAACCACTGGCGCTCAACCGGGTTCTGAATCTGCATGTATTCAACACCGACTGTGCGGCAGTAGCTGTCGCGCAGGATGCCCAGCATGTTGCGGAACTTGGCCTTTGGGCGACCACCAAAACCACCGGTCTTGAATGAACGGTCTAGGTCCCAAAGCGATAATCCGTAGGAGCGTATGTCTAGGTCTGGGTGCCAGCGCTGCTGGTACTCAAGCGGGTCAACATCTGCAATCAGGTGGCCGCGAACTCGGAATGCGTTGATGTACTCCTGAATTCGGGTGTTCTTGCCAGACTGATCCGCGAGATCCCAGTGGAAGTCATTTGCCCAAACCACCGGGGTGTAGGGGATGCGCATGTCGGCGAAGATTTGTCCGTAGAAATCACGCTCACCAAGTAGTAGCTCGTTGACAATTTTTAGGAACTCGCCAGAACCTGCACCCTGAATCACTCGGTGGTCATAGGTCGAGGTAACCGTGAGAATCTTGCCGATGCCCTGCTCGGCAAGCATCTCCTCGGCCATGCCCAAGAATTGAGCTGGGTAATCAAGTGCTCCAACTCCAACAATGCAACCCTGGCCCTTGGTTAGACGTGGAACAGAGTGAACAGTTCCAATACCGCCTGGGTTGGTTAGCGAAATTGTGGTGCCGGCAAAGTCCTCTGCAGTTAGCTTGTTGTCGCGAGCGCGCTTCACCAAGTTCTCGTAGGCCAAAACAAACTCGTCAAAGTTCAGATTCTGCGCACGCTTGATGTTTGGAACCAGTAGTGCCCTTGTGCCATCTGGCTTCGGGATATCTATTGCTAGTCCGAAGTTGATGTTGGCAGGAGTTACTGCCGCTGGCTTGCCTTCAACCTCGTCGTAGAAAACGTTTTGAGAAGGGAACTCCTTCAAGGCCTGCACCACCGCATACCCGATTAGGTGAGTGAAAGAAACCTTGCCGCCGCGGGTGCGGTTTAGGTGGGAGTTGATCACGATTCGGTTGTCGATCAGAAGCTTTGCTGGAATCTGACGAACCGAGGTTGCGGTCGGGATTGAAAGTGAGGCATCCATGTTGGAGGCCAAGGTCTTTGCCATGCCACGAAGGATGTTTACCTCTGGCTGCGCCTCATCTTCGCCAACAATTGAGATTGAGTCAGTCATGGGAATGTTCGCGGGCACCGGAGCGGTCTTTGGAGCGTTGTCGGTTGCCTTGGCAATCGGAATTGTGATGGCTTCGGTTGTGGGGTTCGCACTCTCGACTACCGGAGCCACAGGAGCTGCAACGACTGCAGAAGTTGGCTGGCCCTGCTGGGATAGCTGATAGCGCTCGAGAATTGGCCACCAGGAGCGGTCGACGGAGTCAGGGCTTTCCAGCCACTGGCCATACATCTCGGCGACAAGCCATTCGTTTGCGCCAAAATCTGAATCAGGATTGTTGTTGTCGATGTTCGACAAGAGTGCCCCTTTGAACGAAAGCCATAAAACCAGACTGAAGTCTACCCGTTGTGAGTGCCCTCAAACTTGTTTCAGTTCAAACGCGAACTATTGCTCTCAGCTTGGCCAGCGCCCACGCTCGTATTGCACCGGCCAGCTGATTTCCGCGCCAATTTCATGTGCAGCGCGCAGTCCAAAATTGGCATCTCTCAAGAATTCTCTGCCGACCAGCACCACATCAACCAGACCGCGCTGCAGGATCTCCTCAGCTTGAGTGCCGCTGGTGATTTGACCCACTGCACCTACTGCAGCATCGGAGGCAGTCTTCACGCTTTCGGCAAGTGGAACCTGATATCCGGGGCCAATCGGAATCTTGACTCCACTAATCAGGCCGCCGGATGAAATGTCAAAGAAGTCAGCTCCTTTGTCAAAGGCCAAAGCCGCAACCTGGTTGGTCTGGGCCTGGTCCCAGCCGCCTTCGACATAGTCGGTTGCGCTGAATCGAACCAGCAGCGGAACTTTTGGACCGATCTCTGCTCGAACCGCAGTCACTGTTTCGAGCAGCAGCCTTGCACGGTTCTCGAGTGACCCACCGTATTCATCGGTTCGGTCGTTGGACAGGGGAGATAGGAACTGGTGCATGAGATAGCCGTGGGCGGCGTGAATCTCGATCACATCGAATCCAGCAGCAATCGATCTGCGAGCAGCTTCCGCAAAGTCGTTTGGTAGCTGGGCCAACTCTTGAGTCGAAAGCGCTCTCGGTTCGGCAAAGCCTGTGAATGCCTCTGAGGTAGAGCTGACTGTTTGCCAGCCACCATCACTGAGAGGAACTGAACCTGAGCCAGACTGCGAGCGATAGGTGCTTGCCTTGCGTCCAGCGTGAGCAAGTTGAATTGCGCTAACCGCGCCCTGCGAGCGAATGAAGTCGGTGACTTTTTTCCAGGGGGCAATGTGTGCATCGGACCAAATACCAGTGCACCAGGGGGTAATCCGCCCCTCCGGGGTCACGGAGGTAGCCTCAGCCATGACTAGCCCAGCACCACCGGAAGCTCTGGCACCGAGGTGGACGAGATGCCAGTCATTTGGCATGCCATCTTTGTTCTCGCATGAGTACATGCACATCGGTGCCACCCAAAGCCGGTTCTTGATCTCTAGGTCGCGAATCTTGATGGGGCTGAACAGCAATGTCATTTAGGCAGTTTCTCCAGGGTTGAATTTGCAAACAGAATAAAGAGCGCCAAAAGTGCACCCCAGCCAATCGCAACTCCAAGTGGGACAAAGAAGGTGGCCAGACCAATCACAGAAGGACCAGCCAGAGCTCCGATGTAGGTGATTCCCACAACCCGGGCCATGTTCCTGCCCTGATGGCTGGTTTCCCCAATCTCACCGGCGGCGGCGAAGATCTGTGGCACTACACCCGAGATGCCAAGCCCAAGTAGGAACCAGAGCACCAGTGATACTGAGCCATTTGGAGCCACCGCCTGTAGTGCAATAGCAATGGCTGCAAGTAGCGATCCCCACTTGATGATGTAGCCGCGACCCTTGCGCTCGACAATTCGGTCGATGAAGATTCGGCCCAGGATCATGCCGATGTTGAAGGCTGCGAGTCCCCAGGCCGCAGCTGCAACGCTCATGCCTTGAACGTCCCTCAGATACAGGGCGCTCCAGTCCTGAGCAACACCCTCGATGATTGCTCCTGCAGCGCCCATTGCCCCAGCGAGGGCGACAAATCCCAAAACCCTGCGGTTGGACTTTCCACTTGCCTTGTTCTCCACCTTGTTTTCACGCTTGGCATTTGCCTGATCTGGCAGCAACCAGGTCGAGAAAAACAGCGCCAGGGCACTCAGGATTAGCCCTGCAACCGGGAGAGTTTCGCTTTGACTGAAGCCTGCGTTGATGGTTACAAAACCAAGTGCAGCCCCAGCAAGTCCGCCGACTGACCAGAAGAGGTGAAAGAAGGTAAAGATTGCGCGGTCGTTGACCTTCTCAACCTGCAGTGCCGCGGCATTCATCGGGACATCGACTCCTGAGAGACCAAACCCGATGCCAAATATTGCAATCCCAAGCCAGAGTGGGCTATCGGCAAAGGCCGGTCCAAATAGCGATAGGCCAACGATGATTCCGCCGAGTCGAGTGGTGGTCTTTGAGCCGATGTGGTCGATGAGCCAACCGGCGATCTGCATTGCAGCAAAGCCGCCGAATCCAGAAAGAATCAGCAGTCCACCCAGTTCGGCGTAGGTAACGCCAACCGTTTTCTCAATAAGTGGAATGTGCACAGCCCAGAGAGCTAGCGACATACCGCCTGAGAGAAAGAAGAAGCAAACGGCTATTTTTGCGCGCAGTAGTTTCACGCGCTCCACTCTATGCCTGAAGCAGGGCACTCAATCGCGAAGAGACCTCTTCGATTTCGATGAGGAATCCGTCGTGGCCAAACTCGCTGGAGATAACCTGCAGCTCGCCCCCAACCAACTCTCCCGAGATGTGCTTGGCGATAAGTTCCTGACCGGAAATCGGGAATAGTCGGTCTGATTCAATGCCCAAAACCAAGGTGGGGCAGCTGATTTTGGAGAGTGCAGCCTCAAGCGATTCCCTGCCGCGGGAAATGTCATGAGAGTTCATGGCTGAAACAAGTGTGATGTAGCTGTTGGCATCGAAGCGACGAACAAACTTGTTGCCGTGGAAGTCCAGATAGCTCTCAACCGCATACTTGCCCTGCTCGGTGAGCGGACTCACCTGAGACTGCCAAGAGCGACCAAATCTTTCGTTCAGCTCTGCGGGGCTGCGGTAGTTCAGAAGCGCCATGCGACGAGCCAGCGCGAGTCCACGATGCGGACCGAAGCCTGGCTTGGCGTCGTAGTAAGCGCCAGCGGCAAAGTTACTGTCAGAGCGGATTGCCTCCAACTGCACCGTGTTTAGCGCAATCTGGTCGGCAGTCGAATAGGGAGGTGCGGCAAGGATTGCTAGCCGTTGCATGCTGCCAGGGTTTTCGATGGCCATCTCAAGGGCATGCATGCCAGCCATCGAGCCGCCAATAACTGCAAACCATGGGTTCACACCAAGTTGAACGGCCAACTCCTCAAATGCTCTGGCCTGGTCCCGAATGGTCAGCTGCGGGAAGGTTGGTCCATACTCTTTGCCCGATGAATCAAGCGACGACGGTCCGGTTGAGCCCTGGCACCCGCCCAGGACATTAGGCGAAACTACAAAATACTTGTCGGTGTCCAGGGTGAGGCCCGGTCCAATCAGGCCGTTCCACCAACCAGAGGTTGGGTGGCCATCCCCAGAATTACCAACAGTGTGGCTATCGCCGGTGAGGGCATGCAGCACCAAGATTGCATTTGATCGCTCAGGATTTAGTGAGCCCCAGGTCTCATAAGCCAGCCGTGCATTGCGAATGACCTGCCCTGACTCGGTGGAGAGTGAGAAGGGCTCGGTGAACTTTCTACCGCCAACTGGGTCACCAACAATCCAGGCTCCGGTGGCAGGGGGTCGTCCAACCAGCTGACGGCGCTGCTCCTCAGTGATGAACTCCGAGGGAGCGGAGTCCTCCGACATTTGGAAGTCCATCTGGATTACCTGGGCCTTGCGTTAGGAGTGTGGGTTCTTACTCTGAGGGGTGAACCCGCTCGAGGCAAGAATGTTTCCCTAACTTACCCCAGGTGGCTAAAGGCCAGCGAGGCCAGGATCGCTGAACACAGCGGCAATACCGAGTCATCGAACATCGCCTTGGCACTGTGATTGGTGGAAGCAGTGGTTGGGTCAATATCTGGAGGACATGCTCCAACAAACACAAACGCTCCCGGAACCTCGTGGACGATGGAGGCAAAGTCTTCGCCGCCGGCCATCGGTGTGGGCAAGTCAGTGTAGGCACTTTGACCAACCAGGTCATAGGCAACCGCCTTGACGCGTTCAACCGCAGCTGCATCATTGACCAAAACCTTGGTGGCCTGAGAGAACTCAACCGTGGCGGTCATGCCAAAGCCTTCCGCGATGGCATGAATCAACTTGGGCGCTAGTTCGTGAAGCAGCTTGGTGTTCTTTTCCGAGAAGGTTCGAACCGTGGCACCAAAACTTGCGGTGTCGGCAATCACGTTGGTGGTGGCGTCATCGCCAGCACGAATCCATCCCACGTTCATGATCACTGGGTCGAACTGGTCGAAGCGCTTGTTCAGCATGTTCTGAAGCGAGGAGATTGCCTCAATCATCGGAGTGATTGGGTCCTTGGAAAGCCAAGGCATCGAACCGTGACCGCCTCGACCATAGAAGGTAACGTGCATATCGCCGGCGCTCGCCATCAGTGGGCCTGGACGCGATGCAATTGCCCCTAGTGGCATGCCGGTGAAAACGTGCAGACCGTAGGCAGCCAGTGGTCGTTCGCCGGAGAGCTCCAGGAAGCCCTCCTCGATCATGATGTCAGCGCCATGGTGGCCCTCTTCGCCGGGCTGGAACCAGATCAAGACATTGCCGTTGAGCTTGTCTTTGTGGGTAGCGAGTAGGTGCGCTGCTCCAACTCCGGCTGCCATGTGTAGGTCATGGCCGCAGGCATGCATGAAGCCATTGGCTGAGGCGTAATCGAGGCCGGTTTCTTCTTTGACGCTGAGTGCGTCCATGTCTGCCCGCAGCAAAATGGTTGGGCCGGGCTTTGCTCCGCGAATCAACAGGCCGATTGAGTTGAGTCCTTTACCAAGGGTGATTTCACCCAGGCCCTGGATTGACTCGAGAATTCGAGCCTGGGTCTTTGGGAGATTGAGTGCAAACTCTGGAATCTGGTGCAGGTCTCGACGGATCTGAGTGAGGGTGGCAGCGTGAGTCGCTGCTTCTTTGAGAAGTTCTTGAGTATTCGGCATGCGGGCTCCTTTGCGCTCCAAACATCATCCCACTTTTTAGACTGATGCAATGTTCCAAATGCTGCATCCAGATTGGCAGGCTCTGCTTCAGGATCACAAAGACCTGCTGGAGAGAATTGAGCAGCGTTTTGATGCCGACCCCAATGCCATACCCAGCAAGCAAAACTTGCTGCGTGCTTTCGCATACCCACCTAGTCACTACCGAGTTTTGATCGTCGGACAAGACCCATACCCAAACCCAGCGCATGCGATTGGCTTGGCCTTTGCAGTTCCAGTTGGAACCCAGCCGCTACCCCCGACCCTGGGAAATATCTTCAAAGAGCTGCGCTCGGACCTCGGGGTGCAAATGGTGCAGCAGGGTGATGTTGCCCCTTGGCTCGATCGCGGTGTGATGCTGCTAAATCGTCACCTTTCAACCAGTGCCGACAACTCGGCAGCTCACCTTGGCTTTGGCTGGGCAGAGTTCACC
>ERZ1022756.292-NODE-292-length-16077-cov-70.950568_pt1 | contig 16077 bp, 16 predicted proteins | sample MGYA00520902_ERZ1022756 | MGnify/ENA primary metagenome ERZ1022756 (study PRJEB33162, sample SAMN09537601) | freshwater metagenome | isolation source: freshwater | place: Canada:Alberta | collected 2017-07 | study: EMG produced TPA metagenomics assembly of the...
AGTGATTGATGTAGCTGTAGTCAACGAAGTCTTCTTCGTCTCGCAAAATAGTTGGCGCGGGAACGCCAATAACCTCAAACCCTCCAGCAGCTTCAAGCGTGGCTTTTACCTCTTTAGACACCTCGAAGTCAGGATGAGAAGGATCCTGCTGGTCGTGATACAAAATCACGTTCTCACTTGCAAAGCAGGCCACTATGTCAATGTGGCCACGGGTTCCGTAGCCGTCATAGTCCCGGGTTAGTCCGCGCTTGACCCAGATTGCTCTTTGGGTGCCAAGTTTTTCGTGGATCTCATCTTCTACTTCCTGTTTGGTCCAAGAGGAGTTTCGACCTTCCCCCAGCTGCACTGTTTCAGTCAAGAGCACAACCCCTGCGCCGTTGACGTGGATACCGCCACCTTCGTTGATCAAAGTCGAATCGACCACAGCTTTACCTGAGAGCTTTCCAATGAAGTTTGCGACCAAATTGTCTTTGTCCCAGGTTGACCAACCTTGGGCTCCCCAGCCATTGAAAATCCAATTCACTGCCATCAGGTTGCCCGAATCGTCCTTGACAAAAGTGGGTCCTGAATCTCGCATCCAAGCATCGTCAAGTTCGGCTTCTATCAGTTCAATGCTCGGGTGAAGATAAGCCCTTGCTATTTCAAGCTGATCTGAAGTGACTAGAACTGAAACCGGTTCGAAACGCACGATGGCATTTGCAACATTTGCCCAAGAGCTCCTTGCAGCTTCCGCTTCAGCATCTGTTTCGCCAAGCAAATAGTTCTTTGGTGGCCAGGCCATCCAGGTACGCTCATGAGCTTCCCATTCGGCGGGCATTGTTAGTTTCATTTCTGACTTACTCCTGCAATGCCACCTTGTTCGCCATCACCAGAATCAAGTCGTTTGTTTTGCACGGGGGTCGTTAGCTTGTCGTAAGTGTCAGGTCTGCGAGTTGCAAGGAATGGAAACAGGTCCAACCAGTCTCGTCTTTGATCAAGATCAAGATCCGCCACTAAAACTTCGTCGGTGTCTCTTCCAGCTCTGGCAAGAATTCTTCCAAACGGATCGCTGATAAAGCTGCTTCCGTAGAAGTTCAGCGAACCTTCGTTGCCATAGCGGTTTGGCACGATCATGAAAGTTCCATTTGCGATACCGTGACCGACAATCACTTGACGCCAGAGCGGTTCAGTATCAAAGTCTGGGTGATCCGGCTCAGAACCGATAGCTGTTGGATAGGCGATTACCTCAGCACCACGAAGGGAGTAGTTTCTGGCTACCTCTGGAAACCACTCGTCCCAACAAGTCGGAAGTCCAAAGCTTGCCGAAACCCCGTCGAGATCGAGGTTATAAACCGGATAAGGGTCATTGTCTGCAGGTCCGGGCTGGAAGTACTTGTCCTCGTAATAGCCGGCGGTAACTGGGATATGAAGTTTTGGAGTGCGGGCGATTATTTCACCATCTGTGTTTACCAAAATGGCTGTATTCAGGCCTCTTCCATCCGGAAGTTGGGCTTGCTCGTATAAAGAGGCGTGAATGACAACGCCATGCTCCTTTGCTGCTTTAGCAGCAAACAAGTGTGTTTTCCCGCCTTCAAGTTGCTCTGCAATCTTCGATGGAACACCGTCAGGTTTTGCATCGGCTGGATATCTGGAAAGAGTCAGCTCCTGAAGAAAAACAATCTTGGCTCCAGCCTTGGCTGCCTTAGAAATTCCATCCAGTAGAGCACTCTCGTGCTCAGCTGGGTCTTGGTGCCACTTGGTTTGAACCAGTGCAACGCGAAGGGCAGGTCTATTTGCTGATTTAACTCTAGATAAAGAAGCGGGAGCTTCGGCAATCGTTAGTTTCATAGGTTTGGTCCTTACTTCATGCTCTCAAGGATTTGGGTCAGTAGTTTTACGCTAGTTAGGGGATTGACGATAGCAAAGCGAGTGTTTGGTTTTCCTTTATGGCTTGAAGGAACTACAAAACCAATCTCATCTTTCAAAAGCTTGTCAGACCAGGCGTTGTACTGATCTAAGTCCCAACCTTTGCGCTCAAACACGACTACCGATAGTTCTGGCTCGCGAACTAGTTCGACGTGATCCATAGACCTAATTACTTCTGCAATTTCGTGGGCGACATCGATGTTGTATTCGATAGCTTCACGGTACTTTGCAATTCCGTGAGTTGCCAGTGAGAACCAGAGCGGTAGCCCTCTAGTTCGTCTGGTTAAGCCAAAGGAGTAGTCAGATGGATTCCATAGCCCTGATTCGGTGAGGGTCTCGAGGTACTCGCCGTGCTGAGTGTGTGTGGCTCTAGCAACTTCTGGATTTGCGTAAACCAAAGCACAAGCGTCGTAAGGGGCAAAGAGCCACTTGTGTGGATCAACGATGAACGAATCTGCAAGTTCAGAGCCATCAAACAGGTGCTTGTACTTCTTGCTGAGTACTCCGGCCAATCCATAGGCACCATCAATGTGGAACCAAACCCCTTCTGCTTTGGCAAGTTCACCGATGCCACGTAGGTCGTCAACTATTCCAAAGTTTGTAGTGCCACCGGTTGCCACAATTGCAAACACAGAGTTTTTCGGCTGGCCGGAGAGCGCATCTTTCACGGCATCTGCGCTGAGGCGGCCGTTCAGTCCAGGCTCTGCCAAAACAATCTCGACATCCATTACCTTTGCAGCGGCCTTCAAAGATGAGTGAGCTTCCTTAGAGGCAATGAAAGAGAGCTTGCCTGAAAGATCAATTCCCGATGCTTTTAGCTTCTCTCGGTGCGACTGCCTCGCAGTAACAAGCGCTGAGAGGTTTCCAATTGTTCCTCCTTGGACGAACAAACCTCCGGAACCAGCAGGCAGCCCAACTTCAGAGGCAAACCAGGAAAGAACTTGATTCTCGGCAAACACTGCTCCAGCGCCCTCCATCCAAGAACCGCCGTAGATCGAACTTGCCGAAACAACAAGGTCGAAAAGACTCGCAGCTTCGGTAGCAGCATTTGGAATAAACGAAACAAACCCTGGATGATCTGTAGAGATAGTTGCTGGAGCCAGCACCTCTTCAAAAAGTTCTAGTGCTCGCTCTCCACCTAAACCCTGCTCGGAAAGAGTTAGTCCGGCTTCAGCCAATAGCTCTTGCTCTGACTTTGGGTAATCAAGGGGGATTGGGTCGTAGTCCATGCGGGTGCGGACATAATCAAAAATGCGCTCTCTCAGGGCCCTGGTCTCATCACTGCTTTGATGCATGACTAACGCCTCTTTTTCCGAGTAATGGAAACCAATAGCCCAACAACAAAGATTACCCCCAGGATCCAAGCTGCCCAGACTCGCTGGTCAGCAATTTCTTGACAGGAAATGAAGTTATCGGCGTCAGGAACAACGCAGGTTCCAGTATCAAAAAAGCTCAGCAAGAGAGCGCCAAGCCCGACTAGGGCAACTGTTGCAAGCATGGCAGCTGAGTTGTTCTTCAATTTTCGCCTTCGAAAAGTTATTTACTACTGAGGGTTTTGTTGCTGGGCTTGTTGGTTCTGCTTCTCAATCTCTGCACGAACATCATTCATATCTAACGCCTGCACGGCAGTGATGATCTCATCAAGAGCTTCGGCTGGCAGCGCGCCAGGGCTGTTGTATAGAAGTAAACCGTCACGAAAGACCATGAGTGTTGGAATCGAGCTAATTCCAGCTTCTCCAGCCAGTTGCTGCTCGGCTTCGGTGTCCACTTTGCCGAAGGTTATCTCAGGATACTTTTCGCTAGCGGCTTCGAAGATTGGTCCAAACATGCGACACGGACCACACCACTCGGCCCAGAAATCAACTATCGTGATTCCGGTTTTTTCAATTTGGGCGTCAAAGCTTGAGTGAGTGAGTTCAACGCTTGCCATCGAGCGGCTCTTCTTCCTTTTGTCTAACTCGTGAGGTTTGCGCCAACACAATCCCCGCGATCACCAGGATTCCACCCAGCGCCTGTATTCCATCTATCTTCTCATTCAGCCAAGCCCAAGCAAAAAAGAAGGCCATAACGGTCTCTCCTGTGGAAATCACGCCAACCGAGGTAGCGCTGAGGTGGGCTAAAGCCAAGAAGGAAAAAAGCATAGGAAGGAATGATCCAAATAGCCCAATCCAAGCCAGCGTTGCCCAAAGCGGCAATTCAACCTGTTGAAGGTTGCCGGTAAGAGAAATTTCCTGAACCAGGATGGCAGGTTCAAAATTCCACCAAGGGGTGACTATAAGCCAGAACACTCCTGAAATAGTCATTGCGTAGAACAAGGTCGAAAGAGTGTCTCTTTTTTTGAGTAGGTGCTCACCCATAAGAAAGTAAAAGCTAAGGAAAAGTGCAGCTGCTACAGCAAACATCACACCGATTGGGTTCAGGCCGCCATCCCAAATCCTGGACACCACTACGAGCCCACCAAGCACCATAACAATTGCCAACCAAAGTCTCGGGAGCACCTTTGCCTTGAATAGCCACAATGAAACTAAAGGAACAATCACGATTGCGGTGTACTCAATCAATAAAGCGATACCAATAGGCAAGTTCTTTACTGCGTTTGAGTAAGACCACTGCATCAAGGCAACGCCGAAGATGCCGAAAACAATGAGCCCTCGCCACTCATGCTTTTGAACTCGAAACGCTTTGCGGTTGGTGAGTACTAGAGCGATTCCTGCACCAAGGGCAGTAGCAAAGGAGCGGAAGATAACGATTTGTTCTGGTGTTATGCCAGAAGCCATCACCACCTTGGAAGTTGAAGCGTTCAGTCCAAATAGCACAACTCCCGAGAGGGCAAAGATTACTCCGAGTAAAGGATTTCTAGTTCGCAATCGGTTTAGACCATTCCGTTTCTGGCGTGAATGTCGATCTCCGCTAGTTCGGAAGCTGTGAGTGGCTTACCCGCGATAGCAGCATGGTTTTGCTCTAGCTGCTTCACGCTAGATGCACCAATTAGAGCACTGGTGACAGTGGGCTGACGAAGCACCCAGGAGATTGCCATCTGGGCAAGTGACTGTCCGCGGCTCGCAGCTATTTCGTTGAGTTGCTTTGCCGCTACAAGATATTCTTGGCTAACTTTTTGCTCGGTCAGGTGCTTACCCTTTGCAGCTCGCGAACTCTTTGGCACCTTGCCGTTTAAGTAACGGTCAGTAAGGAGACCTTGGGCCAGTGGGGAAAAAACAATTGAGCCCACGCCAAGTTGCCCGAGAGTATCGAGTAGACCATTTTCTGGGGTTCTGACAAACATCGAGTACTTAGGCTGATGAATTAGAAGCGGCACACCCATTCCATCCAAAATTTGCTTGGCTTGCTGGGTTTGCTGTGGGTCGTAGTTAGAAATTCCCACATAAAGAGCTTTTCCAGATCGAACAGCTGAAGCTAGCGCTCCCATGGTTTCTTCCAGGGGAGTCTCTGGGTCAAACCTGTGAGAGTAAAAGATGTCAACGTATTCAATACCCATGCGCTCAAGAGATTGATCAAGTGATGCGAGCAGGTACTTTCTAGAGCCCCAGTTGCCGTAGGGACCTTCCCACATGTCATAACCGGCTTTAGTCGAAATGATCATCTCGTCTCGATAAGGACGGAAGTCCTTATGGAAATGATCTCCAAAATTTTCCTCAGCTTCACCGTAAGGAGGACCGTAGTTGTTGGCTAAATCGAAGTGAGTTATTCCAAGATCAAAGGCGCGACGGAGAACTTTTCTTTGGTTTGCGAAGCTGTGATCCGATCCGAAGTTGTGCCAGAGCCCAAGAGAGATTTCTGGAAGGAGAAGGCCTGATTTTCCAGTGCGTCGATACTTCATTTGTGAGTAGCGGTCGCTGCTGGCTCGAAATTTCATAAGCACAAGCCTAAGCTAGGCCCATGATCTCATTTGTTCTCGGTGGTGGCTGCTTCTGGTGCTTAGATTCAAGCTTTATGCAGTTTCGAGGCATCCAAGACGTTGAGGTGGGCTATGCCGGTGGTCACACCAGCAACCCTGACTACGAAACCGTTTGCTCTGAGGCCACAGGCCATGCGGAGGTAGCAAGAGTCAATTTTGACGAGAGTGAGATCCCGGCCGAAACAGTGCTTGATATCTTCTTTACCCTGCATGATCCAACCCAGGTCAATCGACAGGGCAACGACATTGGTTCTAGCTACCGCACTTGCATGTTCTATGAAGACGATTCCCAAAGGAAATTGTTTGAAGATGCAATTGAGCGGGCTAAGGGCGTTTGGGGAGACTCAATTGTCACAACAGTTGAGCCACTAGAAACATTTTGGATGGGGGAGGACTATCACCAGGATTTCTTCGCTAAGAATCCCAACCAGAGCTACTGCAACTTCGTCGTAAAGCCCAAGATGACCAAAACAGCCAAGGCCTTTGCTTCGTACCTGAAATGACTTTTCCACAGATTTGTTTTGACTTCACATAGTTGAGTAGCTGACTGAGATTCTTTTTACCTGATTAGACCAATCAGGTTGAAAGAAGGTTATAAATGTCAGAAAGCTTTACAGTTTCGGGTCTTGTGGCAACTACACCCCGTCACTTAGTCACTCAAGAGGGTTTGCCAATTACCTCGTTTCGATTGGCTTCATCAAAGCGCCGGTTTGATCGGAACAAGAAAATTTGGGTAGACGGCGAAACCAACTGGTTCACCATCACTTCATTCAGGCAGTTAGCCATCAACAGCGCAGGCTCAATCTCTAAAGGAGATCGGATCATCGTATCTGGCCGCTTGAAAGTCCGAGACTGGGACAACGGCGAGCGAAGCGGTACTTCGGTTGAGATCGACGCCGAGAGCTTAGGTCACGACTTGTCTTGGGGCACCTCAGAGTTCTCAAGAACCGTTTTGGTTCGTGAAGACCCGGAGGACGACGATTCAGAGGAAAACGAGCTAGATGCTGAGAGCACGCTTGTTGGAGCAAAAGGTCGCTAACTAAGACTCGGCTGGGCATCTTCCCCCTAAGCGCCTAGTCGTAAGACACCCTTTCTACTCGATGTGTATGTGAAGTAGGTCCTCGAAGAGGCCTGTTCATTGTCGGATAAACTTATCCACAGCACACTCGAGTAGAGAGGGTGTCATTTTTTTGACACCGAAGATAAAGGGAACCTAATGGCTGAGTTTATTTACCAGATGATTAAGGCGCGTAAGGCGCATGGCGACAAACTCATTCTCGACGATGTGACCCTCGCCTTTCTTCCCGGAGCAAAGATTGGTGTCGTAGGGCCCAACGGTTCAGGTAAGTCTTCTGTTTTGAAGATTATGGCAGGTCTAGATTCCCCGTCTAATGGTGAAGCTCGCTTGAGCGATGGATACTCTGTAGGCATCTTGATGCAGGAGCCAAAACTTAACGAGGAAAAGACAGTACTTGGAAATGTTGAAGAAGCGGTAGCCGAAACTAAGGCCAAGCTCGATCGATTCAATGAAATCTCAGCGGAACTTGCTAACCCGGATGCTGATTACGACTCTCTGCTGGAGGAGATGGGTGTTCTTCAGGAGCAGATTGATCACCTCGACGCCTGGGATTTAGATTCGCAGCTTGAGCAGGCTATGGACGCACTGCGTTGTCCACCAGGAGATACTCCTGTTCAGAATCTCTCCGGTGGAGAAAAGCGTCGCGTTGCGCTTTGTAAGTTGTTGCTTGAGAAACCAGATCTTCTGCTACTGGATGAGCCAACAAACCATTTGGATGCCGAGAGCGTACTGTGGCTCGAGCAGCACCTAGCTAAGTACACAGGTGCCGTTCTTGCTGTAACACACGATAGATACTTCTTGGACAACGTTGCACAGTGGATCCTTGAGCTTGATCGTGGAAGGGCTTATCCATACGAGGGTAACTACTCGACTTACCTTGAGAAAAAGCGCGAAAGATTAGAAGTTCAAGGCAAAAAAGACGCCAAGTTGGCTAAACGCTTATCCGATGAACTTGAGTGGGTTAGATCTTCTTCCAAGGCTAGACAGACCAAGTCCAAAGCCCGTCTTGCAAGATACGAAGAGATGGCATCTGAGGCCGATAAAACTAGAAAGCTAGATTTTGAAGAAATTCAAATTCCACCAGGCCCAAGACTTGGAAACATAGTTCTAGAGGCTAAATCTCTGGTCAAGAAATTTGGAGACCGCACACTAATCTCCGACCTTTCCTTCACTCTTCCAAGAAATGGAATCGTTGGAGTTATTGGCCCCAACGGTGTTGGTAAGTCAACGCTTTTCAAGATGATTATGGGTGAAGAAAAGCTTGATGGGGGCGAGCTAAAGATCGGTGAGACCGTGAAGATCTCATATGTTGACCAGTCTCGTGCCGGAATTGATCCAGACAAGAGTCTTTGGGAAGTAGTTTCTGGAGGGCTCGATTACATCCAAGTTGGACAAGTTGAAATGCCTTCAAGGGCTTACGTTGCAGCCTTTGGCTTCAAGGGTCCAGATCAGCAAAAGCCTGCTGGTGTTCTATCCGGTGGTGAGCGAAACCGATTGAACTTGGCCCTGACACTCAAGCAGGGTGGAAACCTTTTGCTACTTGATGAGCCAACTAACGACCTCGATGTTGAAACCCTTGGTTCGTTAGAAAACGCCCTTTTGGAATTCCCAGGCTGTGCTGTGGTGATTACACACGATCGCTGGTTCCTGGATCGAGTCGCTACTCACATTTTGGCCTACGAAGGAACTGATGCAGATCCAGACAACTGGTACTGGTTCGAAGGAAACTTTGATTCTTACGAAGCTAACAAGATTGAGCGTCTAGGCCCTGAGGCTTCGAAGCCTCACCGTTCTACCTACCGAAGACTGACAAGAGACTAGCAACCGGCCCATCAGGTACTCGAACCATACCCTCTTGGGCAACCGTTGCAAGTAGTACACCGTCTCGACTAAAAATCTTTCCTAGAGCTAGACCTCGACTGTTTTGTGCAGCGGGGGATTCTTGCACATAGAGCATCCAGTCATCGACCTTGGCTGGCGCATGGAACCACATTGCATGATCTAGGCTCGCAGTTTTTAGTCCTGGTCGTGCCCATGAGATTTTGTGTCGGCGATAAATGCTTTCCAAAAGAGTGAAGTCTGACGCGTAAGCAAGTGCGGCTTGGTGCAGCGTTTGTGATGTCGGTAAAGTTCCGATGGCCTTTAGCCAGACAGCTTGATGGGCAACTGGCTCGCCCTTGACTTCAAAGTAGATAGGGGACTGTACGTGTCTCATGTCGAAAGGCCTTGCCTTTGCCCAGTACTGAGCTACCGGATGAGGGATACCACCGAGAACTTCAGCTGCGGAAGGAAGATCCTCCGGCTGCAACATGTTCTTGGGCATTTCCTCCTGGTGGGTCAGACCCGGGCTTTCAACCTGGAAAGAGGCAATCATCGAAAAAATCGGCTCGCCTTTTTGATAGGCCTGAACGCGTCTTGTCGAAAATGATCTACCGTCTCGCAGTCGGTCAACTGAGAAAGTAATAGGTAGTTCGATATCCCCCGGCCGCAAAAAGTATCCGTGCAGCGAATGTAAAACTCTTTCTGGGTCCACGGTTCGAGTTGCAGCAACGTGGCACTGCGCAAGCACTTGCCCGCCGAAGACGCGACCATGAGGCATCCACTGTGATGGGCCGATAAATATGTCCTCTTTGGTTCTGGCTCCTCCGGCGTCTTTGATATCCAGAGCGAATATCAAATCTGCTAATGGATCTTCGGGTGGCGGCACCTTGCTCATTGAAATCGGTGTCCTAACTTGAGGGAATAGCTTTCAGAGGTAAGTTTAGTTCTCTAATGAAAAACACCTTCCAGCTGCTTGATGAGCAAACCGCTCTGGACCTAAAGTCCTACCTAACTAGGGCTAAGAAGATGGACCAAAAGGGCACTGTGCGACTTCGTGCCTTCGGAACTTTGCTTACTGCATACGTGGCACCGCTCTTCCCAGCTGCCATTTTGGATGATGGGCCAACGGTTCTTGGTCTTCGCACTATGGAACTCAAGTCAGAAGCAGAGATCAACATCCTGGTGCCTATTCAGGCAGTTCTTGACCGAATTGCTTTTGAGCTTGAAAAACCAGCTACAGGAAATCGTTTTGTTTTTGACATGGCCTCGACCGAACGAGTTCCCTGGGCTGGAGTTTCGCCACCGAGAACCGGTTGGGTTGAAGCAGGAACTCTTCGCGAGGAACTATTAACCAGCACAGCAAAAAAGGGAATCACGGAAGTTGCGGAAACGATTCCAGAGTCAGTGGGCGGACCAATTGCGGCACGAATTCGAGCCGAAGTTTGGGGTCGCGCAATCGATGTTGAATCAAAGGTTCCGGCAGGCGCCGCCTTTGCAGCAGCTGGACTTGGATTCTTGGTAAAGGATCAGGACGTGCCTGTCTTTCATTCTCAGGGCTGGGTCAGACTCTCAACTGAATTCGGTCATGTGCTTTCCAAGGAAGCTAAACACTTCTAATCTTCGAAGCTGTTTAGCATCGCGGTGGCCGCGCGATCGAGGTATCCCCAAAGTTCTGCTTGCTGGATAGGCGGCAGCTCAAGTGAGTCAACCGCAGCTTTCATGTGAAAAAGCCAACGCTCCCGCGCTAGCGGATTGATCTTGAAGGGGGAGTGCCTCATCCGAAGACGTGGGTGACCACGAGTTTCTTGATAAGTTGTCGGACCTCCCCAGTACTGCTCAAGAAACATACGCAGTCGCTCCGCTGCTGGACCTAGATCATCTTCTGGATACATGGGGCGCAAAACCTCATCGACTGCCACACCTTCGTAGAACTTGTCGGTCAGTTTCTTGAAAGTGTCAGTACCTCCAATAAGTTCGAAAAAGTTTCCGCCCACGCGTTCACCTGAGAGTCCCTTGATTCGGACTGTTTCGACGCGTGCAGCATCTTCGAATTCTTCGGACATTTACTTGGACTTAGCTCGTGATTTCTGATCAGGCAATGAAAGTTTGATTCCGGCTTTATCGAGAGCAGTTTTGACTTCTGCTCGGAGAGCTCTAGTTAGTGCGTCCTTCTTTGATGGCCTTACCTGCTGAACCAGACGGAATACGATCTCCTCACCCGCGAGTGCTTGGATTCCCCAAACTTCTGGTTTGCCAATCAACCCGCTTTTCATGGTTGGCGTTTCCGCTAGCTTTTGAGCTGCCGCCTCTAGAACCTTTTTAGCTTTTTCAAGATCAGAGTTGTAAGCCAAGGGAAGATCCAGAATTATTCTTGACCAGCCTTGCGATTGATTTCCAACTCGCAAGATTTCCCCGTTGCGCACGTACCAAACAGTTCCTTCGGCATCTCGGACTTGGGTGACTCTAAGTCGAATTGATTCCACAACTCCTGTTGCGGTGCCAAGATCAACAAAGTCGCCAACCCCAAATTGGTCCTCCACGACAATGAACAGCCCTGCAATAAAGTCCCTAACAAGGCTCTGCGCGCCAAATCCAAGTGCAGCTCCGAGAATTCCCGCACCCGCAGCTAATGCACCGATGGCGATCCCGAGCTCGGAAAGAATAGCAATTAGAGCGCTGATGGTCAGTCCCGCAGTCAGCAAATTACTCAAAACCAGTCCGATTGTCCTGGCTCGCTGAACTATTCGAGCACGGGCAAGCGGAGACGCGTCAAGGGCCTTGGTGTCAGCTGCGCCTTCGCGCTTTTTTACACCCTGTGTGACGGTTGTGACAATTCGGCGAATCATTACTAGCAGTAGCCAACGTAGAAGGATTATTCCCACAACAATCAGACCAATACGAATTGCAAGTCCCCACTCGCTGTACACCTGTTCAATCCATGTCATGTTCTAGACCTTACTGTCGGTTGCTTGAGCTTCCAGGGCTCGCTGAACAGCTGCAAGGTTCTCTACGATGATTCGCTTGAGAGCTGGCTTAGATTCAAGTTCTGGATTTTTCAAGAACTGCTCCGTTTTATCAGCCAGCGTCTTATTGGCAAGCGCTAGAGGATAGAGATTCACAAGCAGGTACTCAGCCATTTTGTATGTCTTGTTGTTCCAAACTGGAAGCACCTTCGCAAAGTACTGATCAACGAAGGGCTCGAGAACGCTTGAGTCCAGTACTCGACCAAAAGCTAAGCTAGCTGCGTCTAAGAGCGCGTTGCTCATGTCATCCGTGTTCACTAGTTTTTCAAAGATGTCCTGCTTAGCTTTTGGATCTGGAATTGCCGCGATAGCCGCTGCGTGAGCTTTTTGACCGTTGGCCGTGTTGTCAGCTTCGAGCTCAACGTCGATGCGATCCTTGGAAACCTTGCCGCCAACTGCAAGTGCAGTGAGTAGCTCCCATCGGAGATCAGTATCGATTTCAAGCCCGTCTAGCTGAGCTTTTCCGCTAAGTAGATTCGCAACGTTTGTTAGATGCTCATCGTTTCTTGCAAATTGGGCAAAGAACTTAGCGAATTGCAGCTGAGCGTCGGAGCCAGACTGTGCGTTCTGGACCAGCTTCCATAAACCATCGGCGACTTTTAGTTGAGCCTCAAGTCTGTGCTCGGGAGATACGTAAAGATTTGCAACCGTCAAAAGCTGCCTTAGTAAAGTCATCCTGGTGGTCGACTCGGTCTCATTTGCAATGTGCGCAAGAACCAGTTCGATAAAGGCACGGCCTGATGTTTCTCCGTCTCGGGTTGCATCCCAAGCAGATCCCCAAACTAGCGCGCGGGCAAGTGGGTCCTCGATGCTGGAGAGAGCTTTGAGTGCGGAGCCAAAAGAGTGCTCGTCAAGTCTGATCTTCGCGTAAGTCAGGTCATCATCATTTAGCAGAATCAAAGCCGGGCGCTTTTTTCCTACTAGTTCAGGCACCACGGTCTTTGTACCTTGCACATCTAGCTCTACTCGTTCAGTGCGAACGAGCCTGCCGCCAACCTCGTCATAGAAACCGACGGCCAGGCGGTGCGGCCTTAGGTACGGGTACTCTGCGATGGCAGACTGCAGAATCGAGAAGGACACAATTGTTCCATCCTTTTCCTTAATCTCGGGCCTTAGAAGATTTACTCCCGCAGTTTCTAGCCATAACTTTGACCATTCAGATAGATCTCTGCCGCTTTCAACCTCAAGCTCCCTAAGCAAGTCCTTGAGTTCAGTGTTTTGATAGGCGTGCTTCTTAAAGTATGAAGAGACACCTCGCATGAAGGGCTCTTGCCCAACCCAGGACACAAGCTGCTTCAGGACGGAAGCTCCCTTTGCATAGGTGATTCCATCAAAGTTCACTTGGACATCTTCAAGATCGTTAATCTCGGCAACAATCGGGTGAGTTGAAGGCAGTTGGTCTTGGCGGTATGCCCAAGCCTTTTCTAGAGAGGCAAAGGTGGCCCAGGCTCCGTGCCACTCAGTTGCTTCTTGGGTAGCCAAGGTAGATGCATATTCTGCAAATGATTCATTTAGCCACAGGTCATTCCACCAACGCATGGTGACTAGATCTCCAAACCACATGTGAGCTAGTTCGTGCAGGATTGTGACCACTCGGCGTTCCCGGGTGGCATCAGTAACTTTGGATCTAAACACGTAGGTTTCGGTGAACGTTACTGCGCCGGCATTCTCCATTGCACCGGCATTGAACTCAGGTACAAAAAGCTGGTCGTACTTCTCGAATGGGTATGGCACACCAAACTGGGATTCGAAGAACTCAAATCCCTCTTTTGTTTTATCAAAGATGTACTCGGCGTCTAGGTGCTCAAACAGCGACTTTCGACAAAACACTCCAAGCGGAATCGTCTTTCCAGAACTTGATACGAGCTCATCTTTGACCTCGATGTAAGGGCCTGCCACCAACGCTGTTATGTAGCTGGAGATTCGTGGCGTCGGTTCAAAGTTCCAAACTGATACGCCTTCCCGTAGCTCATGAGGTTCTGGAGTGGGGGAGTTAGATACGACCTTCCAGTAGCTGGGGGCGGTGATGTTGAATGAGAAAGTCGCCTTCAAATCTGGCTGCTCGAAGACGGCAAACATGCGCCTCGAGTCAGGCACTTCGAATTGGGTGTAAAGGTAAACCTCTTGATCAACTGGGTCCACGAAGCGGTGCAGGCCCTCACCGGTGTTCATGTACTTACCTTGAGCCACGACAACTAGTTCATTTTGCGCCGCCAAGGAAGGAAGTTGGATGCGAATGCCGTCGGAAACTTTCGCGGGGTCTAGCACTTCGCCGTTTAGGACTACTGAATGAACTGCACCGGTTATGGCATCAATAAATGTCGACGAACCCTCTTTTGCGCTGAAGCGCACCCTGGTAGTTGAGCCAAAGAGTTCTTCTCCTTGCGTTAGATCAATCTCGACCGCGTAGCTTTGAACATCGACGATACTTGCACGCTCGATTGCTTCTTGTCTGGTGAGGTTTTCTCCGGGCATGTCAGGAGACCTTTCTGGATGGTATTTCTTCAAAGCCTAACTGGGAGCCGTTGGGTGTGAAACAATGACCTTGTGATTGAACCAGCACTGGCCTTGGGGGGCTCTGCCGAAACGGCATCGACACTAGCTGAGATTGGCGCGCTTCTGCTGGGACTAGGAATCATCGCCTTTGTCGCGGCAAGAATTCGTTTTTCTGTTGTACCTATTTATCTGCTGGTGGGGTTAATTGTTGGACAGGGCGGCTTTGGACTGATCAGCCTCAGTCAAGACTTTCTTGATCTTGGTGCTCAAATCGGAGCGATCTTGCTGTTGCTCCTATTGGGACTCGAACACTCCGCACCCGACTTGGCCAAAGCTTTCAAAGAAAGAAAGTCTGCAGGTTTTTTTGATGTCGCAGTCAACTTCATTCCGGGTGCTGCACTAGCTCTGTTGTTTGGCTGGGGACCTCTTGCCGCTCTTGCTCTGGGTGGAATCAGCTACGTCTCCTCTTCAGGAATCACGTCGGAACTCATTCGAGAGTCAGGTTGGCGGCGTTCAGAGCTTTCCAGGCGAATTGTGACCATTTTGGTTTTCGAGGACTTGGCGCTTGCTCCTTACCTTCCACTACTTACTTCTTTGGTGCTGGGACTATCAGCGTTGGCTGGGTTACTTTCGGTGTCTATCGCTTTGATTATCACTGGAATAATTCTCATCATCTCTTATCGAGGTAAAGCGCAGTGGTCCAGAATTCTCAATCCTGAAGTACCAAGTGCGCTGCTACTAACCGTCTTTGGTTCAGCACTGCTAGCGGCTGGAGTTGCAGACCTAGCCGGCTTCTCGGGAGCAGTTGCAGCTTTCTTGGTTGGATTGCTTCTAACGGGAGAAGTGGCCAACACTGTCCGAGGACGGCTGGGATCACTCAGGGATCTGTTTGCGGCAATATTTTTCCTGTTCTTTGGACTCTCAACAGATTTCACTGATTTAGTTGAAGTATTCCCGGCTGTGGCCGTCTTGGTGATAGTTGGTGTAGCTGGAAAGTTTGCGGTTGGTTGGTGGATCGCCAAGGACATGAACGATAAGAGTATGTGGATTAGGGCAGGTGCTTTTCTGACACCTCGTGGCGAGTTTTCAATGGTGATCGCTGCTTTGGCCGGCCCAGTCGTGCTATCGGTTAGCCTCCAAGCAATAACGTTGAGCTACGTGTTTCTAACAGCAATCATTGGTTCATTAGTCATACGGTTTATTCGAAGCGGGTTTGACAGGGAGAGTAAATGAGGATTCACATCGCAACTGACCACGCAGGTCTTGAGACCAGTCATTTTCTCATCGAATCCCTAACAGCAGCCGGTCACGAGCTCTTCGATCACGGACCTAAGTCTTTTGATCCATTGGATGATTACCCTGGCTTTTGCATAAACGCAGCCCTTGCTGTTGTCCACGATCAGCAAGCGGGAGTTCAAGCCCTAGGTGTTGTCCTCGGCGGCTCAGGCAATGGCGAGCAAATAGCGGCTAACAAAGTTTCTGGAATTAGGGCGGCTCTTGTTTGGAACCAAGACACAGCAAAACTTGCTCGCTCACACAACGACGCAAATGTAATTGCCGTGGGGGCCAGGCAGCACACTAAAGAAGAAGTACTCGACCTTATCGAGACTTTTATCGAGGAACCTTTCAGCGGTGATGAGCGTCACGCTCGACGGATTGGGAAAATTTCAATCTTTGAGCAAACCGGAGAAGTGCAACTCTAGATGCAACTTAGTTTCTCGAGGGTAAACAGAATTCTTCTGATTCCAGGATCCGGGGCAGCATTTTTGGGATGGGTTTCATACCTGATTAGCTCGGCTTCACTTCCTGATCCAGTCGCAATTCACTGGGGCATAACT
>ERZ1022756.293-NODE-293-length-16074-cov-19.191460_pt1 | contig 16074 bp, 11 predicted proteins | sample MGYA00520902_ERZ1022756 | MGnify/ENA primary metagenome ERZ1022756 (study PRJEB33162, sample SAMN09537601) | freshwater metagenome | isolation source: freshwater | place: Canada:Alberta | collected 2017-07 | study: EMG produced TPA metagenomics assembly of the...
GCTGTTACTCCGTCGCCGGCAGCCTTGTCGAATGCTGGCCAGTTACCGTTCCATAGTGGACCTTCAGCAACTGGGTTGTTTGCGATACCGTCAAGGAATGCCTGGTTGTTAGCTGGAGGGCTAAAGGTTAGGAATTTCTCGGTTGCATCTGCAGATACGCGGGAAGGAATGTTAGCTCCAAGCTCAGAGATTGTTCCCTGAACATCGGCGCTAGTTAGTTCCTGGATTAGCTTCCATGCAGCTGCCTTGTTCTCGGTCTTAGCGTTTACAACGTAAGCGCCCCAGAACTGCCAGTTGCGTCCCTCAACAGCACCAGTTGGAAGTGCAACAACGTCCCAAGCAAAATCAGTGATTTCGCGAGCGCCAGGAGTTGCCCAGCGACCGTTGATGAACATACCTACTTGACCAGCCTTGAAGCCAGGCTCGGCGTCTTCACCGAATGGAACTCCATAGCCGCTGTCGTATAGACCCTTTAGGTACTCAAGACCGGCGATTGACTCGTCAGTGTCTAGTGCACATGCGGTGCGGTCTTCGTTGAAGAAGCCTCCACCAGCAGAGTGTACGAAGTAACCCCAGTTAGCCCACCAACCGCCAGCTCCGAAACCTTTGTTTCCGTCGCCTAGGTCAGTGATTGCCTTTGAGGTAGCCTCGAATGCATCCCAGTCCCACTCGCCAGCAGCTGCTAGCTCGCGTGGGTCGTCAACACCAGCTGCCTCGATGAGGTCTAGGTTCATGTACAGTGCGAATGTTGAAACGTCACGAGGGATACCCCATAGGAAATCAGGTGAAGTTGATCCAGTGTCTGGGTCAACTGTCAATGATGCCATTGGGCCCGCGTAGAAGTCAGCGTCGCTGTGGTCAGTCGCTGCTGCTTCTTCACGAATGTTCGCGATCAGACCAGCCTTAGCGAAGTCTGCGATGTCAGTTCCAGGTAGCCAGAACACGTCTGGTGCTGTACCGGCTGCGATGTCGGTCTTTAGCTTGTCCTGGTAAGGCGATCCTTCAGAGCTTCCAGCAACGTAAGTAAGGTCTAGACCAATACCCTTTGCTGTGATGTCATCTGAAATCGAGGCATAGACGTCAGCCTCTGCTTGGTTGTCTGGACGTGTCATCCACGTCAAGCTAACAGCTTCAGTTGAACCAGAACCGTCTGGAGATGCAGGAGCACATCCAGTAAGGATCATGGTCAATCCGAGGCCGATTGCAACAACTTTTGTTGTCTTGCGCATTCATTTCCTCCTACTAGTGGATCCGCTCTTCGAAAGAAGAAGCGGCTGATGAGACTCCCCGAAAAACTTTGTGGTGCCGGTTTGGCGAAGGTCCCCTTCACGCTCAATTATTGTTCAGGGCTCAATTGACCCAGCCAAGTTTGGGGATGTTCGGGAAAATCGTTAGATTCACCGTTATTTTTCCGTTACATTGCGGTTATAAACCCTCTAGGGGCCAACTACCCAGTGAATTCGGGGCTAAGCGAACCAAATGACCTGATTCTGGCTCAACTGCCTCTTGTCCCCAAACTCCATACCTCTATACAGCCTCTGGGAGAGCAAAAAACTCAATTAGAGTTTGAGAATGAGTCAGGACCCAACCCTAAACCAGCCCGTAATCCCTAGGTTGAATGAGATCGCCTTCGGTGGCGACTGGAACCCAGAGCAGTGGCCGGAGGCCACCTGGGTTGAAGACCTCCAGCTCATGAAAGAAGCAGGGGTAAACCTTGTTACTGTGGGGGTTTTCTCATGGGCCATCATCCAGCCAGATGAGGACACCTGGAACTTTGGCTGGCTCGATAAGTTGCTGGATATGTGCCTTGAAGCTGGGGTTCATGTTGACTTGGCTACCGCAACCGCTTCACCGCCACCATGGCTCAGCCTGAACTACCCGGACACCAACGCCGTGACAGCGGATGGAATGACGTTGGCATGGGGAGCTAGGCAGCACTACTCTCCTTCTTCGAAAGTGTTTCAAGAAAAGTCTCAGCTCCTTGTCCAAAAAATGGTTGAAAGATACAAAGACCACAAAGCGGTAGTGATGTGGCACGTGGGAAACGAATACGGCGCTCACACTCCCTATTGCTACTCCAAGCAAAGCGAAGTTGCTTTCCGCGAATGGCTCATCAAGAAACACAAAAACCTTGAGACCCTAAACGATCGTTGGGGAACCAGGTTCTGGTCTCAGCAGTACTCTTCTTGGGATCAAGTTATGCCGCCAAGAACAACCGCTTACTTTCCAAATCCTTCTCAGCAACTTGATTTCAAGAGATTCTCTAGCGATGCGATGCTTGCTCTTTATCAAAAAGAGCACGAAATAATTCGTAAAGCAGTAGCGAAAGATATCCCAATCACCACAAACTTCATGAGGCTTTTCCCGCACGCCGATTACTGGAAGTGGGCTGAGGAAATCGATGTAATCAGCGACGACTGGTATCCAGATCCATCAGATCCTGATCACCAGATCGAAAGCTCATTGGGTGCGGACCTTATGCGCTCGCTAAAGCATGGCAAGCCTTGGCTTCTAATGGAGCAAGCTCCCTCTGCCATCAACTGGAGACCAGTAAATGGCCCCAAGGTAAACAACTCTTACAGTCGCTGGTCCATCCAGCAGGTTGCTCACGGCGCAGATGGTGTTCTTCACTTCCAATGGCGAGCTTCGCTTCGCGGAGCCGAGAAATGGCACTCCGGCATGGTCCCTCACTCTGGAACAGATACCAGAGTTTGGAACCAAGTTCGCGAGCTAGGTAACCAACTAAAGAAGCTAACCCCGGTAGTTGGCTCAACCACTAATTCAGAAATTGCGCTTCTACTGGACTGGAACAGCTGGTGGGCTCTTGAGCTGGACTCGAGGCCTTCGACCCTGCTTCGCCAGCGGACCTTCTTACTGGATTACTACCGTCACTTCTTTGAACTTGGTTACTCAGTTGACTTTGCTCACCCAGAGCAGGACCTTAGTAAATACAAGCTGGTGATTGCTCCCAATCTTTACCTGGCAACAGACAAAGCGGTTAGCAATATTCGCAAAGCAATCTCTTCGGGAGTGAACTTTGTGCTGGGTGCATTTAGCATCGCAGTTGACGAAGACGAGGGAGTCCGCCCAGGCGGTCACCTAATTGACCTTAGAGATTTGTTTGGTGCCTATTCAGAAGAATGGTCGCCGCTATACGCCGATGGAGCGGTTGATCTCGTTGATAGCTCAGGAAATCTCGTTGGTAAATCTGATGGCTGGGCTGAATACATGAAGTTAGCCCCAGACGCAGAGGTAGTTCTTCGATACAACAGTGGCGCCCTAGTCAATCTCCCAGCCGTCGTAAAAAAGAAGCTAGGCACAAACAGCACCTGGATTCTTAGCTGCCGACCAGATAACGCTCTAATGCATTCGCTCTTGCAAGATATCCTTTCTCCAATTGGAATAGCCCCTATCGGGGTAGTTGCTGGATTGGGTGTTGAGGTTGCCAAGCGGGAAAACCAGACAGCTGAGTTTTTCTTCTTGATGAATCACACACTTTCAGACAGCACTGCTGAGATTTCTAAAGCAGCAGAGGACCTAATCTCCGGCGAGAAGTTCGCCAGCGGTACCAAGGTTTCGGTGCCTGCACGTGGTTGGAGAGTCCTTAGCTCTTCCAAATCTTGAATAAGTAATTGGTCTGGCTTAGCTGTTAGACTTTGGAGGCTCCTTGGTAACAAGGGGCGTTCAGGGGCCTCTAGCTCAGTTGGTTAGAGCAACGGACTTTTAATCCGTGGGTCGTCGGTTCGATCCCGACGGGGCCTACTCAATTTTGAATATTGCTGATTCTCCAAAGACTCGCTGACCTAAACCCCGCACTATGCTTTCTTCTGAATCTAATGAAGGAGTTCAACTTGAAAAAACTACGCGTTGGCATAGTCGGCGGCGGCCAGTTTTCATCTTCCTTTATTCCCCCTTTTCAGGCACACCCCTTCGTCGAAGAGGTTGGCCTAGTTGAACCAAACCCGGAAAGGCGAGCAAGAGTTGCCTCGGCATTTTCCATAAACCAAACCTTTGAGAGTCTGAATGAGTTTTGGAGCAGCGATTTTGATGCCGTGGCAATTTTTACACCACGCTGGACTCACGCTCAGATTGCCCTAGAGGCAATAGAAAATGGCCGTCACGTCTATACAGCTGTGCCTATGGGAATCACCAAAGACGAGGTAACCCAACTTGTGGCAGCTGCTGGTAAGTCAGGCCTCACATACTTTATGGCTGAAACCAGTTACTACTACCCAGCTGTAGTTTTCTCGAGAAACAAATTCAACGACGGTCAGATCGGCAAGTTCGTCTACGGTGAAGGCGAATACCTACATGACATGTCACACGGTTTTAGTGAAGCATACGCAGCAAACGGTGGAGACGACTGGAAGTCCACTGCTAGCTTCCCGCCGATGTTGTATTCAACCCACTCGGTGAGTGCTGTTCTCTCTGTAACCGGAGCACAGGCGACATCCGTAACATGCATTGGTCTTCCAGACACCGCAAACGATGGAATCTTTGATTCCAAAGTGAGCATGTGGCAAAACAATCAGAGCAACCAGGTGGCGCTTTTTGAAACCAGTGATGGCGGAGTATTGCGTATTGCTGAGCTGAGGCGTGTTGGAACTTCTCCGCTAGAGCCAACAGTGCGAATGAGTATTTTTGGAACAGAAGGATCTTTTGAGCAGCAGGTTGGTTATGCCTCATGGGCTACAAAACACGAATTTGAAATTGTCACCGAGCAAGTGAGCACTTTCTCAGATGTTGAGAACCCACACTCGCTCAAAGCCGATTACGTGTCGCCAAATTTGTGGGACGGAGGCTTCGCAAAAGTTCATGACAGAAGCTCTCTTCCGAAAGAGTTCATAGGTTTATCAAATGGCCATGGTGGTTCACACCAGTTCATGGTTGATGATTTTGTTATGGATGCCGTGGGACAGCGCAAAGCACCTATGAATGTCTACGACGCAGCTCGATTCACCATGCCAGGAATACTGGCCCACGAATCAGCTCAAGTTGCTGGAAAAAAGTTGGAGATTCCGCAGTTCTGACAAACACTTGGTTTGCCAGAAACCCCTAAGAGTTCTTTTTGTTTGCTGCCTTTGCCTGCTTGTCTAGACGCTTTTCTTTCAAATTCTTAGCTGGTGCCTTTTTGTTGTTCTTCTGGGGCTTTTGTTCTTTCTGAGCCATAGTTTCCTCTTCTCGTTGGATTTATGTCTGTATCAAATCTATCGGTTCTTGTTTTTCCTCTGCCCGATATAAACAACAATAACGACTACTGAGACGTAAAGGGCTTGGCTCACGGCAACAACTCTTTCCCAGACCCCAACATTGGTTGACGCGGGGTCTGTCCAGCTGCTGAGGAACCAAAGAGCTAGAGCCACCTGTAGTGCCGTTCCGATAATGGCAGCGGGGGGCTTCAAGATCCAAGGCGCATCCTTGCGGTTTCGCATGGCAAACAGATGCCAGCCTGCGGATAGAACAAAGGAAGCAATTGCAAACACTCGATGCCAGATTGAGTAGCCAATAAGTGGAGTTGGAAAAATCGTCAGTCCGAACGTGCAAATCGCCGCGAGAAATAGTGCGACTCTTCCCGGAAAGGCAAAGGTTCTGGCGTAAATAGATGCAATCAATGTAAGAACACCACCCAGAACAAAGAAGCTCGACATAATCCATTGCACTGGAGATTCATTTGCGGCCAGGTCACTTATTGTCTGTCGAACTGGGTCGTAACCAACCCACAGTGCACCAGCGATGGTCCAGCCAAGAACGGACTGTATTGGGCCGATTATCGCTGCAACGAAAGCGGGTTTGCCGATAGGTTTCATGTGGAGAGCCTACTCCTGTGCTGTGCGATAGTTGAATCAACAAACTAGAATGAAGATTGACATGGACTTCAAGGGAAAGAAAGCGGTAATAACTGGAGCAAGTTCTGGAATTGGTCTGGGCTATGCCCACGAATTCGCTAACCGCGGTGCAAATTTAGTCCTTGTTGCCAGAAGCGCAAAGGTTCTTGCAGGAGTAGCCGCAGACATCAAAGCGGTAAAAGATGTCCAAGTTGAAACCATAGCTCTTGATCTTTCCAACCTCGATTCGGGGCAGAAGTTAATCGAGCATCTTGAAAAGAATAAGATCAATGTTGACATCTTGGTAAACAACGCAGGATTTGGCACAAATGCTCGTGTAGCAAAAGAAGATCGTAAAAAGATTCAGCAAGAAATAGTGTTGAACGTAGCTACCTTGGTAGACCTAACAGCAGCTGTGCTGCCTGGAATGTTGGCTCGTGACTACGGTGTAATTGTCAACATTGGAAGCACGGCCTCTTTTCAACCTGTGCCAGGTATGGCCGTCTACGCTGCAACAAAGGCATTCGTACGCTCGTTCACTGAAGCATTGTGGGGAGAATTAGATGGTACGAATGTTAAAGCCTTGACCGTGAATCCAGGGGCCACAAAAACAGAATTCTTCGTCGTAGCTGGGGCTAATCCAGCGGGCCCATTAGCTCCAGTGAGCGACGTAATTGACGCAACTTTCGCTGCGTTGGATTCAAAGAAATCGAAACCTTCAATAGTCGTGGGGTCCCAAAACGCGATGATGGCTAATCTCAGCCGATTGGCGCCAACGAAGATGGTCATCAAAGTTGCAGGGAAGCTTTTTCTTCACGACTAATCAGGTGAGTTTGATAAACCTTAGATTTTTGGGTTAGGGCCCGTTACTTCATCACTTTTAGGTGCTGTTGAGGCACCTGGTCGAAGGTCAATCGGTTTGCCATAGAACCAACCTTGAGCAAACTTAGCGCCCACCTCGCGAGCAAATTCTAGCTCAGCCTCGGTTTCGACTTTTTCTACAATGACCTCTGCACCCACTAGCTTCGCGAATTGCACCCCTAGCTCAAGAAGTCCTCGACGCAATTCCGGCTTTTCCATAGCTATCAAGGATCCATCAAGTTTTACAAAGTCAGCTGGAAGGCTGCTGATTACGCTCAGGCTAGTCTTTCCTGTTCCAAAGTCGTCAATTGCAAGCATCGCTTCCCGCTGACGTAATCCAAACAATCCCATAGTGAGATCGATTTGATTTTCGAATGCCGAAGTCTCTGTCAGCTCAAAAATCAGCGAGAAGTTAACCTCTTTCAGCTTTGGAAGTAGCAGTTCAATTGCAGCAAAGAAGAATTTGTGATCGTTGCCGACGGTCTGTGCGCTCAGGTTAATTGAAATTGCTTGACCACCGTGACTAACCAGCTGGGGGTATGCCTGCTCGACTGCCTTAAGAGTCCAAAAGTCAATTATTTGAACAAGGTTTAGATCCTCAGCAACCTGAATAAACATGTCGGGGCTGATCGCACCAAGTGCGGGAATGTCCCATCTGCAAAGAGCCTCGTATCCATAAATCTCACCCGTGGCCACGTAGTTGATTGGCTGAAAAACCCAATACATTCCCTCTGGTGGCGCTGAACCTGGTCCAATGCGGGATAGCTCTTGCCTGACTCTTTCTGAGAGGGCAAGGTTTTCATCGGCGAGCTCTGGCCGGCCGGTACGAGTGGATTTCATTAGAGCAAGATTCAAGCGTCCAAACCAAGCTTCCGCGCCTAAGGAAGCAGTGTGGTCGGTGACAATGCCACCGACGCTTGCGTTCATTAAGAATCGGTATGTTCCCGAAGTATTAACTCCCCTCAGGACGGTCCTAACTTCTTCCATAAATCCGAGGCTGTTGGAGGCGTCCTTTGCCTGCATAGCAAATAACACTGGGGATACGCGCTCGAATTTGGCAACCGAGTTGAGGCTGGAAAGATTTACCTCTAGCTCTTGCAGGGCCTGTAAAACTAGGGCTTCTCCATAATGAACCTCAAGAATAGAATTGTTCGTAACGAGCAGTTTGACTAGTAACAGGTCTTCCGTGGCAAGCACTGCTTGCGCCTCCGCGAGTAACTTAACCTGAGTGGCTGGTACTTTACCCGCTGGGTCTAGTGTCAAAGTGTTTCCCCCGTATGTTTGTTGGCTTTCAGTCTACTCCTTCGTCTACGATGACTAAATTCTGTAGACTCGACGTTAAAGCATTGCGCTTGGTCAGCTTGGGGGATTAAACACTGTGACCTCTTGGCAAAAACCAAAAAACCGTAAGTACCAAGGCCTAATCGGTCTTCTGGTTCTTTTAACGGTTATTGGTGCGTTCATTGTTATTTCTTTCACGCTTCAGACAAACGATGTCACACTAACTCAGCCACCAGATGAATTGTTGGTTTTTGACTTATTCACTGTGTCTTATAGCTGGCAAGCGCCTCCTTTGTTTGCGATCATCGCAGCCATAGCTACCGGGCTAGTTGTTGTAGTAACTTTTGTAGGTCTTGAGCTCCGGGATGCAAATCTATCGCGACGCTCTCACGACTCAATTCACAAGAAGCTGTCACCTTGGGTACTCATGGAATCCACACAGGGCGTTTTTCATGGGGAAGTTACACTGACGGCTCTGATTCCTGCCCATAACGAAGAAGCCCTTATCGGAGCGACAATTCGTTCATTGATGGATCAAGATCGCAAGCCGGACCGTGTAATTGTGGTGGCGGATAACTGCTCTGATGGAACTGTTTCGGTTGCAAAAAGTCTTGGCGTTGAGGTTTTCGAGACTGTCAAAAATGTTGACAAGAAAGCCGGCGCCCTTAACCAGGCACTCGGAACACTCCTTCCGAGTATGGGTGAAAACGACACCGTGATGATCATGGACGCCGACACCGTATTGCGCCAAGGCTTCCTCGCTTCTGCGATCAAGCACTTTACAGACGATCGAGGCTTGTCAGCTATCGGAGGTCTCTTTTTTGGCGAAGACAGGCCGGGGCTCCTTGCCCAGATTCAAAAAAATGAATACACCCGATACTCGCGCGAGATAAATAGAAGAAAAGGCCGAGTCTTCGTTCTAACCGGAACAGCCTCGATTTTTCGCGCTAGGGCACTTAGGACAGTCGCCGAGGAACGCGAAAACTTGCTTCCTGGTCTAAAGGGTCAGGTTTACGATACCCACGCACTCACGGAGGACAACGAACTAACCCTTGCCCTAAAATCACTCGGTGCCCTCATGATGTCGCCTGCGGAGTGCATGGTTGAAACTGAACTAATGCCTTCTCTGCCCACGCTCTGGCGACAACGCCTTAGGTGGGAACGCGGCGCGATGGAAAACATCGCCACTTACGGAATCACTTCGACCACCGCAAGGTACTGGTCGCAACAGCTAGGACTTGGCTACTCTGTATTTGCTCTTTGGACTTATTTTTTACTCATTGTTTTACAGCTCATCAGTTCAGACGTTTGGATTTGGTACCCCTTCTGGATATTGATGGGGGCTGTATTCATTGCAGAAAAAGTTTGGACTGTTCGTAACGCTGGTTGGAAAGCAAGGCTTCTAGCCTCCACGCTGGTTATTGAACTGCTCTACGATACTTTGCTTGGGATTGTTTTTGTAAAAGGCACTGTTGATATGGCCCTTGGAAGAAAAGCAAATTGGGGTGACGAGCACAAACACAAAATCCCTAGGCACAGCTCGAAAGAACACCCTGCTGCCAAGCACAGATCAAGTGAACATCGAGTTGCCAAACGAGAGGGAAAGCATTGAATTTCATAAACTTCATAGAGGGTGTGCTGTTGCCAGAAAGTTTTATGGAGTCCCGATTTTTCGTAATCCTAGCAACGCTAGTTGCGCTAAACACGGTTGTTTACGCCGCCCTATCTATAGTCCACGTTATTCCTAAGTGGTTCAAGCCAAGCTGGCTAAGGGGACGCCGTCCGAGAGGCGTTACCAGGAGCATCTATCCTGATGGGCCTAAGTGATCTGGATAATCGGTTCAACAAGATAACGATTTCGGCCCTCGTACTTTGCTCGGTACATTGCCTTGTCAGCGATTCGCATAACTTCGTCAGGATGGGCTGACCCATCTGTCAAAACGCAACCTGCAGAGCAAGTTACCGGAATGTCAACTTCGTTACGCCTAAAGGGCCTTTGCATAGCCGCGAAGACTTCATCCATAAGCTCCTTCAGCTGAGCTTCCTGCTCCAACTCATGAATCAATACAGCAAACTCATCGCCCGCAATTCGAGCAACCAAAGAGCTTTCTGGCAGCGAGTGGCTTATGCGCTTGGCAAAGTTAACTAGAACCTCATCCCCCACGTCGTGTCCAAAGGTGTCATTTATATTCTTGAAGTGGTCAATGTCGATAAAGACAAATCCGGTCAGGCGTCCCTTTTCCCGGGCCCGGGCCACGCTTTCCGCTAAGGATTCTTGAAGTTTCGCACGATTTGGCATTCCGGTTAGAAAATCGTGCTCGGCTATCCACAGTAAGCGTGTGTGCTCATGCTCTGATTCAGTCACGTCCCGAAAAGTGGCAAAAACCAAGTCTTTACCGAAGGGCACTACTGTGTTCTCAAACGAGACAGGCGAACCATCCATGGATCGGCCAGCAACAATATCTTTCACGCTGTGCCCGACTCGTAAGGCTTTCACAAACAATTCGTGTAGTCCCTTAGCTCCTTCCCCAGGCGCGACTTCAATAAGTGATTTACCGATTAGATCGAGTTGAGAACGCCCTGCTGCATCGGCTCCAGTTTTGTTTATGAGGACTACTTTGAAATCCTCAATAGATTGATCAGCGGCTCTAACAGATTGCCAAATGGTAAATCCATCATCGCTAGCATCTAAGGCATCACCAATGAGATCGAGTTGTGCTTGACGAGCTAGAGAAATTTCTCTGTCTGTATTGCTTCTGCCCACGAAACGTCTCATGATCAACGGCTCCCCTTGCCTGATTGCACTGCTCTCTTGAGAGTCTAGCCACTAAGAATGCAGCAGTTCGCCTTATCTCGATACGCTAGTTCTAGAATTCAATCGAGCTCGCCCTTTAATTTCATTGGTGGTGAAGAATGTCAGAATTAGAGCTATCACTAGGTGAAGCCGCCGAAAAAGGCAACGTCAAGGTCCTAACTTCCATCTTGGAACTCATGGCTCCTCACGAAATAGCTGAGGAGCTCAACAGGCTAGATTCCGTTGAAAGTACTTTGGTCTGGCGACTATTGCCAAAAGACGAAGCACTCGAAGTGTTTGAAGAACTGGACTCTTCTAATCAGCAGCAGATTCTTTCAGGTATAAGAGGTCAAGCATTTAGGGATTTATTGGAGAGTATGGACCCAGATGACCGGGCCAGGCTTTTGGGTGAAGCGCCCGCAAGTTTTGTGAAGAAGGTGCTTGCAGGACTAAGTCCTAAAGAGCGCAAGATGACGGCAGAGCTTTTGGGTTACCCAGAAGAAACTGTCGGTCGTTACATGTCTCCTGAGGTAATCGCTGTTCCAGAAACAAGCTCTGTTGGTGAAGTACTGGAGATTATTCGTCGAAAGGGAAAATCGGCAGAAACCGTTTCTGTTCTAGCGGTTGTTGATAAGCAAAGAAAATTTATTGGATCCGTAGACCTCACCGATGTTGTGATGGCTGACACGGATTCCAGAATCAGTGATATTGCAGATCCCGATGCCTCCACCGCTTTAGTGAACGATGACGCAGAGGCTGCAGCAAGGCTCTTACAGGACACCAATGACCTAGCGCTTATGGTTTTGGATACTGAGCAACGGGTAGTTGGAATCTTCACAGTTGACGACGCTATTGACATTATTGAAGAGGCCAACAGCGAGGACTTTGCTCTACAGTCAGCTGCGCTTCCAAGTTCCGGTCACTACCTTTCTGGAAAAGTTTTCAATCTTGCAAGGCTTCGTATCGTTTGGCTAATGTTCTTGATTGTCGCCGCAACGCTTACGGTTTCAGTCCTTCAAGTATTTGAAGGGTCGCTCGAGAAGTTCACCGCGCTGGCACTTTTCATGCCGATGCTGATCGGTGCCGGAGGAAACGTTGGTTCCCAAGCGGCTACTAGCGCAGTTCGAGCACTGGCCCTTGGCGAAGTTAGGCCAAAGGATGTTCTGAGAGTTGCTTGGCGAGAGTCAAGAGTTGGGCTATTGCTTGGTTTGGGTCTTGGTTTAGTGGGACTAATAGCTGGTTGGTGGGCTGCGAGCTGGCAGGTTGGTGTGACCGTTGGTTTAGCAATAGTTGTGGTTTGCATGTGGGCTGCAACTGTTGGCGCCGTTTTACCCCTTGGGGCGCAGGCTTTGAAGATTGACCCAGCGGTTATTTCGGCCCCATTGGTTACTACTTTGGTAGATGCAACTGGTCTTGTAATTTACTTCTTGATTGCGGGAGTAATTTTGGGGCTCTAAGCTCCGGGTTTTTCTAAATCCAGCGAGATGCTTGATATTCAGCAAAAACTTTTCTAACAGTTCCCGATCGGCCACGAATAACAATCGATTCGGTAAAGATCATGTCGTTTTCTTTCCTGACTCCAGAAAGTAACGTCCCGTCGGTTACGCCAGTAGCAACAAAGAATGTGTTGTCTGAAGAAACCATTTCATTCATCTCATAGACATAGTCAAACTGAAGTCCAGCTTCTGCTCCACGCTCACGCTCAAAGTCTTCCCCCGGCGCCAAGATACCTTGCATGAAACCACCTAGTGCTCTAATGCCGCAGGCTGTGACTATTCCCTCCGGAGATCCTCCGATTCCAGCGCAAATATCTATGCGGGAGTATTCCCGTGCAGCCTGGATACCTCCAGCAACGTCGCCATCAAGTAGCAACCTGGTGGCAGCTCCCGAATCTCTGATTTGCTGAACCAGATCGCTGTTGTATTCACGGTCTAAGACGGCAACCACAATTTCATCAACTGGCTTGCCAGCGCTTTTTGCATATGCCTTGATGTTTTCGCCAATTGGAAGCCTGATATCGCAAACCCCAACACCTGCAGGTCCGGTAACTAGCTTGTTCATCTTGTATACGGCCGAGGCATCAAGCATTGAGCCTCGGTCCGCTACCGCAATAACCGAGATAGCGTTGTTTCGTCCTGCCGCCGTTAAGGAAGTACCGTCAATTGGATCCACCGCTATGTCTACCTTGGGACCTTGACCGTTGCCGACCAGTTCGCCATTGAATAGCATCGGGGCGTCATCCTTCTCGCCCTCTCCAATAACAACCAGGCCTTCAAAGTTCACGGTTCCAAGAAAGGCCCGCATGGCATCCACGGCCGCCCCATCTGATTCGTTCTTCTTGCCCTTACCTATATATGGGAATGCCCTGATGGCTGCTGCTTCGGTAGCTCGAACCAGCTCCATGGCAAGGTTGCGGTCTGGGTGGAGTTCTGGGGACTGGCTCATAAGGTCAGCTTAGCCAGCAACCAGCTCCCCACCTCAGTAGCCCTAACTCCCGTGAATTGAGGGCAAAAAGGCCCAAAATCGGCCAAATATTGGAGATTCTCAATAAAAAACTTCGGGTTTTATGTCGAATATGGGCAGTTTTCAACCCGAGTATTTGCTGAGTGCGGTGATAAGTTGAATGACGTGTAAGTCATGCGAAGGCGCATCGACGATGGAACTCATCAGCGGTGAATCTTGGTAGGTCTTACCTCCATCAGCTGAAAGGAAACAAAACATAAATGAGTGAATCCAATTACCTCCTCGTTTACAACATGTTCTCGCTTGGAATTGCGAGCATGCTTTTCACCACCATGTTCCTGATTGTGGCTCGTGAGCGCGTACTGCCTCGCTACCGCATGGCGATCTTGGTATCTGCAACTGTGACAGGTATCGCTGCCTATCACTACTTCAGAATGTTCGACAGCTTCAACGATGTATTCGGCCCAGAAGCAATTGAGGGTGCTGTTTACAACGTAGGTTACCGTTACGTTGACTGGTTCCTAACTGTTCCACTACTACTAGTGGAGACCGTTGCGGTTCTTGCTCTAGCTAAGTCACTACAGACTGCTCTACTAGTTCGTCTAGTTCCAGCAGCTGCTTTGATGATTGCTTTGGGTTACCCAGGCGACGCAGGTCTAGACATTGGTGGAGTTTCAGCTCCAGTTTGGGGTCTACTATCCTCAATTCCATTCGTTTACATCCTGTACGTATTGTTCGTAGAGCTTGGTAAGTCTCTTTCCAAGCAGAGCAAGCAGGTTCAGAGAAGAATCAAGGAACTACGCCTTCTTCTTCTTGCTACCTGGGGTGTCTACCCACTAGCTTTCATCGCAAACATGAACGCTACTGGATTCGACGAGCAGGGCTTTGTTCTTCGTGAAACCGGATACACCATTGCCGACATCTTGGCTAAGTGTCTATTCGGCCTAATGATCTTCTCGATCGCTCGTATGAAGAGCGCCGAGGACGACAAGGCATTCGCAGCAGCAGAATTCAAGGGCAAGTAACCCTTAGTTCTAACTAAACAAAAGGCGTCGGGAAACCGGCGCCTTTTGTTTTGCCCGTTTGATTGTTTGATCGGATAGTTCAGTAACCCTTGCGAAGAAGCGCTGGTAGGCCCAGCAAGGTAGCGGCAATCCAGATGCTTCGTGGTCTGTAAGCCAGACCCCAAAGCCCGCCGTGAACCGCAGAAAAAGAATGCAGCTCGGTTGTGGTGTCCTTGTTGGAAAAACTAGTTGGATCGTTTAGATCCCGAGCTAGCACTGCCGCAGCAGCGGACTTGGCCACCTTCACCTCAAAAGGCTTCACTCCAAATAGCGGAGCTCCCTGGTAGCTAGCTCTGAGGATTTTGTGCCTCAGAACTGAGTTGGTCCTCGCCGGTGGTGAGATTGCGTAGGAAACTTTCACGCCTGAATAGTGGGCCAAGTATGCCCTCCAGCGCTGAGTGCGTTTGGAAAAGGAATAGCTTGGGCCCTGCTGCTGAACCGAGGCATCAATCAGCGCAAGTTTTTCCCCATTGGTCCCCTCGTAGAACTTTGGCTTTGCTGGTCTCGCTGCATTAAATATTCCGAGCAAGCTGTCTCGAAGAATATGAGCTGCACTCCTCGAACTAAATCGCAGAATAGCCCGTTGACCAATCGAGGCAGGACCCGGCGCAGAGTCTGTTGGAGTAGCTAGCCAGCTAATAGCAAGTTTGCTGGCAGGAAATCTTTCCATAGCGACTGCGGCCAGGGATTCCTGAACACCCTGCACTCGAATGTGGTTCACACTTGGGGTATAGGCATAAAGACCGAGGGCGAAACTTCTACCTTGTTTAGTGGATAACTTACCCATCCAGCTTGCAATCTCTGAATAGTGATCAAGTATGTCCAACCCAGCAACTGCCGCTAACTCATCATCAGATAACTCTGAAGCTTTCTTGGTAAGCGCACTCTTTCTTATTGGAACCAGCATGGTTCCACCACTTGCTCGTGCTGTTGCGATTAGCTTTTGCCAGGTAGCTGGATTCGGTCTTGCAACTACTGCAACGACTCCTCCCCAGCGAAGCCAATGCTCGGTTGGAGCAAACTCGGCAGCTCCGGCAACTGCAAAAAGTAAGTCCTTGCTCAAATCAAGCGACTGGTTATTGTCCAGAAAGCGGAAGCTTTCGATAAGGCCAGGCTCTGCGAGGCCTTCGGTTACCCAGGCAGTTGCAGAGCTTTCCATCGATCCAGGCAGGCCTTCAATTTCGATTTTCTGAACGGGCCTATTGCCGCGGATTTCAACAGTTTCAACTAGGTCCTGATCAAACCCTTCAAGGACTGCCTGCTGTAGAGGGATCCCAGACTCGGTGGTTAGGTAGCTGTGAAACTCTGCCAATCCTGCAGTTGCAATCTCCGTGGTGTCTTTTACGCTGAGGCCTTCTTTGATGGCAAGTTCGGCATAGAGCCTCAAATACCAAGTTCGCCAGTTGGGAGCTCCCAAGATGTTTTGCTGTAACTCGGAGAAGCTCTTTGCGCTTGCAGCCAATACCCTTCTTGCCATTTCGGTGGAACGAATCGGCTGGCTGGTTGAGGGGTCAATAAATTCAACGGACACGCTAGTAAGCCTATTGGCTGAATAGGGAATCAATGAATTCGGGTTAGTGTTGGAGAACCTACGGAGGAAAAATCATGACAGAACTAAAGGGCAAAAACATTCTGGTGCTTGGCGCATCTGGCGTATTGGGTTCGACAATCGCCACCCAACTGGCAAGCCAGGGTGCAACCGTGATGGCAACATCCTCCTCCATAGAGTCTGCCGAGCGGGTGCCTCACGGAGCAAACCCCAGACTGCTAGTTGACCTAACGAACC
>ERZ1022756.295-NODE-295-length-16024-cov-8.547498_pt1 | contig 16024 bp, 14 predicted proteins | sample MGYA00520902_ERZ1022756 | MGnify/ENA primary metagenome ERZ1022756 (study PRJEB33162, sample SAMN09537601) | freshwater metagenome | isolation source: freshwater | place: Canada:Alberta | collected 2017-07 | study: EMG produced TPA metagenomics assembly of the...
GGACAACCACCGCAGTTTCCATTGGTACAGATGCATGGGTTGTCGCTGCAGAAGCAGTCGATACAAGCAAACCCATCTGGGTCACTCTCGAATCTGGTGAGGAAGTCCGCGTGCCCTACATCTGCACCAACGAAGACAACACCGTGGTTCTCTTGCGCCTCACCACGAATAAAGGTCCCGAAGTGAAACAAAACTGGGACAAGTATCTGGAGCCTGCATCACCCTCCGAACTCGAGAAGTTCTCGATTGTCGATCGGTACGGAGTGCACTATCTCGGCCATGAGCACAGTGTTCGCCACCAGGCAAAACCACAGGAACTCCCTCTCCTGACCGACTCCCCCATTGATGGGACAGCAGCTTTCATTGACAAGATGATGAATGTCGTCGGTGTTGCGTTCGACTCGCACCACAGCACATGGTTTTTGCCAAAAGAGTCACTGATGTCGCTGCTCACAGAAGCGCCTCAAAGCGCTCCCTGATACCGGCTTTACCCATCTAGCCTGAAGAATATGGCGGACGACGACCCCACCCCTTTTAACCCATTTGGTGGCATGCCTTTCTTCAACGACATGATGAGAGCGATGTCTCAACAGGGTCCATTGAATTGGGATCTTGCTCAACAGTTCGCACAACTCGGAGCTGTCGGCGAAACCAGCGATCCAGAACCCGATGCATCAACACGTATCGCATACAACGCACTCGCCGATATCGCCGACATGCATGTGCGCGAGATCACCACGCTGTCTACTGGACCGCGAGATCGTCATGTTGAAATTCTGACAACAACAAGAGCTAAGTGGGCTCAAAGAACATTGACCGATTTACGGCCTCTTTTCACCAATCTTGCAACTGCTCTCAACCGACGAGAAGAACCACAGGATTCATCGGATGACCCGATGGCAGCAATGCTCGGCAATCTCTCATCAATGATGGCGCCCGCAATGATGGGCATGTCGATTGGCTCCATGATTGGAGCACTTGCGTCACATGCATTAGGTCAATATGAATTGCCACTTTCTCGACCACATGCTTCTGAAATTCTCGTGGTGTCATCTTCTGTCGACTCATTCGCTAACGAATGGAGCATCGCAACAGATGACATGCGGATGTGGGTGCTCATCCACGAACTTGCCTCTCACGCCATTCTGGCCTCTTCCGCTATTGAACAAGGTCTGACTGCACTTGTTCAGCAACATGTCTCGGCATTTCGACCAGATCCACAAGCGCTGATGGACAGCATCGGCGAACTTGATCCTTCCGATCCAGATGCAATGGCACGTATCCAAGGAGTGTTCTCAGATCCGATGGTGTTGATGGGCGCCATGCGTTCCCCAGAACAAGAAGCAATGGCTCCTCTATTGGACGCACACATAGCAGCCGTTTCTGGTTACATCGATTTTGTTGTTGACTCAGTCAGTGCCCGACTTCTCGGCGCATCGTCACCCATTGCAGAAGCAGCACGCCGCCGGCGCGTTGAATACGGAGCAGATGGACAGTTGATTGAACGACTTCTCGGAGTTTCCCTCAGTCGAGCTCAGCAACAGCGCGGTCGCTCTTTCATCGAAGGAGTCGTTGAGAGAAACGGTGCTTCAGCCCTGATTCCAATGTTGGAGAAGGCTGAAAATCTTCCTACTCCGAACGAAATCGAAGCGCCGGGTCTGTGGCTTGCTCGGCTCGAGGTTTCTTAGAAACGCCGCCAGCCTGGTAGTACATCGCGGCACCAACGAAGCCCACAATGGCCACGACGATGAATCCGATCTGGCCACTGGGGCTAAAGATGACTGGGATTATTCCACCCACTACCCACGCCAACTGATTCTGAGTTTCAAACTTCGCAAACGCGCGACCTCGGTTTGCATCCGGCGCATCGCTCTGCACCGTTGAATCAAATGACAGTTTTCCTATGGTGCCTGCCGCATTCACAATGGCCGCAAGAAGAATTCCGCCCACCACTCTGTCGTACCAGGCAGCAATAAATCCTGCTACGCCCACTGCTAGTAGAGCACTCAACATCATCATCGACTCACGCATGTGCTTCTTCATGAATGGCCCAAACGTGTTTGCACCCAGAACTGCGATACCAATCATTCCGAGCGCAAAACCGAACCATGCTGTACCGGCAACTTCGCCGCGAAGCCAGAAAGCCAAATGGAAGAACATGAACCCAACGCACCCACGGAGAATGCGCATTGCATTACCCGTGGAGATGATTGACCTGGAGTGCAGTTCCTCAATCTCAAGTCTCTCTGCCGGACTAGGCGCGATTGTTGACTTTGGCAAGCGGTATGCGTTCAATGCTGCAAACAAAAAGGCCAACATGCCAAAGCCCAATGCCAGTGTTGAACTCATCAACTGCATCACGGCTATCGGTGCAGCAACAACAAATCCAGTGATCCCGGCAATCTGACCGAGTTTGCTATTTGCCTTGACAAGATCTTCTTCATCTTCTTCAACTGTGGGAACAATTGCCGACTTCGCAATTGCATACGTCTTCCCCAAAATCATTGAACTAAAGACCAAGAGATACAGGCCGATGGAAGGAACAATCTCTTTGGACTTCAACACTTGTGAGATACCGAGGAGGACGAGCGCACGCAGAATTCCCACAAGAATCACCACCATGCGATGGCCACCCTTCATCCGATCAATACGAGGCCCGATAAGAGGGCTGATCACTGCGAACGGAGCCATGCTCACGGCAAGGAACAAAATGATCTTGCCGCGCGCAGCATCGGGGCTGACCGACAAGAAAAGAGAATCCGCCAAGGCAATCGCCATGGCAGTTTCACCAACAACCATTAACGAATGAGTTCGCTTCAGTCTGTCGAAAGCGTGGATTGGAGGAAGTCGATGGCCCTTTGGGCTTTTCGAACTTCCGCGACGTTTCACATCACGATGTTAAGCGTTCCGTGGCTTGTCATATTTGTATCCCAGGCCACGGATAGTGATGATTCGCGTCGGAACCGCGGGATCATCCTCAATCTTGGAACGAAGACGCTTGATATGAACATCAAGTGTCTTGGTATCGCCGACGTAGTCAATACCCCACACCCGATCAATCAAAGTTTCTCGAGGCAACACTCGCCCTGCGTTCGCCAAGAGCAAATGCAACAACTCAAACTCTTTGAGAGGCAACTTGTGCGACTCTCCACGGATCGTTACATCATGTTCATCAGGGTCAATCGCAACGTCGCCGACTTCAATTGACGAGCCTGAGATTTCGCCGCCACGAGTAGCGGCAGGAACTCGTCGCATCACCGCGCGCATTCGAGCTGTCAATTCACGTAATCGATACGGCTTGGTGACGTAATCATCCGCACCCACTTCAAGACCAACAACTGTGTCGATCTCGGCGCCTTTTGCAGTCACCATAATGATCGGTGTCATCGACTTCTTGCGAAGTTGTCGACACACATCGATGCCTGAGAGCTTCGGCAACATGACATCAAGGAGAACCACATCTGGCTTCACGATGTCAAACATCTCTAAAGCCTGCAGACCGTCGCGGGCTATCTCGACGCGGAAGCCTTCGCGCTTCAGACCTACTTTGAGCGCCTCAATGAACGACTCTTCATCCTCAACGACAAGAACTGTCGGAATACCTTGGGCTGCTGGTGCGTTCATATCTTGTTCTTATCGTGCCTTAGTTCAACCCATGAATGCTCGGAAATCGAAGAATAAAGGTAGAACCTTCACCTTCTCGTGACCGTACGTTCACCTCACCGCCATGGTTAGTGACCACGTGGCGAACAATTGAGAGTCCTAAGCCAGTGCCACCAGTACCGCGGCTACGAGCACGATCGACTCGGTAGAAGCGTTCAAAGATGCGTTCCAGGCTGGCCATGGGGATACCAATACCTTGGTCCGTCACTTGCACTTCGACAACACCGTCAGTGTTTGTCACCGAGACCGTCACGAGGTCGCCTTGATCGCTGTATTTCACCGCGTTATCAACAACGTTGCTCACAGCTGAGACCAACTGAAAATGGTCCCCGTTCATCAATGGCGCATTCACTGACTTCTCACACTCAATGGTTACTCCTTGCCGAGTAGCCAACGGCTGCGCACGATCAATTGCTTCTGAAACAACATCGTTGAGATCAACAGGGGCGGAGAGCATCTCTCCTCCCATCTCAATTCGTGACAACTCGAGTAGTTCATCGATCGTTCGTGACATCCGCTCTGACTCAATGATCATTCGACGCACCAAACGCAAAACAAGTTCGTCCTCGGTTTCGCCTTCAATCGTTTCCGCCAAGACCGAGATAGCACCTACCGGTGTTTTTAACTCATGGCTCACATTGGCAACAAAGTCAGTCCGCACCTGGTCTAACTTCCAGCGCTCGGTGATGTCATCAATCGTCGCGATGGAGCCACCTTCGGGAAGGGGCGTCACCCGTACATCAAGCACTCGTTGAGGCGGGCCTGCAAGTTCGATCTCCTCGGAACCCAATTGCCCAATTGACGCAAGTCGGACGAGTCTCTCAATCACTTCTTTGACCAAAACATCAACATGGCGCATCCCTGTGACTTCAGCTGCGGCTCTATTGCGGAATACTTCCTGCCCGTCGACACCAACCACGACGACACCCAATGGCAAGGCGTCCAACACATTCAATGTCTCGTCGCTTTCAATAGGTTCGTCAGGCAGTAGAACCTCTTCAATCTCGGGCAATGCAACTAGCCCGGTGTTCCTTCGCTGCCAAAAGACAATCGCCCAACCGGCAACTGCAAGAACAGCAAAGAGGTACACCATCAGAGACGTTGTTTCTTAGTCACCTGTGACGATGGGAATTCCATCTGTGTCGTCATTCGGCCGCGGGATGCCGTTCTTGTACCTAGCAGCGCCCTTGTGCTCGGGAAGCCAGCCAGTGACGACATATTGCACTCGCTCACCAATGTTCACGGCGTGGTCACCGATGCGCTCATAAAAACGCGCAACCATTGCCATCTGGATTGCTACTTGCAGATCCATCTGATCGTTCGTGTTGCTTTCCATGATCGTTCTCACGAGTTCACGCTGCAGCCCATCAAGATAAGAATCCATGTCATCAATGGCTGCAGCCTTTGCGGCATCGTTCTCTTCGAACGACTCCAATGCTGCTTCAAACAATTGCTGCGCTTGTTCGCTCATTCGTGTAATCAACCCACGAAGTCGAGGATCAAGTTCGTGGCCATAAATTCGTCGTGCTGCTTTACAGATATTGACAGTCAGGTCGGCAGAACGTTCGATGTCACCCACCATCTTCACAATGGCAACTAATTGACGAAGGTCTCCGGCAACAGGAGCCTGAAGAGCAATCAGCTGGTAACAGTGTTCTTCAAGCTCAACCGACAACGCGTCGATGCGATCGTCATCGGCAATCAGCGCATTGGCTCCGTCTAAGTCGCCATTTAACAGAATGTTGGTTGCACGAGGAATCGCCTCGATGACAGCGGCCGCCAGGCGAGCCAAGTCCGTTCGAGCACCTTCCAGCTGGTTGTGGAAGCCTTTACGAAGTTCATCCATCTGAGCACCCTCACTTACGTCTCTTTTTGACAACCGCCGGGGCTTCGTCAAGAACTAATAAACACAGGCTAGTTCCAGGTTCCCTCGAAGGAAGGTCTGAAATCACCTTGTTGGTAATCAGAAAGTGAATTTAAGGGGAACCTGCGGTGATATTTCGCTAAGGGCCCCTGCTGTCGCTTAGCTCGCGATGGAGACGGACCCACCCAAGAACTCCTGCAACATGCCCACACGTTCCTGCGCAGCAAAAACGTTCAGGGCTGCTGATTCTGCGGTCCCTCCTGCATGACGGGGCACAAGTGTCATCACATCGTTTCGAACCGTCATTGACACGTCTTCCACGCTCTGATCGTGGGACCTATCAAGGCCAGTGGCGATGCGAATAATGCCAGCCATCAATTCAATATCGTGCTGACGATCCTCAGACATGCGAGCAAAATCTGCATGACTTGGCTTCGGAGCGCTCTTGCGGTGATAGCGGGCAGTCAACGCAATCACTTCAATCTCTTCATCAGTGAATCCCATCAGGTCGGCATTTCGAATGATGTAGTACGAGTGATGATGGTGCTTAGAGTACGCAACCGCATTACCTACATTGGCCAAGAGAGCTGCTGCTTCCATGAGACGGCCGAGCGATGCATCAACGTCGAACTTGCGTGAAACAAGTGTGAGAATTTTACGAGACAACATTGCAACGTGCCCACTATGAGCCATGTCTACGGAGCAGCGCTCGGCAAGTCGCAACACACTGCCAAGACCAGCATCCATGACATCGGCATCAAGGAGACCCTTTTGCTGCGCCGTATCAACAAGAACACCTTCACGAAGTGCATATTCACTGAACTCAAACGATTCAATGCGCAAGGCCTTTGCTACTTCTTCAAGTATGACCCCACCCGCGACGATGATGTCGCTTCGCTTGCTATCCATTCCGGGCAATTCTTGGCGCGACTTTGAATCCTCGCAGGCCAAGACTTTTCGCATGATCGAAGAGAACTCGCTCTTTGAGAATGAGAAGCCATTCATTGAGAGAGGTACTCGATTGTCTCGATCATGAGCAATCAATCGAGCAATCGTTTCTGATGTTCCAGACGAAACAACGACACGGGAGTATCCCATCTCACGAATTTCATGTGCCAAGGGAGCGATGACCGATGCAACATGTGCACGCAATCGACGGACCGCGCCTTCTCCTGCGTCACCGCCAGGAATAAATGCGTCGGTGAGACGAACTGCTCCGACCTTCAAACTTTGAGCAAAGCGAAGTCGTCCTTTGACAGAAACGCAGAATTCTGTCGACCCTCCACCGATATCAACCGTGAGAACCGCTTCTGCGCCAAATGCAAGTGACTGCTGAACACCCAGATGAATCAATCGTGCTTCTTCGTTGCCGCTAATGACTTCGACAGTGATACCGACCTCATCGCGTGCACGATCGAGAAACTCATCGGCATTACTTGCTTCTCGAACAGCACTGGTTGCAACGACTCGAATATCTGCGTTATGGGCATCAGCAATCTGCTTCATGCGACTCAACGCACTTACTGCCCTCTCGATTGCCTCAGGGGTCAGCTGGTCCATCCCTTTGGCCCCTGCCCCAAGACGAACGACCTCTTTCTCAGAGGACAGCACGTGAAAGCCATGGGCGCCAATTCGGGCCACCACCATGTGAACACTGTTGGTGCCCACATCGATTGCCGCAATGACTGGGTTTTCCCCTGGTTTTTTGGACTTCACCTCAATACACCCCACTATATGAACCGAAATTGAAAGTTGGGTAAATATCTGCCCTCGTGCCAATCTCGAATAGTCGTTTCGTGGATTTCATTTGTACGGTTTCTATGGTGAAGTCACATTTTGTCAACAGAGAACTTAGTTGGCTCAAGTTCAATCGACGTGTCCTGGCTCTCGCCAACGAAACCTCTGTCCCGCTTCTCGAGCGGTTGAAATTCGTTGCAATCTTCAGTTCCAATCTTGATGAATTTTTCCAGGTTCGGGTGGGAGCACTTCACGACCAAGAAGAAGCTCGTGTTGCTGTTCGGAGCATCGATGGGCTTACCGCTACAGATCAATTGGGACGTATTCGTAGTGAAGTAATGCAGATGGCCGCTGAACGAGATGTTGTTCTACGCACTCTGCTGCAGTCTCTGCGCGCAGAAGGAATATCACTTCTTCAACACGAAGAACTCGACGCAGGTCAACTCGATTTTCTCGACGTGTACTTCGAGAAGCGCATTCTTCCCATGCTTACTCCTCTTGCTGTAGACCCAGCACACCCGTTCCCCTACATCTCCAACTTGGCGCTCAGTATTGGTGTCATTGTGACTGACCCAGACTCGCGAGAAGAGCGTTTTGCTCGCGTCAAGGTGCCAACAACGCTCGACCGATTCATTGAAGTTGGACGAAACAAATTCGTCACCTTAGAGACAATCATCATTCATCGCCTCGGAAGTCTTTTCCCTGGGATGAACGTGTCAAAGGGCCATGTGTTCCGCGTAACGCGAAATACCGACCTCAGCATTGACGCCGATGAAGCAGAAGATCTGCTGACAGCGGTGGAACTAGAACTTCGTACACGCCGATTTGGTAATCCCGTGCGTCTTGAAGCCGAGCAAGGCATGGATCCGCGAGTACTCGCTCTCGTTCTTGAGGAACTTGAACTTGATCCCATTGACGTCTACTTCAACGAACTATTGATTGACACCGCCGACCTGTGGCAACTCCACAAGATCCAAGCGCCCGAGTTACACGACACGTCGTGGACATCTGTCACGGCGGGCCGCCTTGCGGTTGCTGAAGAAACCGGAGAGTCCTTCTTCAGTGTGATTCGACATCGCGAACTCATGGTGCATCATCCGTATGAATCATTCAGTACTTCAACAGAAGAGTTCATTCGTCAGGCCGCCAAAGACCCCAAAGTCCGAGCCATCAAAGCCACTCTGTACAGAACCTCGGCTGATAGCCCAATTGCTAGAAACCTGGTTGCAGCAGCAGAACGCGGCGTTCAGGTTGTGGCCCTCGTTGAACTCACCGCACGTTTTGACGAACAGACAAATGTGCACTGGGCAAAAGCCTTAGAGCGCGCGGGTGCCCATGTTGTGTACGGAATGGTTGGGCTCAAGACACATGCAAAGTGCCTTCTTGTTGTTCGCGAAGAAGACGATGGGTTGCGTCGATACGCACATATCGGAACTGGCAACTACAACTCAGTAACAGCAAAAATGTACGAAGACATTGGCTTGTTTACCTGCGACGACGCAATGACCTCAGACGTTGCGAGCCTCTTCAACTATCTCACCGGCTTTAGCCACTCACCGCAGTTCCAACACCTCATCACGGCCCCTCGAGACATTCGCAATGTTTTTCTTGAACTCATCGAGAAAGAGTCACGATTCGGATCAGACGGACGAATTCAGATGAAAATGAATTCCCTTGTTGACCATCGGATCATCACTGCTCTCGAAGCTGCTGCTGAAAAGGGCGTGAAGATTGATCTGTTGATTCGCGGCATCTGCTCACTTGACATGTCGCAATCGACAAATCAGAACATCCGCGTTCGGTCAATACTTGGACGTTTCCTGGAACATTCGCGCATCTACATCTTTGGTCATGGCAATGAAGACGACAGTGCCATGTTCCTGATTGGCTCGCCCGACATCATGCCGAGGAACTTGGATTTACGAGTGGAAGTGTTGGCCCCCATTCGCCATCCAAAGCATCAGTCGTGGCTTACGAAAGTTCTCGACATCATGTGGGACGACGATGTCGTGCGTTTCGATTTGGCCGCAGACAACTCATGGCTACGTGCAGGCCCCGCTGAATTCATCTTCGAACACGACGCACAGGGTCGCCTGATGAAGTGGGCGACCGATTTACAACTCAGCCAAGGCGTGCCGTCAGACTTCGACCTCGACGAGTCACCTCGCCGCACACCTGTTGCTCCTTTGTACGCAGGCGTCAAAGAATGGTTTCGGGAACGCTTCTCCGCGGATGACTCCCCAGACAAAAACACCGCCGACGTCGACAAGCTGGAATAACAAAAGAGCCACCCCTTTCGGGATGGCTCTTTCTTGCGAGGTATTGAACTCAGTATTCGTAGTTCGGGTCGCCCATGTCCCATTCAAGGGAAATCAGCTCGCGCTCGGCATCGCGGACAATGCGTGCCATGTTGCGACGGAATTGCGGATCATCACGAGGCAACAGAACTAAACGGGCAAGAACGCGTGAACGGAACTCGTCAAGTACGGTCTGGTCGCCATAGTCCCCGTAGACCTCCCAGTGAGGCGACACTGCGCCGAGATACACAATGCGTGCATGTGCTGTTGGTGCTTGCGGAATCTGCGTGTCTGACATGGTGCCTCCGGTGGCAGTGACGTGGAGCACATGAAAAAGAGCACGTGCTTATCCACAAGCCTATCGGTATTGAGACTTCTCCACTTATGAGGCTTTTTTGCCCTATTTCATTGAAGATTTCACTACTGCCCTGTGGATAAAGGCAAATCTTTAACGAACCCTTACTTTCGTAGTCCACTTCGCAGCACGAATCATGCTTGACTGAAGTTGCGGGAACTTCCCGCCATGTCTCGGCGTCATACAGACACCGACCGAGAGTGTTCTCAACGGGAGAGCACAGCGAGGAGAGTCATGAAACTCAAAATGACAGTCACGAGCGAAACAGAGAAGCCTCTGCCGTTTGACGACTCACCAACAGCGTGGATGGCCGAGGGCAATTGTCGCAATTACCCGCCAGCTACGTTCTTTCCTTCTGATGGCGTCGGCGTTGATCGCGCTCGCGCAATCTGCAAGGGATGCCCGGTTGGCGACACATGCTTGGAATACGCCTTAGAACAGCGCATCGAGCACGGAGTGTGGGGCGGTTGCTCAGAGCGCGAACGTCGCCGCATTCTCAAGCGTCGCCGCGGCATCGAAGTCTGATTAGTCGGTCGTTCTGACCGACGAGCAGTTACTTGGACTCTGTTGAGTCAGAGTCGCTCTTGCCGTCTTCCATGGCCTTCTTCAGCTCGCGCTGAGCAGAGCCAAGATTCTTCGCCAACTTCGGCAATTGACTGCCTCCGAACAAGACGAGGACGATTCCTGCAACGATAAAAAGTTCGGTGGATCCCATGAGAAAAACCCTACCACCAGCAGTGGCGAGGACGCCCCCGTCCTTGCTAAGCAAGGAGGGTGTTGGAATGTGTAGTCAATGTGAGCGAAGGCCGCGATGCGGACCTGCTCGCTGCACTCTCACATTGCGTTGAAGAATCCCTACTGGATGTTCATTCCGACCCTGATCACAACCGTTCTGTATTCACACTGATCGGTGAAGATGCACCCCGCACGCTTGCTTCTCGGGCAATGCAACTCATGAACATCAATGATCACAGTGGTGTGCATCCCCGTCTCGGAATCATCGATGTAGTCCCGTTTGTCCCCCTATTTGAGACGCAATGGACTGATGCGGTTCGTGCGCGAAACGACTTTGCACAATGGGCAGCGAAAGAGCTTGAAGTGCCGTGCTTCCTCTACGGAGACGAACGCACGCTCCCTGAGATTCGCCGCACTGCCTGGCAAGAACTTGTGCCAGATACTGGCCCCGCCCACCCACACCACACCGCTGGAGCGATGTGTGTTGGAGTTCGACAACCACTGATCGCATACAACGTGTGGCTGAAAGATGTTGATCTTGCGACAACAAAGACAATCGCATCACAGGTGCGAACTGCATCGATTCGTACGTTGGGACTACAAGTCGGTGAGTTCACACAAGTGAGTATCAACTTGGTTGACCCAGCAGTGTCTAACCCCGCCGATGCTGTTGACGCAGTACGACAACACGCACAAATTCATCACTGCGAATTAGTGGGGTTACTCCCCCGAGATGTTCTGCGATCGATTCCGGCGGATCGCTGGGAGGAGCTAGACCTCGCGGAAGACAGAACGATTGAGTGGCGGTTAGAAAACCGCTAGCGGCAATTAGCCGTTGATAACGCGACGCGTGTCTTGCGCACGCTGACGACGAAGACGACGGCGCTCACGCTCGGAGAGGCCACCCCAGATACCGAACTTCTCGCCATTGGCCAATGCGTATTCAAGGCACTCGCCACGAACAACACAGCCCTTGCAGACTTCTTTGGCTTCACGGGTGCTGGCACCACGCTCGGGGAAGAACAAATCGGGGTCGACTCCGAGGCAGTTGGCGGCGTCTTGCCAGCCACGTTCTTGACTAAAGGTTTCAGTGTCTCCGTGCATGTGTGCCTCCCAGCGACGGGCCGAAGCGACTCCCAGAAGGGACATCGACTTGCGACCCTGTAATTACAGCGATGTCATTGTGTCAAAATTTCACCGGAAATGCAATTCCGTGGGATGAGAATTAGCGAGAACGGGCTGTTCTACGACGATTTTCGAGAAAATCGACCAGAACATAGTCACCAAGAGTGTCTGCAGAGGTGAAAAAAGCCCTGCCTTTATTGATTTCTGCCATCTGTTCGATGATCTGGCGCAGCGAACCATTCGCATCGAGGACAAATGAATTGAGCGTGATGCCCTCTTTTGTGAGACGCATTACTTCGCGCATTGCAAGCTCGACCGACTCCTGAATGTAGGGATACGTGAAGACTGGATAACCCTCAGGAGTGATGTGAGACGTGGGCTCACCGTCGGTGATCATGATGATCTGCTTGGTACCTGCCTTGCCGGCGAGTTGCTTACGAGCGAGAGCAAACGCGTGATGCATATTCGTGCCGTACTCACGATCCCAGCTCACTTCAGGCAACTGATCGGGACGTATCGGGTACGCAATGCTGCTGAATCCGATGATCGACAAGAAGTCGCGTGGAAACTGCGAACTGATGAGCGAATGCATTGCAATCGCAACCTTTTTTGCTGGCACGAATCGATCTGCTTGCACCATCGAGAATGACAAGTCGAGAAGTAACACGGTGGAGGCCTGCGTGGTGTGCTCGGTACGTTCGATCTCAAAGTCTTCTGGTGAGAGACGAACGGGAGTACCCGAGCCTTGACGTGAAATTGCATTACGAATCGTCTTTTGCAAATCAAGACGGAATGGATCTCCGAATTCGTATGGCTTTGAGTCGTACGTGCGCTCGTGTCCACTTCCTTCTCGCGGAATGCGATGCTGGCCCAACTTGTCTTTCGACAATTTGTTGAACATCTCACGCAATGCATTGTTTCCAATCGCACGCAGTCCTCGCGGCGTGACTTCAAGGCGACCTTCCTTGTTGTTGATGAGGCCAGCCTCTTCCAACACCTTGGTCATCTCAGCGAGTTTTTGCAGGGATTTTGCAGCGCTGTCGCCCAACAAATCACGCACTTTGTCAATATCCACTTCAGACAGTTGCGCAGGGCTCGCGGCCTGGCGCATCATGGCTTCCATGTCGTTGAGCTGGCCCATTTCGGCCATCGCCTGCATGGCTTGCTGCATGTCCATCGGCTGTTCGCCGCGGAAGTTATACCCCTGTCCGTTGCCGGGCTGAGGGAACATCTGCGACAACTTCTCACCAAGTTGCTGCATCTGCCAGCTGAGATCCATGTCTTCCATCAACTGGTCAGAAAGTTGCTGCATTTGAGAGCGTTGTTCAGGAGTGAGCGAGTTCATGAAATCTTGCATCGCTTGCATGCGTTGCGCCATGTTCTCTAACAACTCATCGAGCGTTTGAGGATTCTCCGGAAAGAAGTCGCCGAACTCTTCCATGAACTTCTCAAATTCAGGATCTTCGCCTTGCTCGCGCTTCTCAATCATCTGATTGAGCGCCGCCATCATGTCTTTCATGCGCGACATGTCTTCAGGAGACATGTTCTGCATACCTTCAGACATTTGATCAACAACTTGCTGCATCATCTGTTGACGCAGTTTCTCGAGCATCTCTTCGAAACGTTCTTTTGCTTCTTGCGATTCAAAGTCGTAGCTCTGCAATTCACGCACGAGACCGGCGAGGTCTTCGGGCATCATGTCGAGACGGAAGTTGCGTTCCATCGCAGCATCGCGTGCTGTTTCTGCACGACGTTCATCGCCACTTGCTTCAGCGTCGCGCACTGCGTTCTCCACCGCATGACGTTCTTCATCAACGATGTCTTTCAGGGCATCGGCAATCTCGGAGTAGACGCCGCCGAGGTCACCGCTCTCTTCGAGTTCTTTCTTGCGCTGACGGATGCGATCCATCATTTCGCGAAGACCCTCTATTCGATTTCCGTCTTTGTCGGTCATTCCTTCACGCATTAACCGTCGCAATGCGGCCTGAAGGTCACCGTGCATCAGCAAATCATCGGTCAATTCATCGAGAATCTCATCAGCATTGACGCTGTACCCCGTTTGCGTTCCATCCCAGCGGGAATAGGTGAACCGTGCAGACATATCCGCAACCTACTTGTTCTAAGGTGTAGGTCAGCATGCGAGTACCAAGAACATTTGTATTCGTCGACATCTCCGGTTTCACCAACTTCACCACCGAGAATGGCGACGACGCCGCCGGTCGACTTTTGGCGTCCTGGCGTGCCGTTACTCGCGATGTTGCCTCTGAAACTGGCGTCCGAATCGCCAAATGGCTGGGAGACGGCTGCATGATCGTTGCAGTGGACCAGCGCGATGCCGTGACCTTCTCCCTCGAGCTTCAGAAGCGCTCAGCCACGGCCTGCGCACCCCTGAGCATCCGTATCGGCATGGCTTCGGGCTTGGCTCTCCTCTTCGAGGGCGACGACTACATCGGAACCGCTGTGAACATGGCTGCGCGCCTCTGTGACGCCGCGGAACCCTATGAGGTCATCATTCCGACCGAGCAGGTCGAAAACCTCCCAGAGGGCGTCATAACGACTCCTCATGTGGCTCTCACACTGCGGGGGCTCAATGAAGCCATCCCGGTGGTGACGTTGACCGGGGAAGCATCCAATGCTGCCCGCAACGACACGGGCGAGTTGTGGACTCGCTCTCCGTTCGTCGTCTAACTGTTTCGGTACTGAATTACTTCGACCGTGAGCGGTAGGTGGCTTTGCCGCCTGAAGAATCTTTGTTGAGGCGACGCGTGAGGTGCAGGCCTTCAAGAACGAACTCCACCGCACTCGCAACAACCGCTGGAGTTTGGTCGCCGCCAGTAATGGTGTTGATCGGGCCACTGAGTGCAGGAATCTGATTCACAAGCGTGACCAGTTCGGTGGAAGGAACATCTTCGCCAACGTGCGCAATCGCGCCGGTCTCAAAAGCGGTGACAACTTCTGTCATGGTGATGCCTGCAGTCGCCTCGCGATACACCTGGAACACTGCATCAGAGATGAGACGTTCGAGAATCATTGATTCACGACCTTCTTCAAGGCTTTCGATTTCAACCTTGCCACCTGTGGATGCAGCAAGTGCGCCGAGGTCACTCACGCGAGGCGCAACGTTGCGCTCCCCTGCTCGCAATGCACGACGCACTGCGTTTGCACTGAGAATCTCAATGTTGCTCACTGACAAACGCACACTGACACCACTGCGCTGATTCACCATTGCGCTTTCGCGTGCTTGATGCGAGAACGTTGCAATGATGCGCTCCATGAATGCAGGCATCGTGACGTGCACATCACCGATAGATGCAGGGCGAGCTTCCTGGCGCATGATTGCGATCTCGGTGTCAATTTCCAATGGATAGTGCGTACGAATCTGACTACCGAAGCGGTCTTTCAAAGGCGTAATGATGCGGCCGCGGTTCGTGTAATCCTCTGGGTTTGCAGATGCCACGAGCAATACGTCAATCGGAAGATTGATCTTGTAACCACGAATCTGCACGTCGCGTTCTTCAAGGATGTTGAGCAAGCCCACTTGAATACGTTCCGACAAGTCGGGCAATTCGTTGATTGCAAAGATGCCGCGGTTCGTGCGTGGAACAAGTCCGTAATGCAACGTGAGTTCGTCACTGAGGTAACGGCCCTCTGCCACCTTGATGGGGTCAACTTCACCGATGAGGTCAGAGATGGAGGTGTCAGGTGTTGCAAGTTTTTCGCCGGAACGCTCGCTGCGATGCACCCAGGTGATTGGCGTGTTGTCGCCTTCTGCTTCAACAAGGTTCTTTGCATGACGCGACACAGGGTTGTAGGGATCGTCGTTGATCTCGCTGCCCGCAACAATCGGCATCCACTCATCGAGCAGATCAGTGAGTGATCGAATCATGCGTGTCTTGGCCTGACCGCGTTCGCCGAGGAACACAATGTCGTGACCAGCAAGAAGTGCATTCTCGAGTTGTGGCATCACGGTCTCTTCGTATCCCATGACACCTTCAAAGAGGGGCTTGCCTTCAGTGATGTTGCGTACGGCATTAGTGCGCAGTTCTTCTTTGACCGGAACCGACTTCCAACCAGAGGCGCGAAGGGCTCCAAGAGTGGTGGGCAGGGACGCTGGCACTTCAGGCTTTGTCATAGATGCGACAGTACCGCCCACACCATCAAGACCACCTAGTGAAACCGCTAAAGAACTCGTGAAAAACGAAAGGGCCGGGGCAAAAGCCCCGGCCCTTTCATACTTCGTAGTGCAAT
>ERZ1022756.296-NODE-296-length-15982-cov-23.350411_pt1 | contig 15982 bp, 11 predicted proteins | sample MGYA00520902_ERZ1022756 | MGnify/ENA primary metagenome ERZ1022756 (study PRJEB33162, sample SAMN09537601) | freshwater metagenome | isolation source: freshwater | place: Canada:Alberta | collected 2017-07 | study: EMG produced TPA metagenomics assembly of the...
GCAACCTCCCAAATCCAGTTGACTGTAACTCAGGTTCTCGCCGATCAAACCGGTGTCATTCAGGACATCTCATCGAATCAGTTCTTAGTTGAAAGCTCGAGCAACTTGTTTTCCTGGGGCTACCTAGTCGCTTCGGGTCTCAACATTCTCGTTCTGTCCCTTCTTGTCGCCGTTACCCTCAAGCCAAAGGTGGCGAAAACTGTGAGAAAGATTGATAAGTTGCCTGAGGACCTATGGAGTGATCAGAGATAGTTTCGAGCTGGTAAAGTTAGAAAAGAAAGAGGAGATCATGTCAGCAAGCAACCAAGAACCCGGCCACGGCGACTCTCTCGCCGCTTGGGTAACTGTAACTGTAATCATTGTGGCTTTTGCCCTTGGAACACTTTTCTTCTGGTTTGATCAGGCCCTGCTTGTTTGGGCCAGTGCTGGCCTAGCTCTTCTAGGACTCGTAGCTGGCTGGTACCTAAAGCGCTCGGGCTACGGAGTCGGCGGATCGAAGTCAAAGAACTAATTGCTCCTCGATCTATACGCAGGGGCAATCAAGGATGCTCACGCCCGTGAACAATCAGTGTCCATGGCTGAGATTCAGGTTCTGGCTGAGAGAGCCAAGCCAGCTCTTGATCCGAAAGAATTTTTACTCAGTGCAACGCACGTTCGTGTAATAGCAGAAATCAAGCGCGCTAGTCCATCTCGTGGCAAGATCGCTGAAATCGACGAACCTGGGAAACTTGCAGCGATCTACGAGAGCGCTGGTGCGGGTGCAGTGAGTGTTTTGACCGAAGGTCACAAGTTTCTTGGCTCGTTAGATGACTTGGACGCGGTCCGCACAAAGGTTTCAATCCCTGTGCTTCGCAAGGATTTCATCGCGAACGACTACCAGGTGTTGGAAGCGAGGGCTCACGGGGCTGATCTAGTGCTGCTAATCGCTGCCGGCTTGGAGCCGAAAGAGCTTGTGAGATTGAAGCTGTTAGTTGAACAGCTTGGGATGACCGCTCTTATTGAAACTCATTCAGAGTCTGAGGTCCTGCTCGCCTGTGAACTAGGGGCGAAACTTATTGGCATAAATGCTAGAGATCTAGAGACCTTCGAAACCGATCGTGAGCTATTTGGGAAGCTAGCTTCGTTGATTGAAACGGACGCAATCAAAATTGCTGAATCGGCTGTTCGAAATGTTGCTGATGTCTCCGAGTATGCATCGTATGGAGCTGATTGCGTTCTGGTTGGCGAAGCATTGGTTACCGGCGATGCCTCCGCGCTTGTTCGATCCTTCAGTGACGTTCGAAAGTCGTAGGCTTGTCGCATGACAGTTAAGCTGGCGGATCAAGTAGGTCCATACTTTGGGAATTTTGGCGGACGTTTTGTTCCAGAGTCTTTGATTGCAGCGCTTGACGAGTTAGACATCACCTATCAAGCCGCAAAGAAGGACGAAAGCTTTCTAGCAGAGCTCGCGCACCTGCATAAGACCTACACGGGCCGTCCCTCCATAATCACCGAGGCTCCTAAGTTTGCCGCCACGGTTGGAGACATCAGAGTGTTCCTAAAGCGGGAGGATCTCAATCACACCGGTTCACACAAGATCAACAACGTTCTGGGCCAAGCGTTACTTGCAAAGCGCATGGGTAAGAAACGAATTATTGCTGAAACTGGAGCGGGTCAACACGGAGTAGCAAGCGCAACCGCCGCGGCTTTACTCGGTCTTGAGTGTGTGGTTTACATGGGAGAGGTTGACACCGTTCGACAGGCGCTTAACGTAGCTCGAATGCGACTACTCGGCGCAGAAGTTGTTGCGGTAACAACCGGCAGTAGAACCTTGAAAGATGCGATCAATGAAGCTCTTCGCGATTGGGTTGCAAATGTTGGTGGAACTCACTATCTATTAGGAACCGTGGCAGGTCCACACCCTTTTCCTACGATGGTGCGAGACTTTCATTCCGTTATCGGCACTGAGGCGCGGGCTCAAATGCTTGAGCAGTTTGGTTCACTTCCAGATGCGGTTGTGGCGTGCGTCGGCGGCGGCTCAAACGCAATAGGAATCTTCCACGCTTTCTTAGATGATGATGTTCGTTTGGTAGGCATGGAGGCAGCAGGTGATGGCGTCGCCACCGGAAGACACGCAGCCACACTGAGCGCGGGAAGACCAGGTGTCTTGCACGGCGCGATGAGCTATCTACTTCAAGATGAAGATGGTCAGACGCTGGAGTCTCATTCCATCTCCGCGGGGCTTGATTACCCGGGAGTTGGACCAGAACACTCCTGGTTGAAAGACATCGGAAGAGCGGAGTACATTCCGGTTACAGACTCAGAAGCTATGGAGGCTCTACGAACTCTGAGTAGAACCGAAGGAATCATTCCTGCCATTGAATCAGCTCATGCCCTCGCAGGGATTTCACAGTTGATTCCTTCCCTAAAGCCAGGAAGCAAAGTACTCGTCAACTTGAGTGGCCGAGGGGACAAAGACATGGAAACTGCTGCCAAGTATTTCGGACTGGTCTAGATGAGTAAAACGGAATCTGTTCTTCGCAAGAACAAAACAACCGGTGGCTCTCTTATCGGATACTTTCCGCTTGGATACCCAAGCCTCGCCGAGTCTGTCGAAGCAGCGGTTGCGATGTGTGAGTCTGGAGTGGATGTTCTAGAAATAGGTATCCCTTATAGCGATCCGGTTATGGATGGACTAGTTATACAAAAAGCAACAGAGGCTGCCTTAGAAAACGGATTTAGGCTAAGCGACGCCTTTGCGGCGATCAAAGAGATCACGTCCAGGGTGAGCGCACCTGTTCTTGTCATGACTTATTGGAATCCGGTACTGGCCTATGGTGTTGATAAGTTCGCGTCTGATCTGGCTGATTCCGGGGCAGCAGGTGCCATCACGCCAGACCTGATTCCAGATGAAGCAGGTAAGTGGATTGCGGCAACGAATGCTAAAGATCTAGATCGAGTTTTTCTGGCAACTCCGTCTTCAAGTGATAAACGAGTTGGCAATGCCAGCGACAGCTCAAGGGGTTTTGTGTACGCAGTTTCGACAATGGGCATAACTGGAGCCAGAGAAGACTTAGACGCTGAGGCAAAGAAGGTAGTCGCGAAAGTTCGAGCTAATTCCTCTGATGCTGTAACAGCAGTTGGTATCGGTATCTCGACAGAGGACCAAGTCAGACAAGTAAATTCCTATGCGGATGGTGCGATAGTTGGATCTGCTTTCATTGCCGCCTACGCTAAGGACGGTTTGTTGGGGCTTACGGATAAAGTAAAAGAGTTAGCAAGAGGAAAGAGCCCAAATTGACGTATCTAAGTGTTTTATCATCAATTCCATCGCCAGAGATTAGCTTCATTGAGCTTGGTCCACTAAGGATTCATTTCTACGCTCTGTTTATTCTGACCGGCATCATTCTTGCGCTACTTCTCACTGAGTCCAGGCTTAAGGCAAGGGGAGTAGAGTCCGGTGTGGCACTCGATGTTTCATTCTGGGCAATTCCTTTTGGAATCCTCGGGGCAAGATTCTTTCACGTGATAACACATCCGAATGACTACTTCTATCAAGGAGCCGACCTGCTTGCACCTTTTCGAATTTGGGAAGGTGGCTTAGCGATCTACGGGGCAATCATGTTTGGGGCGCTAGGTGCTTACATTGGAGCCAGAAAGTCGGGAATTAAGTTCACCTCGTACTTAGACGCCGTCGCCCCAGGTATTTTGCTCGCGCAAGCAATAGGTCGTTGGGGAAATTACTTCAATAACGAGCTCTTTGGTTTACCAACTGACTTACCTTGGGGTCTTCAGATACCAAGTAGCAATCCCGCGTACCCGGCTGGTTTGCCAGAGGGCGTATTGTTTCACCCAACATTTTTGTATGAATCAATCTGGTCGCTTGCGGGGGTGGCTCTTCTTTTAGCTGCCGACAAGCGATTCAACCTTCGTTTCGGTCGAATGATTGGTCTCTACTTGATCTACTACTCCATTGGAAGGGTATGGGTTGAGGCAATCCGTATTGACCCAAGCGAGATCGTACTTGGGCTTCGAATCAACATTTGGTCGGCAATCGTAGGAATTGTTGTAGGACTGGCCATAATCATCATCCAGTCTCGTAGGCACACAGGGCTGGAACTCTCGGCATACCTTGCAGGTCGTGAACCAGAACCAATAACTGAAGCTAAGGATGACTCCAAGGATGAACCCGAAGATAAGCTAGTATCTGAGAAGTAGCCCAACAAGGCTAATTTGGCATCACAAGTGCCTGGTTCCAGTTTTCTAACTGCTATGCGGGCCAGCGTTGTCCCTTCAATTCATTTGAATGGAGAAAGCGCGTGCTGCACTCATCACCCTTTGAGCGATTCGCTAATTGGCCAAGCTCTGGCCTTTATCAGCGCGCTTCCGAAAAGGACGCCTGCGGTCTAGCTCTCGTTGCAACTCTTAGAGGAACTCCCGGGCATGACATTATTCAGACAGCTCTTGACGCGCTTAGAAATCTAGAGCATCGCGGTGCAATTGGTTCGGATGCAGGAACTGGCGATGGGGCAGGAATTCTTATTCAGTTGCCTCATGCATATTTTCGAGTGCTACTAGGTGAACTCCTACCGAAAGACGGTCACTACGGCACAGGTTTAGTTTTTGAATCCAATGTTCCTGAAACGCGTAAGGTCGAGCGTGAGAAGTTTGCTGAACTAGCCAGTTCAGAAGATCTTGAGGTGCTGCATTGGAGAGACGTCCCAACTGACCCCTCAGTGCTTGGAAACCTAGCTCGAGAGGCGATGCCGTTTATTGGTCAGGTTTTTGTTACAAGTAAGTCCGGTCTCACAGGTATTGAGCTGGAACGAAAGCTGTATCGACTTCGCAGAGCAAGTGAGAAGAAGATTGCTCTCTATCACCCGTCGCTGTCTAGTAAAACAATTGTCTACAAGGGCATGGTAACAACCCTTCAACTCGAGCCGTTCTTTCCGGAACTAAGTGATGTGAGAATGGTCTCAACACTCGCCCTTGTGCACTCACGTTTCTCGACCAACACGTTCCCATCGTGGCCTCTGGCGCATCCGTATCGGATGATTGCTCACAATGGAGAGATCAACACCATTAGAGGCAACAGAAACTGGATGAAAGCACGCGAGGCTCAGCTGCAATCAGACGTACTTGGCGACCTAGATTCGCTCAAGCCGGTAATTACCAAGGGGGCAAGTGATAGCGCATCTTTTGACGAGGTACTAGAGCTTCTTTATCTTGCGGGGAGATCCTTGCCGCACGCAATGATGATGATGATCCCAGAGGCCTGGGAATCACAGCAGGGGATTGACCCAATAAGAAAGAGTTTTTACGAGTACCACTCGTTGATGATGGAGCCATGGGACGGTCCTGCAGCAGTTATCTTTACCGATGGAGATTTGGTAGGCGCAACCCTTGATAGAAATGGTCTTCGTCCTGGCCGTTACCTAGTTACCGAGGATGGACTCGTTGTTCTCGCTTCGGAAGCTGGGGTTGTTGACATTGACCCTTCCAAGGTTGTCCGAAAAGGGAAGCTGCAACCGGGGAAGATGTTCCTCGTCGACACCGTGCAGGGTCGCATCATCGAGGATGAGGAGATCAAGACTCAGATCGCTTCGTCCGAACCTTGGGACAGTTGGATTTCGGAAAATCGCATCAATTTACGTGATCTCCCCGAAAGAGAGCACATTTCGCATACCTCTTCGTCCGTAAATAGAAGACAACGTACTTTTGGATTCACGGACGAGGAGCTCAGAGTTCTTTTGATGCCAATGGCAAAAAATGGCACTGAGCCTTTGGGCGCGATGGGTTCAGACACACCGATTGCTGCGATCTCAGATCGGCCAAGGTTGCTCTTTGATTATTTCGTGCAACAGTTTGCTCAAGTTACCAATCCACCGCTTGATTCCATCCGCGAGCAGGTTGTTACCTCATTAGCAACAGGAATTGGCCCGGAGAGGAACCTGCTTAGCGCTGGTCCAAATCACGCGCAGCAGGTGATCATTGATTTCCCTGCGCTGAGTAATGATGAGCTAGCAAAAATCAAGCACATCGATGAAATGCCTGGAGGCGGAGAAGCATTCGTGGTGCGTGGTCTCTACCGACTCTCAGAAGGCAGCGAGGGTTTAGAGACTCGACTATTGGAGATCTATTCCGAGGTAGATCAGGCAATCAATGATGGAATCACTTACCTTGTTCTTTCAGATCGCGACTCAAATAGGGATTTTGCGCCGATACCGTCCCTCTTGCTTACCTCAGCGGTCCATCACCACCTGATTCGAACAGGTCGTCGAACAATGGTTGGTTTAGTTGTTGAAGCAGGTGATGTCCGCGAGGTCCATCATGTTGCGGCCCTTGTCGGATACGGAGCCGCTGCGGTGAACCCCTATCTTGCGCTCGAGTCAGTTGAGCTCATGATTCGCGAGGGTCGGATTCAAGGTTTGACGCTCGAAGAGGCATCCAAGAATCTCATCTACTCACTGGGTAAAGGTGTTCTCAAGATCATGTCGAAGATGGGAATTTCGGCGGTGTCTTCATATAGCGGGGCTCAGTGCTTTGAGGTTATCGGCCTCAATCAAGATGTAGTTGAGAAGTACTTCTACGGAACAACTTCGCAGCTTGGTGGAATTGGAATGGAAGTTCTGCATCAAGAGATTGCTGCCAGACATTCAAGTGCTTATCCTGTGGAGCGAGCTGTGAACGTACACCAATCCCTTGATGTCGGGGGAGAGTATCAATGGCGCAGGGAAGGGCCACCGCATCTATTCAATCCCGAAACCGTGTTCAAGCTTCAGCACGCTACTCGCGAGAAGAGATTCGACATTTTTAGGCAATACACCAAGCTGATTGATGATCAATCCTCCAGGCTTATGACACTTCGAGGGCTGTTCAAATTCAAAGATGACTTGCGTACACCCATACCAATTGAAGAAGTTGAACCCGTGTCCTCTATCGTGAAGAGGTTCTCAACCGGTGCCATGAGTTACGGTTCAATCTCCCAAGAAGCGCACGAGACCCTTGCTGTTGCCATGAACAGCATCGGTGGAAAATCCAACACTGGTGAGGGCGGCGAGGATCCTGAGAGACTGCTTGATCCACAAAGGCGCAGCGCCATAAAGCAAGTTGCGTCTGGCCGCTTCGGTGTTACCAGCATGTATCTCACCAATGCTGACGACCTACAGATAAAAATGGCGCAGGGTGCCAAACCCGGCGAAGGCGGCCAACTCGCCGCAAACAAGATTTATCCATGGATTGCAAAAACGAGGCATTCGACGCCCGGCGTTGGCCTTATCTCGCCGCCACCTCATCACGACATTTATTCCATTGAAGACCTCAAGCAACTGATCTTTGATCTTAAGCGCTCGAACCCAAGGGCCCGTGTTCATGTAAAGCTGGTCAGTCAAGTTGGTATTGGAACTGTTGCTGCGGGAGTAGTTAAGGCCAAGGCGGATGTTGTTTTAGTTTCCGGTCATGACGGCGGAACCGGTGCCTCTCCATTGAACTCTCTAAAGCACGCTGGTACCCCTTGGGAACTAGGGCTCGCAGAGACGCAGCAAACACTCATGCTTAATGGATTGCGTGATCGAGTATCGGTTCAAGTCGATGGTCAGATGAAAACGGGACGCGATGTTGTAATTGCTGCGCTACTTGGCGCCGAAGAGTTTGGTTTTGCAACCGCTCCGCTAGTAGTCTCAGGCTGCATCTTGATGAGAGTCTGCCATTTGGACACTTGCCCCGTTGGAGTGGCGACCCAGAACCCTGTGTTAAGAGAACGATTTACCGGGAAACCTGAGTTCGTTGTTAACTTCTTTGAGTTCCTTGCTCAGGAGATACGCGAGATTCTGGCGAGCCTTGGCTTCAGGTCGATCGAAGAAGCCGTTGGCCACACAGAGTTTCTGGATGTTGATGGCGCTATTTCGCATTGGAAAGCCGATGGATTAGATCTCTCACCAATTCTTCAAGGCTCGGGTCTTTCAAGTTCTGCGGCGAGGTCAAAGAAGGTTGATCAAGACCATGAGCTCGAGAAGCACTTCGATCACAAGCTAATTACTGGCGCCGAGCTAGCGCTTGAGACCGGCCAGCCAACGTTTATCGAACAAAGCATTCGCAATACCGAGCAGGCTGCGGGAACGCTGCTTGGTCACTTTGTGACTGCAAGATATGGTCAAGCAGGGCTACCCAAGGCGACGATACATGCTCGTCTGCGTGGTACAGCGGGTCAGTCTTTCGGAGCATTCATTCCAAGTGGGATCAAACTAGAGCTAATTGGTGACGCTAACGACCATGTTGGTAAAGGTCTAAGCGGTGGAGTGATTGTGGTGCGTCCAGATGAAAATGCCAGCTTCCCTTCAAACGAGAACATTATCGCCGGCAACGTAATAGGTTATGGCGCGACTTCTGGTGAGCTATATCTGTCTGGGGTAGTTGGAGAAAGATTCATGGTTAGAAACTCGGGAGCAACTGCTGTTGTAGAGGGCGCCGGTGATCACGCGCTTGAGTACATGACTGGAGGAAAAGTAGTCATCCTTGGAAAGGTTGGTAGAAACCTCGGAGCGGGTATGAGTGGTGGCTACGCCTACGTATACAAGCTCCAGGAGTTCAACGTGAACGCAGAGGCCTTGCGTGACGACGAACTTCGACTGCTGAAGCCAACTCCTGAGCAGGCTAGGGAACTAAGAGAGCTGATTGTTCAGCACGAAACCGAGACCGGCTCTCACATCGCGCGCACCTTGCTTCAAGACTTTGAAGCCGAAGTGGACAACTTCAGCGTTGTCATGCCAACTGATTACGCCAGCGTGTTACAGATACTTGAAGACGCCGCGTCAAACGGTGACGACCCCGAGGGTCAAGAAGTCTGGGGCAGGATTCTGGAGGCTACCAATGGCTGATCCAAGAGGCTTCCTAAACACCCCCAATCGTGAGGTTGCAAAGCGCCGTCCGGTTGATGTGCGGATCATGGATTGGAAAGAAGTTTATGAAAGAAGAGAATCCGGTGTCGTAAAGGCTCAAGCGGGAAGGTGCATGGACTGCGGGGTACCCTTCTGTCATCAAGGTTGCCCACTAGGAAATCTAATTCCAGAGTGGAACGATGCCGTCTGGCGTGCGGATGGATCTTCAGCTATCGAGCGTCTGCACTCAACTAACAATTTCCCTGAGTTCACTGGACGACTATGTCCGGCTCCTTGTGAGTCGAGCTGTGTTTTGGCCATTAATCAACCAGCCGTCACAATCAAAGAGATCGAAGTCTCGATCATCGACGACGCTTTTGATGGTGGATTAGTTTCTGCTCATCCACCAGAGCGCCTGACCGGAAAAACTGTTGCGGTTGTTGGATCCGGTCCCGCTGGTCTCGCCGCTGCACAGCAATTGGCGAGAGCTGGTCACACAGTCGCGGTGTTTGAGAAGGATGATCGAATTGGTGGGCTTCTTAGATACGGCATCCCGGATTTCAAGATGGAAAAGCGCCACATTGATAGGCGACTGGCACAGTTGGAAGCAGAGGGTGTCAGATTTAGAACCGGCGTAGAGATCGGAAAGCAAATCAGCTGGGAGGATCTGCTTCGAAGATATGATTCAGTACTTGTTGCGACAGGGGCATCCATACCAAAGAACCTTGAAGTGTCGGGCAGAGATCTGGGCGGAATTCACTTCGCGATGCCTTATCTTTCTCAAGCGAATCGAGTTGTCGCAGGTCTCAGCGCAAGCCCTGAGATTTCAGCTGCAGGTAAGCATGTGGTAATCCTCGGAGGTGGCGACACCGGAGCTGACTGTTTAGGTACGGCAACAAGGCAGGGGGCCAAGTCAGTAACAACGCTCGCTATTGGCGCTATGCCACCAGAAAGTAGAAGCGGCGATCAGCCTTGGCCAACCTTCCCAAACCTTTATGAGGTCTCAAGCGCACATGAGGAGTTTGGGGAGCGAAAGTACTTAGCTTCAACTATTGAGTTCCTTGGTGATAAAGGTGTCGTAACAGGGATTCGCGTCGCAGACACCATGATTGTTGATGGTTTGCGGGTTCCAAAGCCTGGCACCGAGCGAACGCTAGAAGCCGACCTAGTACTGCTAGCTCTTGGTTTCTCAGGTCCCGACACCGATGCTCCAGCCAGAGATCTAGAACTAGGTTTAGAATCAAATAGAACCTTCGCAAGAGCAGATGATTTCTCAACCAATGTCCCAGGACTCTTTGTTGCTGGAGACGCTGGAAGAGGACAATCACTTATTGTTTGGGCGATAGCTGAGGGTAGAGCTGCAGCTGCTTCCATCGATCGCTTCTTAGAAGGAACAACGGATTTGCCCTCACCGGTGCGGGCCTCAGACCAACCAATTTCTGTCTATACCTAAGCGCCACAACAAAAAGAAGAGGAACCAAATGAGAAGGGCAAAAATCGTCGCGACCCTAGGGCCTGCAAGCTCTAGCTACGATCAACTTCGAGCGATTATCGAAGCTGGCGTTGACGTTGCCAGAATGAACCTGAGTCATGGAAGCTACGACGTTCACGAGCAGATCTATCGGGATGTTCGAAAGGCCGCAAGCGACCTTGGAAAGCCTGTTGGAGTTTTTGTTGATTTGCAGGGTCCAAAGATTCGACTGGCAAAGTTCAAGAGTGGACCGGTCCAGCTTGAGAAAGGTGCGACCTTCAAGATCACCACAGATGATGTTGACGGCGATGTGAACATCTGTGGCACAACTTTCAAGGGATTGCCCCAAGATGTCAAGGTGGGGGATTTTCTCCTGATTGACGATGGCAAGGTCAAGCTCCGAGCTGTTGAGGTGTCCGACACCACTGTCACCACTGAGGTAGAAATTCCAGGTCCGGTTTCAAACAACAAAGGCATTAATCTCCCGGGTGTTGCTGTAAATGTTCCGGCTCTTTCTGAAAAGGATGAGGATGACCTTCGCTGGGGTCTAAAGCTAGGGGTTGACATGGTGGCCCTTTCCTTCGTTCGAAACGCATCGGACATTGAGCGTGTTCACGAGATTATGCGTGAAGAGGGACGCAAGATTCCAGTTATCGCCAAGATTGAGAAGCCCCAGGCGGTGGAGAATCTGGAAGAGATCATCGACGCTTTTGACGCGATTATGGTTGCAAGAGGTGATCTTGGAGTAGAGCTTCCTCTCGAGCAAGTGCCTTTGGTGCAAAAGCGAGCCGTTGAGCTTGCTAGGCGTTGGGCAAAGCCTGTTATCGTAGCGACCCAGATGCTTGAGTCCATGATTTCGGCAAGTATCCCAACCCGCGCAGAAACAAGCGATGTTGCTAACGCGGTGCTGGATGGCGCGGACGCATTGATGCTCTCTGGGGAGACAAGCGTCGGGGCCTTCCCAGTCGAAACAGTCTCTACTATGGCGAAGATAATCAAATCAACCGAAGAAAACGGAATGAACAGAATCCCAGACCTTGGCACCAAGCCACACACCCAAGGTGGGGCGGTGTCGTTTGCAGCAATGGAGATTGCGGAGCTACTTGGCTCCAAGTTTGTTTGCGTGTTTACAGAAGGCGGCGACTCTCTAAGGAGAATCTCTAGACTGAGATCTGCCGTTCCTGTCTTGTCTTTCACCCCAAACGAGCAAACAGCTCGTGAGCTTTCACTGGTCTGGGGATCAAAGACCTACATAGTTCCAAAGGTCACACACACCGATGCGATGTTCGAGCAGGTGGATAAGTCTGTTCTAGAGCAGGGTATGTGCAAGATTGGTGATGAGGTTGTTGTAGTTGCGGGTACTCCGCCAGGGGTTTCTGGTTCAACAAATACTCTGAGAGTTCACAAGGTCGGAACTGGAGCCGAGAGCTAGAATTTCGTGGTGCCGGAAGTGGGATTCGAACCCACACGTCCTTTCGAACAAAGCATTTTGAGTGCTCCGCGTCTGCCGTTCCGCCATTCCGGCAGTACCACGTGTCCAACTCTAACCGATTTGGTAAAGCGACATTGCCTCAAAGTGTCATAAAGTAAGCGACATGGAACAGAACTCTAAGCGTCGGATAGTCGTTGCCGAAGACGAGTCGCTTATCAGAATGGACATCATTGAAACCTTGAAAGATCAGGGTTTCGATGTTGTGGGTGAAGCTGGTGACGGCCTTAGAGCCATTGAGCTAGCCAAAGAGCTCCAACCAGATCTCATGGTTATGGACATCAAGATGCCAGATATGGATGGACTCTCCGCGGCCGAACAGATAGCAAAGCTTAAGATTCCAGTTGTGTTCCTGACCGCCTTCAACCAGCAGGAGCTGGTTGCAAGGGCTTCCGAGGTTGGTGCCATGGCTTTTTTGGTGAAGCCTTTTTCACCGGAGGATCTACTCCCAGCAATAGAGATAGCTCTTTCAAGACACCAGCAGCTGACCCAATTAGAGTCTGAGGTCTCTGACCTAACTGAACGATTGGAAACTAGGAAACTAGTCGAAAGGGCAAAAGGAGTGCTTGGCACTCAAATGGGATTGTCGGAACCCGAAGCGTTTAGGTGGATACAGAAAGCAGCCATGGATAGGCGCATCGGAATGGTTGAGGTTGCAAAAACTATTCTTGATCAGCTCGAGAAGTAGCTTTTCTTATCAGGTTTGTTATCCGGACCGTTGAAAGTCTTTCTCCAGCTTCATTCGTGATAACAATCTCATGAACGGTCAAGGTCTTACCTAGCGAGAGAGCAGTCGCGGTGCCGGTGACCAGACCTCTGGTAGCGGACTTGGTGTGTGACGCCGAGATTTCAATACCAACCGCGTGACCATCTGGGTGAGCCCAAACGTTGGCAGCAAATGATCCGAGAGTTTCCCCGAGTACCAGGTAGGCGCCCCCGTGCAGTAAACCTATTGGCTGAGTGTTGCCTTCGACCGGCATTGTTGCGACAGCTCTCTCGGCGCTCAATTCCAAAATCTGTATGCCCATTTTCTCAGCTAGCGCACCAACCCCACGTTGAGCTGCAACTTGCTTCGCTACATCACTGAGAATTGGCTCCTGGCCTGACATGCAACATCCCTCTCGTTGGATAAACCGGCAAGCAAAGTAGGCTTGCATTCATGAGTCCTAAGCCTACCTTGATGCTTATTGATGGACACTCTCTGGCTTTCCGGGCGTTCTACGCGCTGAACCCTTCTAATTTCAAGACCCCAGATGGTCAACATACCAACGCTGTTCATGGCTTTATCTCAATGCTGCTAAATCTTCTCGAAGGAGAAAAACCAACCCACCTTGCAGTTGCGTTCGACATTTCTGGACCGTCCTTTCGAGCAACTGAGTACCCCGAATACAAAGGAAACCGCGGCGAAACACCGGTTGAGTTCTACGGGCAAACAGAGTTATTAGAAGATGCCATGCAGAGCATGAACATAACTACCCTTACGAAAAAAGACTATGAGGCAGACGACATTCTTGCCTCGCTTGCCGATCAAGCAAGCGCTGCTGGATTTCGCGTTTTGGTTGTCTCGGGGGATCGAGACACTTTTCAACTGATCAGCGATGACACTACGATCCTGTATCCAGTCAAAGGCGTCATGAACTTAGCCCGAATGGATGATGCCGCAGTTCTCGAACGGTACGGTATTCACGCGAATCAGTATCCTGACCTGGCTGCACTAGTTGGAGAGACTTCCGACAACCTTCCAGGTATCCCAGGTGTTGGACCAAAAACTGCTGCCAAATGGCTTCAGCAGCACGGTGATCTAGACACTATTTTGCAAAACGCTTCAGATGTCCCGGGCAAAGTAGGAGAGTCGCTGCGCGAGCATCGTGAGCTGGCTCTTAGAAACCGTCGGCTGAATCACTTGGTTCGAGATCTCGACATGGGTGTCGAGTTCGAAAGTTTTAGATTAACCGCTGTTGACGAAGCCCAAGTTCGGGCTGCTTTCTCGAAGATGCACTTCAAGACCCTCACCGAAAGAGTGCTTCGCCTAAGAGGTACGGCTGGGTCACAAACAAATGGCCTAGGTGCAGCCCCGGCTTCGAAGTTACCTGACGAACCCGTCAAGCAAGTTGAAAAGATCAAGACGGCAGAGCTTCCTATTTCGAGTGCTGCAGAAGAAGCCGATCTAATGAGTTGGCTAAGCAAGCAAGATGCCGTTGGCATTGAGGTTGAGGAAACAGACAGCGGTTTGCTGTTCGGGTTTGCATCTGTATCGGAAAGATTTTTTCTGTCGGGTAAGCACAGTTCAAAATTGAAGGCATGGCTATCTGACAGCGAGTCAAAGAAGGTCCTTTTCGATTACAAGGGCACGCGACGACTGCTTCTCGAGCATGATCTCGACATTGCAGGGGTTTCAGATGACGCCTTATTGCTTGCCTACTTATTGAATCCGGTGCGCCGGAACTTCTACGTTGACGACATTGCCGAGGAGTACCTAGGGATATCGGTTCAAAGATCTGACCCGAATCAACTTATTCCAGTTCAAGAGATTGATCCAAGCCTGGATGCATGGCTGGCCATTGCACTGGCTCCGGTTATGTCATCAGAACTCAAGTCCCAGGGTCAAGAATCTGTTTACCGTGAGATTGAGATTCCAAGCTCTCGCTCCCTGTCGCTGATGGAAAGTCATGGAGTTTCCATTAACAAAAAGCTTCTGCAGGACTTGTTTGATTCCCTAACCAAAGAAGTGGCCGTCATTGCGAGTGAGGCGTTCAAGATAATTGGTAAGGAGATTAACCTTGCATCGCCTAAGCAGCTCCAAGTTGTCTTGTTTGAAGATCTTGGCATGAAGGGCACCAAGACTCTAAAGACAGGTTTTTCTACAAACGCACAGGCTCTTACCGAACTTTTTGAGCAAACAGGGCATCCCTTTTTGGAGAAACTTTTGGCGCATCGTGACTCAACAAAGCTCAAGCAGATGGTTGAGACACTTCTGAAAGCAGTCGAGGAAGACAGCAAGATTCACACTACTTATGTCCAGACGGGCACATCGACAGGTCGCCTAAGCTCTGAAAACCCCAATCTGCAGAACATTCCAATTCGTAACCCCCGTGGTGCTCAGATTAGGGATGCCTTCGTTGCCTCAAAGGGTTTCGAGGCAATCATGACAGCGGACTATTCGCAGATCGAGATGCGCATCATGGCGCACTTGTCCGAGGATCCAGGTTTGATAGAGGCTTTCAACGCGGGCGAGGACCTCCACAGATTCGTCGGCTCACGCATTTTCGGAGTCGCAGCAAACGAAGTCACATCTGAGATGAGGGCACAGGTCAAGGCCATGAGCTATGGGCTGGTCTATGGACTCAGTGAGTATGGATTGGCAAAGCAGCTCGGCCTTTCAAATGCTGATGCAAAGCAGCTGATGAAGGACTACTTCGAAAGATTCGGAGGGGTAAGAAGGTATCTTGCCAAGGTTGTTGAGGACGCCAAAGCTGTTGGGTACACGACAACGATCCATGGAAGAAGGCGTCCCTTTGACGACCTAAACAGCTCGTTGTTCCAGGTCCGAGAAAATGCGAGAAGAGCTGCCCTAAACGCGCCAATTCAGGGAACTGCCGCAGACATCATGAAGTTGGCCATGAATCAGGTCCAAGAGGCTATTGAGGAAAGGAATTTGAAGTCCAGGATGCTGCTGCAGGTCCACGATGAGCTCGTGTTTGAGGTCTTTCCGGGTGAGTCAAAGACACTAGAGAAGCTTGTCCTAGACAAAATGTCGAATGTTGTGAAGCTCTCGGTGCCCTTAGAGGTCCAAATTGGAATAGGTTCGAGCTGGGACAAGGCTGCCCACTGACCCCTTTGTTTCCCTGGTTGATAGCAGGTAGGCTTAGGGGGCGCGAAAGCGCAATCCCTTATCCGCTGTTGCGGTAGCAATTCCCCTCCCTTGTGGAGCGCTATCGCGACCTGAGTATGCAAAGCAAATGGAGCACCTTTCTCTATGACATCAGAATCAACAACAAAAGCCCCCAAGCAAGTAGCCATTAATGACATTGGCTCTGCAGAAGAATTCCTAGCAGCAGTAGAAAAGACCCTCAAGTTCTTTAACGACGGTGACCTTATCCAAGGAACCGTTGTGAAAATTGATCGCGATGAGGTTCTGCTAGATGTGGGCTACAAAACAGAAGGTGT